>Ga0247842_10000898_pt1 | contig 55768 bp, 48 predicted proteins | sample LaCruzMarch2015__3_FD_192411 | JGI IMG/M metagenome (GOLD analysis project Ga0247842, IMG submission 192411) | Freshwater microbial communities from meromictic Lake La Cruz, Castile-La Mancha, Spain - LaCruzMarch2015_19m | ecosystem: Environmental > Aquatic > Freshwater > Lake | place: Spain... | reverse complement strand
TGCGCCACTTTACTCAGGCCCGAAAGCCCTTTCGCGTCCGACTTGCATGTGTTAGGCACGCCGCCAGCGTTTGTTCTGAGCCAGGATCAAACTCTCCAGTTTTAATCCTTGCTGAGATTTATCTCATTTACTCAAATTTGTGTCTATAAGGACCCACAAATCAATCATCCCACTATTCAATTGCCAAAGAGCCCACAGGAAACAAGCCGAAGTAAATAACTCAACCCGCACCCTCTGTCAAGTCTTTTTTTCAGCGCTTTCAAGAAAAATCACTTGCGCCAAGATCTAATTTTCTACAGAGATTTCTTGGAGAAGTCAAGAACTTTTTTTAAAGAACTTGCTTTCCCGTTGAAGACCGATTTAAAGAACAGACGAGGTTTTTACTTCGGATCTGCAGAAGAGTCAAGAACTTTTTTCCACTATTTTACAATAATCAGAAAATGCTTCTTCTTTCCCTTCCTTAGCCGGATCATACCCAGCGCATCTGTATGGTGCATATCGATTTTTTCATCAAAAGAAACAACCTGTACATCGTTGATGTATGCCCCACCCTGTTCAATGAGACGCCTCGCCTCCCCGCGGGAAGAACATAATCCGGTCTCATGAAGAAGCTCATAGGCAGGAATTCCCTTTTCAAAGGCCGCCTGCGTCTTTTCTAGGGATGGCATCGCGGAAAGATCATCAGAGCTCTCTTTCCTCGGAATGGTGCTTGAAGGGAAAAGACCTTCTGCTACCGGTTTCGGCTGAAAGGCCCGGGAGGAAGCCTGCCAGGCGTCAACAGCTGCTTCTTCACCGTGGGTTATTCTGGTTGCCTCAAAGGCAAGAACGGCTTTGGCCATGTTCAGACGCACATCAGTCAAGTCCCGGACCTGCCGGACCTCCTCAATGGGCAAAAAAGTGAATAAAGCAAGAAATCTTTTCACATCTTCGTCTTCCGTATTTATCCAGTGCTGGTAGTATTCGTAGGGGGACGTCAGGCAGGCATCAAGCCAGACCGTACCTCTTTCCGTCTTCCCCATCTTGTGTCCCGCAGAAGTCGTAATCAGAGGAAAGGTCATGCTATGGGCCGTCTTACCCTCCATACGACGGATCAGATCACTTCCCGCCAGCATATTGCCCCACTGGTCGTTGCCCCCCATCTGCATGACACAGTCATGGTTATTGAAGAGATATAGAAAATCGTAGGCCTGCAAAAGCATATAATTGAATTCAATGAAGTTGAGCCCTTTCTCAAGACGCATTTTATAACTCTCGGCAGCGAGCATCTTATTCACGCTAAAATGTCGTCCGATATCTCGCAAGAATTCTATATAATTAAGTTTTGTCAGCCAGTCGGCATTATTAAGCAAGAGGGCCTTACCGTCGCCAAAGTCAAGATAGCGGGAAAGTTGCTGCTGCAGACATTGAGCATTGTAATCGATCTGTTGCCGAGTGAGGACCTGGCGCATTTCCGTCTTGCCGCTCGGATCGCCAATCAAACCCGTACCGCCGCCGATCAGGGCGATCGGACGGTGGCCATGACGCTGCATGTGGGCAAGGGCCATGATGGGAACCAGGGAGCCGATATGCAGGCTTGTGGCAGTGGGATCGAAACCTATATAACAGGTTATCTCATGGCAATCGAGAAGCTGGCTGATCGCTTCATAGTCCGTCGCCTGCTCAACGAAGCCACGCTCCATAAATACATCATAGACATTTTTCACCTCAGCATACCTCCCTACAACCGATTTTCAGCTGGAAATGACTTCGTATATTATTGAATTAACAATAATTTTAATCTCGTTTTATCCATGCTGCTGATGCAGGGGCAACGAGAGTCTTTCGATGCTCAGGGCGCGGCCACTTTTCTCATCAACATCGATCAGGACTGCCTGAAGGCGGACATCACCCTTGGCTACATCAAATTTATTGGGAATTTGCGTGAGAAACCTCTCCAGAACGATTTCCTTGCGGGTACCGATGACGGAATCGAAAGGTCCGGTCATACCTACATCGGTGATATAAGCCGTTCCCCCGGGGAGAACCCGGTCATCAGCAGTCTGGACATGAGTATGAGTTCCCACCACGGCCGTTACTTTTCCATCCAGAAACCAGCCCATGGCAATCTTTTCCGAGGTCGCCTCCGCATGCATATCGACAAGGATTATCTTTGTGCGTTTCCGTATTTTTTCGATTTCCTGCTCCGCGATCCGGAAAGGGCATTCGAGAGGATGCATGAAGACCCTTCCCATGAGATTAATGACTCCGACATGATATCCCTTGACGCTTGGCATCACCACGCTGCCCCGGCCAGGGGCCGAGCCAGGATAATTGGCCGGACGGATGAGGGATTCATAATCGGCCATGAAATCGAGGATTTCCTTCTTGTCCCAGACATGATTTCCCATCGTCAGTACGTCGATCCGGCCCTCGAAGAGATCTTCCACAATCTCTCTGGTTATGCCGAAGCCCGCGGCGGCGTTTTCACCGTTGGCAATGACGAAATCTATCTGGTAACTACTTATTAGCTCAGGAAGCAGTTCATGGACGGCCCGGCGACCGGGTTTTCCCACAATGTCTCCAATAAATATTATTCGCATAGGCGCCGCTCATTCTATTTCGCATAATCGGTGACCCGGGTTTCCCGGATGACCGTAACCCGGATCTGTCCGGGATAAGTCAGATCTGCCTCTATTTTCTTTACGATGTCCCGGCAGAGCATAACGGTGTCATTATCGGAAATCTTCTCATTTTCCACCATGATCCGGATTTCACGTCCCGCTTGGATGGCAAAACATTTATCCACGCCATTGAAAGAATTGGCGATGGCCTCGAGTTCTTCCAGACGTTTCACATAGGATTCCAGCATTTCCCGCCTGGCCCCGGGCCGGGCGGCCGACAGGGTATCCGCCGCCTGGACAAGGACACCGAGAAGGGTATTTGTTCTCCCGTCGTCATGATGGGTGGCGATGGCTTGGACGATTTTAGGGGCTTCCCCGAAACGGCGCGCAAAATCAGCGCCGATAGTGGCATGGGGGCCCTCAATTTCATGGTCGATGGCCTTGCCGATATCATGGAGCAATCCCGCCCTTTTTGCCTCCTTGACATTCATCTTCAATTCCGCTGCCATCATCCCGGTCAGATGGGCAACTTCGATGGAATGCTGCAGAACGTTCTGGGAAAAACTCCTTCGGAACTTCAAACTGCCGATAAGATTTACGATCTCCGGATTTACATCGTGAACGCCAACATCGAAACAGGTTCTTTCCCCTGTCTCCCTGATGATGGTATCCACTTCCGTGCGGACCTTCTTAACAATATCTTCGATACGTCCCGGATGAATCCGTCCATCGGATATGAGCCGCTCCAGAGATATTCTGGCGACTTCCCTCCGTACGGGATCGAAGCTCGAGAGCACCACGGCCTCGGGGGTATCGTCAACGATCAGGTCAATCCCTGTTGCCGCCTCAATGGCTCTGATATTCCTGCCTTCACGGCCGATAATTCTCCCCTTCATCTCATCGCTCGGAAGATTGACTACGGAAACCGTATTTTCGGCCACAAACTCACCGGCATATCTCTGAATGGAGTAGGAAATAATTTCGCTGGCCTTTTTGTCAGCCGTCCTTTTCGCCTCTTCCTCTACCTTACGAATCGTCGTCGCCGCTTCAATTCTTGCCTCACTCTCCATGGACTGGATCAGCATATTCTTCGCTTCTTCCGATGAAATTCCCGCTATCTTCTGCAGCTTCTCCTTCTGCTCCTCAATGTGCCGGTTCAGCTGTTCATTCTTGTCCTGAAGAGATTGCTCCTTTTGAATCAGACCCCTTTCCCGGTTCTCGATATTGCTTTCCTTTTGAGAAAGGGCATCCATGCGCTTTTCAAGATTTTCTTCCTTGGCGCGAATCCGCCTCTCGACGGCATCGAGTTCCCCTTTCCGTTCCCGGGTATCCTTCTCGAATTCCGTCTTGACCTTGAGAAGGTTCTCTTTTGCCTGAAGCATCGATTCTTTTGTAATATTTTCAGCTTCCTTTTTCGCTTCATCGATGATTCGGGAAGCAAGGCTTTCCGAAGAGGCGATCTTCTTTTTTGACAGGACATACATCGCCACATAGCCCACAACCAGGCCAATACCGAGGGCGACCAATAATAAGAATATCATCATGAGTGTACTCAATTCTATTATACCTCCTCCTTTATATCCGCCGAGCCAGGTCAAAGGAATACGATCTGGTCTCATTTCCGGTGCTCCCCCATATCCAGATGACGGGGGCACACCTCTCAAGGAATAAACAAATTTTACGAAGGGATTTTACGAAGGGGAAAACCTACGGGGCTACTGCCAAGGCAAAAAAAACCCCCGCTGATGCCGTGTTAACCACCTTTCTGAACCGTTCCTAAAAGTGGGCGCCTTATGTTGCTGCTTCAGGCTTCCTGCCCCCCGTTGTTACGGATGCCGGCAGACATGCACACGGCGAACAAGGACAGACCCCCGATTCCAAGGTGTTGGATCAAAAGACATCAGTTAATCACGTGCATCGCAGGGGATGATCAATAAGTTTAAGCTGTCTCGTTGATCAGGCTGATTAACTTCTCCGACCTGCTCTCAAGTTGCTGATGGATGATCTCCTCAGCAACCTTTACTCTAAAATATTCATCCGCAATATTCAAGGCCGCCAGAATGGCGATATTCAAGCTGTTGAAATGGCTGGTCTGCTTGCCAATTTCTTCCACCTTTTCATTGACATACTGGACAACCTTCGCAACATGCTCTTCTTCCGCATCACTCACAACCGACAAATCTTGTCCCATAACCTTGATATAATAACGCTTCTTCAAGCTGCATAACCCCAAAGAGAGCTTATTGCGGAGCTTATATATCCTGAAGCAAATCGAGTAACGAATCTACCTTGGTGCGTACGGTCTCCTTTTCCTCGTTCAATCCCTTTAATTTTTTATTTGCCTCTTCCAACTCTCTATCTTTATTTTTAAGGAGTTCTTCCAACTCCTGACTGCGCGTTTTTAAAACTGCTTTTTCCTGAAGAATCTTTATAATTCTCTCTTCCAGCTCTTTAAATTTCACAAATTCCACAGATCCACCCTACCTTTTTCTCATAATCAACGGCTGGTTGACTATGCCAAAAGGACAGCTAAAAGTCAAGGGCATTATTCACTTCTTTAAAATAGGCCCGTAACGCTTCCAACATGGGCTCCCGCTCGTGGAACCCGCTGATTTTCTGCCTAAAGGGTGCGCTGCCGCGCAGACCCTTCGTATACCAGAGAAGGTGTTTCCGGAAGCTCTGAACACCCCCATGTTCTCCTGAATACTCCGTCTCCATTTCCAGATGATCCCGGATGACCTGTTCCCTCTCCTTAAGGGACACGGACGGGGTACTTACATCCGAGCCACTTTCCCCCTTTTTCCCCACTATATTCCTGAATATCCAAGGGTTTCCGAGTGCGGCACGACCAACCATCACCGCATCGCAACCGGTAATTTGCATCATTTTTCGGGCATCCCCGGGCTTGCGAATGTCACCGTTACCGACTACAGGAATATGCAGGGCCTTTTTAACGATTTGAATGACTTCCCAGTCCGCTATTCCACTGAAGCCCTGATCCGCTGTCCGGGGATGAATGACCAGGGCGTTGGCTCCCTCGTCCTCAGCAATCCTGGCAATTATCGGGGCGGTGATTTCAGAGGGGCGCCAACCGGCGCGGATCTTAACCGTTAGCGGCAAGGGGGTGGCTCTGCGCACGGCCCGTATAATCATGCCCGCCTTTTCCGGGTCCCTAAGGAGAGCAGCCCCCGCCCCCGCCCGGACCACCTTTTTAACGGGACAACCCATGTTGATATCAATAATATCCGCGCCCCGGTCTGTGACGATACGCGCCCCTTCGGCCATAAGCGCCGGATCGTTTCCGAAAATCTGAACCCCCAGGGGCCGGTCATGCTGGTCGCTATCCAGATAACGGCACGTCTTCTGCGAACCCCTGACCAGGCCGTTGACGCTGACCATTTCCGTAAAGGCCAGCCGGCAGCCGAAACGGCGGGCAATGGTTCGAAAGGGAAGGTTCGTAATCCCCGCCATCGGTGCCAGAAAGACGGGATGGTCAAATTCCAAGGCGCCGATTTTCAAATTTGTTCCCCTTCCATGGCACGGCAGGCATAAGCGAGGTCCTCCGGGGTATTGATCCCCATAACCTCTGTCTCATCCCTGACGACAAAGGCCGATACCTTATGCCCATCCCTTCTGGCAATCTCCATGATATCCGTGAGATAGTATTCCTTCTGAACGTTGTTGTTTTCGATCCGTTCCACGGCGTTGAACAGGAATTGACTATCGGCGCAATAGATTCCCGTGTTGATTTCCCGAATCTCCTTTTCTCCTGCCGTGGCGTCCTTCGCCTCCACGATCCTCAATACCTCTCCGGCGTCATTTTTGACGATCCGGCCGTAACTACCAGGATTTTCAAGATTAACCGTCATCACAGTAACAACGGCGCCGGAAGCGTCATGATGGGCGATAAGAGATTCGACTGTTGATCGTTTCAAGAGGGGAACGTCGCCGCAGAGGATCAGAATCCGGCCGTCATAGTCTGCAAAGACCTCCCGCGCCTGGAGGACGGCGTGTCCAGTCCCGAGCTGCCGCTGCTGTTCCACAAAGATCACTGCCTGCCCTCCGCAGGTTTCACGAACCCGCTCAGCCTGGTGGCCGATCACCGCTGCGATCCGGTCCGCTCCTATCTCCTTCGCCAAATCGACGCTGTAACATAGCATGGGTCTCCCACAGATCGGATGGAGAACCTTGGCCAGTTCGGATTGCATTCTCGTTCCTTTACCGGCCGCTAAAATAACTGCTCCTATGTGATTATTTTTCATCTGAAATGTCCTTTTCATTGACTGAAATGTCCTTTTCCGATATTTAGCACGACAATGGGTATTCAACAACCCGAAAAGAAAAAGGGAGGAATAAATACCATGCCCAACATTCTTCTCATCGGCAACGGCGCCCGGGAACACGCAATCGCGGAAGCCGTGGTCCGTTCCGTGAAGAACCCCGGACTGTTTGCCTATATGAAGGCCAACAATCCGGGAATCGCTAATCTTTCCAAAGGTGTGCGCCTCGGTGGATACGGCGATATGGCCGCGATTCTTGATTTTGCCAGGGCTAATAAAACGTCCTTTGCCATTGTGGGCCCCGAAGATCCCCTGAACGAAGGGGTTGTAGATTCCCTCTTAACGGCGGGAATTCCGGCGGTGGGGCCCACTAAATCCCTTGCCAGGCTGGAGACCTCGAAGTCATTCACCCGCAATCTCGCGGAAAAATACGGAATCCCCGGAAATGTGCGTTTTCGCGTCTTTACCTCCGATGAGGGCATCCCGGAATTCATCGCCGCCCTCGATGAGGTGGTGGTAAAGCCCGACGGACTGACCGGCGGTAAAGGGGTAATGGTTCAGGGGGATCATTTTTTCAAGAAGGAAGAGGCCCTGGAGATTTGCCGTCAGATCCTTGGGGAACATGACCGGGTGATCGTGGAGGAAAAACTGACAGGTGAGGAATTTTCCCTCCAATGTCTTTGCGATGGGAAATATGTAATCGCCACTCCTCCCGTCCAGGACCACAAACGGCGCTTCGTCGATGACAGGGGACCGAATACCGGCGGCATGGGGTCATATTCCTGCGAAGATCATTCCCTTCCGTTTCTGAAGCCGGAGGATGTCTTGGCGGGCCTGGACATTACCCGGCAGTTCGCCGCGGCCATCTACCGGGAAACGGGCACATATTACAAAGGCGTCATGTACGGCGGTTTCATGATCACCAGGTCCGGCATCCGGCTTCTGGAATACAACGCCCGCTTCGGCGATCCGGAGGCCATGAATATTCTTCCCCTCCTGCAGACTGATTTTGTGGATGTCTGTGAGGCCATTATCAACGGCGCCCTCGACCGCCTTCCCGTAACCTTTGACAAGAAGGCAACAGTTTGCAAATACATCGTTCCCAAGGGATACGGCCTCCCCAAGGACCATCCCGACGCCCAATCGACGGCAGCCAGAATTGAAGTGGGGGATACGGGTCAGGCAAGACTTTATTATTCCTCAGTGGACAAAAAAGACGACGGCCTGTATATGACCACTTCCCGGGCCATCGGTGTTGTCGGGGTAGCAGATAATCTGCATGATGCTGAAGTCATGGCAGAAAATGCCGTCTCCGCCATCCGGGGTCCCGTCGCCCACCGGCCGGACATCGGTACGGCGGCCCTCATCGACAAGCGGGTTCGCCACATGGAAACTTTACGAAAATAAAATTAGATCTAAGAAACAGGGAGACAATTTATGCATTTGAACGTCATCAAGCGGGTACTGATCAGCGTCACCGACAAGAAGGGCATCGTCGATTTTGCCAGGGAATTAAATAACTTTGGCGTGGAGATCCTCTCTACGGGGGGGACGGCGGCGCAGTTGCGAAAAAGCGGTCTTGAAGTGCGGGATGTATCCGATTATACCGGCTTTCCGGAAATGATGGACGGCCGCCTCAAGACCCTCCACCCCAAGATCCACGGCGGACTCCTCGCCCTCAGGGACAATCCCAAGCACCTCGAGGCCGTGCAGGCCCATGGCATTGACCTCATCGACATGGTCGTCATCAATCTCTATCGCTTTGAGGATACCGTAGCCAAAGAGGGGTGCACCCTGGAAGAAGCAGTGGAGAATATTGATATCGGCGGCCCCACCATGCTCCGGGCAGCGGCCAAGAATTACCGTTTCGTCAGCGTCGTCACAGATTCCGGCGATTACTCAAAAATAATTGAAGAAATGCAGCAGACCGGCGGGAAGATCTCCGAAGGGACAAATTTCCGTCTGGCGACCAAAACCTTTCAGTTAACAGCCCGTTACGACGGCGCCATCTCCAATTATCTCGGCAAGATAAACCCCGAAGGCGGCCGAAAGGAATTCCCGGAAACCTACACCTTTCAGTTCGCCATGGCCCAGGATCTCCGCTACGGGGAAAACCCCCATCAGAAGGCGGCCTTTTACACCGAAAACAATCCGCTGCTATCTGCCGTCGCCAATGCCCGGCAGCTTCAGGGCAAGGAATTGTCCTATAATAACATCATGGACTCCGACGCGGCCTGGCAGATGGTTTCGGATTTCAACCTGCCGGCGGCGGTGGTGATCAAACACGCCAATCCCTGCGGCGCCGCGACCTCGGACGGCGATCTCCTGACGGCCTATCAGAAGGCATTGAAAACAGATCCCGTGTCGGCATATGGTGGCATCGTGGCCCTCAACCGGCCGGTGGACGCAAAGACGGCGGAAGAATTAGCAAAGATTTTCCTGGAAGTAATCATCGCCCCTGCCTTTGACGAAGAGGCCAAGGCCATTCTCGGGGCCAAGAAAAACGTCCGGGTCCTGGAAATTCCGCAAAAACCGCCTTCCGCTCAGGCAGGTTATGATTTTCGCCGTGTTGTCGGCGGCCTGCTTATCCAGGAGCGGGATACGGATGATCTCGACATCCGCAAGGCCCAGGTCGTCACCAAGCGGCTGCCCACGGAGGAGGAATACCAGGCCCTCGATTTCGCCTGGCGGATCGTCAAGCATGTCAAATCCAACGCCATCGTTTACGCCACGAAGGATCAGCTCGTCGGCGTCGGAGCCGGTCAGATGAGCCGGGTGGATTCCGTCAAGATCGCCGGGATGAAATCGCTGCTGCCCACACAGGGCACCGTCCTGGCCTCGGACGCTTTCTTCCCCTTCCGGGACGGCGTGGACATGGCTGCCGCAGCGGGGGTCACGGCCATCATCCAGCCCGGCGGCTCCGTCCGGGACGAAGAGGCCATCCAGGCGGCAAATGAGCACGGCATCACCATGATTTTCACGGGGAAAAGGCATTTCAAACACTAAAAAGCTTTTTGCGAGTCCATCATCACATTCATCAAAGGAGGAATCGTAGCAATGAAAACTAAAGCCGACCCCATCGTCAGCATCGTTATGGGAAGCGACTCGGATCTTCCTGTCATGGAAGAAGCTACAAAAATAATGGAAAAGTTTGGTATCCCATACGAACTATTCCTGACTTCCGCCCATCGCTCCCCCGCACGGACGACGACTTTCGCAAAAAACGCCTCACAACGGGGAATAAAGGTCATCATTGTCGGGGCCGGGGCGGCAGCCCACCTGGCCGGCGTCATCGCCTCCGAAACGCTGCTGCCCGTAATTGGCGTCCCCATCGATGCAACTTCCCTGCGGGGACTCGATGCCCTCCTGGCGACCGTACAGATGCCTGGAGGTATTCCTGTTGCCACGATGGCCATCGGCAAGGCCGGGGCCAGAAACGCCGCTTTATTCGCCGTAAGGATTCTGGCTTTGGAAAATGAAAACATGCGAAATGATTTGATAAAATTCGTGGATAACATGGCCAAGGAAGTCGCCAGAAAACACGATAACCTCGTTAGAGTTAATGCCTGACCACTATTTATGCCAGATTTTCTATCTATAGATCCCCTCCACATCTCCCCGTCAAGTATCGAAAAAGCTGTAACAATTTTAAAAGCAGGGGGAGTTGTTGCCTTTCCGACAGAAACCTTCTATGGCCTCGCCGCGGACGCAGTGAACGAAACGGCCGTGGATCGCATCTTCGAGATCAAGGGACGCTCCTTCAATAATCCCATCGCCCTGATCATCTCGAAAGAGGATGATCTTGATCTACTTACGGACAACATCCCGGAAGCAGCAAAAAAGCTGATGGCCGCTTTCTGGCCGGGACCATTGACGCTGGTATTCAAGGCATCCCCATCTGTCAGCCCGCGCTTGACCGCCGGCGCCGGCAAGATCGGCGTCCGCATCTCCAGCCATCCCATCGCCCACGCCTTGGCCGCCAGCCTGGGCCGACCCATTACCGCCACCAGCGCCAACCTTTCCGGCGCCCGGGAATGTACGACCGCAGCAGCGGTTTTGGGGCAAATAACCTCGGATCTAATTACCATCATCGACGGCGGCGCCACCCCCGGCGGGAAAGGATCAACATTTTGTGATGTCACCAGTGATCCACCTGCGATTCTAAGAGAGGGGATGATACCGGAAGCGCTCATCAAATCTTTTAATCAACTACCCAGCAGCAAGCTTCGGGGAATATAACCAATAGATATTTAAATGAAAAAGCTTTTTATGAACGTTGCTAGATATTCTAAATTTTCCAGAAAAGCATTGACATTTAAATTGTTTTTTGTCTATTTAGTACCGACCTTCGCACGGCTTAATATTTGCGAACGGTTGACTCTATTAAGAAAGGATTCAACCCACGCTCATGAGAAAAGCCCACCTTTCCTTATCTGTTTTTATCTTGATATTTATTTCAATTCTTTTGGGGCCTGTTTATGCGGAAGATCATGTTTACGCCGTTCAGATAGGGGCCTTTAAAAACGAAGACAATGCGGTCAGTCTGGTCGATAAGCTCAAGGGAAAGGGATACAATGCTTATCTCAGAAAAGACCCTTCTTCGCTTCAAGCCAAGACCCCCTGGAATGTGGTCTATGTTGGCCCTTATTCGACCCAGGAAGACGCAAGGAAAGCATCAGCGGATCTGTCGAGAAACAAATTCATAAAAACCCCCTTAGTTATTACAGAAAATAACTCGCTGGCAACAGAAAGCAGCCCCCAACCGATCTTTCTTGCCCAAGCTGGGCAACAACAAACGGACGCGACACCAGCCGCTGCTGCTCCCACTGTAGCCCCAGTTGTTAAAGCTGAGAAAAAGCAGGGCTCACAGAAAGATCCTAAGACAACGCCTCCCCCTCAAGACAAGCAAATCTCTCAACAAGATCAGTCCAATAAACCATTACCTGTCTCCCCTCTCCTGGCAGAAGGTATTAACCAATATAAAGAAGAAAACTATGAAGAGGCGATAGAAATTCTGACCAAGGTCCGCCGGCAGGACAAGACCGCATCTGCCCCCGCCTTCTTTCTGGGCCTCGCCTACAAGCAGACAAACGATTACCAGAAGGCCCTGAAGCAGTTCCGGGAAGCCGTAACCCTCAAACCACCTATCAAAGAAGCGGTCATCGAGCTTATCGACCTGCTCAATCAGATGGACCAGCTTGACGAAGCAATGAAATGGATCGATGTAGCGGAAAAAAATAATATCATCCCGGCCAAAACCGCCTTCCTGAAAGGAATGATCCTGTCGAAAAAGGGGCAATACGATGCCGCCGTTGCCTCTTTTGAAAAGTCCAAGCAACTGGAGGTAAGTTACTCTCAGGCGGCGGACTTCCAGATAGCCCTGGCCTACATGGGGGGTCGCCAATATAACAAAGCAAAGGAGCGTTTTCAGGCTGCTGTGACCAAGGATCCCTTGTCGGATCTCGCCTCCTTCGCCCGTCGCTATCAGGACATCGTGGAAGAACAGAGCTTCCTGCAGCGGCCTCTAAGGGTAACCATTGGCCTGACGGCAATCTATGACACAAATATGCTCCTGGAACCCGGAACTTACCCGGGCCTGCCCGACTCGGGGAATGAAAGGAGCTTGGCGCTGGGTACGTCCATGCGACTGGATTACGTACCGATTCTGTCCAACCGCTGGCTTTTCAACGCCAGTCTGGCCGCCGCCAGCAGGCTTAATCAGGAGAATTCCACCCGCTACGACATGTTCGCCACCACCGTTTCGGCCGCTCCCGGTTACGATTTCGGCCGTTTCGCCCTGAACGTCTCGGGAAATTACACCTTCGCCCTGAAACGGGGAGACTACTTTAATAACGGCGGCGGCTACCGCCGTTATTCGGAGAATTCATCCGTCGGTCCCCTCCTCCGCTTTTTGCTCAACAACAACAATATCATGGAACTCTATAGCGGTTACGCCAAGAAGAACTATTTCAAGCCGGCGCCCGTGGGAAATCCCGGCGACGACCAGACTGCCTGCGGACTCGACAGTTACGCGAGCTGGATGTGGCTCTTCGAGAACGGCGGCCTTTTCAACTTGCGCTTCAACTTCGGCATCGATAACGCCGACGGCATCTACTGGGACAGCAAGAGCTACAAGGTATCGGCAAACATGATCTATCCGGTCTGGAAGAAGATCAGCCTGCAGCTCGGCGGTGAATTCAACATCATGCCCTACACCTACGAGAATCAGAACTTCAATAACACCGTCCGCCTGGACAAAATATATACGGGCATGATTGGCTTTAACTGGAACATCAACCGCAATCTCAACGCCGTCGCCTCCTATACGGGGACGCTGGCCAATTCAAACATCTTTATTTACGATTACACCAGATCCCTGTGGCAGACTGGTGTGGAACTGAGGTTTTAGGAGGCTGCACCATGAAAAAGAAATATATTGTCATCGCCTTAGCATGGGTGATTATCGCCCTGCTCCTCCCGTTTGTCGTTCAGGCGGCGCCTATCGGTAAAATCACGGCTATAGAGGGGAGGGTTGATCTGACACCGTCGGGTGCTACCCAGGCAAAGCCGGTTACCCTCAGCGGTCTTGTCAATCAGGGAGACATCCTCCGCACCAAGAGCAAAAGCAAGGTCGAGGTGACCATGACGGACGGCAATATCATGCGCCTGGCTGAAAATACGCGGCTCCGGTTGACCAAATATGATACAAATGAGGGAAAAGAAAGTTATTTCAACCTGTTCCGTGGCAAAACTCAGGCCGTAGTTGACAAGCTAAAAAAAGGTTCCCGTTTCGAAATGCACACACCCACGGCTATTTGCGGCGTTCGCGGGACGGTCTTCTTCAGTTTCTACCAGAACAACCAGAGCGGTTTCGTGTTCCAGGCAGGATCCGGTTACGGCTATCCTCTCGACAGACCCCAGGATATCAAGACAATTACCCCCAAGATTCTCATGCTCGTCCTCAAGGCGGACAAACCGCCCATTATGAAACCGGCAACGGAAGCGGAAGTGGAAAAGCACATCAAGGATACCTCTTTTGCGGATAAGCCCAAGGATAAGGAAGAGAAAAAGGAAGAGAAAAAAACAGGGGGCAGCGCCGGAGGCGAGGGCCAACAGGAAGGAGTCAAGAAGGAGGAAGCAAAAAAAGAAGACAAAAAGGGAGAAGATCAGAAACAGGGGCAACAACAGGATCAGGGCCAGCAAACGGACCAGTCCAGCGGGCCGCCGCCAACTTCGGACCCCACCCAGGATACGATCGTTCAGGCAGAACAACAACAGCAGCAACAGACAATCAATCCAACCCCGCCGGCGCCAGCACCGCCAACGCCGCCAACGCCGGTCCAGGACACAACGCCGCCGACGATTAATTTCACGTCCGGGCCAACTTCGACAACTAATGCGGACAGCGCCACCCTCACATATAATGCCAACGAGAAATCTGACTTTCAGTATAGCGTGGACGGAGGAACCTGGCAGACGGGTCCGCAGTCCGCCGATAGCGGCAGCAATTCAATAACGGACCTATCCGAAGGCAGCCATACCTTCGACGTGAAGGCTACCGACGCCGCAGGTAATTCATCGACCAAAACTTATAGTTGGGCGACAAACTATGAAAGCGGCCCCCCGGTGACCATTTCCCCCCAAGCGGCCGTGCCTGCCGATAACGGCAAGACCGACGTGGACGTCAACCTGTCCAGTACGGACACAACCTATAAATATAAGGTGGATAACGGGACCTACCAGACGACCGAGCCGTCCTTTACCGTCTCCGGTCTCGGTTCCGGAGATCACGCTCTCTACGCCTTCGGCCGCAACGATGACGGGCTGCGGGGAAGGGAGGCATCGCAATCCTTCACTATCCGCCGTTACAACGATTTCCCGGGCAAAATCTGGCTGACCGGCAATATAACCAGCGAAGACGTCCTGGGTAAGATTGCCGCGGTGGCCAATGATACGTGGGGCACCTGGATCATCGATTACCAGGGGACAGGAACCCTGCCCTCCTCGTGGACATCCTATGCGGGGAAGGCCAATTCCGCCAATGACGACGGCGCCTACTTCTGGTTGAATCAGGCGTCGGGAACGGCTACAGGCGGGAATATTTCCGGATCCTCGACCTCGATGCGTTATATGACCTGGAACACCCTCGGCCAGGGAAATAACGGAACCATTTCAGGCAATCAAGTCGACGGCGGCTGGAGCATGACCGACACGGGCAAAGGTAAATACTCGGAAAAGGATCTCAAATTCGCCAGCCTCGTCGGCGCCTGGAGCAGCAGCGGCCAGCAGGAAGCCCAAAGCCTTGTTTACGGGAAAAACAGAGACCTGAATTTCCAGCATGTTACATCCTCAACCGCTCCCGTGCAGATGGAACTGTCATGGTCAACCAGTGACGATCTTGACTCTCACGCCTGGGTCCCCGCCTCGCCGGGACGGTCGTACACCAGCCATATCTTTTATAGGGCAAAAGGCAGCACCGGTTACAACAAATTCCGCTATCCCGCCGCCTACCTGGACAATGATTCCACCAGCGGGGGGGCGGAGAAAACCCTCTTTGCCAAGCTTTACCGGGGCGACACCTACTTCTCTGTCTATAACTATTCCCAGGAGTACCCAACCAACGCCACCCTCAAGGTCTATGAGCGCCTCTTCAAGGATTATGGCACCCTCGACGAAAATGCAGGGACCCTCCTGGATACCCGTACAGGGGTTGTCAATGTCTGGCGGCATCTATATAAACTGACCGCCCCGGCGGATCCGGCGGGAAACTTCGAACTCTACTATGCAGATTATGAGGGCAACGCCTATCCCCTGGACAACGAATATGTTTCCGACTCCACCATCCAGGGCATGCTGGCGGGAACGCAGAGTATTGTCACCGGTACGGCGACCGACATCCCGATTTCCCTGATCGGCCAATACACCCTGAACGACGCCACAAAGTCCTACAACCGTAGCTGGCATCTCGATCTCGTCCCCTACGACACCGCCAGCACATCCGCCACCCGCTATCTAACCAAGGACGCCGGCGCCTATCTGGGCTTCCTGGGCGGGATCATCCGCCCGGAAAATGAGCGGATCGAGGGGCTCCTTAGCGCGATCTACCTTGATTCCTCAGGTAACGCCGGACTTTTGAAAGGATCCTTCGGCGCCGGCAATGACCAAGGTGCGCTGTATCCCGGGATTTCCATGTGGGAGGCCGACGGCACGGTAAACCGTTACGACCTGAGCAAGAACAGCGGCATCAATCCTACAAATCTGAGCGGCCAGTGGTATTATGTCTCGCCTGTGTCCAACGATCCCAAAGACAGCTGGACGAACTCCAATGACAATGTCGTCAGGACCCATTACAGTTCCTGGGATTGGGACAGCGAGATCCACCGGTCTTACGGCATCTTCTATGAAGGGACTTCCCAGATAGACAATAAAATCCCCATGTCCGCCCGGGAAGATTATATCGACAGCTACCGGATCAAGATGGACAACTCCCCGACTTCCAACGATACCTTCGGGGTATGGAACTGGGAGGCTTACGGCGGCTACGGAGAAACAAAGAACAACTGGATAATGGCGGCACATTCAAGATTAATTGAGTCTGATTGGTCCTCCACTAAAACTAAATCGGCTGTCAGTCTCTTCGCCCGGGGAAGCACCGCCTGGACGGATGGACGATTCACCGGGCTGGTCTCGGGCTTTGGCGGCGACGGCGAAGTGGGCAGGACTTATGTCTACGGCGGAGACATGCTGGGAACATATAACAGCGGTCTTTCTTTCTTCAACGCCAATGCCGTCGGTTCCTTCATGGAAACGGATAAATACCTGGCCATGATGGACAGCGATAAGAGCACCCTGATCGGGCTTGGTTATCAAACGGAGGAATTGAAGCTGGCAACGGATCAGCAACTCGACGGCACTTTGTCCGCCGATGCCGGCAAGGCAGCAAAGATATCGGGGCTCCGGGTGTTCTCCTTTGGCAGCGACGACCCGCTGAGACAGGGCGTTTCCAACAATCTCTCCGCAAGCACCGCCTGGAGCAAGCAGGCCATCTACCCCATTACAGGGAACGACGACCGCCAGCCTGTCTATGGCGTTCTCCGCTATCTTTACGATGCCAGCAGCGGTGGTTACGGCGGTTACTGGCTTGGAGAAGCCAGCGTCCTCGGCGCCTTCAAACTTGCCGACGGCAGCGTCAAGCAGATCGCCTGGGGCGATTACGCTGCCGGATCATACAACAGCTATCCCGCCAATTTCTCCGGAACCGTGGGTGGCGCTTGGGTGTCATCCCCCTTCCTCAGCGAGATCACCCGTTACCCCTATACCAATCCCTCGGAGCCGGATCCCGACTCCAATAAGCGCGCATACCTGTGGTATTATGCAGGCGAAGGAATCACTACGGAAGGCTATCTCAAAGGACTTATGGGTTCCTCCGATCCCACCCTCTGGCCGGAAACCGCTGCATTCTCAGGATATCCTTACCGTTTCCAGGCCGACATCTACGGCGTCTGGATACCGCCCCAGGGAAGTTCCTATATAACCGATTACCGCGGTCACATCTTCGGAACCACGATCTACCCGAAGAATTTCGAATTAAGCACTGCTCAGAATCCCGTATATACGACCACCACGGGCCATTCGTACTGGGGATACCTGCGGGGAATTCATCAGTATTATAACAGCAATAACAATGATGGAATGAAATCCATCTTCTCAGGCGTCTTCATTGACAAAAACAACAACGCGGGCATTGTCAACGCTTCCATGGGGCAAGCCAACTGGGGATTCGACCGGGATAAGAACGCCTATGTAATGTATAACAACGACGGCGTCCTCGTCGCCTTGGATACCGTCTCCGGTAGCGGCACAACGGCTGCCAATCTCGTTAGCAGCATGGATCCGGAAACAAGCGGCAATATGAACCACCAGGATTTCGCCCTCACCGGCGGGGTGATCAAAGCCGATGATCCGCAGATCATGGGGCAGTTCTACTCGGGAACGACGGCGCAGGGCGAATACATCAATATTCCCGGCAGTTTCACTCTGGGAACCAACTGGATCAGCGACGTCAACCGGCGCTGGGGCGTTTGGCACTCCGATATGTATGGAACCTACACGAATTACGCCGGCGACCACTGGTTTGGCGAACTGCAGAATACCCAGGACAGCCCTCAAAAGCCGGCGGGGCTATTGATCCTGGGTGAAAACTGGATGGAACAAAACACGGCAAAAAGAGAGTTCCAGGGTACCGTGGCCGGCTACTGGGCCGATATCACGAAGGATGAGGCGCTGACCGGTATCCTGTCGGGCGAGCTTCTGGGGACCTACAGCACCGACGGCGGTTCTTATTATGGAACGGTCGCCGCCGGCAGCTTCTTCGAAACCAATCAATACCTGGATATGGCCAACACCTCCTCGGGAAGAATCATGCTGGCCAATCTCAACATCCCCGCCGTCCAGGTCGGTTCCGTGAACCTGAGCGGCAGCAACACCAACTACGGCCTGAACGTCGACATGAACGGCGTCAAGTTCTTTGCCTATAACACCGGGGCCATGCCCATGCTTTGGGCAACCAACAGTGTCAGCGGGTCTTACAGCCAGGCCCAGCAGGCGGGAAACTGGGTGGATTTGACGTCTACCGAGGTAAGCCTCCAGACGCGGTTCAAGCTCCTGAGCTGGTACGAAAATCAACAGAACCGCTGGACGGCGGAGGTCAAAGGTTCCGGAGATATCGGCAACACCGTCAACTTGCAGGAACTCAATATTCGGGGCGCCGCCGCGGGAACGATCAGCGGCAGCGCCGACAGCGGCAGCTTCGATGGCACGGCGGCCGGCGTTGTGAACAAGGACTTTACGCCGCCGGTTGTATCCATTGACTCAGGACCCAAGGAAAAAACTAACGCTCACGACGCGACGTTTAACTACTCAGCCAACAGACCGATCCAGACCTGGTCCTACCAGGTGGATAGCGGCGGTTGGATAAATACGACGGACAGTTCCGTCGCCTTGACGGGCCTTGCTCAGGCAACCCACGGCTTCCAGCTGAAGGGAACGGATAACAACGGCAATATCTCGGAAATCAAATCCTGGTCCTGGGAAACAAACTATGAAAAACCCACGCTGACGGCGACGCCCAAATCCGCCTCCCCGGACGGCGACACCACTGGCACGGTTTCCATCGATCTGGCCGGCAGCAAGCCTGGAACAGCAGGGTATACGGGTACATATGAGTATAAGATCGACAGTGGCACGTATCAGCCCGGGGAGGCAAACCTCCAGGCAAACGTCGCCGCCGGGTCGCGCACCATTACCACCCGCACGACGGACGAGTACGGCAATATCAGCGACCCTGTCACCACGTCCTTCACCCTGACCCGCAATAACGCCGGCGGCAAGATGTGGGCCACAGGCATGGAGAATCCGACTACGGACGTTCTGGCGAAGTTTGCCGGTGTCACCAACGAGAGTTGGGGCGGGTGGAAGGTTACCGCCAATGGCGATGGGACACCGGCCTCCTCATGGCAGGCCTATGCCGGAGGAGAAAATGATACGACCCGCACCTACTGGCTCAGCAGATCTTCCGGAACGGCTGCCGACAATAGCATTTCCGGTTCTTCGTCGGAAATGACCTTCCTTAGGCTTTCCAAAACTGACTCTGTCGTGGACTGGACCAATTCCCTCCTGGGATACAACAACGAGGGTAAATCAGGAACGGTTACGGGGACATACAACAGCTCCACATGGAACATTACAGACACCGGCGCGGGTATTTATACAGAAAAGGGTCTGAAATATTACGGAGAACTACTCGCCAGCACGACGCCTGATTACTTCCGCCAGTGGAACGTTAACACTCAACAGATGGACAAGGATCCAAACAGCTCGCTCACCGGCCTGCTGGGCAGCACCCAAAGTCTCTGGGCATCCCCTGATTTCAAGGGACTGGGAGGCGCCACCAATAGCAACGACTGGAAAATCTGGACCGTAGGCGTGGCCGGCGACAGTGACGACGGCAGCCGCTTCAAGGGCAGCATCGGCGGCATTCTCAAACCTCTCATCGCGGATGAAAACCGCTATCCCACCGAAGGTTTCGGTCAGGCTTTCTACATCCGTACCGTGGGAGGCGTCAATAAGGCCGGATATTTCAAGTTCGAAGACATTTCCGGATTCTCATATCCCGATATCGCCATGTGGCAAAATACCGGGCGGCTGGAAGGCCCGGGCGACAAGGGAGATACCAGCTATACCCCGGCGCAACTCGATGCCAACCTCTTATCCACGGATCCCTTGAAACGGACGATCAATTACGATGTGGCTACGGACTTCACCGGCAGACTGTGGACACGCAGCATCTATCTCGCCGATCAGACGACCTGGCGCCTGACTAAAGGGGAAATGGGCGGACGGTACAACGGCCAACCGGCCATGGCAAATACCGGCGGATTGGACCTGAATCCCCAAGGGGGAGAGGTCAATTACAGCATCGGGACGATGAGTTTCAACGATTGGAGCGACGATCGGATCCAGGGAACGACCAGCAGCCGTCAATTGGGCTGGATGTACAAAGGGACGACCAGCGGCGATTTTCTCGGCAATCTGATCCCTGATTCCCCGGGCGCTACGACCGGAACCTGGCAAGCCCTTTCCCGGGGCGTCCAGGACCGGGAACCCCTGGCCTTCGCCTCTCTCGTCGGCAGCTGGGGGACCGACGGGTCGCGGAACCGGGCGGCGCTGTCCTATTTCAGGAGACCGGTCTATGAAAAGGTCCTGGTTGCAGATAATATTTCCGCCCCCCTCCGGATCGACACCTACGAACAGGGCTACGGGGCCATCAATCCCCATGCGTGGATACCGCCGTCCCAGCGGGGGAGCCGCTACTTCCACCTCTTTGAAAATCAGCAGGGAGTCCAGGGCTATAACAAATACCGCTACCCCTCCGCCTACCTGGGCGACGACAATAAGGCGCGGTTCGCCCTCTTCCAGTCGGGGAACACCTATTTCAGTGTCAACAGACCGGGGGCCGCGGTCGCTGTCTATGTCTATAACAGCGCAGGGGAGCTGATCGACGAAGCCCAAGGGACCATCCCTTCCGGCCAGCCCTGGTGGAATCTCTATGTCCTCGAAACCGGGGCGGACCCGTCCTTGCCGTCCAAGCTCTACCGGTATGGAACTGTAGATGAGTTCGGGGTCTTCAGTACCCTTCCCGCCCTGGCGTACGAGCGGGTTAACGATGACGGGGGCATCCTCGGGATCCTCGGGGGGACACAAAGCCTGATAAAGGGCGACGTTACGAAAGATATCCCCGTACGCCTCATGGGATCATACACCGGCGCCACGGATTACAACCGTTTCTGGGGTCAGCAGCTCATAGCCTACAACGCCGACAACGGTAAATATATCACTTATGACGATCGTGAAAATCAATATGCCACGGCGGGGACCTTCTTCGGCAATCTCGGCGGTATCCTCCGTCCCGAGGCCCAGCGGGTGGAAGGTATTTTCCACACCTTTTCCATCAAGCCGACGGGCGAGGCGGGCATCCTCCGGGGCTCCTTCGGCACGGGGGAGGAAGAGGATACCAAGGGCGTCATCTATCCCAATCTGGTTGTTCAGGACGCAGACCAGCCCGAAAAGCGCCTCTGGGAGGCCAACGGATACGTCAGCCGTTACGACATGAACGTCCCCACTGGCATCACGCCTTCCTCCCTCGCAGGCCGCTGGTTTCAGATCACCGATGAACCCGGGGCCAATAGCCTGCCCTACTGGGAAGGAGAAAACGACTACCTCGGCAGGATCCACGCCTCCTCCTGGGATGACAGACTGCAGATGTATCGCAGTAACGGCGGCTTATTCCTCGATGACACCTACACGGCCAAGGTTTATATGACTGATCGCCAGGACTACCTGGATATTTACAAGCTTACGGGCGATGCAAACAACACCTTCGGCATCTGGTCCTGGCGCGCCCTCGGGGCCTATTCCGGTCACAACTACGCCAAATGGATCATAGACGGAGAATTCCGAGACAATAGCGAAGGCAACGGGAAGTTTAATACCCAAATCTTCGGTTATGGCAACGCCTGGACGAACGGCAAATTCACGGGCAGAAACATGGGATATATCGGCGAAGGGGATCAGGGCTTCACGGGCATCCTCGCCGGGGACATGGTGGGCGCCTACAACGACGGTGGAACGACCGGATACGATTACAACAGCTTCGGGGCCGTCGCGACGGGAAGCTGGCTGAATACGGAGAAATATCTGGACATGTATGGAACTGACGAGAACAACCAGCGCCAGACCCTGGCGGATTTGGGTTACGCCACCGACGAACTGCCCCTGACAACGAACGCAAAGAACCTCAGCGGCGGCCGGGCCAGTGTCGCCGGTAAAGCTGTTGCCATCAACCCTTTCCGTGTCTTCTCCCCGGCCGACAACAACGTTCTCAAAACCTTCGTGTCTGCAAATCTGTCTGCACAAACGGCATTCAGTGTCGATGGCCTTTACCCTGTAACCAGCGCCGCCGACGCACCGCCCGTATACGGCATCCTGGAAGGACAGTACCAGAATGAAAATAACGGCAAATGGCTTGGCAATCTCCGGGGACTGGGCGTCTTCACCCAGACGGACGGTTCAAAAATCCAGGCGAGCTTCTCCGGCGCCGCCGCCGGTTCTTACGGGGGCATGAATGAAATGGCGAATTTCTCAGGAACTACGGCGGGTTTGTTCATCCAGACCCCTTTCCTGAGTGAGTTGAGCGTCGCGGGGGAAGGTAAGACAGCCTATCTGAAATACTATGACGGAACGAATGGCTTGGTCGAAGAAGGTTACCTCCAGGGCCTCCTGGGCGCCATGGATCCCGTCTCCTGGACTCAGACCAGCATCTATCCCACCACACTGGATCTGCAGCTGGTCGGCGTGTGGCAGGCGACAAACCCCGCAAGACGCGGGCATATCTTCAATGTAGAGATGTATCCGTATAACTTCACGAACGATACCTACACCACGACAGGGGGGGCTTCCTTCTGGGGCTACCTGACGGGGATTCACCAGGTAACGGGAGGCAGTCAGGATGGCATCGAATCGGTTCTCTCGACCTTCTTCGTGGACAAGGATCAAAAGGCCGGTTTCTTCTTCGGCAAGATCGGCGGCCCCGCTGCCTGGCAAAACCCCTATGGTTGGGGCTTCGACTACAATAGCCAGACCTTCTCGGCGGATACTAATGAAATCAAGGCCGGCCTCGTGGAAATCGGTTCGACCCAAACCGTAACGGCGACAAACCTGAAAAACAGCATCCTCTCCGACAGCTTCGATTATCGCGGCGGCGTCCTGGAAAGTGACACTTCGGTGATCGGCAAGTTCTACACCACACAACAGGGCCAAGGCGGCAAACCTTATGAAGTGGAACAAGGCAAGATCAACATGGCTGCGGTCGGGACGGTAATGTCAAATTTCATCAACGATGGAAACGTCAACGGTAAATGGGGTGTCTGGTCAACTGATTTATACGGTCAGGGTTACGGCGGATATTCTCCCGGCAGCCCTCTCCCTGGACACGATCATTGGATAGGCGAATTGCAGACCCCGGAAACCGAAACACCGACCAAGCTCATGGGGAGCACGATCTACGGTGAACCCTGGCAGAACAACCGCATCGAGGGCAGCGTCCTGGGTTACTGGGCGAATATCGAAAACGCCGTGACGGGTATCTCCTTCGGTAAACTCCTGGGAACCTTTGAACCGAGCAGCAATACAATTTACCAGGCCACGGTCTCCGGCGGCTTCCTGGAGACCAACCAGTTCCTCGATATGGCGGTAAACGACGCAACAGGAAAGGGCCGCGAAACACTGCGGAACATAAACGTCCCCTGCGTGCAGGTGGGAATAGCAAATCTGACCGGTAGCAATGAAAACCTTACCGTCAATATGAACGAGGCGCGATTCTTTGCCTTCTCCTCCGGGGCGGCGCCAAACCTCTGGGCAACGAACAATATCGCCGGACAATCGCACATCACAAATCCTACGGGTAGTTCTGTCGGTATATCCGGCGACGGCCTATCGGCGACCTTTACCATGAATAACTGGAACGCAGGCGCCGGAAAGTGGCTCGGCGCCGTCACAAACGGACAAGGCAGCATTATCAACGGCGGTTCGAATGTCCAGAACCTCCAGTTCCGGGGTGCAGCGGCAGGTCCGATCGGAACCGCCGGCGCCTTCTCCGGAACCGGCGCCGGCGTGGTCAGGCAAGTCAATCCACCGCCTGCTCCATAGTATGATAATTTTAAATTTAAATAATACCCTTTAAGAGAACCCTTATCTGCATCCGGTTTGCCGCCTTCAGGCTGGCAAACCGGATTTCTTTTGATCCGAAGGTGGTAAAGAAAAAGAAGGCGGCAGCTAAAAAGGGTCTCCCCATCCCAACCGTACAGACGGATTTCCGGGAAAGAAACGGGACCACATTCCTGGGAATCATCATGCTGGCCATCCTGGCGCTGCGGGTCATCGCCCTGGCCAGTATGAACGGCAGCCTTTACGGCGACTTCCTCTTATGGGACGAGCGTATCTACCACCAATGGGCACAGAAGATCGCCGACGGTTCCTATGCGTCGAAGTCGGTTTATGAGTTCTCCCCCCTGACGGCCTACGCCTTTTTTCCTGGTAGCGGCGAATCTCCGCCGCCGTCCAATAGGACGTCTTCGCAAAGAGGCGCCAGAGACGCAACAATCGTAGTGGATAAAAAAATCCCCGAATCTGAAATCAAGAGCCATGTCCGACTAGTCACATTGTTTTTTGTCTTTCCCTGATCCACCATCCATCCCCATAAAAAACAAACCTCCCTGATCCTGTGTCAACTGGGCGATAGAGTAGCTGTGGAACGGAGGAATATTCGTTGTTTCATGGCCGTGAAGGGCTGTTTTCAAAATTTTACGCGCCGCGTTATTGCGTAAACATTCGATATCATTATGTATTAATGGTGGAGCACGAAAATTTTGACGGTCAGCAAATGACCGGTGGTCAGGTAGCTGTGGGAAGGGGGCCGGATTTGAACTCTCTACTCCTATTTCCCAAGTCTTCTCAAATCTGTTCCCCCTTAGGGTCTGTCACGAAATAAATATGGCAAACCCTTATTTATGCAAGGTTGCTTGACGCCGGGGGGTTGGTGAAATTGTCAAGGGCCTCTCTGAGGTTGTTTATGGAATCATTGGCCGCCAGAACGTCATCATCGGACCAGTTGGCGACGTCGGTTTTCGCCAGTTTTTCCCGCACCTTGTCGAGGGACAGGCATAAGCTTGCGGATGCGGAGAGCTTCTCTCTCTGCTTCGCACCCCCTTCCTGCTCCTTCTGAAGTTCCTCCTTATACTTTTCGTAGGCCCTGGTCATGGCGCGCTGCTGTTTCTTCTGCGAAATCTCGATCAGTTTTTTCTTGCTGACGGTGCGGTCACCGCGGCACTCGTCCCGAATTGCCTGGGGCAGTCGCATCAGGTAAAGTGAATCGCTAATCGTGCTGCGGGGTTTGCCAATGACTGACGCCAACTGGTCCGGGGTGTATTGCTCCTCGTCCATGAGTTTTTTAAATGCTTCCGCCTCCTCCACACAGGTAAGATCCTGGCGCTGGATGTTTTCTATCAGGGCGATCTCCGCGGCGTTGCCCTCCACGCAGATACCGGGAATGGTCAGGAGGCCGGCCATCTGGGCGGCTTTGTAGCGGCGCTCGCCGGCGACGATGATCAGATAAGTGCTCTCGTCGGTAACCCGAAACAGGAGGGGCTGCATGATTCCCTTGAGCTTGACCGACGCGGCTAGATCCGCCAGCGCCTGGGGATCCATGGACTTTCTCGGCTGGCTCGCATCGGGCTTCAGATCGATAATGGATAGCTCATAGAATTTCCCTTTTCCATACACTTGTTGCACCATTGTCGTAATCCTCCCTTGCTCCCTAAAGAAACTCTCCCCCGCAAGCAGCGGGGTATCAGAACGGATTTATTGCTCTATTCATCATCGCAAGCGACGGGTAATTACCCCCTAAGAGATTCAACAGGTCTGAACTCCCGCCGCAGCTTGCCCTCGAATTTATTTGTCGGGGGCGGGAGTGACAGGATTTTCAACTTTTTGCCGACATTTTACGCATGCTACTTATTATTTCTTACCGTGTCAAATATTAATTCTATCCTGTTCAAACTGCCGAATATCTAATCGTATTGCTACCGGCGATGTGGGGCCTGAATTATTTACTTGAAGAAAACAATTCAAAAGTAGTATGAACAGCCCCTGTAATTACATAACGGAGGCAAGTAATGAAAAAAATTGTTTTTGTGGTTGCTCTATTCATGGTTTTTCTGCTGGCTCTGCCTGTATGGGCGGCACCCAAAGCAGCGACTAAGGCGGCGGGAGCGGGGGTATCCGGCAAGATCGGGATGGTGGATATGCAGAAAATCCTCCGGGAATCCAAGAATTCCCAGAAGGTCCGTGCCGCCTTCATGAAGGATGTTGAAAAGAAACAGGCCGCCATCGTCGCCAAGGAAGGCGCGATCCGGAAACTGGAGGAAGAATTTAAAGGCCTCGCCCCCGGCGCCCTGGATGCAAGGAAAAAGAAGAGCGAGCAGATCAAGCACGAAATGCGGGAGCTGCAGTACCTCCGCGAGGACGCGGAAGGGGAACTCAAACGCAAAGAGATGGAAATAACCCAGAAGGTCATCGGCGAAATTATGCAGGTCGTCCGGAATTATGCCCGGGGCGAACGCTTCAGCATCATCCTGGACCGCATGGCCGTGATTACCGCCGAGGAAAGCGTCGATATCACGGACAGGATACTTAAGCTCTACGACGCTCAGAAAAAGTAATAACCAACCGCCGCACAGCAGACGCAGCAGGCCGCGGGGCGGTGCATATCACCCGTAAAGATTTACAAAGAAAGGAGCCGCTCGGCGGCGACGGGCATGACAAATGTCCTGGTCACGCCGGCGGGCTCCCGGATGAAGACGATCATAAAGAGAATCGTTCCATTCGGGGCAATCTTGTCATTGGGCATGTCGCTGCCCTGAGGATTGGCAAGCTCCCGGGAAATCTGTTCTTCCGACATGATCCCCAACTCTTCATCCGTCAGCATGTTCCCGCAGAAAGCCGAACTCTCCCGTACCAGCGTACCGATCGTATCGAAGAGTTCCCCCCTGACCTTTATCCTCGCCATGGGATAGGGGGAGGCATTCATGGCAACGCCTTCGACAATCCGGATATTGCCGAGGAGGGCATTGTTGACGAAACGTTGTTTCACGTCCACAATCTTGACCTGGGCAGGCCCGACCACCGGCGCCGGCGCCTCTGGGGCGGTAAATGACGCCAGACCCGGGAAAAGGGTATTCAATTCCCTTATTGCCTTCTGACCGTATTCGGGAAACAGAAAGAAGCTGCCGCCGCCGGCCGCCAGCAACAGCAGGATCACACTCACCACCCAAACCCATATTCTTTTGGCGGGGGGCCGGGGTTCGGGAAGTTCGGAGATTTCGGGAAAATCTTGGATTTTATCCAAAACGCGCATATCCACCGTTTTCAGGTCCGCGGTGACGATCCGATCGGAGGCCTCGGGCTTGTCCACTTCCAAAGGCGGCAGGGGTGGATGCTGAAAAAACACCTTCTGGCAACGGGTACAGCGGACCCAGACGCCATCCGGAAGAATCCTGGCTTCATCAAAACGGTATTTTGTCTGACAGGCTCGGCATTGAATAATCATAAGGCCCCTATAAATTCGTCACAATATAAACATCGGGAAAAAATCTTGCCCTCTCATTGAAATCGAGGCCATAGCCGACCACAAAACCGTCGTCAATGGTAAAACCCACGTAATCCGCTTCGAAGGCAACCTTGCGGCGCAGCCTCTTGTCCATGAAGGCGCAGACCTTCAGGGAATGAGGCCCCCTCTCCTTGAAAACCCGGACAAGGTGAGACAGGGTCAGGCCTGTATCCACGATATCTTCAACGATCAAGACATCCCGGCCTTTAATCTGTATTTCAATATCCTTGGTAATAACGATCTGCCCGGAACTTGTCGATCCCGATCCGTAGCTCGCCACTCTGGCAAAATCGATAACGCAGGGAGTCTGGAGGCGGCGAATAAGATCGGCCATAAAGACGAAGGCCCCCTTGAGGACGCCGACGACGACCAGCTCTTTACCGGCGTAATCCCGGGAAATGTCGGCGGCGAGCTCCGTGATGCGCTGATTGATGGCATCCCGCGAGAATAGAATCTCTTTTTTCATATCTTCCATATGATCCCCCCTTCATAACCGTTTCAACATCCGACCAGACGAGAGGGATGCTAATCGACAGGACGTCTTTTGTCAATGAAAAATCATGGGTTATCCGGATAAGCGTTGATAAAGGCATCCAGATGGCCCTGAATCAGGGCTTCCGCCTGCCGGAGGTCCTCCCGGCTGCGAAAATCGGAGGTCAGGCTCAGGAATATCCTGTCGAAACGAGATTTTTCCGCACCAAGGGCCTCGTAATCGATATGGTTGATCATGTACTGGGAACCGTCAAAGTAGTATTTCCCCAAACGATGTACATCGGCGGAACGGAAGGGCCAGGATAGCTTGAGATCAAAGAAGGCCAAGGCCTTTTCGCGGAGCAGGCCATCTTTGAAGCGTTCCGGTGACGGCGTCTCATAGACCCCGTCGCTGATCAACTGGAAATATGATTTGACCAGATCGATGTCCGTAATGACCAGTCCGAAGAGGTACCAGTCAGCGATGATATTCAGGAGCGCCTGTTTTTCTTCCCGGGATATATAGTGATAACTTGGGCAGAAATGACCATCGCAGAGCTCGCGGCCATAAAAAGAGACCCCCCGGTGATCGACGCCATCATTCTGCAGGGGATGGAGAAGACAGCCGACGCGCTTCTCCTCCGCATCGAGAAATCCCAGATATTCGCAGCAATAGATGACCTCGTAGCGTCTGGCCATGTCTTCCGTCGCCTGAATCATGCGGGAGAAAGCCTGGAGACCTTCCGGGGATTTGTCGGCGGGGCTAAACAGTTTCGTTCGACCTCTCAACCGTAGCGTCAGGGATTCCCGGGAAGAGTCGGCATAGTTGTAGAGGCCGCAACAGGCCCCGCAGGATTTGCCCGCGTCGGGCTGACACAGATGGGGCGAATAATTATTCATCATCCCATAACTACTCGAAAACGACGGTCTTGGAACCGTAGGCCAGGATCCGGTTCTCCAGGTGCAGGCGGACGGCTTTGGCCAGCACCGTTCTTTCCAGGTCCCGACTTTTCAGCTTGATGTCGTCCAAGGCATCCCGATGGCTGATCTTGATGACATCCTGGGCAATGATCGGTCCGTCGTCAAGTTGCTCCGTCACATAATGGCTCGTGGCGCCAATAATCTTCACCCCCCGGTCGTAGGCCTGCTGGTAGGGATTCGAACCGGCAAAGGCGGGAAGAAAAGAATGGTGAATGTTTATGATTTTGTTTGGGTATTCCTCTACGAATCGGTTCGAAAGAACCTGCATGTACCTGGCAAGGACAATCATATCGACATTGTGTTTCCTGATTTCCTCAAGCTCCCGTTGTTCCTGCTGTGCCTTGTTTTCCCGGGTAACGGGAAAGTGCATGAACTTCAAGCCAAACTGCTCGATCATCGGCTTAAGATCCAGATGATTGCTGATGACCAGGGGGATTTCCGCCCGGAATTCTCCCATCTGGCGTCTCAGAATCAGGTCGTAGAGGCAATGAGGATGGCGGGATACGAAGATTGCCATCCGGGGGATCGTATCAGTGAAATGCAGCTCCCAGCTCATATCGAACTGACTGGCCACATGCCGGAAGACCAGGGCGATTTCCTCGCGGGGAATGACAAAGCCGTTGAGTTCCCATTCGATCCGCATGAAAAAGATCTTTCTTGTCACCGAGGTGTGCTGCGCTGCATGGACAATGTTGCCGTTGTGACGATAAATAAAGTTAGAGATATTATAGACCAGACCCTTCTGATCTTGACAGGAGAGCAATAAAATGGCATTGGCGCTTCTTTCATCGGTCATGGCGTCCTCATTGTTACCCCATCCCCACCCTAACCCTCCCCTTGAAGGGGAGGGAAGTGCATGGCAATGAAACTTTTTTGCCTACATTCCCCGTCAAGGGGAGGGAAAATATTACTTTTGCTAGTTCATCAGGACTACTCTCATTACAGGAGCAGGGGACACTATATGAGGATTGACATTGCAGGTCAAGATTAAAGATGCTAAGGGACAAGGCATCTCAAGGAAGGTGCATCGCCATGAAATATATTGAAAGTTTAAACCTTCCCAACGGTCTGAGCATTGATATCTGGGACGCTTCCCGTCAGATCGCCGCGGATACGGTCAAGGTGGAACTGGTCATCAAAATGGATGTGGCCATCGAAAGCTCCCATTTTGAGGAAGAGGATCACTATTTGAAGACCCGCCGGGTCTTCGGACCTGTGGGCAATTACGAATACCGGAAGGAACGGACCTTCGTTCATAACACCGAAACGGAAACGGTTTTCCGGAATCTTCTCGACGACTTCAAGAGGGACGCCCTGCCCTACCTCGCCAAGGACGAGTTCCCCCGGCGGTATTCCCGGTCAAAATATCGCGACATTGTCCAGAACTGGTATAAATACAAAGATCGTCTCGGAAACATATAATATCTCCCATGCCTGCTTATCAAAAAAATCTGGACGACGTTCTCCTGTCCTGCTCCAAGCCCAGTCGCTATATCGGCGGGGAGATCAACGCCGTCCACAAGGATCGACATGCCTGCAAGCTCAGCGTTGCCCTTGCCTTCCCGGATACTTACGAAGTCGGGATGTCCCACCTGGGCATCCAGATCTTGTATGAGATTTTGAACAAACAGGACGAAATAGTCGCCGAGCGCTGTTTTGCCCCCTGGCCCGATATGGAAGGCCAGATGCGCCGTCACGGCATCCTCCTTTCTACCCTCGAATCCCGAACCCCCTTGCAGGACTTTGACATGGTGGGATTTTCCCTTCAATATGAGCTTTCCTTCACGAATGTCCTCACCATGCTCGACCTCGGAGGCATCCCCATTCGCCGTGAAGACAGAAGGGACGGAGACCCGATCGTGATCGCCGGGGGGCCTTGCTGTTTCAACCCCGCCCCCATGTCCGCCTTTATCGACGCCTTCGTCATCGGTGAAGGGGAAGAGATCATCATGGAGATTGCCGCCGCCATGATCAGGGAAAAGGGAAGGGGCGCGGGCAGAAAGATTATCCTTGCCGCCCTTGCCGATATCGAAGGGGTCTATGTCCCCGCCGTCCACAACCCCGACCGGAAGATAAGGAAGCGTATTGTCGCCGATCTGAACGCCTGGATAGGGCCGGCAAAACCGCTGACGCCCCTGATGAAAACCATTCACGACCGGGTAGTGCTGGAGATTGCCCGGGGCTGTACCCGGGGCTGCCGGTTCTGCCAGGCCGGGATGGTCTGGCGTCCGGTCAGGGAAAGACATCCCGCCCTCCTTCAAGATATGGCCGATTCCATGCTTGCCGCCACCGGCCAGGAAGAGCTATCCCTTCTGTCCCTGAGCTCCGGCGATTATTCCTGCATCGCGACCCTCCTGCCCCGGCTGATGGATCGGTATTACGCCCGGCGTATTGCCCTGGCCCTGCCCTCCCTGCGCGTCGAGACCCTGGGCATCTCCCTCATCGAGACCATCAAACGGGTCCGGAAAACGAGTTTCACCCTGGCCCCCGAAGCGGGAACCCAACGCCTGAGGAATTCCATTAACAAGGGAAACACGGAAGAGGATCTTTTGAAGACATCGGCGCTGGTCTTTGACGCGGGTTGGCGGGCAGTCAAGCTCTATTTCATGATCGGTCTCCCGGGAGAGGAAGCAGCGGACATGGAGGGGATAGCGTCCCTGGCCCATAAGGTGCTGCGAACGTCGAAAAACCGTGGGCAGGTCACGGTCAGCCTATCCACTTTCGTCCCCAAACCCCACACCCCTTTTCAGTGGGAACGTCAGATCGGCCCGGAAGAAATATTCGAGAAGCAGTCCTTTTTCAAATCCCGCTTGCGCCATCGCAACATCCAGATCAAATGGCATGACGCCCGGATGAGCCTTCTCGAAGGCTTGTTTTCCCGGGGAGATGAATCCCTGGGAGCACTTGTAGAAACCGCCTACCGCAACGGCTGCCGTTTCGACGGCTGGAGCGACCAGTTCCGCAACGATCGCTGGGAAAATGCCATGGACCAGCTCGGGATCGAACCGGCAGTATTTCTTGGCGAGCGCCCCCCGGAGGCGCCTTTCCCCTGGGACCATATCGACTGCGGCATTGACCGTCAATTTCTCCTGGAAGAGGCACAAAAGGCCCATGATGAAGCCCTGACGGCGGACTGCCGCCTTGACGGCTGCTATCAATGCGGTGTCTGCGACCATGTCGACATCCGACCCGTCCGCGCCGAGGAGAAAGCCGCGGAAGTACCCGCTGGCGACACCCCCGCCGCCGGACCGGTCGTCCGGGAAAATGTTCCCGTGTCTACAGATTCTCGCCGGTTCCGATTAAGCTTCAGGAAAAAGGGCGTGTCCCGCTATCTGTCCCACCTGGAGACCGCCTCCGCCCTGACCCGGGGCATCGTCCAGAGCGGCCTGCAGTTCACCTATACGGAGGGTTTCCACCCTCATCCCAAGATCTCTTTTGCCGTCGCCGCCGCCGTCGGACTGGAAAGCGAAGGGGAATACTGCGACATCCAGATTATCAAGCCAACCGAGGCAATCGCGGCGCTGCCGGAACGGATCAATCGTTATCTTCCCGAGGGGATGACGGTGTTTGAAATGGTGGAACTTCCCCAGGCCGCCCGTTCTCTGACGGAATTGATCAGGGGTTTCCAATATCGGGCCCTCCTGCCGGACAGCCTTGACGAAGCGGGGCTGGTTGTTCTGGAAGAACATATAGATACCTTTTTAAGGGCTCAACAATTTCCCATCACGAAGACCATCAAGGAACGGACGGTGATCAGGGATATTCGTCCTCTCGTTTCCCATCTTGCCTTCGATCGTTCCTGCTGCGAGATCATAATGGATGTCCGTTTCAGTAAAGATGGCGCTGTCCGTGCCGAGGATATTCTTGTCCATGCCCTTTTCCTGGATGTCGCTATCGTTCTCGAAACCAGGCTGACGAAAACGGCAACTTTTTTTGTTGACAAATGAATGCCTTTTCGAGTAGATAACGCGTTCAAAATTTCTTAACAAGGATGAAACGATGTACGCAGTGATCAAAACAGGCGGAAAACAGCATCGGGTTACCGTGGGAGACGTGGTTGCCACGGAGAAGCTCGACGGAAGCAAGGGAGATACGGTGATATTTGATAACGTCCTCATGATCGCAACGGACGAGGCGATCCGCATCGGAACCCCCATGGTAAGCGGGGCAACGGTGGTGGGAGAAATCGTGGCCCAGACAAAGGCTGAAAAGATTGCGGTCTTCCACATGAAACGGCGGAAAGGTTTCAAGAAAAAAACTGGCCATCGCCAGCCGCTGACCCGTATGGTTATTCGGGACATTTCGTTTTAAGGGAAGGGGAGAGACTCATGGCACATAAAAAGGGACAGGGAAGCTCACGTAACGGCCGGGACAGCAACTCCCAGCGTCGGGGCGTGAAGGTCTTCGGCGGTCAGGCAATCAACGCCGGTGGAATTATCATCCGTCAGGTGGGTACAAAGGTTCACCCCGGTAAAAACGTCGGCCTCGGCAGGGACTACACCATTTTCGCCAAGATAGACGGCGTAGTAAAATTTGAAAGACTTGACAAGACAAGAAAAAAAGTGAGTGTCTACGCTGCATAGACGTTATCGTCAATCCCTAAGAGGACACATCATCACATAGCGGGTATAGCGGAAAAAACTATCACCATCAAAAGGCGCTTTATATGAGCGCCTTTATTTTTTATGAAATTTATAGACGAAGCAAAAATATTCATCCAGGCAGGCCATGGCGGTCGCGGTTGCGTGAGCTTTCGGCGCGAAAAGTATGTTCCCAGAGGGGGGCCAAACGGCGGCGACGGGGGCAAGGGAGGAGATATCATCTTCCACGCATCTCACAATCTCGCCACCCTGCTCGACTTCAGGTACCGCCCGCGCCACGAGGCGCCTAACGGTGCAAGCGGCGAAGGGAACAATCGGACCGGCCGCAGCGGGGAAGATATCGACATCGCCGTTCCTGTCGGCACCGTCATCAAGGAAGCCGAAAGCATGGAAATACTGGCGGATCTTACCCGTGACGGTGAGCAGTTTATCGCTGCCAGGGGAGGCATCGGGGGCAAGGGTAACGCCCACTTCACTTCTTCCACAAATCGCGCCCCCCGTTTTGCCCAGGATGGCATGCCCGGTGAGGAGCACTGGATCATCCTCGAACTCAAGCTGCTGGCCGATGTAGGCATCATCGGCCGGCCCAACGCAGGAAAATCCACTTTTATATCGAGAGTTTCGGCGGCCCGGCCAAAGATCGCCGATTACCCTTTCACCACTCTTGTTCCCAATCTTGGCGTCGTCTCGTACGGGCAGAATCAGGGTTTCGTCATCGCCGACATTCCCGGCCTGATCACCGGAGCCCACACCGGCGCCGGCATGGGCGTCCAGTTTCTGAAGCACGTGGAACGAACATCAATTCTTCTTCACATTCTCGATATTTCTGAAGAAAATTATCAGGGGGCATGGGAGCTCTATGAATCCATCAACCGGGAACTTGAGCTCTTCAATATAACCTTGATGAACAAACCGCAGATCGTTGCCATTAACAAGACGGACTTGCCCGTTACCCGGGAACGGATGAAAAAAGACATTGACATCTTTCGCGAAAAGGGAATAGAAATATTAACTTTTTCAGCAGTTACGGGTGAAGGGCTCGACGTAGTACTCCGGAGAATCACGGAGCAATTAGAGCGATCCCCCCGGGCACAAGGAGAGGAAGGAAAGCCTGATGACGAGAAAGGAAATCCTTAAGGACGTCAAAAAGGTCCTGATCAAGATCGGCAGTGCTGTTCTGACGGGTGATAACGGTCTTGATCTGAATATCATCGAACAGCTTGTCGATGAGATGGTGGATCTGAAAAAACGGGGATATCACATCGTTATCGTCACCTCCGGGGCTATCGCCTCTGGAAAACACCGGATGGGCATAAACGGGCCGCTGAAAAGCATGCCCCAGAAACAGGCCGCCGCCGCCGTTGGTCAAGGAAGGCTGATGCGCGTCTACTCCAACGCTTTTGGCAAGCACGGCATCTACGTCGCCCAGATCCTTCTCACCATGAGCGATCTCACGGATCGGAAGCGTTTCCTTAACATCCGCAATACCCTGACCACCCTGATGGAATGGGGCGTGATACCCATCATCAATGAAAATGATACCGTCGCGGTCGATGAGATCAAATTCGGAGATAACGATCAGCTTGCCGCCATGATCGCCAATATCACGGAAGCCCATCTCCTCATCAATCTGACCAGTACGGACGGGCTCTATGACCGTAACCCCAGCCGGTCCAAGAAGGCCAAGGTCATCCCTATCGTCCATGAGATCTCCGATGTGATCGAGCAGGCTGCGACCGATGAAACCTCCGATGTCGGTTCGGGAGGAATGAAAAGCAAGGTCCTGGCAGCCAAGAAAGTCACGGCCTTCGGCATCCCTTATATCATCGCTGCGGGCAAGGAAAAGGGAGTCCTCAGAGATCTCTGCGCCGGAAAAGAGCGGGGGACCCTCTTTCTGCCCATGAAAGAACATCTCAACAGTCGCAAATACTGGATTGCCTTCACCCTTAGGTCCCGGGGGAAGCTGACTGTCGATGACGGCGCGAAAAAGGCCCTCATCGAGGAGGGCAAGAGTCTCCTTCCTTCCGGCGTCATCGATGTAGAAGGGGATTTCCATGTCGGCGATCCCGTCCTCTGCCTGGACGCCGGCGGAAAAATCCTCGCCAAGGGACTCACCAATTATGGAGCGGAAGAGGTTCGCAAGATCATGGGGCTCAAGACCTCCAAGATTCAGCAGGTACTGGGATATAAAGACTACGACGAAGTTATTCACCGGGATAATATGGCGGTGGATAAAGAACTCCAGCACAAATAGACAAAGACCTTCAGGTCTGAAAATGCCGGCATCTCCCTCCCATGCAGAACCAATAGCCTTTATTAACGGGAATATAAAAAGAGGAAAATCATGTACGAAGTTACGATCAAGAAATCTTTTTCCGCCGCCCATGTCCTCAAGCAGATCGGCGGAAAGTGCGAAGACCTTCATGGACATAATTTCCTCGTGGAGGTCACAGTGGCGGGTGACGCCTTGAACGGGGAGGATCTCCTCATCGATTTCCGGGATCTGAAAAAGTGGATCAACGAGATTCTTGACCATCTTGATCACAAATATCTGAATGAAATAGAAGCTTTCAAGGATATAAACCCCTCGTCGGAGCGAGTCGCGAAATTTGTTTATGATCGCCTGACGGAAAAAATCCAGACCCTGAATCTGAGTTTCATGGTTTCCGGAGTTACCGTCTGGGAATCGGACAACGCCCGGGTGACTTACACGGCATGATCGACGTACAAAACCTCAAGGATCATCGGAATATTGAGATCACCAAGGTGGGGGTGAAGGGGATCAAGTATCCCATTATCGTCCTCGACCGCGCCCGGGGAACTCAGGCGGTGAACGCCGCGATCAACATGTATGTCAACCTGCCTCATCATTTCAAGGGGGCCCACATGAGCCGCTTCATTGAAATTCTCAATGAATTCCGTGGACAGATCAACATCAAGACGTTTCATCTGATCCTGGAAAAAACGCGACAGAAACTCAAGGCTCAATCGGCCCACATGGAAATCGTATTCCCTTACTTTATTGAGAAAGCGGCGCCCGTGACGGGCGCAAAAAGCCTGATGGAGTATAAGTGCATGTTTTGCGGCGCCCTCAACGACAATGGAGCGGATTTTCAGGTAGGCATCATCGTGCCGGTGACAACGGTCTGTCCCTGTTCCAAAGAGATCAGCAATATGGGAGCCCATAATCAGCGCAGCATGGTCACGGTCAAGGTGCGTTTCAAGAAATTCTTCTGGATCGAGGACCTTATCCGCGTCGTTGAAGAATCAGCAAGCGGCGAGGTTTATTCCCTCCTCAAGCGGCCGGATGAAAAATTCGTTACGGAACGGGCCTATGAAAATCCCATGTTCGTCGAGGATGTCGTCCGGAATGTCGCCGCCCGCCTCAAGGCGCATGACAATTTCCCCTCCTACACGGTGGAGGCGGAAAATTACGAAAGTATCCATAATCATAGCGCCTACGCCTATGTAGAGGGAAACTCATGATGACGATGAAAAATTATTTCAATATATACCGGCATGGTTTCATCCGTGCGGCAGTATGCATCCCGGAAGTGAAAGTGGCTGATACGGAATTCAACGTCAAGTCCACCCTGAAAATGGCCCGCAAGGCCGCCGATAATCATGCCGTCTTCGCCCTTTTCCCGGAACTGGGGATCTCGGCCTATTCCAATGAGGACCTGTTCCACCAGGACGCCCTGCTCCATGCCGTTCAGGCGGCGCTGCAGCACATAGTCGCATCCTCACGGAAACTCAAGCTTGTCCTTGTGGTCGGCGCTCCCCTGCAGGTGGATAACCGCCTGTACAACTGTGGCGTGGTGATATATCAGGGACGAATTCTGGGCGTGGCCGTCAAGTCTTATTTGCCGAATTACCGGGAATTCTATGAACGCCGCCAGTTTACACCGGCGGAAGAAGCCCTTGCGAAGACAATCGATCTTTGCAGCCAGCAACACATCCCCTTCGGGGCGGATCTTCTTTTCCACGTCAAGAACATTCCCCATTTTAAATTCTTTATCGAGATCTGCGAGGATGTCTGGGTCCCGATTCCCCCCTCAAGCTTTGCCGCCATGGCTGGAGCGACCCTGATCGGCAACCTGTCGGCATCCAATATCACCATCGGAAAATCGGAATACCGGCAGAGTCTGGCCGCCAACCAGTCAGCCCGCTGTGTGGCCGCCTATCTGTATGCGGCGGCGGGACCGGGGGAATCGACAACGGATCTTGCCTGGGACGGCCATGCCATGATCCACGAAAACGGTAATCTCCTCGCCGAATCGACACGCTTTGCACAACAGTCACAGATAATTTACTCCGATATCGATCTCGACCGTCTGGCCCAGGACCGGATGCGCCTGACCAGCTTCAGCCAGAATGCCCGCACACACCGGGACCGGATAACTGCTTTCCGCCATATTGACTTCGCCTTGGACCTCCCGGAAACGCAACGTATCCTCCTTGTGCGCGAATATCCCCGCTTCCCCTATATTCCCGCCGATACGAGCAAGCGGGACCAGCGCTGCTACGAGGCCTATAACATCCAGGTTCAGGGATTGGCGAAGCGGCTTCAGGCATCGGGCATCAAAAATGTCGTGATTGGCGTCTCCGGAGGACTCGACTCAACCCATGCCCTGATTGTCGCGGCCCGGACCATGGATCTTCTCAAGTGGCCCCGCGCCAATATCAAGGCTTATACAATGCCCGGATTTGCAACCACGGATAAGACTTACACCAACTCCGTCCGGCTGATGAAGGTCCTGGGGGTGGAAGCCAATGAAATCGATATCAGGCCCAGTTGCATTCAAATGCTGAAGGATATCGGCCATCCCTTTGTAAAAGGAAAACCTGTTTACGATGTAACTTTTGAAAATATCCAGGCCGGGGAACGGACTTCCCATCTGTTTCGTTTAGCCAACATGCGGGAAGCACTTGTTATCGGAACAGGAGATCTCAGCGAATTGGCCTTAGGCTGGTGTACTTACGGCGTCGGGGATCACATGTCTCATTACAATGTCAATGCCAGCGTCCCCAAGACCCTCATTCAACATCTCATCCGCTGGGTAGCGGATTCCGTTGTCTTCTCGAAGGAAACCTCAGCGATTCTGATCGATATCCTGGCAACAGAGATCAGCCCGGAACTAATCCCCGGTTCAGAGGGCGCCCAGCCGGCGCAAAAAACGGAATCGGTCATTGGCCCCTATGAACTCCAGGACTTCCATACTTTTTACGTTACCCGCTTTGGTTATCTGCCCACCAAAATAGCTTTTATGGCCTATTGTACCTGGCGGGACGGCAACCGGGGCCTCTGGCCGAACATTCCGGAAGACAAGCGCCATCAATACATCATCGGGGAGATCAAGCACTGGCTGGAAGTGTACCTCTATCGCTTCTTCAAAACCAGTCAATTCAAGCGCTCCTGCATCCCCAACAGTCCCAAGGTTGGTTCCGGGGGATCTTTGTCTCCCCGGGGCGATTACCGGGCCCCCAGCGACAGTGAGGCCACCGTATGGCTGGAAAACGCAAAACTTATACCTGACAAAGACGAGGATGAAACACCATGAAACGACAGCAATTCAAGGATTTTGACGCCACGGAACTCTTTTGTCCCCGTTGCCGCCGGGCCGTACCCGTCCGGAAGCGGCTGCTGCTTGTCTTATCGGAAGGGGAAAAGTACGACTATACCTGCGTTTTCTGCGGAACGTCCGCGGGGGACAAAATGGTGAAGGAAACGGAGGGGCCGAAAATTCTGCTCAGGTGAATATACAGGGCTGCCCGCCGTCACAAAGGGGAATGAAAATGGGGGAGGGAGCTTCATAGAAAAAAGGCCGCGGCTTAAAAAAGCAGCGGCCTTCGTTTTTTCTCTAAATCAACCTTCTATCCGACCTTAAATCGGGTAGTTTCAAACTCCCCGCAGGGGACATCAAAAATTAATTAACGCCCGATGACATAGCGATAAGGATCGATCTGGTCGCGAAGAATGGACAACTCCTTCTCGCTAGGACCCTGATTTTCGACAATCTTCGCGGCCTTGAGGAGCTCGAAGCCGCAATTGTCCTGCACGTCCTTCTCGGAATAGCCGGGATTGACGGCAATGATCCGCATCCGCTTGGATGTCGGTTCAAAATCCATAACGGCCATGTTGGTAATGATTTTGTAGGGACCTGCGCCCAGGGGCAGACCGGATTTCGCGCGGGAATCGCCGCCCTGAAGCCATCCGGGGGAGGTGATGTAAGAACACTTCTCAGCAAAACGCTTAGCATCCTGGGGCGTCATAACGATCATACGCCAGCAGAAGGAGGCCAGGTCATTGGCGCCGCCGCTGCCGGGGAACCGGACCTTCGGCTTCTGGTGATCGGGACCGATCCGGGTGGAATTCAGGTTGCCATACATGTCAATCTGAGCTCCACCGAGGAAGGTGTAATCCACCATTCCGCGACAGGCGGTTTCCATAATTTCCGGCATACTGCTCGCCATAATCGCCTTCCAGGTCGTCCGGGAATCACCGACGGAAATCGGCATCTCCGGAACCAGGGCGGCTGCTCCGCCCGCCTCAAACATAATAACCAGATTGGGGGCGGTTGTCTTTTGCGCCAACATCGCTGCCGCATTGGGAGCGCCGGTTCCCACCACAATAGATGCCCCATCTTCCAGCTCTCTTGCCGCCGTGCATATCATCAATTCCATTACATTATAGTTTGCCATAAGTTATATCTCTCCTCCTTCCTATGCCCTGGCGCCGACTAAGAGCCATTCTTTTTGTCTGAGTTTAAGCATCTTGGCGATCCCACCATTCCTTTCGATATACTCGAAATGATCTTTCACGCCATAGATGTTCCTGTCGAGGAACGCCTTGAACTCTTCCGGATCCTTCTCCACTTTCATCCACTCTCTCAGATGATCTTCGTCAGAGAAATATTCGCCATACATATTACCAGGGTAGCTTCCATAGGGAACCTCGCAAACGGCATCGACACACCAGTAGGGAATAAATGTCGAAGTAGGATCCCTGCGAATCTCATCGTTCGGAATGATTCTTTCACAAGTAATAATAACCTTTTTCGAAGACCGGGCCACGTCATAATCAGACATCAGGATTCCCCTGGTACGGCAGTTTCCATAAATATCCGCTTCGTGTACATGGATGACTGCCACATCCGAATAAAGGGCCGGCACCAGAGCGTAATTGGTACCGGTGAAGGGACATTTCGCCATCTTGGCGCCGCTGTACTTGAAGGTATCCGTCCCCATAAGGTTGCGAATGGGGTGAAAGGACACACCTGCCGTCGCCGCCTTGTAGCGGGCAGACAGGGTATAGTTGGTCCACTCGCACACTTCCACTTCGCCGCTTTCCATGTACTTTCGGGCATTGGCAGACAGCCCTCGTGCTTCCAGACCGACGATATAGGCAACATCGCACCGGTTGAAGGATTTGCCCGCACAGAGAATCTGAAAATCATGTGTTGCCGTATGACCGGCCAATCCCAGCTTCTTTTTGCCCTGTCTCACTATTTCGTGAATAGCGGAAATGGCGACGCGGTTGGCGCCAAAACCGCCGATGGAGAGATAATCACCGTCTTTAACCAATCTTTCGACCGCTTCTTTTACTGTTGTGAGTTTGCTCACGAGGGCGCGGCTTTTGTGGCGGAAAAACTCCCTCGCCTTATCCGCATCCGGATCCGTAAAGACCCTTCCTACTCCTTGTTCAATAACATCCACTGAACCTACCTCCTTCTCTTAATTTTGTGTTATCCTTAACCACCTTACACTCATACAGTTTCTGTATGTTGCTTCATTCTCAGTTGAATATGGGAAATCGGACGGGGTTAATTACTGTCACGAAAACGGGTGCTTCCATAGCACAAGAAACGGAGGGAATCAACTAAAAATTGAGCCCTCACCCCTATTGTTCTCAATACACAATGGAACCGGCAATATGACCATGAAAAGGTAACTTGAGCTATTTCTTTTTTTGCAGGGCCTGTTGAAGCTTTTCTCCCAAAAGTGAGCGTTCCGGAGCTGCGCCCCCCTGTCTTCCGTCCTGATAAACGAGGCCGACATCCTTCGAACCGGCCCCCCCTTCCAGATAATCACCCAGAACACTGCGGCTATGGGTATCGTCATGGCAGTAAACACATAGGTTTTCCCAGTTGCTGCCGTCAGAAGGATTGTTGTGATGGTTGCCGTCTTTATGATGAACGGTCAGGAGCTGTCTGTTGATCCCCGAGAATTCCCGGGCGCAGCGGGCGCAGACAAGACCGTGAATAGCCAGGGAACGTTCACGATAATCTTCGCCCGGCGGCTTCTGCTGCGCCTTCTTTAGTTCCCTGACAACATCTTCAACAGGACGGACACCGCCTGCAGGCCGGACCGCGGCCCGGACACGCCCCTCCTTATTGCCAAAGGTCATCTTTGTCATCGCTGCTGTAAACCCTATTTACTCAATTGACGCGGTCTGGAGGTATAGACGTCAAAAAAGACCCTGACTCCCCGGGCGACCGCGCCGGCGTTCCGTAGAAACCTGAAAAATGGCAATCTAAGCCCCAGACGGACGACTGTCTCAATTTCCATCAAGACGCCTACGACATCCTGAATCCTTTTCATGGCCCCGGCAATGACTTCTACCTGATCATTGACCGTGTAAGCCGTTCTTTTCACGGTCCCCACCGCTTCATCCAGATTCTGAAGAATCGCCGGCAGGCTTTTCTGGAGCATCTCCTGAGTCAAGGCGAGCCCCTGAACCACCCTCCGGATCTGCCAGAGCAGAGGAACCGTAAACGCCACAATGAGAAGAACGGCCAAACTCAGACACAACAAACTGATTTCGACGTACATGATGATCTCACAAAAAGATAAATGCTGTTGTTATGAAATGAGGTTGACATATTTCATTACGCCGATTTTTCTTCCTTGAAGGCTTCCACACCTGCGTCTATGGCCTTTTTCAAACGGCTCTTATTGTCTTCCAGGCTCACTTTCCCCTTCTCGACTATTTCGCCGGCTCTGCTTTCCAGATCGCCAACCTTTTCCCTGGCCGCCTCCTCAATTTTTTTCAGGCGGCTAACGGCCGTCTCATAGGTCTTGCGGCTCTTTTCCAGGGCCTGCTCGTATTCCTCCTTTGCCTTGACAAGAAGTTCTTCAGCTTTTTTGCCGATTTCCTCCCGAGTTTCCTTACCGCTTTTGGGAGCGTAAAGAATACCGATAACAGCGCCAGCAAGTCCACCGATAGCCAATCCCTTTAAAAAATCACTTACTCTGTCTGACATCTTTTTCACCTCCCCATTTTTTCTTTTTTTTAAGCAATTGACAGACTGCTGTCAAGCCCTTTTATATGAAAATCCACCCATCACCCCGTTGGTAAAGGAGGGGTGGATTTTCATGCTCCGTTGTGATCGCTTCGTGCATGGGTATTAGTAACAAAAAAACCGGGCATTCGACTATCAAATGCCCGGTTCTTAACATGTACTATTGGTTCTATATTACTTTGCCGCGGGAGCTGCGGGCGCCGGAGCTGCCGGAGCTGCACCAGGAGCCGCGGGAGCTGCACCAGGAGCCGCGGGAGCTGCACCAGGAGCCGCAGGAGCTGCGGGAGCGGGAGCAGGGGCCTCGGTCTTAGCCGGCTCAGGTTTCTGCTCTTCGGCCTTCTTGCAGCCAACCACTGCAAATGAAAACGTCACAACGAAAAGCAGCGAAAGAATAATGGCGAATACCCTCTTCATTCAAGCGTCACCTCCTTTCCAATAATTTCATTACCTTGGGATGATATTAATCATCTTTAGTGATGAGAGACCATACGCTTTTTTTTTACCTTGTCAAGATAAATTTATCATTATATAAGGCAATGCAAAATTCGGATTATGTAAGCCGGGGGAACCATGATCTTAGGCATTGATGTAGGAGGAACGCATACGGATGCGGTTCTTATCGATCATTTTAAAATCAGGAAGAAGGTCAAGGTTCCTACGGATGCTCATCATTTATTGAATTCCCTGCTCCAGGTTACAACCACCATCCTTGCCGCAGAAGATCCTGCCAAGCTCCAGCGGGTGGTTCTCAGTACCACTCTTTCTACCAACGCCATTGTTCAGAACAAGATTAAGAGCGTGGGAATGATTATTGCCAGCGGTCCCGGTTTGCCGCCTTCCCTGCTCCCTGGTCCTCAAAATACCTGCTTCATTGCGGGCTATGTGAATCACCGCGGGATCATCGCCGCCGATATCAATACTGAAGAAATTCAGGACGTCGGCGCCAAACTCAATCAGGAAGGCATTGATCTTCTGGGCGTTGTGGGTAAATTTTCCACTCGCAATCCCGCACAGGAGCTGAAGATTGCCGAGATTCTGAGCAGCCGTTTCCGGCATGCCTCCCTTGGTCATCGCATGTCCGGACATCTCAATTTTCGGCGGCGGATCGCAACGACCTATCTTAACAGCGCCATCTGGGACCTGTACCAGCGCTTCGTACAGGATGTTCTTCAATTCGTCCACCAGCAGGGAATCAACGTCCCCATCTATATTTTGAAAGCCGACGGCGGAACCTTCGAAGTTGCCAAGTCGGCCGACTATCCGGCCCAGACCATCCTTTCAGGACCAGCGGCAAGCATCATGGGTGTTCTCAGTATGGCCAAATGCAACGAGGACGCTATCGCCCTGGACATCGGCGGCACAACAACGGATATCGCCGTTTTTGCCGATGGCGTTCCGCTCCTTGAAAGTCTGGGTGTGACTATTGAAGGCCATAAAACCTTGATCCGAGGACTGAGGACAAGATCCATAGGCCTCGGTGGAGATAGCATTGTCCGATGTAAAAACGGGAAGCTTATGATCGGTCCTCAGCGAGAAGGTCCGGCGGCCGCCCTGGGAGGCCCTTTCCCCACCCCGACCGACGCGATGATTGTTTTAAATCTGACAACTATCGGCGAGTTGGACAAAGCGGTAACCGCTCTGGAACCCATTGCCTGTCTATTAGACAAGTCCGTTGAGGAAACGGCGCAGCAGATTTTTGAGGAAGCCTGCGGTCAGATTGTCGCTGCGGTACGCTCATTCATCGAAGAAATCAATAACCAGCCAGTATATACCATTCACGAAATGTTGGAAGGGAAAACGATCTGTCCCAAGACCCTATATGTAGTGGGCGGACCGGCGGCGGCGATGGCGGGTCCCTTGGGCGGTTATCTGGCTTGTACGCCCTTTATCCCCGAGCATTCGGAAGTGGCCAACGCCGTGGGAGCGGCCCTGGCCAGAACCACGGCGGAATTGACAATCCTTGCCGATACGGAAAGACGTTTGTTGACCGTTGGCGAGGAAGGGATACAAATACCGATACCGTCACGATTCACATCTGAAGAGGCCATTGCGGTCGGCAGGGAAAGGCTTCGTGAAAAGGCCATGGCCATGGGTGCAAAAGAAGAAGACCTCGAAATCGAAGTCATTGAGAATCAGGAATTCAATATGGTCCGGGATTCATATACGGTGGGAAAAAATATTCGGGTTAAGGTTCAAGTCAAACCGGGGCTGATTTCAGGGTTCGCAAGGGGGAAGACCTTATGAGCAAAAAGCAGCGCAAGACCGGTCTGATTTTTTTCCCCGCCTTCGACTGGGCCATCTCTCCGACCCATCCGGAACGGGAGGAAAGGCTTCTCTATACCCAGGATCAAGTCTTTGAAGAGGGACTCCTCGATTTTGAGAACATCATCGAATACAAACCCGGGCTGGCAACGGTGGAGGACATTAACCGGATACACATCTGCGTACCCCAGGCAAGCAGCGTCATTACGGAATCCCATCTCATCTCGGCGGGAGGCGCCATCACGGCGGCGGAAAAGGTAATGAACAAGGAAGTGGACAACGCCTTTGCTCTGGTCAGGCCGCCGGGACATCATGCCATGAAGGTCGTCCACGGTGCCCGTGGCTTCTGTAACGTCAACATCGAAGCCATCATGGTGGAATATATCCGGAAATATTACGGCCCCAAGCGGATCGCCATTGTCGATACGGATTGTCATCACGGCGACGGGACCCAGGAGATTTACTGGCACGATCCCGACACCCTATGCATCTCCATCCATCAGGACGGCCGGACCCTGTACCCAGGCTCAGGCTTCACCGACGAGTTCGGAGGACCCAACGCCCTGGGGACAACGATCAATGTACCCCTGCCGCCCCGGACCTCGGACGAGGGTTTTCTCCATGTCCTCGAAAACGTTATCATGCCCATCCTCGCTGATTTCAAACCGGATGTCGTCATCAACTCCGCCGGGCAGGACAATCATTATACGGACCCGATCACCAATATGCGTTTCAGCGCCCAGGGCTATGCCCGACTAAATGAGCGCTTGGCGCCGGACATCGCCGTCCTCGAAGGAGGTTATTCCATTGAAAAGGCCCTGCCCTATGTAAATGTAGGCATCATCCTGGCGATGGCGGGTCTGGATTACAGTGCCGTCCGAGAACCTGATTATAATGCCGAGGCGCTCAGACAGTCCGAACAGATCACCCGGTACATCGAACGGACCTCCGCGGAAGTCATGATGCTCTGGAAAAAGCGCCGGGATATGAAGAAATCTGTTGTGGGAACGGAAAGATACATCAAGCGCAAGAAGCACATCTACTACGATACGGACGGCATCTCGGAACAGCAGGAAGAAACGGTCCGGGTCTGTGACAATTGCGGCGGTCTGGTCATGATCGATTCCTTCGCCGACACGGGGACGCGTATCTTCGCCGTAATCATTCCCGGTCAGAGCTGCCCTGTCTGTAGAGAGGAAGGGGAAGCCTGTTTTGACCGTCTTCAGAAAGGGAAGTATCGCTACATCTACTTTCAGGACCGGGGCCGGGACATTTTCATCACTAAATAAACAATAAATGGGAGAGGAGTATTAGCTTTATGTCAGATGAAATCGTAAAAAGAACCCAGGAAACAGCAAAAACACTTTTTGGCAAGGGCGTCAAGATGGATCCCCCCTATCTTATGTGGCGGGAATTTGACAAGGACCTGGCCAATGAATTCTCCAAATTCATTACCGGCAACCTCTATTCGCGGGCGGTATTGACCCTGCCGGAAAGGCAGATGGCCGCCTGCGCCATTTTAGCCGCCCTGCGGGCAACGGGAGAGTTGAAACTTCACGTGAATGCGGCACTCAATGTCGGTTGCGATCCCAGGAAGTTGGCAGAGATCTTTTTCCAGGTGGCAACCTATGCCGGCATGCCTGCCGTCAACGAAGCCCTTGAGGTGTACCGCGAGGTTCTCAAGGAGCGGGGGGAATGGCCCATTAAATAGAACAAATAAAAACGCCGAATCAGTAAAACCCGGCCGGGCCTACTGATTCGGCGTCTCTTTATGATCAAGACCGTCAACGTTTATTCGAGGACGAGGAGCACCTGATTGGTATCAACCTTGTCCTTCTCATCCACTTTGATCTCCGCCACTTTGCCGCCTTTCGGGGCAACAATGGGGTTTTCCATCTTCATGGCCTCAAGAATAATAAGTTCTTCATCGGCCTGCACTTCATCACCAACCGAAACTAAAATCTCGGCGATAGTTCCCGGCATGGGGGCTACGACTTCTACTGCCATTTGCTCAACCTCCTTGAGATTTATTTTAACATTTCCAGCGTGGCTTATCGCCGCGCCATCACAAAACATTTTAAAGGTCAGGGGGAGCTACAAGCTCCCCCTGATTAGTTTCCTTTCCCAGAAAACTACTTCTTCCAGATAGGATCCGCGGGGCCCCATTTTTCGGGGACAATCGCCTCGGCCGACCATTCCTCCGGAACCCGCTGACCAATTTTTTCACCGACTTTTTCAATCAGCTTTTTCAGGCCGGGACGGGCAAACTCCATATGCCCCGCCTTCTGCGTCCGGCCGTTGTAAATGGCTTCCGAACGGAGCCGCATGTTCATGGTCTTCTCCATCTTTTTGCCTAACCACAGGACGCGGTCCACGTTGAAACCATGCTCGATACCCAACTCATCGATCTGGACCAGGAGGTCTTCCAGAGTGATCAAACCGACGAAACGAGGATCGTCATAGTAGTACTCGCCGGTGCCCCGGATGGGACAGTCATCGAGGAAGTTGGCCGGCTGCCCGCCCAGACCGCCCAAGGTCCCCTCAAACCTCGTGAAACCGGCCTGCAGGGCCGCGAGGATCGATGAGGAGGCAATCCGCTTCGTCTCATGGAGATGGAGCAGGTGGCCTGCCGGATTCGGCATGGCGTCGAGGATCATGGAACAGTAACGATATACGTCGGCCGCATTGGCGGAGCCGTCATGGTCGGCATGCTCAATGTCATGGGCGCCGATCTGGAACCAGCGTTTCGTAAACTCCACGGCGTCCTTCATTTCCGTGGCGCCGCTGATGGGGCTCCCCCAGATGGTGCTGACGGTACCGCACATCTTGATCCCGACATCCCGTGCCTTCTTGATGCACCGCTCTGCTTCCCGCCAATACTGGGAAAGGGTTGTCCCGGAATTTGCAAAATGATGTTCCGGGTCCGTGGATACCATCATCAGTATCCGGTCGGGGCCGATTCCGCGCTTCTTCAGCTCAATGGCCCGATCCACGGCAGGTTCCCGAATGGATACTGCCGTCATGACGATTTCGTCATAATTGATCTTTGCCCTTGCGCAACGCTTCTTGAAACCGTCACTCCGCATGGCGGTAAGGACCTCTTCGGCGTCTTTGAACTGGGGAATCCCTTCCGGGCTGCCCAGATTGGTAATCTCAATTTCCTTGGCCCCGGCCAGGATCATCTCCTGACCATAAAAGATTTTGGCAGCCGTGGAAACAAACTTTTCTGAATGCTGGAAACCATCGCGGATCGTAATATCTCCAATTTCCACCTTCTTCGGCATTCTCGGGAAAATCTTCCAATAATCGTACTCTGTCGCCATAAAAAATATATCCTCCTTCATCTGATTTAGTGCTTTGCTAAGGTTAAATTCCCCTCCTCCGGCGGCAGGATGGAGAAGGGGAAATCGTTAATCCGTCAATTACTCACCCTTAAAAACAGGTTTCCGCTTTTCCACGAAGGCAGCCAAGGCTTCCAGGCGGTCCTTCGTCGGGATAGTCACTTCATAGGCCTTCGATTCCAAAGGCAGGGCGACGCCAAGGCTTGCCTCCATACCATAATTGAGGACAAACTTGGCCTGTGCCACACCGATGGGGCCATTCTTGGCAATCTCCCTCGCTAACTCAAGAGCTGCCTCCATGAGCTTATCGGGCTCGACAACCTTGCTGACAAGACCGATGTCCAAGGCGGTCTGGGCGTTGAACCGGCGGGCCGTGTAAATCAGCTCCTTGGCCTTGGCCAGTCCAACGATCCTCGGCAGGCGCTGCGTACCGCCAGCCCCGGGGATGATGGCCAGAGAAGTCTCTGTCAGCCCCATGAGGACATTGGACGAAGCGATGCGAATATCGCAGGCTAAAGCCAGTTCCGTACCGCCGCCGAAGGCAAAACCGTTGATGGCGGCGATGACGGGTACCCGCACCTGCTCTACGGCGGTGAAAGTGTTCCGGATCGTGAAGATGAAGCGGCGAACCTGATCCTGCGTCAAGGTCCTTCTCTCCTTCAGATCCGCCCCCGTGGAAAATGACCACTTCTTGGGCTCATCACCGGCTTTGCAACCAGTGATGATGATACAACGGAGATCCATATCGAAATTGGCTTCCCGGATAGTGTCCGCAAGGACCGCCAGGAGGTCAAAGTTGAAACAGTTCATGGCATCCGGGCGATTCAAGGTGAGAATCAGGATACCGTCTTCGGTCCTTTCCTTCAATAAAACATCAGTCATGACTTTCCTCCTCTCTCGTGAAAACAGAACTACATCTTCAGATCGCCCCAGTCGGAATGCTGGACGGGAACGCGCAGGGCGATTTCAAAGGCTCTGGCGATCTTGTCGCGGGCTTCGCTGAAAGCAATGACGCCGTCGTGGAATATCAGCGATCCTGTATAGAAGGGATGACCTTCAGCGTCATAAGTGTCTCTCATCATCTGACGGAACTGCGTCATTTCATCTTCATTGACCGGCAGCCCCTTGGCTTCGATATTTTTCCGGCGCACTGTTTCCACGATGAAACCGGCCGTCTCACCGGACATAACGGTCGTGCGGCCCCGCATGTTCGTGAAAGCGAATCTCGGCTTGAACGCCCGACCATTCATACCGTAGTTGGCGGCGCCATGATCGGGACCGATGACGTAGGTAACCTTGGGAGTCATAAGGCAACTACAGGCCCGGACCATGTCGGAACCGTACTTGCCGATACCGCCCCACTCTTCCGCCTTGCCGACCATGTATCCGGGGGAACCCTGGAGAAACAGGACGGGCAGATTGGAATTGCCGCAACGGATCATCCACTCCGTCGCCTTCCTTGCCGCATCGATATATATGACGCCGCTGGCGTTGGAGGCAACGACGCCGACCGGGATTCCCTTCATCCACATTTTGCCGCAGACGACGGAGTCACCACGACCGGGACCGTAAGTCGGTTTGTACTCGTGGAAATAACTGTCGTCGGCGAGGCACTTGATCGTGTCTTTAATGTTGATGTACTGATACGTGTCCGTGGGGGTGGCGCGCATCATCTCTTTATAGTCGAATTTCGGCTCTCTCGTCTCGCGGCGATCGATGTACAACTGCTGGGAAGGCTCGAACTCCATCATATCACGAATCTTCTTGATACCTTCGTCCTGGGTTCGAACGATATGATCGCAACCGCCGGAGTGCTGGGTATGGACGTAAGCTCCACCCAGATCTTCAGGGGAAACGGTTTCGCCGATGGCCGACTTGACCATGGGGGGACCGGCCAGGAAGGCAAAGGACATCTTCTCGATCATAATGGATTCCGTGGCCAGATAAACGATGTAGGCGCCGCCGGCCGTGTTGCCACCGGTGGAAAGGGTGAACTGCTTGATCCCCATGGCTGACATGCGGCACATGTTGTAGAACATGCTGCCGAAATGACCTTCATCAGCAAAACATCCGACCTGCAGGGGCAGGTTGATGCCGCCGGAATCGGCGATGTAAATACAGGGAAGCCGTGAGGCCTCGGCAATGGCCTGGGCTCGCATGTGCTTCTTCAGGGTGATGGGGAAATAGGTCCCCGCCGCATAGCGGTTTTCATTGGCAAAGATCATGCAGTCCTTGCCGTGTACGACGCCGACACCAGTAACCATACCGCCACCGGGGATGTTGCCGCGTTTTTCCGATTGATAGATCTCGCCGCCGTAGAGGCGCTTTTTACCGATGTCATAGCCCGCATCCAGACTCACCTCAAAGAATTCCGTGCCCGGATCGATAAGCTGGGAAATGAGCTGACGCATAGGCTTCTTGTTCTGCTTGGCCAGTCGCGCTACCTGGTCATCCCCGCCGATGTTGAAGGCCTCTTCCCGGTGCTTGAACAGAAGTTCATCCTGCTCCAACCAGTGCTGAAGATTCTTTTCCCGGTCTTTCTCCAGTCTTTCAGCCCTTGTCAACCTTGGTTTTTTTTCTTCTTCTGCCATACCTACCTCCTCCTATTTATTGGATGAATCATCCAGTTTCATGACGTTACACCTTCCCCACTTTATCTACGCCTCTTTGCAGAAATCGCGAGGTTATCTTGTCGTCGGAAGGAACGCCGTTGTTCCCTATATAGTAGCTCATGGGGTAGAAAATCGATGACCCTGTAAAACCTGATTCACGTATATGAAACGCTCGATACTGTCAAGTTTTTTGTAAAAAATGATGTCTGGTCATTGTCACGGATATTTGAATGTGTTAGAAAGGCCTCCGTTAGGAGTGGTTTATGAAATTTTTTCTCTGTGTCATCGGCATGGTTTTTATCATTGAAGGCCTTCCCTACTTCGCTTTTCCGGAAAAGCTCAAGGTTTATCTGGCCAGAATGGCGGGGACTTCTGATTCCTCCCTGCGCATCATGGGATTGGCCGCCATTATCGCGGGGCTGGTTCTCGTTTATTTCGGAAGAACAGAATGAAGCTATCGGAATTTGCGTACGAGCTGCCTTCAAAATCGATCGCCCAGGCGCCCCTGGAGAAACGCGATCACTCCCGGATGCTCGTCATGGATACGGTAACCGGGCAGAACCACCATCAACATTTTTATGAATTCCCGCATCATCTCAGAGAAGGGGACGTAGTGGTTATCAATGATTCCCAGGTAATTCCGGCGCGGCTGACGGGGAAGAAAGACATCGGAGGACAGGTCGAGATCCTCCTGCTTTCAAAAAGACGGGACTCCGGGGGGGAAGAGGTTTGGGACGTACTCCTCAAACCGGCAAAAAGGATACGGATCGGAACCAGGATTCGCTTTGCTCAGGACGCGGAAGCTATCGTCGTGGAACGGCTATCAGATAAAAAATGGCGGACCTGCTTTTCTTATCCCGCCTCTTTCGCGGATTTCCTGCGCAATCATGGCCGGGCGCCCCTGCCTCCTTACATCAAGAGGGATAAAGATCGGGAAGAGACAGCTCACGACTTGGACCGCTACCAGACGGTTTATGCCCGGGTTCCGGGTTCCGTGGCGGCGCCTACGGCAGGCTTTCACTTTTCCCCTGCCGTCTTGGATAATCTTCGCGACAAGGGTATCCGCGTTGCTCCCGTCACGCTCCATGTGGGCTATGGGACATTTCTACCCATCGTGGCGACGGATATCGAGGACCATGAAATGGAGACCGAGTATTTTGAAATCAGCGGAGAATCCGCCGAAATAATCAACAGCGCCCTGCGGGTGGTGGCCGTCGGGACGACGGCCACCCGGGTGATTGAAACAGTTGCGGATGACAAGGGACGGATGAAACCGGCCTCGGGATGGACATCATTATATGTATATCCTGGCTACCGATTCAAACGGGTACAGGCCCTCCTTACTAATTTCCATCTTCCGAAATCTTCTCTGTACCTCCTGACGTGCGCATTCGGGGGAAAGGAGCAGATTGAATCAGCTTACCGGCAAGCCATCGGCATGGGTTACCGTTTTTACAGTTACGGTGATTGTATGTTCATACGGTAACAGGGGTTAATGAATGAAATTTAGCTTTGACGTCATTAAAAAAGATGCCTCCAGCGCCGCCCGGACGGGAAGGATTCGCACCGTCCATGGCGAAATCCATACCCCTGCCTTCATGCCGGTGGGGACCCAGGGAACGGTGAAAGCCCTGACCACGGATATGCTCAGAGACCTCGGGGCAGAGATCATCCTTAGCAACACCTACCATCTATATTTGCGTCCGGGTCACGAGGGCATTGCCAGAGCGGGGGGACTCCATCGCTTTATGAACTGGCCCGGGCCCATCCTGACGGACAGCGGCGGTTATCAGGTATTCAGCCTGGGGGCCCTGCGCAAAATATCCGAGGAGGGAGTGATGTTTCAATCCCACATCGACGGGTCGCGGCACTTCCTCACTCCGGAGCTGGCCATCGATATTCAGACCGCCTTGGGGTCCGATATCATGATGTGCCTTGATGAATGCACCCCCTACCCGGTTTCTATCCGAGAGGCCGAAATCTCACTCGAACGGACCCTGAGATGGGCAAAGCGTTGTCATGAGCAGCGAGAAAACTCCCCCTCCCCCGCTGCTCTTTTTGGCATTGTCCAGGGGGGAATGTACGTGGATCTACGCAAGAGATCTCTCGAGGGCCTTATGGACCTGCCCTTTGAAGGGTTGGCTCTGGGAGGACTCAGCGTAGGGGAACCCAAAGAAAAAATGATTTCCATCGTTCGAGAAATGACCCCGCAACTCCCGGAAGACCGTCCCCGCTACATCATGGGGGTCGGGACGCCGACGGACATTATTAATTGTGTGGCCTGCGGCGCCGATATGTTCGACTGCGTGATGCCGACCCGTTGTGCCCGGCACGGATTATTATTTACAAGTGCGGAAAAGATTGTTATAAAGCACGCCCGTTATCGGGATGACCACTCACCCTTAGACGCCTTATGCGATTGTTATACTTGTAGAAATTATTCGCGGGCCTACCTGAGGCACCTGTTCGTCAGTGGTGAAATCCTGGGGATGATCCTCAACACGATTCATAATTTGCGACACTATGTACGTCTTATGGAGAGGATCCGGGAAACCATTAATAATGGTTGCTTTAAGCAACTCCAGGAACCGGATAAGTTTTAGTTAAGCAACTTGTCGGTTGAAGACAAGGATGTCAGGACATAAAAAATCCTCGCCCCCGAATCAATTTGCGGGTGAGGATTCAAATTAAGGAGGAAAGGGAATTGATCGATACAGCTTACGCAATGGGAGGGGCAGGCGGCGGTATGCCGGGGGCCGGAGGAGACTGGAGTTTCATGTTGGTGATGGCGATTCTGTTCGCCATCTTTTACTTTCTCCTCATCCGGCCACAACAGCAGAAACAGAAGGAATTGAAGTCCATGCTCGATAACCTGGCCTATGGGGATACGGTAGTAACCTCCGGGGGGATTCATGGTAAGGTCGTCGCATTGACAGACGCCATTGTCACCCTTGAGATTGCAGATAAAATCAAAATCAAGATTTCGAGAAGCTTTATCGGCGCCGTGCTCCAGAAGGCAGGCAAAGAATGAAAGAGGATAAGCGAGGTCAGGTATGATAAAGAGCATCAGGATCCGGGCGGCTATCACGATTGTGGTCTGTCTTGTCGCCCTTTTTTATCTCATTCCCTCTCTGACAAGTAACCTTCCGGAATTCTGGAATAAAAATCTCCCCGCAGACAAGATCCATCTCGGACTGGATCTCCAGGGAGGCATGCATCTCGTTCTGGAAGTCGATACGAACAAGGCGCTGGAAGGGACCATCGAAAGGATGTCTAATGACATCAAAGAGAATCTGATGGAAAAAAAGATCCGCTTCCGCAGTATCTCCCAGGCCAAGACCGATTCGATAACCATGGAATTCCCCGATCGTCCCGCCCGGGAGGCCTTTGAAAAGGTTCTGAAAGACTCCTATCCGGACTTTGAGTTGGCTTCTTCCGAAGTACGTGATGGAAGAGAATTAGTAATAATAAGGGTAAAAGCAAAGCGGGCCGCCGAGATTAAAAAACTTGCCGTGGAACAGGGTCTGGAAACAATCCGCAACCGCGTTGACCAGTTCGGCATTTCGGAACCGGAAATTATTCCGCAGGGAGATGATCGCATCATCGTCCAGCTTCCCGGGGTCAAGGATCCGGGACGGGCAAAAAATCTCATCGGCAGGACCGCCCTGCTCGAATTTAAGCTGCTCGATGAAGAACACAATCTGGCCGAGGCCATGAAGGGGAACATCCCGGAAGGGGATGTCATTGCCTATGGCTCTCAGATAGACAGGGATTCGGGTCGCCGAACTCAGGTCCCCTATCTCGTCAAGAACAAGACCCTCATGACGGGCGCTTCCCTGGAAACAGCCAAGGTTTCCATCGCCGACCGCTTCGGGGAACCCTACGTCGCCCTTAAATTCAACGCCCAGGGGGCCCAGGATTTCGACCGGATTACGGGAGAAAACGTCAAAAAGAGACTGGCGATCGTCCTTGACGGCGTCATCCATTCCGCCCCGGTAATTCAGGAACGGATCTCCGGCGGCAACGCCCAGATTACAGGCTCCTTCACCATGGACGAGGCAAAGGACCTGGCCATCGTCCTGAGGGCAGGCGCCCTGCCCGCCCCCGTCACCATCCTTGAAGAAAGAACCGTCGGGCCGTCCCTCGGGCAGGATTCCATCGACCAAGGAATCTGGGCAACCATCATTGGCCTGATGCTCGTCGTCCTCTTCATGATGATCTATTACAAGCTTTCCGGTCTGGTTGCCAATGCCGCCCTGGTTTTGAATGTCGTCATCCTCTTCGGAGCGCTGGCCGCCTTCCGGGCCACCCTGACCCTGCCCGGCATCGCCGGCATCGTCCTGGGCATTGGTATGGCCGTAGACGCCAATGTCCTGATTTTAGAAAGGATCCGCGAGGAAATTCGGGCCGGAAAGGCGCCACGCGCATCAGTTGAAGCAGGTTACACCAAGGCTTTTTTAGCCATTTTTGACTCCAATTTGACGACTCTCATCGCCGCCCTCTTCCTCTTCGGCTTCGGCACCGGCCCCGTAAAGG
>Ga0247842_10000888_pt1 | contig 56219 bp, 59 predicted proteins | sample LaCruzMarch2015__3_FD_192411 | JGI IMG/M metagenome (GOLD analysis project Ga0247842, IMG submission 192411) | Freshwater microbial communities from meromictic Lake La Cruz, Castile-La Mancha, Spain - LaCruzMarch2015_19m | ecosystem: Environmental > Aquatic > Freshwater > Lake | place: Spain... | reverse complement strand
TCTTTTATCAAAATTATTAAAACTCATGGAAGAAAGATTCTCATCATCCTTAACAAAATCACACCCGCCCAGCCACGCATCATAAGCAACCTTGGCATGCTGGCTTTCATTCAAACCAAGTTTTGGCTTAACAATAGTCCCGACAAAAGGCCTATGCTTAATCCCAAAAATAGCTCTAACCCCCTCAACACCATAAAAAGGGCCTAAATAAGAATCAATAAAAGAATCAGGAAAATCAATGTCCAACAATTTGAGGTTTTTCACATCACCCATTCCAAAAACATTTCCCGCAACAGAACTCATTATCTGGGGAATATTCCTCGGCTCAAACAATTTCTTAGAATAAGCAATCTTCACAATACCCTTTTTCTTATCAATGAAAAAAATCTTCGGAGAAAGCTCATCAAAAAGGCTTTGAGGCAAAGTGCCAATATCAGTCCAAGTACCAATACTTGATTCAGATGCTATCCTCTGGCAGGCAGATTCAAAAGTAACTCCCCTGGCAGGTTCTAAATAATACTCGCAAACAAGGTCTTCCCTGCTCGGCCTGTATTTCAAATTAAGGTAACCCTCATATTCCCTGACACGAGAAGAACCAATAACCGGTTTCCTTGCAACCAAATCAACCACCAAACAAAATGCAAATAAATGGTTTTTCCCAAATAAAAACCTTCGCAAGGGAAAAAAATTAGTTTCCTCGGAAAAGAAAATCAAAAATCAGCTAAAAAAAAATTATTACTTCTTCAGCGCTAACCTGATATCTTCATCAGTAATTGTTTTCCTGCCAGCGTGCTTGGAAAAAATTGAGGCCTGCTGCGCAACCTTCATTCCTTCTTCTTCAAGAAAAACAGATAATTCCTTCGCTGCATTCTCGCTGACTCTGACACCAGTAGCTTTCCTAATAATCCTATCCACTGCTGCTAACGGCAATTCACCCAAAACACATCACCACAAAAAACTCAAACAATAAAAACGTTAAAGAATATAAATATTGGCTTTTAACCCAACTTGGAAAAAAATAATCCTGGCAAAAAACTAAAATATAAGGCACTAAAAGGAAATAAAAAACCTAATTAACCCAGATATTTCATGAATCTATTCCTAATCGGTTACAGGGGAACAGGCAAAACGACTCTGGGCAAAATAATTGCTTCAAAATTAGGCCTTGATTTCATCGACCTTGATGAATTAATAGTAAAAAATGCAGGCAAATCAATCCCTGAAATTTTTGCAAAAGAAGGGGAACCAAAATTCAGGGAATATGAAACACAAGCACTGGAAGAAGCATGCGCAGGAAAAGAAAAAATTGTTTCATGCGGGGGAGGAATAATAACAAAAGAAGGAAATATTGATTTGCTTAAAAAAAATGGTTTTGTTGTGCTCCTTAAAGCAAATCCTGAAATAATTTTCAAAAGAATTTACAAAGACAAAAACAGGCCGGCACTAACTGACAAAGATCCTTTGGAAGAAATCAAACACATGCTTGAAGAAAGGAGAAATGCGTACGAAAAAGCAAAGGACTTTGAAATAAACACTGATAAGGAAAAAAAATTGCAAAGTGCAAAAAAAATCATTGAAGAATACCGGAAACGATTCAAAAAAATATAACCGGCAGGCTGCTTAGAGAGAATTTAAAACCCCTCGAATCATTAATGCATCATGGCTTTTGTCACCCACAAACTAGTAAAACCTGAAACAATTGAAGCACGATTATATCAGGAAGTGCTTGTTTCAAGGATAATAGATAAAGGAAACACATTAGTTGTAGCGCCAACCGCACTAGGGAAAACACTTGTAGGAGTAATGCTTTCGGCTTACACCCTGGAAAAAACCCCTGACAAAAAAATAATGTTCCTTGCACCAACAAAACCACTGGTTGTGCAGCACGAAAAAAGTTTTAAAAAATTTCTTAACATTCCTGAAGAAGAAATTGTTTCAATAACAGGAACAACAAAAGTAAAAGAAAGAGAGCAATTATACAAAGACAAAAAAATAATTAATGCTACTCCACAGACAATTGAAAATGATTTGCTTACGGGAAAAATTTCACTGAAAGATTTTGGATTAATTATTTTTGATGAAGCGCACAGGGCTGTAGGGGATTATGCTTATGTTTTCATTAATCTTCAGCTCCAAAAACAAAATCCTAATGCATTAGTGCTTGCACTAACCGCTTCCCCGGGAAGCGAAGAAGAACACATACAGGATGTATGCAGGAACCTAAGCATCAGAAACATTGAGATAAAAGAAACGACGGACACAGATGTAAAGGATTATGTAAATGAAATAGAAATAGACTGGGTAAAAGTGGATCTTCCCGCGGATTTTTTGAGAATCAAACAATACCTGGAAAATTTCCAGAAAAAACAATTAATAATGCTGAAAAAACTGGGTTTTGCAGTAACGGAAAACAAAAGATATTATAACAAATTCAAAATGCTTGAAATGCAGTCAAACATTAGGAGAAGAATTACCAGCCACGGAAGAACACAGCCGAGTTTATTCTTTGCTGCGAGCAAATGCGCAGCAATGCTGAAAATTTCACATGCAGAAGAACTAATTGAAACACAGGGAATAGGGTCATTAAATAATTATTTTGATAAATTGCTCGAAGAAGCAAGGAGCGGCAAAAGCAAAGCAGCAAAAGGAATTGTTGCGGATGATGAAATAAAAGCAGCCATTTACTTAACACACAAATTATTTGAACAAAAAATTCAGCACCCAAAATACGCAGAACTCAAACGCATAATCCTTGAACAACTAAATAAGCACCCTGAAAGCAAAATAATTGTATTCAACCATTACCGTGATTCAATAACAGAAGTAGTTGAGTTCCTTTCAAACGGAGAGGGAACGGAAAAAGTTCACCCAAGAAAATTCATCGGGCAGGCAACAAAAGGAACAGAAAAAGGAATGACACAAAAATTACAGCAAGAAGTATTAGAGGAATTACGCGATGATAAGCACAATGTTTTAGTTGCATCATCAGTAGCAGAAGAAGGCCTTGATATTCCAAGCGTTGATTTGGTTGTTTTCTTTGAACCGGTGCCAAGCGAAATACGCACAATACAGAGAAGAGGAAGGACAGGGAGATTCGGCAAAGGAAAAATGGTTGTGCTCATGGCAAAAAACACGAGAGATGAGGCATTTTACTGGACAGCGCGTTCAAAAGAAAGAAAAATGAAGGAAACCTTGCACGAAATGAAAAGAAATGATGCAATGGCTTTGCCCCAACAAACACTGTTACAGACTTTTTCCGAACCGCAGGGAAACAAAATAATTATTTTTATTGATTCAAGGGAACATGCATCAAATGTAACAAAAGAATTATTCTCGCACGAGGATGTGAAAACAATAATGAAGCCATTGGATATTGCTGATTATGTTCTGAGCAAAGATGTGTGTGTTGAAAGAAAAACAATTGAAGATTTTTTAGGCTCAATCCTTGATGGGAGATTATTCCAGCAAATGCTGAACATGAGACAGAATTATTTGAAACCATTAGTAATACTTGAAGGAAATTTAGATGAATTATTTACTTTGCGAAACATTCACAGGAACTCAATTATCGGAGCGCTAACCTCAATCGCGCTTGATTACCAGGTGCCAGTGCTTAATACAAGAGATGCAAAAGAAACCGCGGAGTATTTGTATGTAATAGCAAAACGAGAACAAATAGGAAGAGATACAGAAGTAAGGTTACGCGTAGGAAGAAAAGGATTAACTCTTGCAGAACAACAAAGATTCATCATTGAAGGCCTCCCGCTTGTAGGGCCCTTGCTTGCAAAAAACCTTTTGGAGAAATTCGGTTCAATAAAGGCAATAGTTGATGCAGATGAAAAAACACTGCAAGAAATAGAAAACCTTGGAAAGAAAAAAGCAAAACTAATACAAAAAGTTTTAAGAGAAAAATATGATGATAAAAAAACTCTTTATCTGGAAGAAGAAAATGTGCCAGAAGAAGAACCTGTTGTAAATAATGAAACTGAAGAGGTAATTATTGATGAAATGCCCCCAGAAGAGTAATTTTTCTTCCACCAAAACAAGATTTAAAAACCTGCTCTATTAGTATTTCAGTATTACTTGGTGAGTTTTAATGGTTCAGTGGCACGAAAGATCAGATAAAAAGCCTTCAGGAGGCAGAAGACACACAGTTAACGCTGTTTCAAAAAAATTGTCAGCCAGAGGCGGAACTGCTGCTTTAACCAAAACTGATACAAGTGTTACAAAAGACAATATAGAAGCAAAAAGAGGAATGGGTAACACAAGCAAAACAAGGGCTTTGGCTGTAAAACACGCTAATATTACTGATAAAAGCGGAAAAATAACTAAAGTAGAAATAGTTGCAGTAAAAACAAATGATGCTAACAGATTATTTGCAAGATCAAATATATCAACAAAAGGCGCAATCATAAGAGTAAAAGTAGAAGGCGCAGAAAAATTGGCTAAAGTAACAAACAGACCAGGGCAAGAAGGAGTAGTAAACGCAATACTACTGGAATAATTCTCTTCAAAACCTTTAAAACCCATCAAAACGCTAATTTAATCTATTATTTTAATCCCTTTAAATACTGCCATTGATTAGCAATCATTTATAAACTTGCTTAATGAAGCTTTATATAATTACGCACTAATTTTGCAGTTTCTTTATCAATTAAGGCAAGATTAGCGTCGAGTTTGGTTTTTGAAGGTGGTAAATTTGGTAACAAAGTGCCCGGAATGTGGAAGCGAAAAAATTAGGGTAGATCACGGAAAAGGAGAAGCAGTTTGCATGAACTGCGGACTAATTGTATCCGAAGACGAAATGATTGATACTGGAAAAGAATGGCGTAGCTTTGAGGATTCAGAGGATTCATCAAGAGGCGGAAGCCCAATGAAGTATGTCAAACTAAACAAAGGATTAGTAACAATGATTGACAGAAGAGGAACTGATTTAAGAGGAAACAAGCTCTCAAGCAAAGGAAGAGCCCAAATGTACCGCTTAATCAAGTGGCATAAAAGAGCAAGCGTTTCAAGCTCAATGCAAAGAAACCTCTCAATTGCTTTAACAGAAATGAGAAGAGTAGCTTCATACTTGAACATACCAGACACACTGGTTGAAGCGGCTGCTTTACTTTACAGAAAAACTGTAAAAAAAGGGCTAATAAGAGGAAGACTAATTGAAGCGGTTGTAGCAGCAGTACTATACACTGTGTGCAGAACATACCACGTGCCAAGAACACTAAACGAAATGGCTGAAGCAAGCGGATTAACCAAAAAAGAAATTGGCAGAACATACCGTTTCCTTGTTAGAGAACTAAACTTAGGTGTTCCACTAACAAACCCAGTACACTACATCCCAAGATTTGCTTCAGAACTGAACCTGAGCGGAGAGGTTCAAGAAGAAGGAAGAAGAATCCTTGAAGAAGCAATCAAAAAAGGATTAATCTCAGGAAGAGGACCAACAGGGGTTGCAGCAGCAGCAGTTTATATTGCAGGACTCTTGAAAGGAGAAAGAAGAACACAAAAAGAAGTTGCTAATGTTGCAGGAGTAACAGAAGTAACAATCAGAAACAGATACAGAGAATTGAAGAAAAGACTCAATATTGATGTAGCTGCATAAGCGCCTTGTTAAGGTGCGCGAAAGCACTGTCTTCGCTGCAAAGCAGCTCGACAGAGCATAATAAGAAAACTAATAATGTATTGCGGGTAAAACCGCAATACTTTTCTATTTTTTAGAAACATTTTTGAATTTCTTGCCACTAATATCTATATGATTCAACGAAAAGCTAAAGTGTTTCCAACCTCGCCTACAAACTGGGTTAATGCTTGGAGATACCCAAAAATAGAAAACGCAGAAATGCTTTTTGGAAAACAAGAACACTCTGTTGTGCATGGAATTCAAACACAAATTCTTCATCTCCAAAAAGTAAAACACATTATGGGCACAGGAGATTACAAGAAACAATTAGCTGAAATAAAAAAAGAAATAAATTACGGATTAACAGTGGCATCTGCAACGAATTTAAGCAAACACACCAACCCAAATTTAATGATGCCCGGAATCGGTACCAAAATAAGCTTAAGTGATGCACAGGCAAAAATTAATACCAAACATGAAAAACTAAGAGTAGCAGTAGCATTCCAAAGCATGAATCCGCAGGAAAAAGAGTTATTTGTAAAACAACTCAGGTTCTTGAAAAGAATTGTTACAGAAATTGAAAAACAAAAAACCCATAACTAGCCAGATCTTAGTTTTTTATGCTTAGAAACTATTTTAATAATGGTCCGGCATTAGTCTTTACATGGCCCCAATAAATTACGCTAAAATGGAAAAGCATTTACTTGAGAAAGCAAAAAAAAGGAAAGAAGGACCAGAACAGTCGCTTAGGGCTTACAGGAGCTCATTAAGGAAACTCGACGGAAATACCTATATTGCACTTGAAAGATTTGCCCTTGCAAATTACTTGAAAGCACTCAGGAAACAGGACAAAGAAAACAATAAAAAAGCAAAAATAACTCTGAAATCGTTCAATAAATCAAAACAAAAACATGGATTTGCCGGAGCATTCGAGAGAAGGTTTGTTGCATCAAACCTAAGAGCAGCCCGCCGCTATGATTCGCGTAGAAACTGGGGAGTTACTTTTAACGCAAACTTAAAAGAATTAAATTTATTTTACGAACCAATAAATTTGATTAAATTAATTGACAATTGTATAAAAAAGAAAAAACTCCAAAAAGCGGTTGTTATTGAACTAGGGACAGGCGCGGGAAAAGCTGCTTCGGATTTAAAATCAGTTTTTGGAAAAAAAATTAATTTAATCGCAACAGGATTAAAATGGATTCCTGAATGGAAAACTTTAAAAAATTCAAAAAAAATTTCCTGGAAAGTTGCTCATGCAGAAAAACTTGGAGAAGTTGCTTTACCAGGAACAGTTGACGTAATTCATTCAAACCTTGCTTTTTGCCACACACCAAACCCACAAAAAGCATTTGAAGAAGTTGGCAAATTATTGAAAAAGGGAGGATTATTTGTTTTCACTTCTGAAAAAAATATTTTTGAAAAAGAAAAAATCCCACCAATGTTTAATTTAGTACGAGCCCATACAAAAGAAGTTTTTATAGAAAAAAATGGTTCAGTTAATCAAATAAGCACCTATCTTTTGAGAAAAAAATGAATTTTATTTTACTCAATTATTTTCTCTTTTATTTTTGTTCCGAAGTGCCTTCCTGCTTCGCCAACTTTCACCAAAATCTTATTCCCTTTCTTTAATTCAGCAACTGAAACTGATTTGCCTCCGCTTTGAACCACTCTAATGGTTTCAGCGTTCTGCAAAATCACTGCTCCCTCCTGATTACCAATTTTTGCCTCAATTAAAATAAGCGGCCTGTTTTCTACTTTGTTTCTCCCAACAATTACCTGTTTTGTTTCTCCTTTGTAATTAACTGAAAGGGCTTCATCACCTGATTTTAACTCAAGCAAGTACTTTGTTTTCTCCCCTGGCAGCAAAACATATGAATGCACAGCACCGGCATTAACCCTGAACGGGCGGGTAGCACAATACTCTACTTCCATTGATTCTGATTGAACCAAGAAAAGCATTTTCGGGGAATTACCAACAAGCATTCCCTCCCCGAGGCCCATTATATTACAGGTATCAACACATGCTCTTTCCCCAGAACCAAGTACTTTAACATTAGTAACCTCAGCTTCAGCTAAATCAATTTTGTTTCCTTGTTTTGCAAAATTATTAACAGAATCAATTATTTCCTGCCTATTCTTTGGCTTAATTACCACACCCTTAACCCCTTTTTCGAGAACAGAGAGCATTGTTTCTATTTCTTTTGGAGAACAGGAAACATAGACCTTTTCTGATTTTGAAATAAGATTCTCCAAAGGAATTATTTTCCAATCATTTGCATGAATAATCACCGCGCTTTTCTTTGCATATTCAAGAGCTTTTTCTTCATCAGATTTGGATTTTATTTCCTGCTCAAAAAAATCTTTTCCAAGCACAAAATCTCCATCAAGAGAAATAGTTTCAATTTTTCCAAGTTTATGCACAGATTCAGAAAATTTTTCAGGAACAATTATTTTCCTTACCCCTGATTCAATCGCTGAAGTAACAAGTTCCTTATCATAAGGCCTTATGTCAATGATTAATTCTTTTTCGTTTCCCATGCAACCACCCAAAAATTCAATGAAAACTCTTTACAGAAGCAACTTTTCCTGTTGAGCCTTCATCCTTCAACCCAGCTTCCTTCATTGCTTCATCTACTGAATAACTCTTGTGGATAATTAAAGAAACTGCTTTAATTATTTTCTTAGGTTCTTTGTGCTGGAAAGCATTTCTCCCCATAGCAACCCCTGCAGCACCTGCATCCATTGCATCCCTAATCATTTGCAATACATCCCTGTCAGTGCCTTTGCACCCCCCCGCAATTATTACAGGCACAGGGCATCCTTCAACAACTTCCTTGAAAGATTCTTTGCTGCCAGTATAATTTGTTTTAACAATATCAGCACCAAGCTCAGCACCAATTCTTGCGGCTATTTTTACAACCGAAACATCTTTTTCATTTTTTACTTTCTCCCCTCTTGGGTACATCATCATTAATAAAGGCATTCCGAAGCGGTTACAATCCCTTACCACTTGCCCTGCATCAGTCATCATTTTTGAGGTATCCTCAGCGCCCACATTAATATGAATGGAAATCATATCCGCCCCAAGCGCCACTGCTTCTTCCACAGTTGTTACAATTACTTTACTTAAAGGATCAGGACTCAAAGCAGTGCCTGCACTCAAGTGAACAATTAATCCAATATCACTCCCTTCCCCGCGAAAACCAGCTCCAATTAATCCTTTATGCATTAAAATTCCATTTGCACCGGACTCAGCTATAGTTGAAACAGTTTCTTTTACATTAATCAAACCAGGGATAGGCCCGTCCGACACACCGTGGTCAATGGGTACTATAAGTATTTTTCCTGATTTTCTGTCGCTAATCCTTTGCATTCTAATTTTTTTTCCAATCATTCAAACCACCCTTTTTCTGTCCTAAAATCCTTTGGCGGGAAGAAAATAAAAGCCTAACCTAATAAAAAATTATCAGAATAGACCCCTAATTTATTCCAGGAGTCTATTAATAAAAATAGAAATAGCCAAAGTATGAGTTACCACTAGCAGATTGCTGTAAAGCAACTAGTGAAAGCGAATCACTCATTAATAAAAATAATTCCTGACAGGTATATAAACACTAACAAAATCAAGGTGTAACAAACCATATACCTAAAAAATATCCAATCCTGCATCTTTTTATGCTTTTTCGTTTTAGTATTGTTCATGAAAACAGGGCTATCAGCTTACTTTGATTCGGCTAAGAGAAACTGCATGCTTTGCCATACTTACAAAAATTTCAAGCCAAGCCAGGAACAAAAAGAAATGGCTATGGTTGCAACAAAAAGAGCATATGATACGCTTAGAGAAGCTTTTGATGTATTAAGGGCAGAAGATGCTGATTATAATAAACTGGAAACAGTAAGAGCAGCAAAAGTGCTTTGTCTGGATGCAATGGATGCATGCGGAACATGCGACAAACAAAGACCAAGAATGAAAGAAATACTAATTGATATAAAATAAAACAAAACCATTTCCCTCAACAGGTTTTTTAACCCGTTTAAACTAATTCTACTAAAGTGATTCAATGATAATCGCAGGAATTGATGAAGCCGGAAGAGGACCATGCTTTGGCCCAATGACAATAGGCATTGCAGTAATGGAAAAAGAATCAGAAAAAGAACTCAAAGCACTTGGAGTAAAGGATTCTAAACAAATACTTCCAAATAAACGCAAATCACTTGTAAATGAAATAAAAAAACATTCAGTTGAACACAAAATTCTTGTTCTTGAGCCAATTGAAATAAATGATTTAATGGCACAACACTCTCTGAACGAAATAGAGGCAATAAAAATAGCTGAATTAATAAACGGATTAAAGAAAAAACCTGAAATAATTTACATTGACAGCCCGGATGCATTAAAAGGGGCATTTGAAAAAAGAATAAGAAAATACTTGAATAAAGCACATGAAAAAACAAAAATTGTTGCTGAAAACAAAGCTGATTCTAATTATGTGGTTGTTGGTGCAGCAAGCATTTTAGCAAAAGTGAAAAGAGATGAAGAAATTGAAAAATTAGCAAAAAAATTCGGGGATTTTGGCTCGGGTTATCCTGCTGACCCAAAAACACAAAAATTCCTGGCAGAATACGTGGAGAAAAACAAAAAGCTTCCCCCTTTTTCAAGGATATTTTGGAGCACATGCACAAAAGCATTAGAACAAATCGGAACAAAACAACAAAAACTATTTTAATTTTTTAATTTTTGGTTCTTTTCCATTTTCAAATTCCAAAGGATAAAAATTGTCAATTCCACAATTCATGCACTTATACCCCTCGCCTGTCAAACCTAAATGAGAATTAATTTTAGTACTAAAACAATTAGGGCAAACTTTTACAAAAACCTTTTTCTTCATAATACTCAATTCACTCTGTTTTGTGCTCCATTATTTCATTAACTTCTTTTCCAACACTTGGCTTCATGTCAGAAGCACTTGGAGCAACAGGAGTAATATTCTGAGTCTGCATAGCTTTCTTTTTAGCTTTCCCAAAATCTTTTCCAAAGTACTCAATGAATTTTGTTGTTGTGGTTAAAACAAATGTTCTTCCTTTCGGCTCTTTTTTTATGAACCCCTCATCAAGCAATAATTTCAGGTGATCATAAGCCTTGTTGTTTCTATACTTTACCACAAGTGACTGGTTGACAGGCTGTTTGTAAGCAATAAATGCTAATGTTTTCATTACCCCACGGGAAAACATGCTGTTTTGTGCAAACTGCTGGACATGATCCTCATAATCCTCTTTAACCCTCATCTGGTAACCAACAGGCAATTCAACAATCTCTAACGCACTCTTTCTTGAATTATAAAAATTCATTAACTCAGTCATCATTGCTTTTGCCTCAAGCCTCGATTGTGTCTGCGCAATAGTATTCAATTCCTCAAGAGTCAACGGTTTAGGACTCATGAATAAAGCAGCTTCCATTATTTTTTCCTTTTCCAAACGATCCATCAAAACACCGCTAAAAATTAAATTTCTTAATCAAAATTAAAAGGATTTAAAAGTATTTAAAGATAGCTTTAAGCAAAAAGGAATTCAATTACTCAATTAACAGAGCAGGTTTTCCAGGAAAAGCATTTTTTGCTTTCGCTTCGCTTGATTTTTCAGCAGAAATTACCTCAATTAACCCAAATTCTTTTTCAAGCATTGGTTTTGCTTCATTTAGAACAGCAATTTCATCAAATTTCTCCATTTCAGAAATTTCATTTAGCCTATTAATAGCTGTTTTTAGGAAAGGCTGTATTTCCGCACCATGTTTCTTCATTTCAGGATTAGCCATTAGTGCTTTCATTGCAGCACCAAAATCAGGTTTGTTCCCGCAAGCCTTTTTCACTATCTCAAGCGCACTCCATTTCCATTCAGGAGAAACAAATATCTTTACCTTAGAAACTTTAGCCAGTTTTGCGAGATCCTTAACCTTAAAAATATCTAAACGAAGATTTTCAATAACCTCTTCTATTCGCTCCAAATTTTCATCAATTAAAGACTCATCAAAAGACGGCCATTGCTCAAGGCTCAAAAGGGAATTATGCCCCGTTTTCTGCCACAACTCTTCAGTAACATGAGGTATAACTGGAGACAATAACTTCAGCCACCTGTCAATGACATATTCTATTGTTTTAGCATTAGTATTTCTAGCTAAATACTTTTTTACTTCAGGTAATACTCCAAAGACAGCCGTTTCAGAAAATGCCCTTAAATCATAATTATCAACTGCAAAACTTGCTTTTTTTATTCTGGAATTAATCTTTGATTTTATCCAAAAATCAATAGATTTCTCTTTAACATCAGCAGGTCTAATATTTAAAACCAAGTCAAATATTTCTTCAATAACTTTCCTGTAATTTAGCACCTTTTCCTCACTCCAAATAATGTCAGAACTACTTGATCCAACATTACAGTAATACAATCTCATAGCATCAACTGAATATTTCTCTATCGCCCCTGGAATCGGTTCAGCACCACCCTTGCTCTTTGAAATCTTACTGCCATCACCAACAACCCAATAATTAACAAATATCCCTTTTGGCCAATGCTCCTTATTCAATATCCCAACATGATTCATTAAAAAAACTGGAAAATGAACCGTTTGGTGTTCCTTGCCGCCAAGGTTAATATCAAGCGGATAATAATATAAAAAATCCTCTCTAATTTTTCTTATAATTTTTTCATCAGCGCCAGTTTTGGTTGCAACATCTTTTACACTGCCTTTTCCCAGGTAAACAAAATCAAAAAATTCTTCTGTTAACTGATTTGAATTAATTTTATTATCATTCACATATTTTGAAACAATGTAATATACAGGATAAAGAGTAGAATCACTTATCGGTTCAATAGTCCATTTTTCATCAAAAGGAAGTTTCGTTCCAAGCCAGTTACCTAACCTTGTACACGCTCTATCTTGAAACCAATCAAGAACATTCGGCATTGAATTATAATAATCTTCAGGAGTAATCATCATCGTTTTAGCATGCGCCTTGCTTCTCTCAGTAAGCTCTGAATCACTGTATTTTATGAACCATTGATCAGGAATTTTTTTTATAAAAACTTTTCCACCACATCGACAAATAACCTCTTCACTTAAATCATACATTATCCCTGCCTGTCCATTATTAATCATAAATTGTTTTATTTTTTCCTTTGCTTCCTGAACAGGCATCCCTGAATAAACACCACAATTATTTCTCATTACCCCTTTGAAAAAACCTTCTTTATACACTTCTTTCTTCGCTTCTTCAAGCTTTGCTGAATCAAACTGATTTGCTATATTTAATTTTTCGCACAATTCTTTAGCAGGAAAATCCCCAAAGCCCGGAGTCTTAATAATAGGAATTAATTTTATCAGTTTTATTTTCTCATAATCCAACCCATATTTAGCACACATTTCTTTACTATCTTGAAGATCCTTTAGCCCTATATAATCGTGCGGAGCATCACTTGGAACAGAAGTCACAATTCCTGTTCCAACATTCGGATCACAAAATTTTGAAGGCAAAATAATTATTTCCCTTTCAATGCCAGGAGCAACAACATATTTTCCTATCAATTCCTTTCCAAAAACTTCTTCAACAACACTAACTTCCCCATCAACCTGGTATTTTATTTTTTCAATGCACTCTTTACTTGCAATCCAATTTTCTTTACCCACTTTTGCTTTAACATAAATTATATCAGGGTCAAGCCATAAATTTGTCTGCCCAAAAACAGTTTCAGGACGCAAAGTAGCAGCAACAATAAAAGCATCCTTATACTTGAACTTCAACAAGGTGTATTCATTTTTTTCCGCATTTCCTCCCCTTAAAAGATCAGTTTCACTCGGATCAACAGCAACAGGACCACAATTCAAGCAAGCAGTCGCAAAATAAGGTTTTTGTACAAGCAAACCCTTATCATTAAGTTTCTTAAATTGCCATTGAATAAACTTCGCATAATCCTCAAAAATAGTACAGGTAAATCTACGATAATCTGCAAGAAAACCAAATTTTTTCCAATAGTCTTCAACATAAACTTCATTAAAGTAATCTACAACTTTACGCGCATCCTTCATCCTGCTAAGCTGTTCATCAGTGCAGCCATTCTTTTTTAAGTAATTAATCCAATCTTTATCCTTTTTCACTAACTTATTTGCAAAGGCAATTGCCTGGTTTCCGGTAGCATGCGTGCCAACAGGAAAAAGAACATTATAACCCTGCATCCTTTTGACACGAGTAATAATATCTGAATAAGAATAACCCCTCATATGCCCTACATGCAAATACCCAGAAATGCCAGGGTAGGCAAAAATAAGAAAAAACTTAGGCTTATTACTTGGCTCCGACTCATTTATTTTAGCATCAAACCAAATCTTCTGCCACTTACTTTGAATAGCAACAAAATCTGTATTTGTTCTAACAAAGGGAGTTTTTTCCAATTAAACCACTACTAATTAGCTATTTGAAAAGATTTTTAAGGCACGCCATACAAAAAATAAAATCATTTAAAACACTTCGAATCAAAGCCAAATAAATTGCCATTATTAATCAGTGAACTTGCCCTGCATCCTCCACAAAATGATTTATATTCACAGGATCCGCAGTTACCTGTAAAATCCCTTTCTCGGAGGAGCCCTAACTTTTTATTTAAAAACCATACTTCTGACAAAGATTTATTTTTTAAAGAATCTACTTTCAGCCTAACAAAAGGGCAAATATATATATCAAGATTTGCCGCTATATAAAGCGCCGCAACTCCTGCAAGACAGCCTCCAATTATCTTTTTTTTTGGCTGAGCCCTAAATAAATCCATTCTTTTTTCATCAACTAAAAAAAGCAGAGGATCTGAACAGCCAATATTTTTGTTAACTGATTTAACTTGGGCTATTTTGAATAAAGCAAGTTTTAACTCATTAGGATTAAGAACTTCATTCAAAAGGTTTTTTGCTCCGCCAACAGGACTCAGCCTGTTTATTCCAATCTTAATATCATGTTTAATCGAAAAATCAGACAATTCCTTTATCAAAGGAACTAAAGATTTATGAAGAGTAGCCTGCAAAGACACCTTAATTTTATTATTTTTTAACAATTGAATTACTTTCTCCAATTTTTCAAAATAATCTTCCCTAAAATGAGGTTTTTCACCAGGCGGAACATCCAAACTCAATTGCACCAAATCAAAAACCTTTAAATTAGAAATATTATTTTTTCCAATCAAAATACCATTAGTCATTAAAACTACTTGAGGAATTTTAAGTTCCTTAGCATAATTAGCATAATCAAAAACTTCTTTCAAAAGCAAAGGTTCTCCGCCAGTAAAAACAAGCCTGTTTACTCCAAGGTCCGATGCTTCTTTTATTAAGTCAATTATTTTTTCTTTTTTTAACTTGAAAACCCTATCCTTATTCACATAACAATGCTTACAGTTAAGATTGCATTGATTCGTTAATTCAATTTCAAGAATTTGAAGGCCTGAATTTATGCCAGACCGTATTTTATGCAATATGGGTCCCCTCCAAAAGGATCTCCTAAAATTTTTTCTGCAAGAGCCTTACAACCACCCTGGCAAAATTTTGATGAAGAACAGTTCTTGCACTTTTTATTACTCCATAAGGGATATCTAAATTTTTTTAATATTTCAGAATTCTGCCAAATTTCCAAAAGATTATCCTCTTTCACATTACCACAAATATAGTCTTTAGTTTTAAAGTAGTTACAAGGCACTACAAAACCGCCAGCAGTAAGTATCATTTTGTACTTTCCTGCCATACAAAAAGGAACCAATAATCTCTTAGTTTGACCATCTACAAAAAGTAAAGCGTGATTTGGAATTATATTAACCCCAATTTTTTTAATCTCCGAATAAATTTTGTAAAATTCAATCCACTCTTCTTTGGAAAGCATCTCTTTTTTGGAATTTGCATCGCAAGGAATCAAGTCCAATAAATGGAAAGTCCCAAACCCGCGTTTTTTAACAAACTTTGCCATATCTAACAAAGATTTGTAATTACTTTTTCGCACAACACAAGCAATTACAACTCTGTCGCTGTAAAAATATTTTGAAAGAACTTCAAGGGTTTTATTTAAAGATTTGCCCCAGCGAGTAGTATTATCCAACGAATCTAAACTATCAACAGCTATTCTAACTAAATCAACACCTATCTTTTTCATCTCTTTTGCTGTTTTAACATCTATCAAAAAACCATTGGTATTAATATGAACATCAATTTCATTTGCCTTAAGCAACTTTGCTGATTTTAAAAAAATTTTTTTTCTTAACAAGGTTTCCCCGCCAGAAAAACAAACCCTGACCGGGTTTAGCTCATTAATTACTTTTCTTATCATGAACATGAATTGTTCATCATTAAGATCGTCCTTATCAACAAAATTTGACTTATTATAACAATAAGCACAAGATAAATTACAAGAACTAGTTGCATCAATCTGAACAGTTATGGGTCGCTTGTATAATTTTTCTAAATCAAACTTTTTCATTCAACCACGACCCATAAGGGCATATTTAATTATCGCCATTCAAAAGACAACCCATTGAAATTACTTCTTTAGCAGTCATCTTCCATGAATCTTTTTTTGGAGACATAATCACAAATCACCAAATAATATAGTGTAGATATCATTTATAAACTTTATTTAGTTAACTTTGAACTTGCCTGTTCTTAAAAACAACAAAAGCAATCCAAAACCATGCAAAGGCTTTAGCAAACCTATTTTTTGCGATTTCTAAAAATAATATTCCTGAATTCAACAAAGGATTCATCATTTGAAAAACTTATCTTTTTCATCCCTTTAACAAACTGATTATTATCTATTACCCCGACATTTTTTCTATTCTCCAAATATTCTTTTATTTGTGGAACAGCTTTGTGAATTTGATCAACAGAATCTCCTCGCTCAACCATTCCCCTTAGTATCCCCCCTGGAATAAGACAATCTGTATCATACCCCCCACAGCCGGGATCCTTCCAAGGAACTTTATTAGATTTTATAAACTGTTTATTTTTTTCTTTGGTTAAACCAAAAACCACACCGCCCCTAACCACAATATACCCTTGTTTATTCCAAAAGATTGAATAATTTTCAAGACCCTCATCCCAAATAGGAGTGTCTCCCCCAGTAATTAAATAATTTTCTCCAAAATCATCTAAAACTTTCTTGTACAACCCATGAACGATTTTGTTGCACTTAACCCCACACGGAACAATATTTTTTTTACAAAAATCAGCAAAATAATCCATAACAGTGACCCCTTTACTAACAAGCATATCCGAGATATCCAACAAGTAATAAGAATCATTTAATCCTTCAAAATTTATTACTCGCTTTATGTTTTCCATCGTTTTTGTTCCTTTAAAACCATGGTTAACAGTAAAACAAACCAAACGCAATCCCCTTTCCTTGCACAAGTTATTTAAAAGATGCAAAACAACTGTGCTGTCTAACCCGCCAGAATAAGCAAAAACAACCTTTTTCCTGCCAATAAGAAAAAAATCAAACTGGGAAGAAAAAAATTTCTTACAGTCTTGGTTGATTGTAAATTTTGGCTTTAACAAAGTACTCATTATACACAAATAAAGATGAAAAGTAAATATTAAATATCCCTCATGAGTATCTCTAGCATGGATGAGCGGATACCCGGTGCAATTCTTTCAATTCTGCTCTTTATTTTGGTACTATTTACAGCATACTTTTTTTCGCTTACAGGAATAAATACCCAAATGTTTCTCACAATCAACACCTTTCCTTTAATGGGGGCAATTTTTTCAATTAATTTCCTTATATTTATTATCTTATCCTCAGTTTGCCTTGGGATAATTCTTTCAATTGGCAGAAAATATTTATTAAAATATGCATTAATGCTTATTGCAGCAGGATTTCTTCCAGGGATTATACTGGCAACCCTATTATTTCAAAAAACAATTATTGAATTTGCTCTGCCAATTATTTTATTCTTAATAGGAATCCCTCTTGGAATAAAATTCCTTTCACAGAAAGAAAAAGAACTTCATTACTTGGTTACTTTTCGTTCAGGAACATCAGCAGCAGGAAGAATCCTCTTGATTGCATGCATAGGCTTTCTTGCCTGCCTTGTAATAGCAAGCATTGGAAACCAGGACACTTTGAAACAAAATTTTGTTCCTGAGTTTTTGGGAATGACTATTGGAAATGGCATTTCTTTAGGAGAACAATTCCAGGGGCAATTTGCTTTATCCATTGCAGAACAACAAAGAGAAACCATAAAAACAATACAAGCACTTCCTGAAATGAAAAGCCTTGAAACAAAAAATGACCCTGATGTGCTGGCGCTGGAAAATAAGCTAGAACTAATGAAAGCAAATGTCTCTTCAAATGAGTTTAAGCAAAAAATAATGCAGAACCTAGCAGACCAAAAAATTGATTTGGGAGGAGAAATACTAAAACAATTGCCATTAATTGCAACGCTTTCAAGTTATACCTGGATTATTTATGTTATCAGCGGTTTTATCATAGTTTTTTTTATCACAAACCTTTTTGTGAAAAACATCTCCTCAGCAGTTTATGCATTAATCATGTTAATTTACCCTAAAAACATTAAAATTGTGAAAAAAGAGGCAAAACGAACCGCCGAACAAAACGAAAAAAAATAAAAAGGGTTCAAACAGGTAATAATTAGGATTTAATGATTTATTATGAATGAAAGAATTGTTCTGGATGAAAGAAGCTTTAAAGCCCTTTCAGCTGATTCGAGAGTAAGCATCCTGAAGAATCTTAATGACAGGAGAAGAACCCTGACTGAATTAAGCCAAAAATTGAGCCTCGGGAGTTCAACAATAAAGGAACATTGCGATATTCTGGTTAATGCTGACCTGATAAAACAAATTGATGAAGGAAGAAAATGGAAATATTATGAATTAACCCAAAAAGGAAAACAAATAATCCATCCAAGCCTTATGGAAGAAGTAAAAGTCCTAATCCTTCTCTCCCTTGCAACTATTTTTGTAGGAGGATTTGTTTACTTAATCCTTGGTTCGATTAACCCTGCCCAGGCACCATCTGCATTACAAAACACTGCAGAGATAGGCGGCGAAACATTAGTTAAAACAGCCTCAACAGGAATGGCCTATGATTCAATGCGGCAAAACCCTGAAACCATAACTAATGCAATAACAACTGAAATATTTGTTGCAGGAATAATTGTTTCACTAATAATAGGAATTATACTTGGCTGGGCATTTACAAGAAAAAAATAAAAATCAGCAACGAAATTATTGCAACTACTTCAACAGCTATAAGAACCAGGGCTACTCCACCAACAATTTCAATCAAATCAGTATTTTTCTGAACAGATTCCTCAAAATCCATGCCTTCACTTTTTTCCTCAACAACATTATCTTCCTCAGAAGGATTTTCCTTTACAATTTCAACTAAATTCGTTTCTGCTTTTTCAGCAAAAGGTTTTGAACCTGATTTGTTTTTCTTTCTTCCAGCTCTGACAGGATTTTTCTTTGATTTTTTTATTAAATAACTTTTTTCCTCTCGGGAAGAGTTATCCGCACTTGCAGCAACATCTTCTTTTTTCTGCTCCGGCACAGCTTCAGGCTGAGGAGCGCTTATTTCACTCTCCTGCGCAAATTGATTTTCTTTCTTCTCCGCAAGTTCCAGAGCAATTAAAGCAGCTTTGTCAAAACTGTCCTTTTTCTTTGAACTCTTTGATTGCCGTTTTTTAGCCATACAAAAAATACTATTTCAAAGCTTAAATACTTTCCCCTCAAACAAGAAGAAAGAAAAACAAAAGCAAGGAATAAAAAGGAGTTGCTTCTTTTTTTCCTTACCAAATATTAGGTGAACTAATGCCGGATTATGATGTTGCAATAATAGGGGCTGGACCAGCAGGCTTGACTGCAGGGCTTTACTGCGCAAGATACGGCTTGAAAACAATTATTATTGAAAAAGGGCTTATCGGGGGCACGGTTACATGGGCAAACAGCATCCAAAATTACCCTGGCTTTTCTGAAATAAACGGAATGGAGCTAATGGGAAAATTCAGGGAACAAGCGGAAAAAGCCGGCGTTCAAATAGAACTTGAAACAGTAAGCGAAATAAAAGATAAAGGGAAAGAAAAGCAGATAATTCTCCAGGAAAAAACTATTTCTTCAAAAGCGGTTATTGTTGCAGTGGGCGCTAAAAGCAAGTGGCTTCAGGTAAAAGGCGAAAAAGAATTCCTGAACAAAGGAGTGCATTTTTGCGCAACATGCGATGGCCCAATGTACAATGGAAAAGAAGTTGCTGTAATAGGGTCTGATACAAGGGCGGCGGAAGAAGCCATTTATCTTGCAGGAATAACAAAGAAAGTCACTCTCATAAGCCCAAAAAAAGAACTTAGCGCTGAAAAAGCAAAACTTGAAACACTAAAAGAAAAAAAAGTTTCAATAATGCTTGAAACAAATGTAATGGGATTTGAAGGAAAACAAATGCTTGAAACAATAATCCTGAAGAATAAGGGAAAAGAAACTAAAATGCCTTGTTCAGGAGCGTTTATTTATATCGGATCCGAACCAAATACAGAGTTCATTCAAGTAAAAAAAGATGCTGATGGAAAAGTTATTGCTAATGAAAAAATGGAAACGAGCATTAATGGAATATTTGCTGCAGGGGACTGCATAAAAAAAGAATTAAACCAAATAGCTACCTGTGTAGGAGAAGGAGCAATAGCGGCACATACGGCAGCTAAATTTATTCAGGAAAAAGATATCCAATAACAACCTTATTGAAAAAAAAGGTTCTTAATTTAGAAAAATATTTTAATTAAACTTTCTGCGCAACAAAATCCTTTTCCTTTAAATCATAATCAATTTTTATCCCGCGAAGCATTTTCTCTATTCTTCTGTCGGCCAAAATATTTACAACAAGACCTTTTCCATTTTTTGCTTTAATAGGAATTAACTCATCAGTTTGTTCTTTGTTATCCTCTGCCTGAAAATCAAATTCGCCAAGGAGATTATGGACAATCCTCACAAACTTTTTCTTAGGCTTTCCAAGACGCTTATCAAGTTCAATAATTGCTTTATCAGTAAAAATCACTTTAGGCATTTTCTCATATTCAGCAATTTTTTCATTAGCTTTTTTTACAAGAACCTCAATATCCTTCTTTGCCATCCCGTGAGCCAGGCAACCATGTTCAAGAGTTTCATAAGCCGAAACATGACAACCCATACAATGCAAGCCCGCCTGCGCCAAAACAGGCACCACTTCAGGATAATTAGAAACAATATCGCCCAAAGTATCTGCTTTTCTAATCATATAAATCCCAGCACAGGAACTGATATTCATATTTGTTTATAAAATGTATTTTCAACAAACGACAGCTTAACTTTAAACTATTAGCTAATATTTGAAATTTCATCCAGCATTTTATCTTTCTTCTTCCTGCTTGTATAAGTTTTTCCGAAACGAACAAGCGCAGGATTTATATGTTTCCAATATCTTTTTGGAAATAACAGCTTCAAATCCCCCTCAATTTTTTCAGGCGACTTATTTTTTGTCCACATTAATTTTTTTGAAATATATGCTGCATGAGTATCAATCCCTATAGCAGCTAAACCCATTTCAGACAAAAATACATTCGCTGTCTTTCTGCCAACCCCTGGCAATGCAATTAACTCATCAAAATTTAACGGAACCTTTCCATTGTATTTCTCCAGCAGCATTTTAGCACAGGCAATAATATTTGACGCCTTTGTCCTGTTGTAATTTAAACTTCTTAAAACAAATAATACCTCAGCATAATCTGCATTCGCTAATTCTTCCAATGTAGGGTACTTTTCAAACAAAGCCGCTGCAATAGTTATTGTTGTTTCATCCCTTGACTGGGCAGACATTGCTATTGCAATAAGGGTTTTCCAGGGGTTATTCCATTTCTCAGCTGCAAGCCTCATTTTTGAAGACCTTAATTTTAATAAATTTAATTGTTTAATCGCCTTGACCTGGTTTTCTTTTGCTATCATAAAAAACACTCACTTAAACTCAAACAATTTCCTCTGAAGCCCTGAATCCTGATCAAAATTCGAAACCCTTACCCCTACTCTTCTAACATAAGAAAATGATTCATTCAAAAATTCACGCAGCAATGCATGCTCAAGTTCTTTTAATTTCTCATAAGAATCAACCGGTTCATGCAATGTCCTTGATTTGGTAAGTGTTTCCATCCGCTCAGTAACAATTATGAGGGAAACAGTTTTGAACCTTTTTTTTAATGCAAGTATTTGTTTGTAAAGCATTTCATCTAAAAAATCAAGATTCTGGACAATTACATCAAAATCGCGGGAATCCTCTTTAATTGTCATCATTCTCGAAAGCTGCTGTTTTTCACGGTTAGATTCAATTTCCCTCTCATCTTTTCCAAAAGAAAATTCATAAAACTTTGAACCAATTGCTTCCCCAAACCAGGAAACTAAATCCTCTTTTGTAAATTTTCTTATATCGGAAACAAACAAAATATTGTGTTTCCTGAATTCTTCCTCTGTTTTGGGACCCACGCCAAATAAAGAATAAATTCTCTGTTTTGAAATAAATTCATCAACTTGCTCTGGTTTCACGGAAAAAAAGCCATCAGGTTTTTTTACTGAAGAAGCCATTTTTGCAATAAGCTTGTTAGGACCCAAGCCAATTGAGCAGGTTAATCCAAGCTCTGCTTTAATGCGCTGCTTTATCTTCAAACAAGTTTCCTCGGCTTTGTCAAAACCTGAAGGATTGGTTAAATCAAAATAAGCCTCATCAATTGAAACTTGCTCAACTTTTTCTGAAAAAAAATCAACTACCTCAAATACTTTCTGCGAAAGCTCCCCATAATAAGTTTTATCTACATTAATAAAAACCGTTTCCGGAGAGGCAAGCTTTTTTGCAAGGCTCAACGGCATACCTGATTTTATTTTGAATGCACGGGCCTCATAATTACAGGTGGCAATAACCCCTGAATTCTCCCTAAGGGAAGGCATTACTATGACAACAGGTTTTCCCCTCAAAAAAGAATCCCTTAACATTTCAGCCTGGGCATAAAAGTAATCCAAATCAAGCAAACCAATTATTTTCTGCATTACAACCAAAAAACTTCTTAAAGAAGCTTCTTTTAACCATTACTAAAAAACAAATAATTGAGTTGGATGAATGCAAATCAAAAAGAAAAGCTGGTATTAGAGTTATATGAAAAATACCCTTACCCGGCAAGAGAAGCTGTTTCTAGAGAGAAAATAATTTATTTTCCGCAATGGGTTGCCAAAATTTTCGGAAAAACAAACGAATATTGGAAAAACAAAAAAATCCTTGAGCTCGGATGCGGAACAGGGGAACTGGCAAATGCACTTGCACTATGCGGAGCAAAGGTAAAAGCGATTGATTTCAGTTCTTCATCTATTATGCATGCAAAAAAACTTTCCAAAAAACTGGGCACTGAAAGAAATGCTGAATTTATTCAAAAAAATATTTTTAAACTGAAAGAAAATGAATTCGGAGAAAAATTTGATGCAGTAATTGCCTTAGGAAGCCTGCATCACACGATAAATGCAAAAAAAGCTTTCACGATAGCATGCACGAATGCAAAACCAGGGGGACTCGTAATAATAGGATTATACAACAAGTACTCGCGTTTCAGGCACAGGATTAAAAGATTCTTTTTATGGTTGTTCTGCAGAGCAAATATTGAGAAAAGAATTGAATTTGGGGAAAAATTTTTCGGTTCAAACCAGAATAAGGCGTGGGCTGCGGACAAATACGGCCAGGTGCATGAATCCTATCACTCAATAAATGAAATACTGCAATGGTTTAAGGAAGAAAATATTTCATTCATTGCATCAAAACCGAAATTCAAAAAACCTTTTTTTGATGAAATCAAATGGCTTTTTGAAAAAAAAGAAGCTTTTTTTGTAATGGTTGGAAAAAAATAAATCTTATGCTTTGGTTTCAGCACAAGGTTTAAAAAAACAAAGGAACCGGTTAAGTGAAGCAAACAAACATGGTGATATTATGGCAAAAGTAATTGTTTATTCAACGAGCACTTGTCCTTATTGCGTAATGGCAAAAGACTGGTTAAAGCAAAAAAAGGTAGATTTTGTTGAAATAAATGTAGGCATAGACCAGGAAAAAGCAAGAGAAATGGTTCAGAAAAGCGGCCAAACAGGGGTGCCTGTAATTGATGTTGATGGGGAAATAGTAAAAGGATTTGTTAGACCTGAACTGGAAAAAGCCCTGAAAAAGAAAAAACTCATTTAAATTATTTAAAGAAATAAATTCCTCAGGGCAACAAAAAAGCATTAACAGGTTGTGTGAATTAATGCATTCACTCTCTCTTTCTTCCTGAGTTTTTCATTCAAAGAATCAATAGCCTGTGGAGAAAGCATTACAGTAAGCGCAGTTCTCTGCTTAAGCAGTGCCTCTGCATCCGGATTCAATTTCAACAACCCCTCATAGCCGGTACCAATAATTACTTCCCATGGATTGCCTTTCAGCAATAATTTTGCTTCATCCAAATCAACTACATGCCCAGTGCCATACTTTGTTTTAATCCTTTCATAATCACGCTCAGCAACCCTGCCTTCAATGAACAAAATATCCCTTAAAGAAGAGCCGTCAAAAGAAATCTTTCCCCACTCTATTGAAAATTTTTCTACCTTTTCTTTCAAAACAATCACTTCACAAAATCAAATCTTTATTTTTCCGCTAAAAAATTTGAAATAAACCATTGATATTACTATTAATCCCGCAAGGAGAATCCACCACTGCCTTGTCAAATCAACTTCAACAAGCTTCATTGCCTGCATAGCCATTTCAAGAGCAAGAATCAATAACCAAACAAGGATAGCCCAAAACAAGGCTTTCTTCCACCAAATATTGTTGAACATCCCCCTGCTTCTGGCATGAGTCTGAGACAAAGATTGGTCAACATTTGAATCACTTTCTTCAGGAATTTCTCCCTCCGCAGATTCATCAAATGATTCATCCTCTGCAGAATAATCATCTGATTGCTCATCTGAAAGCCCTGCTTCTTCATCAGGCAAAATTTCTTCCTCTCTTCTTTTCTTAGCATACCTGCTTTTCCTTGAATCCATTACCTCAACAGGCTCTGCATCAAGATTATATTTTTGCGGAGGAGGAACCATCCTGCTCAAAGGATGAGAAACATAAACAGGCTTTTCTACAATAAATGTTTTTACTCTGACAGTTTCCTTTTTCTGTTCAGGCAAAACATCCTTGAACCTGGAAAAAAATCCTTTCTCGGGTTCCCTCCGGCTAACAGCAAACTTCTTTTTGACCTGTTTCTTTTTCTTCTTCACCATAATGCATCTAGTAGATAAAAAGAGGTATTTAATAGTTGCTATAACCACAAGCTCAAGAGCTAAAGCCTTGGCATTCAAATCAGTTAGCTTGTTTTGCAGGAATCAGTTTTACAAAAATTTCTCCAAAAAACTCATTCTGGTAAGCAATGATTTTACCATTATTCATCAAAAAAAGGATTGGCAAAAAAGTTTCAACCACAGAATCAATTTCCTTGTTTTCAAGCAAATCATCAAACAAAACAATTCCCTGTGAATCAACTTTCTTAATTATCAAATCAAGGATTTCCTGCATTTTTTCTTCAATCGAGGAAGAATCAAAATTAATTTCAATACGAGGAATATTCCTGGCACTATTTTTCTTAGGAGTCGTTCTCTGAATAATATCCTCAATACTTGAAACAAGCTCATCCAAAGTAATCCTGCCTTCCCTAGCCACCCTGCCTGCCAATAGATCAGGAATCTGGTTAAGCATCAAAGCCCTCTGCTCGGGGGTTAAAGCAGATTTTGCATCCGCATCATCAAGAGAAGAAAGCCTCAAATATTTTGATTTAGTTTTAACTAAAATAGCGCACGCAAGAATAGCATTAGCAGGGACACGCAAATTATTCCCCTGCAACTCGCTAATTTTTTTTAAATATTTTTCCGCAAGCAAAACAACATCAATATCCCAAGGATTCATCTTCTCCGTTTCAACCAAATCAATCAAAATAGTTTTCCACGCAGGCTGGTCAATCAAATCAACCAAATCCATTTTCGAGTAATCACGCTCAAAAACAGGTTCATTCACATCAAATTCCTGTTCAAACCCAACAGAAACAGGTAAATCTTTCGCATCACTAACCGGAATATCCTCAGAAAAGGCCTTAGGCATATAATATAAAATGCTAATGATGCTTTTTAAGTTTTCTAAACAAAAAACCTTATGTAGAAGAAAGGGGTTTTTGTTTCATTTGCTTTAACTTTAACCCAGCAACCCTTAAATATTACTTATTTCCTTATCTGAATGTAAACATTTTTCTTAAAGGTGATTTTGTTGGAGAGAACTAAAACAGGAATACCTGGAATTGATGAATTAACTAACGGGGGAATTCCAAAGGGAAGCAACGTTTTAATTTCAGGCGGTCCAGGAACAGGAAAAACTATTCTTGCAACACAATACCTGTACAACGGAGCACTCCAATACGGTGAACCAGGGGTATTTGTTACGCTTGAAGGAAATGTACGAGATATAGCATGGAACATGGAGAGCTTCCAATGGGACATAAAATCATTGCAAGACCAAGGAATGTTTACTATTTACAAACTGGGAATGGAATACATTAAAGACAAAGATGATTTGAATGCAAAACTTGATGAACAATTAACTGAAATAGCAAAAGAGGTCCAGGAAATAAATGCAAAAAGACTGGTAATTGACTCAACAACAGTATTCGGCGCATACTTAGAAACAAGCTTGTTAAGAACAACACTATTCAAACTCTGTGATAGACTAAAAACAATGGGCTGCACCACATTGCTCACATCAGAAACACAATCAAACAAAAATGTTTTCTCCGCATTCGGAGTAGAAGAATTTGTTGTAGACGGAGTAATAGCTTTATATTTTTCCCCGCCAAACAGAAGCCTGTTTGTAAGAAAAATGAGGGGAACATCACACGATAAAAATCCTCATCCTTTAGAAATAACCCAAAAAGGATTAATGGTAAACCCAAGAGACAACATCATTTGGGATGCAATAAAATAAAAAATCCCTGCAAAATGATAAATAAGACGCCTGTAAATACAGGCACCCAAAAATAAGCAATTTATTTCTTTTTAACAATTTTTTTAATTATTTTTTCCGCAGCGACAATTGATGGTCCCGGAGGAATATTCCCATCATACCTGTGAAGCAAACCCTTTTTTTCATAATACTCAATCAAAGGACTTGTTTTTTCCAAAAAAGTATCATAACGCTTAGCAATTGTTTCCGGCTTATCATCCTCACGCTGGATTAATTTCGCGCCATCATCATCACAAATACCTAATTTCTTTGAAGGCAGAGAAACAGTGTTATACACCCTCTTGCACACAGGACAAGTCCATCTTGAAGAGAGCCTTTTCACAACGCTTTCCTTCGAAGATTCAATATAAATCACAGCAGTTAATTTCTGGCCCACTTCTGAAAGAATCTTTTCAAGCATAGGAGCCTGGACCTGTGTTCTGGGAAAACCATCAAAAATGACTCCATGAAAAGATTTACTTGAAACTTTCTTTTTCAAATCCTTTTCAAGCATTTCCCCAACCAAATCATCGCCAACCAAGTGGCCTGCATTAATTATTTCACCAAGTTTTTTTCCAAGTTCAGAACCGGAAGAAACCTCAGCCCTAATCAAATCCCCGGTGCTTAACTGAACAAGCTTATATTTATCCATCACTGCCTGCGCAACAGTTCCCTTGCCTGCCCCGGGAGGGCCTAAAAAAATAAGATTCAAAACCATTATGCTCACCAAACAACAAAGAAACCATTAATTTAAAAACTTTAACAAAAAGTGCCCAACAAATCCATCACAATTCATTTACTCAACCCAAAACCTTAATATCAAAAACAACCTGCTCTTTAGTTGGAGAAAACTGCCTTACCCTTGCCCTGCGCACAATTTCAATCTTGCAATTAGCTTTCTTAGCAGCCTCAACTATCTGGCTTTCGGGAGTAACAAAATCATCCTTAACAACTATTTCATAAAAATGAATCATCCCACCTTTTTTTATGCAATAAAATGCTTCCTTCAGGAACTGGTAACCCGTATGGGGAAGAGGCATCGCTATCCTGTCAAAAAAACACTTGTATTTTTTGTAAACCTTTTTTACATCGCCCTTAACAAAAACCACTTTTTCCTTTCCTTTCACACAACCCTTGTTTACTTTATTTAATTCAGCATTTTTAACGGCAAATTTATGTGCAACCGGATTCAATTCAATAGCAATTCCTTTTAACATTTTTGAGTTCTTTGCAAAAACAACAGGATAAGGGCCTATGCCTGAAAACCAGCAGCCAACAACCTCACCAGGCTGAATTAATGCAGAAATACGGGTACGCTCCCCGCTTAAACGCGGAGAAAAAAATACTTTCCCAAGAGGAATCAAAAAAGTACACGCACTTTCCCTATAAGTAGCAATGGTTTGCTTTTTTCCGGCAATTACTTTTACTTTCTGAACCCTGTACTTGCCTTCATGGTTACTCTCAATAGAACAAACAGTTTCAAACCTCGGATTTAATTCAATTAATGTCTGGCCAATCAATTTTTTTCTCTTATTTAATTCCCTTGGTATTTCAATTACCGCAATATTGCCAAAAGAATCATAAGCATTAGTTGCAAACACAGCCTCTTTAGGAGAAAGCTTTTTCATAAGAGCCTCTTTCAGAGTAACATTCTTCCTTGCTCCGCTTTGCCTGAATTGGTTTATCTCATCCATGATAAGAATTTAATAAGAACGGAATTTAAAAATAAGCATGGGCAATGATTTTATTTTTGAGTACTTTATAAAACCAATAATAAGCCCTGAAATGCAGGGTTACAATCTCGTTAATACAGCTATTTACATCCTTCTTTTGGTTATTGCCTGCGCCTCAATTTATATCATCCTGAACAAAAAAATTAATTTTGATAATAAATTTTTTATATCACTGATTCCTTATGTTTTATTCGGCATCTCAATGAGAGTAGTAATGCACCAAATAGAAGCAGGAAATCTGGTTATTGAAGGAATAACAAAAACAGCTGATCCGATGCAATTAGGCTTCTGGTTTTTTACCCCCGGAATATGGATCCTGACTTTTTTGCTTGTCATCCTGGGCCTGCTCATTGCAGGGATAAGAAAAAAACTTAATACAAAACGATTATTTTTGTTCGGGGCAATAATTTCAATTCCCTTAATTTTATTTAATTTTATCAGATTCAATAATTGGCTTCCGTTTATTGCAACAACAATTCTCATAATAATAGTTTCATATGCATTGTGCTGGGCAGTGAATAAATATACTAAATACAAAATCCTTAATGACAAAATGAACCTGTTTATAGTTACAGGGCAGGCAATTGATGGAATTGCAAGCACAGTGGCAATAACATTTTTTGGTTTCTCAGAACAACATGTTTTCTCAAACATACTGATTAACGCCCATCCTTCCCTGTTTGTAATAGCAAAACTTGGGATAGCGCTAATGATTTGCTGGAGCCTTGATGATTACCTCAAAGAAGACAAAAAAGATTCAAAAAATAAAAAAGGCATTCAAAACAAGAAAAACCTTGTAGGCTTCATCAAAGTAATAATTGCAGTACTCGGATTTGCAACAGGGCTCGCAAGCCTGTTCAAGCTCGGGCTTATTTAACTATTAAAAACTTTCTGAACAGAAAATACCTGATTATAATGTTTTATTTAATAGGAATAGGGTTGAAACCGAGCCATATAACACTGGAAGCGCTTGAGGCAATAAAGCAATGCGACCAGGTTTTTCTTGAAGTTTACACTTCACAATACAGCGAAGGATTTGTGGATGAAATACAAAAACAAACAGGAAAAACAATAAAAGAATTCAACAGGAAAGAAGTGGAAGAGCACTTTGAATCCGCTTTAATGAGTGCAAGCAAAAATAACATAGGACTATTAGTATTTGGAAACCCATTAACGGCAACAACCCACATACAACTCCTGATTGATGCAAAAGAAAAAGGAATTAAATGGAAAGTAATACCATGCATATCAATTACCAATATGATTGCTGAAGCAGGATTGGATGAATACAAATTTGGAAGAACAGTAACAATATGCTTTCATCTGCCGAACTTTACTCCTGATGGATTTTACAAGCAAATAAAAGAAAACCAGAAAGCCGGGCTACACACATTATGCCTGCTGGACATAAAAAAAGACCAAACTCCGCAAAGGTTAATGAACTGCATTGAAGCAATTGAGGTTCTTGAAAAAATTGCTTCAAAGAAAAAACAAAAAAACAAATGGCTTTACGTTGCACTTGCCGGCATGGGATCAGAAAACCAAAAAATAATTCCGGGAAGAAAAGCTATTCTCGAATCAAAAGAAATAAAAGAAATTTTTCCGCAAAGCATGATAATTGCAGGAAAAATGAATGAAAAAGAAAAAGAGGCGTTGGAAAAACTCCACGGAACAAAAATATCATGGGATGAAAATTAACCTTGGATAAATGTGGGATTTATGAAAAACACTGAGTTAAACGAAAAAGTTGAAAAATATGAAAAGCTTACTGCAAGAGCGCTTAAAGAAATCAAAGTGAAAAAAGGGTTAAATGAAAAAGAAAACGCAATTGCGGAGGATTTCCTCGGCATGGCAAAAAACTATTTTAATGATGCAAAATTCTTTAAAGAAAAAGGCAATTTGCTTACCTCTCTTGCTGCTTTTTCTTATGCTCATGCATGGCTTGATGCAGGAGTAAGAGCACGCGTTTTTGAAGCAAGTGATGACCAATTATTTACCCTGCCTTAAAGAAATAATACTTCAAAACATATCAAAGCAAGTTTTAAATAGCAGAAACCAGTTATTTTGTCATGTCACTCTACGGACCAAGAATTAACCTGCCAAAGGTAGAAATACCTTCTCCGGCAAATCCTTCATGGAACCTTGAAAAAGAAAAAAAATTTGCTATTATAATAATAGCAGCAATAATTGTGCTAATTTTGCTTATTATTTTTCTTCCACCTGCAATCCAAGGATTCTCGGAATTCCTTAACAATTCAATGAATCCTGCTGTGCAAGTTTCATGGAAAAACAATCCATTGGATTTAACCAAAGAAGTAAAGGAAGCTGAAATGGATCTGCTTATTACCAATACCGGAAAAGAAACTAAGAACATTACATTCAGTATTACAACCCCTTCCAAAGAAGTAATAATTTTCTGCCCAAATTCAATTTATGATACGAATAACGGGAATTATTTGCTAGAAAACATTTCCCCAGGGGATAAAAGAAAAATTCCTTGCATTGTAAGAAGAGATTCATCAGAATCAGTATTCACTGGAAGCTATACAATAACTATTGATACAAGCGTCGGAAAAATAGATACAATACTGGAAATAATATCAAAATAGTAAAATATTTCAGCAAAAACTTATCTTTTAATAAACAATTCCTGCCCATGTAAATCATGGTTTCTAATCAGGATTATGACAAGTACCTCGCAAACAAAGCTGCTTCATTGATAAGGGAGAACTTTCCGGAACGGGGAGTTACAAATTTTCTTGTGATTAAATGGGGCGGCAAATGGAGTCGAGTACTGGGGCGCATAAAACCATTGGAAAATAAAGAATACGGTTCAATTATTGAAATCAATTCATTGCTCAAACAAATTGAAGTTCCTGAATATGTTCTTGATTACATACTGATGCATGAATTAACACACTATTTTCAAGGATTTGGAAGCAACCATGAAAGAAAACACAAACACCCCCACAAAGGGCACATAGTTGAAAAAGAACTTGCAAGACACGGGTGGGATGAAATAACCAAAAAATCAGAGAAATGGATAAAAGAAAACTGGAAAAACATTTTAATGAAAGAAAAAGCACTTTAAATTCCTGCAAGAAAAAAAGTATTTAAAAAAACATATTTTTGCTAATCAGCTTCTTGCCCTGTACCTTTTCTCCTCGCACGACTGCTGCTCAAGGTACTGCATGTACTCATCCTTATAATTCTGTATATAAAAAAGCTTTCCAGATTCAATGAATTTTGAAATATTTTCGAGAAAAATATTTGAGCCGATTACTGAAGGCATGCAGACAAAATCAACTCCATTTTTATAAAAATCAAGGGTGTCTGAAAAGTAATGCGCAACAGCAAAAATAGTTATTTTTGGAGAAGCTTTTTTTGCCTGCTTAACAAGATTAATTGCTTCCCTGTGATTAAGAATAGTGATTACAACCAATTTTGCATCATCCAAATCAAGACGATCCCATAATGCATCATTCTCTGAAGAGCCATAAACATATTTCAAGCCATCTGATTGCGCAAGCCTTACTATTTCAGGATCGTGATCAACAATAAGCACCTGATAATTTCTCTCCAAAGCCTTTGCCAAGCTGCGCCCCACAGTTCCTCCCCCGATAACAATTATGTGATTCTCTAACGCTTTTTTTGAAGGGATTTTCTGCAATTCATCCAGACGGCGGTTAAAAAAATCCCTGCGCAATTTCTTTGGAAGCTTTTTTATTTTATCATAAAAAAACAATGAAACTTTGCTGGAAGAAACCATTAAGTAAGGGGTAACTATCATCGAAACAGCAATTACTGTTATAATAAAGGAAAACAAATCAGCAGAAAAAACAGGTTCATTGAGAGCCACTGAAGTAACCGCTGCTATGCCTGCAAGCTCAAAACCAAACTCAGAGATTTGAGACAAACCAAAAGCAAGTTTTACTCCCATCTTGCTCCCGTAACCAAGAAGAAGAGAAATACCAAAAAACACTAAAGGCTTTATAACAAAAACGAGGAGAACAATTACTAGGACAAGCAAAGGATTCAAAGCGGAAAAACCAAAACTCAATTGTATTCCTAAGGAAACAAAGAAAATTGTGAGGAAAAAATCACGAAGGGCACGGATTTTTGAAAAAATTTCCAGATTATATGGAAGAGTGCTTAAAGCAAGACCCCCTACAAAAGCCCCTATTGGAATAGGAATCTTCAATAATTCGCTTAAACCAATAAAAATAAATGCAGTAGCCATGCTGGCAAGCAAAAATAATTCCTGTTCCTGCGAAGCCACCCTGAATAAACGAGGAAAAACAAATTTATTCATAAAAAAAGCAAAAAGAATCAGAAAAATACTTTTCCCAATAACTAAAAGCAGAATATCAATATTCCAGAGATTAGAAATATTTGCAAGCAATGGAACAAAGAAAATAACTAAAAAATCCTGGAGCAAAAGCATTGAAACCATTAATCTTCCTGAAAGAGTGTTAAGTTCATTGGAATCTGAAAGGATTTTCACAACAATCATTGTTGATGAAAACGCAAGGATAGTTCCCAAAAACAATGCTTGTTCAAAAGAAAGCAAATTAGTTGGTACAGTAAAAAGGAAAGTGAAAAAAATAACAAGAACAACCTGAAGAATGGTGGCAAGGACAACAGGCTTGCCGACATTAAGAAGGCGCTTTACAGAAGTCTCTATCCCGATTGAGAACAACAACAAAGCAGTGCCTAAAAGAGAAAGAAGCTTTATCTCAGGAGTTATTTTCTGTATGCCAACATCAAAGGGAATGCCAATTGAACCCCAATTAATGTTTCCGAGAAAAAGAGGACCTAATAGAATCCCTGCAATAATATACGCCAGCAGAGTAGGCTGTTTGAATTTCTTTAACAACGCACTGATAATTACAGCAATAACTATTATCTCGGCCAATTGGGTAAAAAGAATAACTGCATCCAAACTAAATCACTTCAGCGAATAACATATGTTTCCTTTATTTAAAACCATTTTGTTTGAAAAAAATATTTATTGTAAAACGGGCTTTGCTGTGGAAGAGCCATCTTTATTATCAACAAGAATTATTCCCTGTGCTTTGAGCTTATCACGCAGTTCATCAGATTTTTTCCAATCCTTATTTTTTCTTGCGAGATTCCTTTCACTAACAATTTTCTGCTGTTCTTCTGTGAGCTCAAAAAACTTTTCCCTGAAATCAAGCACTCCGAGCACAGAGTCAATCTTTTTCAAAAAATCCAGTGCCTCATTCGCACCTGTTTTGCCCAAAGAATCTTCATCAATTAATTTGTTTATTTTTTTAGCAAAATCAAAAACATATTTCATTGCTTCAGGGACATTCAAATCATCATCCATTGCTTCCTCAAAATTCTGCAAAGCTTCATCAACAAAAATTTTTACTGAGTCATTCTGCTTAAGTTCAGTTATTGCCTGCAATCTTTCAATCAGATTCTGCAGACCATCAAGAGTTTTCTGTGCATCTTTCACTGATTCAAAAGTAAAATTCAACGGCTGGCGGTACTGGGTATTTAGGAAAACATACCGAATAGCCATTGGCTTAAATCCTTTGTCAAGCAAATCGCGCAAAGTAAAAAAATTCCCAAGGCTCTTTGACATTTTTTTTCCTTCAACCATTAAATGCGCCGTATGCATCCAGTAATTAACAAATTTTTTCCCTGTAGCGGCTTCACTCTGGGCAATCTCATTCTCATGATGAGGAAATTTATTATCAACTCCCCCTGTGTGAATATCAAAATGCTCCCCGAGATACTTCATACTCATTGCACTGCACTCAAGATGCCATCCGGGTCTTCCTTTGCCTAATTCAGTTTCCCAAAAAACAGGCCCTTCATTTTCATCCCAGGCTTTCCATAAAGCAAAATCTCCCACCCCTTCTTTTTCGTATTCATCCTGTTTTATTCTTGCGCCCGCTTTGAGTTTTTTTACATTAATGCCTGCAAGCTTTCCATAGGCAGGAAATTTTTTTATTGAAAAATAAATGCTGCCATCCTCTCCGCGGTAAGCAACCCCTCTATCAAGAAGTTTTTTTACTAAAGAAACCATTTCGGGAATATGCTCGGTTGCAGGGCAGTAAATTTCTGCCGGCAAAATATTTAACAATTTTGAATCCGCTTGAAAGGCTTTTTTGTAAACATCTGTATATTCACTTAAAGCCATTTTATTTTGAACAGAAGCCTTAATGGTTTTATCATCCACATCAGTAAAATTCATTACCTGTTTTACCTTAAACCCTTTGAAAATCAAGTAACGCTTCAGCAAATCTTCCCAAGAATAACACTTAAAGTTCCCAATATGAATGAAATTGTAAATTGTCGGCCCGCAAGTGTATAACCCCACAAAGCCCTGTTTAATAGGCTTGAATTCCTCAAGTTTGTTTCCGAACGAATTAAAAAATTTTAGAGGCATTTGAGAATCCACATCCTTAAGATAAAAAAATTCTGCTGGTACAGATGGTTAGGAAAGGCAATATTTAAAGATAGTGTTTTAAGTACTAAAAGAAAAAGTGATTCAGTCAGAGTCGTAGTCTTCAGAGTCCTCGGAAAAGGATTCTTCTTCATCATCCTCACCCATTTCAAGCTCCTTGCTTTCAATGAGTTTCAGGTTACCTTTCTTGTCAGCTATTATAGTGTACTCAAGGTTGCATTCAGGACAAGCAACAGCGTCCCCTTCCTCTATATCATCAAAGCTTACATCAAACCTTGCTTTGCATTCAGAACATAACTTCTTCACTGAAACCACAATAATTTTCCTGCACTTTGCCTTTATAAATCTTCCTAAAAAAATGAAAAAGTGCATTAAACCTGACCAAATAGCGAAAATAAGCATCTTACAAAGTAAGATAAAAACACTAATTATTATGTAGCAACAAGGTTTTTTTAGATTAACAAAAATCCTTATCTGCAATCAGCGAAAAATAAAGGATACTAAAGAGGCAACAAAGTTTATTGTTATTGCATTCAAAATATTAATTATCAGCCAATTAATCAAAAGAACCCATCTTTCTTTACCAAAAACGACTTTCAGCATCTTGAATGAAGCAATAACCCAGCAAATAATCAAAATTAATGTAACCAAAACAAACAAAGGACCAAGAATAAACATTAACGCAGTACTAGCAAAAGGAAGAATAAACGCTATTATTGCAAGCAAAACGCTTCCGGCAAGATTAATTACCCAAAGCTTTCCAACAACAGAAGCACTCTGGGAAAACTCTGTTCCAGGGAGCCTTTTTCTCTTTCTGACATGAATAAACTCAAAAAACCACACAATAGCACTCAAAATAAGCCACTGCGCTAAATTAACTATAAACAAATAAACACTAACAACCCAAGAAGCTGTTGTGAGATAAGCAGCTAAAGACAAAAAAACTCCCGCAAGCAAAACAATAATCAAAGCAGAACTCACATCAGGATTATGAAAAGCATCCTCAAATGTTTTTGAAGGATTCATAAAAACATTCCCAGACATAAAACCACCAAATACTCTTATAGTAAGAGGAATCCTCATATATAAAACTAATTATCTCATAAAAATCGCTAAAACCATGCACAAAATTACAAGAAAAACTATTGCATAAACAGCTAATTCAAACACACTTGAAGACATAGTTCCATTTAATTCCATAAAACTACCCTAAGCCAACTCTTTCTTCATCATCAAATTATCAACGTATTTACCGTTAATCAAAGAAGCTTTTTTCAGCGAACCATATTTTTCAAAACCAAGATTCTTATACAATTTAACCGCAACCTTATTTTTTGAATCAACTGCAAGCAAAACAAGTTTCTTGTCTGAAGAAAGATTACTTAAAACAAACCTCATTAATTCAGAGCCAACCCCCTGCCCGCGAAAACCAGGGTCAACAACAAGAGAAGTAATCTCAGCCCTATGCTTGTGCAAATCATGCCCAAAAATAACTCTCACATGAGCAATAATCTTATTCTTATATAAAGCAACAAACCTCCTATCCTTTCCAAGACAAGTAATGCTAAGTTTCTTTTGAACAGAAGAAAGTTTCCAATGAGGAAACAATGCATGCAACTCAGAAACAGTATTCAAATTAACTTCAGTTAATTCCTTGAATTGAATCCCTTCAATCATTCAACTACCCGCTAACTTGTTTTCTGGGTAAAAGAACCTTCTTTTCTTCCCCCATGCAATCTTTCACGCTCATCCTTATCCTTACTATCCCCAACTTTATTGCTTGTATGAGTCTTTGAAACATCAATAAGAAAATTATTATGAATAATATCCCGCCCAATAAGAACAGAATACGGCAACCCTTCCCTATCCTCAATATTTACCCCAGTCTTAATGCTCTTACCCTTAACAATAATAGTTGCCTGAGCAATCGCTCTCCTGATAAAACCGCGAGGAGAAGAAGCACTCTTTACCCTGACACTAGAAATTATCGGCCCCAAACCGGCTTTAGCAGCAGTCCTCACATCAACACAAGTACGGGTAGCACCAGTATCAAAAAGTGCTTTCTTGGTAACAATCCCCTTTTTGCCCTTAACCTGAACAAGATCAACCAATCCAATAATTCTTTTTGCTTTTGACATCAAACCACTCGAAAAAAATCTAAATCTATTAAGGAAAACTGAGTTATTAAGTTTTTTGGTAAACTAGATTGATAAAATTAAAAGAAAGCCTTTTATAGAAGTGGCTGCATTAAAAGCATGTTAAATACAATAAAACAATTTGACTGGTGTGATGCAAAAAAATGGATATTCTGGTAATTGCAGAGAAAAAAAACAAAGCAAAACCATTTATTGATGCAATTAATGAAAAAAATTCTACTGCAAAATACATGAGAGTTTCAAAAATAACTCTTGTAAGCAAACAAAATGAAACACTCATTAAAGTACTGGGACAAGAAATTCCACCTTATGATGCAGTATTCATACAGGTAAGAGCCTCACTGGCACCATTCATTGAACCCCTGCTTGATGAATTTCAAAACCAGCAAACATACACCACGGCAAAAAAAGGGGCATATTTTATAGCACACAATGAACCATACCAGTTTGTTACCCTCTCAACAGCAGAAATTCCCGCACCAAGAACATTCTCCTCAGGCTCAGTAAAAAACATAGAAAAAATATCTAAAAAAATCTCTTATCCATTAATGGCAAAAACATTTATTGGAAAAAAGGCCCAGCAAGCGCTAATAGTGAATAACAGCAAAGAGCTTAACATTTTTATCAAAAGCATTAAAACTGAGATAGATGGATTCATGCTGCGAGAATTCATTGAAGCTGATGCAATATCCTGCGCAGTAATCGGAAAAAAAGTATATGCAATAAGAAGGAAAAATAATGAAGGAACAATTGCAGAACTAAATGAAGGAGAAACATATAAGGTAACTGAAAACGAAGAAAAAACAGCGCTGGCGGCAGCACACGCCTGCGGATTTGATATTGCAAGAGTGGATTTGGCAAAAGGAAGAGTAGTAAAAATAGATCCTGTGATTCCAATAGAAGAATTCAATAAAATCTGCTCTGAAAGACTGGAAGAACATGTAGCTAATTTTCTCATAGAAAAAGCAGAACAACATGAAAGCAAAAGAAAAGTAACCTATGATTTATTCGGCTTAAAGAAAATTTTATCAAAAACAATTTTCAGAAGGTTATTCAAATGAGCGCACAAATAAAGCAATTCCCAGAGCAAAGCACAGAAAAGAAAAAAAGCCTCCTGATAATCGGTTCAAAAACATACAAGGAATCAACAGTAAATGTAATGCTTGAAGAAGCAAAGAAAAAATTTGACTCAGTGCTTTTTGTTCCAATCGACAGAGTGCAAATACAAACATCAGAAGGAAAAACAGGATTATTTTACAAAGGAAAAAACCTTCTGGCCTTTGATGCCATTTATCCAAGAATCTCATCAAAAGATATGCTCCTGGGGGAAGCGGTACTCAAAGCAATAGAATGCAGTAATGCTTACTGCCCACTAAATCTTGAATCATACCAGGTAACTAACCACAAATTTTTTACCTCACAAAAATTGTCAAACAAAGGCATTCCAGGAGTATTAAGCACATTATTTATTTCCCCAAAATATGCTGATTATGCAATAAACGAAACAGGATATCCTTTTGTAATGAAACTCATATCAGGGTTTGCCGGAAAAGGAGTTGTCCTAATTAATTCAAAAGAACAAATGGAAAGCATTCTCGATGCAGTACACCTGTTCCAGGAATTCATTTGCACCCAAAAATTCATCAAAGGAAAAGACTCTGATGTAAGATGCTATGTAATAGGGGACTATGTTATTGCTGTAAAAAGAAAATGCAAAAAAGGGGACTGGAGAGCCAATATCTCCCGAGGAGGAAGTGCAAATTTAATTAATCTTTCTCCGGAAATGCTCGAAATAGCAAAAAATTCCGCAAAAACCCTCAAAATGGATATATGTGCAGTTGACTTAATGGAACAAAAAAAGAAATGGGTTGTAATAGAGGTTAACTTCATGCCCGGACCATTCAGGAAATACTTGGGAAATATGGTTGTGCATGAATGGATACGCCTCCTAGCAGAAAAAGCAGGACAGAGAAACAAAGAAAATTAAAAAAAATTCTAATTAAATAAAAAAGCAAACTAATATTAATTTCATTAATATCTTTACTTCAGTGAGAATTATGCCCTTTGCGAATTATGTGCTTTTAGACCAAAAAGTATGCCAATTAGCAAGCGCTATAGAAACAAACCTCCTTGCTTATATAAATCCACAAAACCTCGAAGAAGAAAAAAAGAAATTTTTTGAAAAAATCAACAAAAAAGAAGAATACAACCCTGTATTTACATACGCTCCGAGAAACCCCCTTTATTCATACTTTACAATGTCCCCCTCGTTCAGCACATACAAAAATGAACTAAAAGAACTCCTCAAAGAAATCAGCACCTATGAAGAAAATGCACTTGCTTTGATCTTTGAAAGAAAAATACTTGATTTATTTGACAGAATGGAACTCATAAGGAGCGTTGGCACACAGAACTTTTCAGGCAACTCTGAATCATATTATGGAAGCATTGATCACGGGACACTAAAGTTTGCAAAAGAATTTTTGAAAAAACAATTTGAACCAGAAAAAGAAGAAATTCATTTTGAGGATGCGAAAAAAATTATTCAAGCATTCCTGAGAAAAAGAAAACTCTCCTACAAGGTTATACAGCGCGAATCAGCCGGTTCAAAATTTGCTGTTAATATCCGCACAAAAGAAATCCTGATAAGCAAAGATATTTTGCTTTCAACCACCTCCCTCAAAAGACTCATTGCACATGAAATTGAGGGGCATATTTACAGGTATGAAAACGGGGCAAAACAGCCATATTTAATTTTTGCGCGCGGGCTATCAAAAGAAACAATAGAAACAGAAGAAGGAATAGCTGTTATTATCGAACAAGAACAAGGAATCAATATTGATTCCCAGTTAAAAGAATACTCGGGAAGAATACTTGCAATAGAAACCGCAACAAAAAAAAGCTTTTATCAAACATTCGAAGAAATGAGGAAATATTTCTCTGATGAAGAAGCATTCAACCTAACATTAAGGGCAAAAAGAGGAACCTGGAAACAAGACCAAGGAGGAGCATTCACAAAAGATGCCGCCTATCTCAAAGGATACCTTGCGGTGCAGGATTTCCTGAAAAAACAAAAACTTGAAGAACTTTATTATGGAAGATACTCCATAAATGATACTCCATTGGTATTTGAGGTAGATGGATTGGTAAAACCAAATTACCTCCCGGATTTTTTAAAAAACCCAAAAAAAGAGGAAAAAAAATGATAATCGCTGATGAATCAAAAAAAATCTCCAAATTCAAGGAAATAAACCTTCCGGCACTGGAAAAACTTTTTTCAATATATGAAATAAAGCAAAACGATAACATACTTATTTGGTGCGATGATGCAAAATCCATTGCACCAAGAATAGCAAAAACAATTTACTTGAAACTCAGGGCAATGAAATGCAATGTTTCAGTAATTATAGATAAACATACAAAAAAACTCGGACCTGCATCAAAAAAAACACAAAAAGCAATAAAATCTCTCGGAAAGGGAGATTGTTTTTTTTCAATAGGTTCAGGCAACCGGGGATATGTTGAAGAAAAAGGGAAACATGTACTGATGAAGGAATTAATAAAAAAACAGGGCTTTAAAATGATTTCACTTGGAGGCCTTTCTTCAATAAAGCAGGGGAAAATAAATTCTTTTTTAAAAAGCTTTAATCATGATGAAAAAGAAGTTCATGAATTAAACAAAAAAATAAAAAAATTGCTCAAAAAAGCAAAAGAAATCAAAATTACCTGCCAAAACGGGACAAATATGTCTTTTTTGCTTGAAAAAAGGCCTGTTATTTGCAACGAGGGAAACTGGAAAGATTATTCAACAAATTATCCTGTCGGGGAAACATATACTTCTCCAATTGAAAGCTCTGCAGAGGGCACTGCATTTGTTTTAAGCGCAAAAGTAAGCGGCAAAACAATTATTCCAAAAAAAACAATAAAATTTATTTTTAGAAAAGGAATCCTCCTCACCACAAACAGCAAAACAATTAATTCCAATCTGAAATATGCAGAAAAATTCAATAAAACAAAAAAAATAAAGAATTATAAAAATGCTCCGCGAACAATAGCTGAATTTGCAATAGGAACGAACAGGAAAGCATCTATTGTTGGAGCAATGATTTGTGATGAAAAAACACTTGGAACCTGCCACTTTGCAACAGGAAACAACAAGCATTTAGGCGGAAAAAATTACTGCCACGGCCACTTTGATTATGTTATATCAAAACCAAGTATTTGGTTTAATGGAAAACAAATAATGCATAATGGCAAACTACTCTTGTGAAAATGCCAAAACGAAGAATTTAATAATAACCTGAACTGAGTGTTATTTATGCGTAAAAGGATGCCAAAAAAAATAGCTTCAAATAATTGCAACACTGATTGGAGAGTAAAACAAAACAGAGATGCTTTGCTCAGTGAACCAATGATTTCGAGAAAAAATCTTCCACAAGCTGAAAAAGCAAGGATGCTTGGAAAAATAAGCAAAATCCAGCGAATGTGGGCTGAACGAGAAAAAAGAAAACTATCACAATAAATCCTTACTTGCTTAAATAATTCTCAATGCCCCTATCATAAGATTTTTCTTTTTCTTTAGAAAAATAACAAGCAGGAAGCTCTTTTCTTTTCCTGTGATAAGCAACGCATTCGCAGCAAAGCCCCTTCCTTTCACAAGGATAAGAACAATTGCAACTCTTCAAATTCTGTTTTTGTCTACATTCCATATTTTACCACTTACTTCTCTAGTAAAGTACCTAAATTCATGCACGGGAACGGGTTCGAACCGTTGAACGCACTAAGCGACAAGATCTTGAGTCTTGCGAGTTTGACCACTTCTCTACCCGTGCAATGTTAATATATAAGTCGTCAAGAAATGCTATAAAAACCTTGCGAGAGCCATAAATTAAACTTTGCCAAATGCTTGATGCTCTTAGGTTTTATTACCTTAAAAAACATTTTTGCCTTTTTTTTACCTTCAATTCGCAATTCATAGGAAGCATAATTTCCATTATATGGCAAACTTTTCCGCAACCCAGATTCCACCCCACAATTTTTGAGCAGTTTTTTTAGCTGACTAGCAAGACAAAAAGACACTGTTTTGAATGTTATTATTGGTTTATGTTTAGTCAATTTTTGCCATTTGCTAGCATTTTTATTATAAGATTTCGTAAAATAAATACAACCATCAGTATCAAATAATCCGCGAATAAAACTTGTATACAAGAAGTGGTTTAAAATAATTTCCTCAGGAACAGTTACTTTATGTGCTTTTTTCCCAACAATCATTCCTGCTGAAATAAATTCTTTTGTAATACCTTTATTTCCCACACAAATTCCATAGGTGCCCCAATAAGAAAATTCCCTTGGAAAAACTTCCTTTCTGAACACTTTTTTAAATAAAAATTTAATTCTTTTATCATAATAGTCTCTTTCATCTTTTGGGTTCCCTGAGATGAACAAAGAGATTCCTGAATTGCCTTTGCTCATCCAACCGTCTCCAGCAAAAGCGCCTAATAATTCGGCAAAATACTTATCCACAGGAAACATGCTAATTGTTTAACATAACTGTCTTTCTGTGGTGCCATGCCGACCCTGGCAAACCTAGAAAAGCTACTGCAACTAATTAAAAATTCATTTGAAGGAGGTTATTTGAATTCCAGAACATCATCCTGTTTGAGGGTGTAAAGATTCTTTCCCTTAAGAAATATTTTTCCTTCTTCTTTGGTAAGCAATTCCTGAACAGAATCAGAGCCTATTTTGATATCAGAAAGCACAGCATCCTTATCGTTTATCTTTGTTTTCATTCTTTTCTTGAGCACTCCAGAATCAACCATGCCTGAAACCATTATTTCTGTCCCAATATCATATACTCCAAAAACCTTGAAAGAAGCTGTTTTATCCTTTTTTTTGGATGGTAATATTTCCGCCTGTGTTTTAGATTCAGGCCTAGCATGTTCAGGAATCAATATTTCAGCACTCTCCGCACCATCAAGAATTTTATCTCCCTCAGTTACAGGCTCCTGCTTGTTTTTCCTCAAAAAATCAAAAATACCCATGAAGAACAATTCCCCCAAAACAAATAAAAAGCATGCTTTAGGGGTTTAGAATCATAGGGTACTGGAAAATTTTAAATTACAATTTAATTCTCTTCAAAAGCAATGAATTTGTTACAACAGAAACACTGCTTAGCGCCATTGCCCCGCCGGCAATTATGGGGGACAAGAGAATTCCAAATGAATAATAAAATACTCCTGCTGCAATCGGAATTGCGACTGTATTGTAAAACAAAGCCCAGAACATGTTTTGTTTTATTTTTGCTATTGTGGCTTTGCTTAATTTTATAGCCTTTGGAACATCAGTCAAATTATTTTGCATTAATACAATGTTTCCTGTTTCCATTGCAACATCTGTACCTGAACCCATTGCTATTCCTATATCTGCTTGTGCCAGCGCAGGAGCATCATTTATTCCATCCCCAACCATTGCCACTTTATATTTTCCATTTTGCTGCAATTTTTTTACATAATTGGATTTGTCCTCAGGGAGAACTTCTGCAAATATGTTCGTAATCCCGGCTTGTGCAGCAATTGCTCTTGCAGTTCTTTCATTATCCCCGGTTATCATATATACTTCCAACCCTAGCTTCTGAAGCGCAGTAACAGCTTCTTTTGATGTTTCTTTTATTGCATCAGCTGCTGCTATCATCCCAATTAATTTTTTTGATTCAGCAAGAAGCATTACTGTTTTCCCTTGCTCTTCCACATTTTTCATTTGTGCTCTTGCATTTGCAACATTAATCCCTTCTCTCGCCATGAGTTTAGTATTCCCAATAAAATATTTCTTTCCATTGAGCATGGCTTGTATTCCATGCCCGGGAATTGCTTTGAAATTCTTTGGCTGAACCAATTTTAATTTCCTTTCCAGTGATTTTGCAATTATGGCATCCGCTAAAGGGTGTTCACTTGCTTTTTCAATACTTGCTGCAATCTCAAGCAACTTTTTTTCACTAATTTTATTATCAATAACAATCAAATCAGTGACTTCAGGAACTCCTTTAGTTATCGTCCCTGTTTTATCAAAAATAATATACTTTAATTTATGCGCCATTTCAAGAGCATCTCCCCCTTTAATCAAAATACCATATTTTGCACCTACACCAGTTCCAACCATTATTGAGGTGGGAGTAGCTAACCCAAGCGCACAAGGGCAAGCGATTACCAAAACCGCAATACTTGTAAGCAATGAAAATGCCAGCGGGGCATTTAGAATAAAATACCAAACAGAAAAAGTTACTATTGCCATTAGTATAACAATCGGAACAAAAACTCCTGAAATCTGGTCAGCATATCTCTGAATAGGGGCTTTTCTTCCCTGGGCCTCATCAATTAATTTAATTATATGAGCAAGGGTAGTGTTTTCACCGATTTTTGTTGCTCTAAAAGTGAAAGAACCGTGCTTGTTAATTGTTCCCCCCACAACCTCATCCCCAATTTTTTTTTCAACAGGAATACTTTCCCCGGTAATCATGCTTTCATCAATAGAAGAATGTCCTTCAACAATTACTCCATCCACAGGGATTCTTTCGCCGGGTTTTACAATAATAAAATCCCCCACAACCAAACCCTCAACAGGAACAATAACTTCTTTTCCGTTTCGAATAACTAAAGCATTTTTAGGCGAAAGATTCATCAATTTCTTTATCGCTTCGCTGGTTCTGCTCTTAGCAATTGCTTCAAGCCATTTGCCAAAAACTACTAAAGTAATTAAAATTGCTGAAGTTTCAAAATACTGGCCGGCGGTTGGATTGAATAAAAGATTATAAACACTTAAAGCATAAGCCGCGGTTGTTCCAACAGCAATTAATGTATCCATGCTTGCGGTCTTATTTCTTAATGCCGCCCATGCCCCGGCATAAAACTGCCGCCCAACGATGAACTGTACAGGGGTTGCAAGCAAAAATAAAATAAAAGGAGCATAAGGCACCTCTATACCAATTTGCATCAAAACCATTCCAATAATAAAAGCAGGGAAAGCAAAAACTAAGCTCAGAAAAAAATTATTTCTAATTGAATCAATCTCCTGTTTTTCTAATTTTTTTTGCTTCTCAACATCAACCCCGGGAGTAATTAAAGTGGCTGAGTAACCTGCTTTATTTATTACTGAAATTAATGCATCTTCCTTTACTTTATTTTCATCAAAAGCAATTGTGGCTTTTGAAGTAGAAAAATTAACATTAGATTCTTCAATACCCTCAACTTTTTTCAATGATTTATCAATAATTAAGGCACAACTAGCGCAATGCATTCCCCCAACTTGTAAAGTAACTTTTTTCATTCTATCACACCTTTATGGAATTATTCTTTATTTAATAAGATTCTATTATCCCTAGCCGCCCCCACAACCACAGCTACCGGGTTTTTTTGGCGCTGAGGCTAGTTGGGCATTAACATCCTGCTGTGTTTTATCATCCAGAACAATATTTCCAGAAGAATCAACTCCAACATCATCCCTCACTACAAAATTGCCTTGAAGCATTCCCATCCAGCAGCTCCACTGAATTACCCCTGTTTTGTCAGGAGTAAATTCTATCGTCTGCTCGCCCTGTTTTATATTAAAATTAAGGTTATAAGCCGGAACAGTTATTGCACTATTACACCCAGTGAGTTCTTTTCCATTAATAATCCACTTAACAGGCACACCCCTCTTGAGGACAAAACTATTAGGGCTAAAACCCGCATAAGTAACATCCATCCTAATTATCTGGTAAGGAGAATTAGAATCCGCATTTATACTAGCCGTACTTAACGAAGAATTTGTTGAAGTATTCTGCGAGCCACTCGCAAAAACACTTGAAATTGCAGTTAAATTAATTGCATTACCAGTTAATGCAAATCCATTGTTAATCATTAACAACCCCATTACAATAACAATTACTGCAGAAACTCTCACAATATTATTTTGGAAACCATAACTTAGGACTGAGGCAAAAACACCAAAACCAAGCATTGGAATTAAGGTTCCTACCGCAAATGCTAAAAGCATTAATCCTCCGGTCAAAAAACTCCCAGTAGTAGCCGCAAGCACATACATTGCCTGCAAAGGCCCGCACGCAATAAACAAGCCATTCATTAACCCAATCAGGAATGGATTAGAATTATTGGATTTTAATGGTCCAATCCTCAATTTATCAAACAATCCTTGAGGCAAACTTAATTTTCTAAGAATTGGGAAAATATTCAATAACTTTAATCCAAACAAAATTAAGAAAAGCCCTGCAAAAATTGCTATAAAAGACCTTAATGCAGGAGTGAAAACAAATATGCTTCCAATTAAACCAAATAATGCTCCAATTAAAGTATAAGAAATAATTTTACCCAAAGCATATTGGGCATGCAACTTTAAATTCAATGATTTTGGATTATCTTTCTTCGCTTTAGCAGTGTAACCCAAAACAAAGCCACCGCACATTCCAATACAATGGAACCCTGTTAGTAATCCAACAACAAAAATCAGCACAATGCTTGTTTGTGCATCTAATTGTGGAATTGATATGTTCAAACTGCCCAAAGTAGAAGAAACTGCAATATAAGCAAAAAACAGCATAATTAATGCGAGTATTCCCAAAATAATGTAACCTAATTTTGTTCCCATTCCCTCTTCTTTTTCATCCACCAGTTCTGCATTATATCCCGCTTCATTAATTACTTTTACAATTCTGCCTACAGAAACTTTATTAGGGTTAAAATTTACTTCAGCGCGCCCGCCAGAATAAGACACAGTAACATTATGCACTCCCTCAAGTTTTCTAACTGATTTATCAATAATCTTTTCACAACTCTCGCAAACCATGTTATTTATATTTAACCAAATTTTTTTGTTATCTTTTAATTCGTGTTCCTGTATTTTCACTCAACCAACCCCTAAACATTAAATTCATTTTAATCAAAAAAATCATTTTTTTCTATTTCCAAATCCAGTTACTTTATACCCTTCCTTTTCAATTTTTTTCAAAATATCCTTTACACTGACAGAAGAATCACCATAACTAACTCTCACAAAGCCCTTTTCCTGTTCGCCAAAAACATCTGTTATGCCCTCAAGTTCCTGCACACTCATTTTTATTAACGAAATACAGCTATTGCAATGCATCCCGCTTACCTTAAATTCCGTAATCACTTTCCTTCCTCCGCAAGGCTTTCCAAGCCTTAAAACTATACCAATTGGAACTGAAACCATATATATCAATTCATGAAACCATGGTATCAATCCAAAAAACAGGCTTTTTTCACACAAAACTGAAAAACTTAAAGTTAATTGCAATTAATTAAAAACTCTTCCACTTAATTTTAGTACATGGATATTAAGATTGATTTCTCAAACAAGCGAACCATGGCGGGAATAATTATTTTATTATGCGTTCTAGCACTAGTAATTTACTCCCCTACAATAATTCAACAAACTAACCCCACTACGTGCACTATCAACGGGGAATGCCAGCATGAACAAAGACTAATACTACTGGAAGATTTAATTCCAATATTCATTTTAATTGGAATAGCTATAGGCGCAGTGGTTTTCTTTATCATGAGCTCAAGATTAGAGAAAAAACAAAAAGACCTTTCAAAAGTAACTGATGCACTGGTAAAATTCTTGGGAAAAGATGAGAAACTTGTAGTACAAAAACTCCTGGAAAATAACGGAAAAGTACTCCAGGCAGAAATCTCGCGGATAGAAGGGATAGGAAAACTAAAAAGCCACAGAATAATCCAAAAACTCTCCGACAGGGGAGTAATAGAAATAGAACACTACGGGAAAACAAATATAATAAAATTAAACAAAGAAATCAAGGAAACGCTAATAGAAAAAAAATAATTTCGTGAAGATGAAATTATTGAAAAAATTCAAATAACAAGTATTTAAAAAAATGAAGGCGAAAAGCGCCTTCAAGAAAAAGATTTTACAAAAATATTGCATGCTAATTAACATTTGCAACAACATTTACTCTTTTTTACCGCTTTTTTAGCTTTCTTCTTAGCCATATTTTTTCCTCCAACAAAAAAACTTTTGTAATAAATAATAATCTTAACTTTTATTTAAGGCTTTGTTTTGAATTTAAACAAATTTTTCAAAAAAAATAGCCTAAAAAATATCTTTTCTACAGAAAAAAACCCAAAATCATAAATTTTTCACAAAAAAAGAAGCTTTTTTTCGATTCATTTAAAACTTTTTTCCTATTTTACATTAATATGATGGAAAAAACGCCTGCAAACAATGATAATCAAAAAAATCTTTCTCAAAATATCCAAAATGAAACTGATACTAAAGTAAAAGAACAAAAACCAAAAGTGTATTTTGAATCAAAAAAATTTCTTTTTGTTTCACTTGAAAGCCTTAGCGGGGATTTAGCATGGCAGTTAAAAAAAGAAGGGCATGAAGTGAAATGTTTTATAGAAAGAAAAGAAGACCATGATGTTTATGACGGCATTTTGGACAAAGTTACTTCATGGAAAGAAAATACGGACTGGGCAGATGTAATTGTTTTTGATGATGTAGGCTTCGGAAAAGAAGCGGATGATTTGAGAAGCAAAGGGAAACTTGTTGTAGGCGGAAGCAAATACACCGACATGCTCGAAGAGGACAGGGAGTTTGGGCAAAACGAAATGAAAAGAGTTGGAATGAACATACTTCCGCACTGGGACTTTGATGATTTCGGCAAAGCAATTGAATTTATAAAAAACACTCCCGACAGGTACGTGTTCAAACCCTCGGGCAATACCCCCTCTGATCAAAAAGGAATTCTTTTTTTAGGCCAAGAAGAAGATGGAAAAGATTTGATACAAATACTTGAACAAAATAAAAAACTATGGGCAAAAAAAATAAAGCACTTTCAAATCCAAAAAATGGCTGTAGGGGTAGAGGTTGCGGTAGGGGCTTTTTTCAACGGAACAGATTTTTTTTATCCTATAAATGTAAATTTTGAGCACAAAAAACTTTTTCCAGGCGATTTAGGCCCTTACACAGGAGAAATGGGAACTTTGATGTTCTGGTCCCAGCCAAACGAAATATTCAAAGCAACTTTGCTAAAAATGAAAGAGGATCTCGCGAAATCAAAATATGTAGGGTACATTGATATTAATTGCATAGCTAATTCAAAAGGAATTTTCCCGCTTGAATTCACTTCAAGGTTTGGCTACCCGACAATAAGCATCCAAATGGAAGGTATTACAAGCGAAATAGGGGACATGCTCTACAGGATGGCTAAAGGGGAGAGCTTTGAAGTAAAAACAAAAAAAGGATTTCAAATAGGGGTGGTAATTGCAATTCCTCCATTTCCATTTGATGACCCGAAAGAAGCATTCATTTACAAAGATTTGTCAATAATGTTCAAGAAACCAGTTCTTGACGGCGTACATTTAGGGGACATAAAAATAGTGAATGAGGTATGGACAGTTGCAGGAGACTCAGGATATGCTCTTGTAATCACTGGCGCAGGGTATACTGTTGAAGAAGCAAGAAAACAAGCATACAAAAGAGTGAAAAATATTATGATACAAAACATGTACTACCGAACAGATATTGGAGGAAAATGGATAGAGGACTCAGACAAACTCCACACCGAAGGATACTTGTACAGCAATAAAAACTAAAAAAAGCGAGGTAATAACTTTAAAATAACCTATTAAACAGCATCATGTTGATTTTAAATAAATTAGTAGAAATTTAAACCCCTTACTTTTTCAACGCAAATTCTTTAACTACCTTCGGCTCATAAAATTCTACTAGCGGATGCAAATCATACTGAACCAACTCTATTGAATTCACCTTCATTTTCCCAAAAAAATAATCGCGATACCTCGCCCCTATTTCCTTAAACAATAAATCTGGCTTTGAATTAAAATAAGCAATTGTAGAATGCGGAGCGTAATTTCTTTTTATTTTTAAATTCAATTTTTCAACCAAGGCTTTGTTCAAATCAAACAAACGCTCATCTTTTGAAAAAAACTGCGCAAATAATACATTATGAAAATGATTAATTCCCCTTACCTCCAACTCAAAAGGAGGAAAATTTTCTGTAACCTCGCTTATTTCCTCCTTCCACTTGTTTAGCAGAGAATGGTCAAAAATTTTAGGAAGCTTTGTTATACTGCAAATAGTTGCATGATACAAACTTTTCGGCAAATAATAATTCCCAGGAAATTTTGACTTCAACTCATCAGAAATTTTTTTAATATTTGATGAAACTTCTTTGCTAATTGAAAATGCACAAGTAACATTAAACGCCTCATCCTTTGGATAACTCTTCTTGAACACAATTTTACTTAAGTCATTAAATTCATTCCAAATATCAGCATAAACTTTTGTTTGACTCATAATTAAAATCACTAAATATAATTTTATAAATAAACAATACTTAATGAATTAGTGCTAATAAATAGAACTAATTTTTACGCTGAGGACGAGATTTGAACTCGTGCTCCCTTTCAGGAAACGGATTAGCAATCCGCCGCATTTGACCACTCTGCCACCTCAGCTGAACCGCCCAGCCGGTTCACGTCTGGGCACTGTCTTCGCACTTTGTGCTCGACAGAGCAAATAAAAAATATTATCTGCGTAATAAAAAAATCTTGTGTAGAAAGATTAAAAACACTGCCTTTATACGCGAAAGTCAGAATTAAAAACATCCATGCTGTTACTAATTTACTTAATAAATCGGTGATTACTTGCTTGACCAATACACTAACAGTTCAAGAGATTTAAAACTATCAATAGCAGAGGGTTCATTCAACGCAGTAATGGTAGGAGCAGGACTTTCATTCATAGTTGCCTTTGCAGTAATGCTTGGAGCAAACAGCATTGAAGTAGGATTGCTTTCAGCATTACCCGCCCTGCTAGGAGCATGGGCACAGCTTTTCTCAATAAAAATGCTTGATTTATACAAAAGCAGAAAAAATTTAATTATAATGGCAGTGTTCTTGCAAGCAATCAGCTGGCTGCCAATAATGCTAATCCCTTTCTTCATGAAAGAAAATAGTGTTGTTTGGATAATAATATTTTACACAGCAGGAACCGTTTTTGGTTCAATTGGTGCACCGGCTTGGCAAAGCTGGATGAAAAGCCTCACTCCTGCAAACATTATTGGAAAATACTTCGGAATAAGAAACTCTATTGTTGGAGCAGTTGCATTAACAACAATGCTTATCGCAGGTTTTGCACTGGGCTTTTTCACTGAACAAGCATTAATTGTATATGTAGGAATATTTCTCGCCTCAATGCTTGGAAGGCTCCTGTCAACTTATTTATTTACAAAAATCACTGATCCGGGATGCGGAGAAGATGGAAACTGCTTAATAGACGAAAAAATCACTTTCAGGGAATTCACTAAAAATCTTCTCAAAACTAATTTCGGGTACTTTGTTTTATTTGGAAGCCTAATGACTTTTGGAATATCACTTACAGGACCATTCCTTTCATTTTATTGGCTTGATTATCTGGGATTGAAAAACAATTACTTTCTATTTACAATAATCTTGGCTTCCTCATCAATATCAGCGCTAATATCAATGCCTTATTGGGGAAAACTTATTGACAAATACGGCATAAAAAAAGTGCTAAAAGCAACATCATACCTCGCAATTACTTTTCCAATATTAATAATCCTTGTACGCGCCCCTGAATGGATTATTTTAGTTGAATTACTGAACGGGGTTATTTTCAGCGGATTCAACCTTGCACTCGCAAGTTTCATTTATGAATTCTCGGGCGAATCAAGAATAATGAGATACGCAAGCTATCAAGCAGTTTTCTTCGGGACAGCAGCTTTTCTTGGGACAATACTCAGCGGATATATCCAAAACTTTGAATTCTCTTTCTGGATAATTAATACTTCTTTCTTTTTGATTTGCGCAATATCAATTCTTGTCAGATTAATTTCTTACAGCGCACTAATTGACAAAATAAAAGAAGAAAAACCTGTTGAATACATAGGAAGCAAAAAAATAGTTTTCAACATACTAACATTTGCACCTGTAAGAGAAACAGTCATCAACAACATGCTTTTGCTATTTGTTTTTGGCACCGGACAAATAGCCAGCACAGTGAAAAAAATTGAGGAAATAGGAGAAGATGGATTTGAAGAAATAAAAAAAGTTGGAGAAATAGGGAATAAAGGAATGCATCGCATGAAAAATGCGGCTAATGGCACTGTGAGACGAATCGAAGAAATAGGAGAAGACGGATTAGAAGAAATAAAAAAAGTTGAAGAAATAGGGCAAAAAGGAATGCACAATGTAAAAAATGCAGCCACAACAATCAGGAAAGAAAGCATTAACGGAATTAAAAAAATAAAAAACTTCGGGTCAGAAAAGCTATTGCGCAGAAAAAAAAGATTTTAAAAAACAATTCCTTTTATTGAGGCAAAAAGCTTAACTTTAACTTGAATCCCTGCCCTGCTTTTGCCATAACCACAGTTCCTGAATAAGGTTTTCTTCCCTCGGTAAAAATATTCATGCTGCCCCACAAATCCCCGCCGCCTAATTTGAAATGACCTGAAGAACGCATAATTTTAAGATTAGAAATCTCTACTTTTTTGAATTTGTTTCCCTCAAAAGTATTTATTGTTGCTTTTGCAAGAGGACCATCAACATCAACAACATCACATTCCTTAATATTGTTCATTTCCATTCCCTGTTTAACGCAGGAAATAACATCATCCCCTTCATCAAACTCAAGAACAAGAGTTTTTTTCTTAATTGGTTCTCTAATTATAACTGAATCTATCTGCTTAGGCATAGGTATCACCGATTTCAAACTGACACAATTAAATGCATGGGGTTTTTAACACTTATTATGAGGCAAAACAACCTTTGAATATTAGTATTTAATAAAAATTTACTTTTTAAAACCCAAACCTTTGCTTAATTTTCCTGCCAATTTCTTTTTCAGCATCCTTTTCCTTTCCTGCCCTCACAATCAGCAAAACCTTATCATTTTTAGTTATTTTTGTTTCCTTGGAAAAACAATACTTTCCTTCAAAATAAGTCGCTATTGCATTAAAATTCTTGCCCCTCGCATCACCAATTTCTTTGCCCAAAAGCTTTGTTTCAGCGGCAGGAACCTCAATTATATCAAACTCACCCATGCCTATATTAACAAGTTCGCTTACTGCAGGCCTTGAAATCATTAATTCAACAGCATGAGCAGCAAAATACTCTTCATTAATAGGAGTAAAACCAAGTTTTTTTAACAACCCCTCCACATCAGGGTTATCTATTCTCACAAAAATTCTTTTCGCACCAGCCTCTTTAGCATACATTGCTGAAAGAATATTATCCTTCTCAATATCCGAAGCAGAAATAAAAACATCACATTTATTTAACTCTAAATCATCAAGCACCTCGGGTTTAGTTGCATCAGCATTCACCACATTAAACCCAAGTTCATCAGTTATACGCATAGCCTCTTCTTTTTTCTTTACCACCAAAACAACCTTATTTTTGCTTTCCTTCAAAATCAATCTAGCTAATTCGCAAGCAAGCTCTGAAAACCCGACAATAACAGTATACATCATCCCCACCAGATACAATTGTGCTGCTGAAAAAGGTTTTTATACAAATAACCTCAAAAAATGTTTAAAAAGAGAAAAAAATTAAATTTTGCTCCCAAAACCAATTCCTTTAAGGAGAATAAGCAAAGGAAGAATCTCCATTCTGCCAATAATCATATGCAGGCTAAGCAAAAACTTAAGAAAAAAAGGCATGCCAAACCAGGAATTACCTGAAAAAGAGCTTAATCCAACATTCCCCTGAGCAGAAGCAACAGTAAAAACGGAATCAACTATACCGTAGCCAAAAAGCATAAATATTATTGCGCCAAGGGCAAGGAAAAAAATATACAAAACCATGTAAGAAAGGGCTTTCAAAGCAGCTTCATCAGAAATAACTCTTGAACCTATTTTTATAGGCAAAAGGGTCTTCGAAGGAAGAAAAGCCTTATGAATTTCCCTTCTTATCACCTGAAACAAAATCAATATTCTCCAAATCTTCAAAGCACCGGTTGTGGAACCATAACAAGCACCAAAAATCATTAACAAAATAAGAACAAAAATTGACAAAGCAGGAAGATTACCCAAAACAACTGCGGTGGTATTTCCCGTACCGGTTATTGCTGAAACAATATAAAAAAACGCATCATAAAAAGCACTGTTTTTGAAAATAAAAAAATTAATGAAAACAAGTACTGTTGCTGCAAAAATTATTGTGAAAAAAAACTTTAATTCAGGATTTGCCAAAAAACGGTTAATTTTTCCCCTGAGCAAATCATAATGAGCTTCAAAACTTATTCCCCCAAGAAGCATAAGCAAAATAGCTACTGCCATAGCACCGGGACCAAACAAACCAATACCAACAGAGTTTGTGGAAAACCCGCCAGTAGCAATAGAGGTAAATGAATGAATTACCGCATCAAATAAACTCAATCCTGCAAACAAAAACAAAGCAACGCCCAAAATAGTGTAAATAAAATAAATAGAGAGAATTGTTCTTGCAATCCTCTTAGCACTGGTAAAAAATTCCTCTGATCTGCCTTCAGCAACAAAAAGATTGTAAATTGTTTCAGGCCTATCATAAAAAAGAAGGGCCAAGAGAACAATACCAAATCCACCCATCCACTGAATGAAACCGCGCCAAAAATTCAATGAATGAGGCAAAAGCTCCGGCTGAGGAATCATGCTTAATCCTGTGCCAGACCAGCCGGAAACACTCTCAAAAAAAGCATCTATTGGGGAAATGCCAAAAAAAAGAAAAGGAATTGCAGCCACAACTCCCACAGTGAACCAGGCAAGGGCTATTGAAATAATCGCATGCTTAAACCTTGTTTGCTTGTGCCCGATAAATTTTCTCAAAAAAGTAAAAACAATTATTAAAGTAAAACCAATTACAGCAAATATTTCAGTATAAAGCAATTCATTGTAAATAATAGAAACAATTATAGGAATAACCATGCTTGCGCCAATAAAACGCATCATATTTGAAAGAGTATAAAGAATAACAATCAAATCATTCCTGTCAAGCTCAGCCATAATCCCAAAAAAACAAGGTTATTATAATTTAAAAATCAATCTAGGAAGAAAAAAAGCTGTTTTGAATTTTAATTAATTAACTTACTTTTGGATAACGTACTATAACAATACCTGAACCGCCATTACCTCCACCGGCTGTGTTTAATTCTTCTGCTGTCACTGATCCGCCTCCACCCCCACCACCAGTATTATTTGCACCATCAATACCTGGAGAACAATAACCTGCAAGCCCACCTGCTCCTCCTCCACCAAGCCCACCAATACCAGCAGTTCCAGCTATATAGGTTCCGCCTCCACCACCACCAGCATAATAAACATCAGTTCCATTTATGTCATACTGTGTTCCATCACCACCAGCACCACCAATCGTAGTTGTACCATCTGTCCCTGCGGACCCGGCACCACCACCACCCCCACCACCATAATTAGGGCCACCGGCAAGTCCATCTCCCCCGTCATTTCCTTGTTCTGCCGTTCCTGTATGACCAGCATCACCCGAACCGCCGCCACCTGATCCCCCACTCAATCCCCAACTATCTCCGCCTCCAGAACCTGCTCCCCCTCCAATCGCTATTAGAGTATCAAACACGGAATTTGATCCACTATAACCATTCCATGGCCCTGCATAAGGAGGAGGATTACCGCCTAGGCCTCCGACTCCGATGGTTACATTATTCGTTCCTGACACAGATAAACCAGTACTATAAATTAATCCTCCTGCTCCGCCACCACCACCACGTCGCCCACCACCACCGCCACCACCGGCAACAACTAATACGTCAGCAGAAAGACTTCCTGAAGGTACATTAAATATTCCATTATAATCAAAAGTATTAATGCAATAATTTCCAAATTTAGTAAGAGTTCCGCCTGTTGCGGGGCAATCATTAAAAATTGTTACAATTCTTTCTTCAGTTTGATTTGAACCAACATTCGCATCATTAACAAAAACCTGATAATTATAATCTCCTACTGTTGTAGCAATTTTCAAATAACGAACAATAACAATACCAGAACCGCCATCACTCCCTAATTGATCAACCCCTACATCATGACCAGCTCCACCCCCGCCACCAGTACCATCAACACCTGGTAATGAAGTTTCCCCAAAATCA
>Ga0247842_10000886_pt1 | contig 56347 bp, 45 predicted proteins | sample LaCruzMarch2015__3_FD_192411 | JGI IMG/M metagenome (GOLD analysis project Ga0247842, IMG submission 192411) | Freshwater microbial communities from meromictic Lake La Cruz, Castile-La Mancha, Spain - LaCruzMarch2015_19m | ecosystem: Environmental > Aquatic > Freshwater > Lake | place: Spain... | reverse complement strand
GGGGGCGGCCTCACTGGGCATAAAGAACGTGCTCTGCCTTACCGGATATCACCAGGCACTGATCGGATGCCCGGAATCGGCCAACGTGTTCGACATCGATTCCATACAGCTCACCGCTGCGGTAACTGCCATGGTTGAAGAGGGTGTTCTGATTGACAGCAAAAAGATCGAGGGCCCCTTCTCAATGCTGCCGGGCGCCGCCGCCAATCCATCCCTGAGGCCGCTTGATCTCAACATTATGCGGATCAGAAAGAAGGCAAGGGCCGGGGCTAAATTTATACAGACCCAGGCCGTATTTGATTTCGAGGACTTTACACTGTGGCTGGACGCTGTGCGGGCGGAAGGGATAGCGCAAAAGACCGCCATCCTGGCCGGAGTGATGCCGCTGTCCGGCGCGGCCGAAGCACGGAAACTGAACGAAACATATACGGACTTCAGCATACCGGCGGAGGTGATTTCACGCCTGGATGATGCCGGCCACGAGAGCGCACAGAGAAAAGAAGGGCTGGCTATCTGCGCAGAGACAATCGGCAAGCTCAAGGCCCTGCCGGGTCTGCGCGGGATACATATATTTTCGGGGGGACGCGAGTCGGCAGTGCCCGAGCTGATGTCCATGGCCCTGTAAACAGGGGATGATTTAATGCCTGAAAAGTATCACATCAAAACACATCCCGTACCCGCCAGGCGGCCGCCCATAGGAAAATGCGGCGTGGTTGACTGGCGCGAGGACTGCGCCGGGTGCCATAACTGCGTGAAAAAGGCCTGCGTCTTCGACCGCTACCGGGAGGAGGCATCATATATACGCGATATGCGCGAGATGGACGCCCTTTTCTTTCAGTGCATGGGCTGCTTCTCCTGCGTTCAGCAGTGCACCAAGGGATTGCTTTCCCTCTCGCTCAATCCCGTGTATGAACGCCTGGGCAACGGCTACTGGACTCCCCAGATAATCGAGACGACCTGGGCGCAGGCCGAGACGGCCAGGATACCCGTCTCGGGCGCCGGCTACCGCGGCCCCTTTTCCGGTCCGGGATTCGATTCGATGTGGACCGATATGTCTGAGATTGTCCGCCCCACCCGGGACGGCATACACGGGCGGGAATATATAAGCACCGCGGTCGATATCGGCCGGAAACCCGCCCTGCTCCACTTCGATCAGGACAGCCCTGCCGGCAGCCTGCCGCCTCTGGTGGACATCCCCATGCCCATGATCATCGACATGATGCCGCAGGGCTATCGGCTGTCCAACCTGCTGCCCGTATTCAAAGCAGTTGCAGCGCAGACAGGCATCATCGCCATCGTCGATTACAGGGACTGGGATATGCTGGGCAATGACCTCGCGCAATACCTGCCCAACCTGGCAATTTACCTTGACGCATCATCGCCTCTGCCCGGCTCCGGGATATTGCAGAAAATGAGGCTGGCTGAGATCGGCGACGGTGAAAAGGTAGAGCAGCGAATTGCGCAGCTCAAGGATATCAATCCGGGTATCGTGGTGGCGGTCAGGATCGAGATGGATTCGCGCGGTGTCGAGCGCAGTATTGAGCTGGCGGGGAAACCGTATATCGAGGCCCTGCACCTGGTTGCCGACGTCAACGGCAACGAGATCAATGCCGGCAACCCGCGTTTCATCAAGGACATGCTGCGGGAGGTACATAACTCGCTTGTGGCAAGCGGTATCAGGAATGAGGTTACGCTGATAGCCGGCGGGGGCATTGCCCTGCCTGAGCACATGGCCAAGCAGATCATCTGCGGCGCAGACCTGGTATCCATAAACCTCCCGCTATTAATAGCTCTGGAGTGCGTGCTCTGCAGGCAGTGCAACGACGGCCTGTCTTGCCGGGCCGGTATAAAGGAGATAGATGTTAGTTACGGTATCGGCCGTATGACCAATCTGATCGCCGCCTGGCATGACCAGTTGATCGAGGTTATGGGCGCCATGGGCATACGCGATATCCGCCGCCTGCGCGGCGAGGTGGGCCGCGCCCTGTTCTTTGACGAGCTTGAGGAGGCAACCTTTGGTAAACTCTTTGGTTCCAGAAAGAATAGCTGAAGAAGGCCTGCCGCAAAGTACCGTTGAAACACTGGTGCCGCAGGTCGAGGTCCCGCGTGTCATCAAGCCGGCGCCGCCGCGTTACCGTAACGAGATCGCCAAGTACATCATACGCCGCAGCGCTAACTGTAAGATGTGCGGAAAATGCGCCGAGGTATGCCCGCAGGGCGTCCACGTCCTCAAGGGCGGCTACAAGTACTTCGCCGCGCCCCGGCACAACGTGTGCATCGGCCCATCCTGCCGGGAGTCAGGCCACTATTGCGTGGATATGTGCCCCAACGGGGCGCTGCGCATGGTGGAAAACCCCATGATGAAACTGCTGGGCGATTACCGCTGGACTTCCGACCTGATACTGGCCACCTGGAAGATGGCTGAGACCGGGGCCCTTCCTCCCCCGGAATATGGTTATGAATATGAATGCGGCAACTCGGGCGGCGGCTTCGATCGCCTGCGCTTCAAATTCCCCGACCGGCCGCCGGTCGACCTGGACCCGGCTGACATCGATACCAGCCTTGAACTCAACCGGCGCGGCGACGGCCGGCCGCAGATCAAAATCGACGTGCCCTGGTACGGCGGCGGTATGTCCTTCGGATCGGTCAGCAACGTTACGCAGCTTTCCAAGGCACAGGCTGCCGTTGCCTTCAACACCTTCACCTGCACCGGCGAGGGCGGCTATATGGAACGGCTGAGGCCCTACGACGACCATACCATCACGCAGGTCGCCACCGGGTTGTTCGGCGTGCGCGAGGAGACCATCCAACGCGTTCGCATCGTGGAATTTAAATATGCCCAGGGCGCCAAGCCCGGCCTGGGCGGCCATTTGCTGGCCGACAAGGTCACGCCTTCGGTGGCCAAAATGCGTGAAACAGTGACCGGCATCTCGCTCTTTTCGCCTTTCCCCTTTCACAGTGTTTATTCCATCGAAGACCATAAGAAACACATGGACTGGATCAAGCATGTCAACCGCCACACGCTGGTCTCGGCCAAGGTGTCGACCCCGGCGGACGTCGACATGGTCGCGGTGGGGAGCTATTCGGCCGGGGCGCATATCGTTCATATGGACGGCGGCTACGGCGGGACCGGCGCCGCCCCGGACATCGCCAAGAAAAATATCGCCATGCCCATCGAATATGCCATCGTCAAAGTACATGATTTCCTCACCAGGGAAGGGGTGCGCGACAAAATAACTTTGATAGCCAGCGGCGGTTTGCGAGGTGCGCATGATATTGCCAAGGCTATTGCGCTGGGAGCGGACGGTGTAGTTGTAGGGACTGGCGAACTGGTCGCGCTGGGATGCCTGCGATGTGCGCGCTGCGAGAGCGGGCGCGGCTGCCCGCGCGGCATAGCCACTACGGACCCCGTTCTTCAAAATCAGTTCAGTGTGGAATGGGGTTCCCAGAGGATAATCAACCTGTACAACGCCTGGCGCACCGATCTGGTAGAGATACTGCGCAGGTTGGGCATGCGCAGGGTCAGTGAACTCAGAGGCCGCACCGACCTGCTCATGCACCTCGACTACAATGACGATGCGGAGCGATCGCAATGACACGCGAAATGGTTGAGCGACTGCTGGCCTCCAGGGCCAGGCTGGTCCGGGAGCTGCAGCCGCATACGGCTGACAGGAAGATCGAGGAAGAGGGTGGCTGCGGCGTGGTCGGCTTCTGCTGCTCCGAGCCGGTGGCAGCCAGGCACATCTATGAGCCGTCCAGGCAGATGCATAACCGCGGAAACGGCAAGGGTGGCGGCATCGCCGCGCTCGGCTTCGTCCCCGAGCAGCTCGGCGTCAGCCGGGATGTGCTGGAAGATTGTTACATGTTGCACGTGGCCTTCCTCGATACCGGGGTACGCAGCGAGCTGGAAGATAAATATATAAGGCCCTGGTTTGAGTTAAAGGCAACGCAGAAACTCGATACGCTGGACGACTGGACGATGGTCGAGGGCCTTGAAGCCAAACCTCCCGACGTCTACCGCTATTTTGTGCGCGCCCGGGCGGATGCGCTGGATTCTTTCATACAGCGAAATGACCTGGCCGGCCTGTCGCGGGAGGCGGCCGAAGAGGAACTGGTCAACCAGAACAGCGTCCGGCTCAACCAGGAGTACTACGCGTCGCTGGGCGAGCAGAAGGCCTTCGTCATGTCGGAGGGCAAAAATATCATGATACTCAAGGTGGTCGGCTATGCCGAGGCCATCGTAAAATATTACAAAATCGAAGAGCTGCGCGCCCACGTGTGGATAGCGCACCAGCGCTTCCCCACCAAGGGCCGTGTCTGGCATCCCGGCGGCGCCCATCCTTTCGGCGGCATCAACGCCGCCCTGGTACACAACGGTGACTTTGCCAACTACCACTCGGTGTGCGAGTACCTGGCCGAGCGGCACATCTACCCGCAGTTCCTCACCGACACCGAGGCCTCCATCCTGATGTTCGACCTGCTGCAGCGCACATACAATTACCCGCTGGAGTATATTATCGAGGCGCTGGCGCCCACTTCCGAGCTTGATTTCGACCGCCTTCCCAGGGATAAGCAGGCGGTTTACCGGGCCATCCAGGCCGCGCATATACACGGCTCGCCCGATGGCCCCTGGTTCTTTATTATCGCTCGCTCGCTGCCCGAAAACCGGGCCTTCCAGCTTATGGGCATCACGGATACCGCCATGCTGCGGCCACAGGTTTTCGCCTTCTGCGACGGTGATGTGCAGGTGGGACTGATTGCCTCCGAGAAGCAGGCCATCGACGCCACGCTATTGAGCCTGCACGCGGACGACAGCCGTATCTGCCCGATCGCCGACCGCTACTGGAACGCCCGCGGCGGCAGCCATACGGACGGTGGGGCCTTTATCTTCGACCTCAAACCCGATGACCGCGGCCGGCTGCGTTTGTTCTGCTCGGACAAATTCGGCGCCCCGGTGCCCATGCCGGAGGGGACGGATTCGTGCGATTTCTCAGCCGGTGTAAAGACAGTCGACGTCCCTGTCAGGGATAAACTTCTGCAGTGCCTTGAGACAACAGATGCCGCGGCCGTTTTCGAATATCTGTCCGGCCGTATGGAGCAGTGGTCATTCGATGATATCCGTTTCGCCCTGTCTGCTACTGCTGAAATCGCCGTTGATCCCGCATACACGTCACTGGCGATCGAAGCGCTCACCCTGCTTAACGACCGCAGGTACCCGGTCGGAGCAAAGAAGCGCAACCACGTCCTCTACCTCGTACGCGGCGCGTTGAAGCTGACTCTTAATAGTTTGCCTAAATTCGACAGTGCGAAGAATGCAGAGGGTGGGTATCGATTGTTGGACCACGCCACGCGCGGCTTGCTGAGGCCGCCCGGCAACGGTGAGACGACACTGGTGATAAATACGCATGGCTTCGACCCGGAAGGCCTGGGAAGCGATGCCAGCCTGCTGATGGACGCTCACCAAAAGGGTTGGCGGCGCTTCATCAGCTACAATTGCATAGGTCAGAGGTTTATCGGCTGCGGTCTGGGGCCCGACTCGGACGGCGTGACCATCGATGTTTACGACAGTTCCGGCGATTACCTGGCCTCCGGTATCGACGGCCTGACCATTACCGTGCACGGAAATGCGCAGGACCAGGTGGGGCAGATCATCAAGCGCGGCAAACTGATCATACACGGGGACGTCGGCCAGACCTTCATGTACGGCGCCAAGGGTGGATCGGTCTATGTCATGGGCAACGCGGCGGGCAGGCCGCTAATCAACTCCGTCGGCAGGCCCCGTGTCGTTATCAACGGCACCTGCCTGGATTTTCTGGGTGAGTCCTTTATGGCCGGCGATGTACTCAACGGCGGCGGCTTCGTAATATTAAATGGTGTGACTTTCGACGATGAAGGACGCCTGCATGCTCTCAAGGAGCCTTACCCCGGCAGCAACCTTTTCTCGCTGGCCTCGGGCGGCGCCATATATATCCGTGACCCGCGCCAGCAGGTCGTCTGGCAGCAATTGAACGGCTGCGGCTTCTATCATATGACCGACGAGGACTGGGACCTGATTCTGCCTTACCTGCAGGAAAACGAGCGGCTATTCGGCATCAGGGTCGAAAACCTGCTTACCGTGGACGGCCGCCTGCTCAAGCCGTCGGAGGTTTACCGCAAGGTGGCCCCGGTCAAGATCGCCGCGCTCGGTAAAAAATCGGAGGCCCCGGTGTTTACCGAGACGGACCTGCTGACCGTGTCGACCGGTGAATAGCTTGAAGGGACAGTGAACTGATATGACGATTAAAATTGGCAAAGCAACGCAGAGGACCGGCCTCAAGCCGGTTGTGGAAGAAATGTCGGGCGTGAGTTTAGATGCCTGCTATCAGTGCAGGAAGTGTTCGGCCGGCTGCCCGGTGGCCGTGGCATCGGAATCCGCGCCGTCCGAGGTTATCAGGCGGCTGCACCTGGGCGCCGGCGATGAGCTGCTGGAGAGCAAGCTGGTCTGGATGTGCCTGTCCTGCGAGACCTGCTATGGCCGCTGTCCCATGCAGATTAACTTCGCCGCTGTTATCGATGCCCTGCGCAGCCTGTCGATCGCTAAGGGGACCGAGGCGCCCAGGGGCAACATGCCCCTCTTCAACCGGATGTTTTTGGAGAATGTCCGGATATTCGGACGCTCCTACGACCTCTCCATGATCGCCGGCTACAAGCTGGGCAGCGGCAAATTGATGGACGATGCGGAGAAGTTCCCCTCAATGCTCATGAAGGGAAAGATGGCCATATTGCCGCCCTCCGGCGCCGATAAAAAAGTCGTGCAGCGCATCTTCGGCCGGGCCGCTAAGAAGGGGGCAAAGACGTAATGAAGTACGCATATTATCCCGGGTGCTCTTCCCATTCCACGGCGCGCGATATGCATGAATCGGCCTCCTCCGTGGCCCGCGCGCTGGGCATCGAACTGGTCGAGATAGAGGGCTGGTCCTGTTGCGGGGCCACCGCCGCCCACCAGACCGACCGCGTGCTGGCTGCCTCCCTGCCGGCTGCCAACCTGCTGCTGGCCAGGCAGATGGGGCTGGACACGGTGGTGACCTGCGCCGCCTGCTACAGCAGGATGAAGGCCGCCAACCACGAGGTTTCGTCCTCGCCGGACATGCGGCAAAAGGTGGCCGAGGCCGTCGGCAGCCCCTATGACGGCTCGGTGGCCGTGAGACATTTGATCGAGGTGCTGCTGGAGGACGTCGGCATCGAGAAGCTGCGTAAAAGCTTCGTAAAGTCCCTTGCCGGGCTCAAGGTGGCCTCCTATTACGGCTGCCTGCTGGTGCGTCCCCACGATATAACCAATTTCGATGATGCGGAGAATCCTACCTCGCTCGACCGCCTGGTGGAAGCCATGGGCGGGCGGAGCGTGGACTGGCCATGCAAGGTCGACTGCTGCGGCGGCGGACTCAACCTGACCAGGACAGACATGGTGGTCAAACTGTCGGGTTCCATCATAGATATGGCCGCGGCCGCCGGGGCCGACTGTATCGCAGTGGCCTGTCCCATGTGCCAGGCCAGCCTCGACCTGAGGCAGAAAGACATGCAGAAGAAGTCGGGCAAGCGATATCAAATGCCCATAGTATACGTGACGCAACTGCTCGGGCTGTGCCTGGGCATAGCGCCCAAAGAGCTGGGATTCAACAGGCTGATGGTGCCGGCGTCCGCGGTCCTGCAATCATTGAGTGTAAAAGCGTGACGGCAGGCCATATGAATTTAGAAGGTAACCGCGAAATGGAAAAAGATATACAGAAAAAGACGGGCGCAGTGCTGGTGCAGGGCGGCGGCATCGCCGGTATACAGGCTGCGCTGGACCTGGCCGGATCGGGTTTCAAGGTATACCTGGTCGAGCGTTCGGCCGCCATCGGCGGCATGATGTCGCACCTGGACAAGACCTTTCCCACCGGCGATTGCGCCACCTGCATCGTGTCGCCCAAGCTGGTGGAGTGCGCGCGCAACATCAACATAGAGATACTGACGCTGTCGGAGCTGGCCGACCTGCAGGGGGAGTCCGGCAGCTTCACAGCCACCGTCAGGCGTCATCCCCGCTATGTTGACGAAGTTAAATGCACGGCCTGTGAGCAGTGCACCGATGTCTGCCCGGTGGATGTCCCCAATCACTTCGACCGCGAGCTGGGCACGCGCAAGGCCATCGCCAAGCATTACGCCCAGGCCACACCCAATATCTTCGGCATTTTGAAGAACGGGCATGCGCCCTGCAAGGTCGCCTGCCCGGCCAATATAAACGTCCAGGGCTACATCCAGCTTATCAAGAAAAAGGAGTACGTAAAAGCGGTCAATCTCATCCGGGAGAGAAACCCGCTGTCCGCCATCTGCGGGCGGGCCTGCAACCATCCCTGCGAGGCGGTGTGCACACGCGGCAAGCTGGATGACCCCGTTGCCATCAGGCTGCTCAAGAAGTACGCCTCCGACCGGGAGATGGAGCTGGTGGAATCAGGGCAGATCTCTCTGCCGGACGAGAAGTCGCCGGCAGCAGGCGCGAAGAAGGTGGCTGTGATCGGCGCCGGCCCTGCCGGGCTGACGGCGGCTGCCGATCTGGCCGACCGAGGGCACGCTGTGACCGTGTACGAGGCATCGTCCGCCGCGGGCGGCATGCTGTGTTGGGGCATACCCGAGTACCGCCTGCCCAAGAATATTCTTGACTACGAAGTCGATCTTATCCGCCGCAAGGGTGTTGCATTCAGCTACAACTGCCGCATAGGGCGGGATATTGATTTGGAAAAGGTGAGGGCGGACAACGACGCCGTCTTTATCGGCGTGGGTGTGCAGGTCAGCCGCAGGCTGGGTGTGGATGGCGAGGACCTGTCGGGCATTGACTATGGCCTGGAGTTCCTCAGGCGGGCGGCAGATAAACGCAATCCGCCCGATGTGAGCGGAAGGGTTGTCGTCATAGGTGGCGGCAACGTGGCGGTGGACGTGGCGCGCACGGCATTGCGCCTGGGCGCCGGCAGCGTCGAGATGGTTTCGCTGGAGCAGAGACATGAGATGCCGGCCCTGCCAGAGGAGGTCGCAGAGACACTGGAGGAGGGCATAAAGGTCACCAACGGATGGGGGCCTAAGCGCATTCTGGGCAAGGGGACCATGACGGGGATCGAGTTGAAACGCTGCGTCAGCGTATTTGATAAAGACGGGCGCTTCAGCCCGGCCTATGATGAAAAGACTTTGACTACGGTGCAGGCGGACCATGTCATCATCGCCATCGGTCAGTCGCTGGACAGGCAGTTAACCGATACCTGCGGCATGGACATCGAGCGCGGCTGCTTCAGGGTCGACCCGGTGACGTTTGAGACGTCGACTAAAGGCGTATTTGCCGGCGGCGACAGCGTGACCGGTCCCGCTTCCATCATACAGGCGGTGGGCGCAGGCAAGAAGGCCGCCGAGTCCATCGACCGCTACCTGAAGAACGGGGATATGCGGTCCGGACGCTTCGAAGATACTGTAAAACCGCTTCCCGAGGACTTGCTGCCGGATATCTCAGGGAAGGAGAAGAGTGCCAGGGCTGTGCCGTCATACCTGCCGGCCGGGCAGAGGAGCGGTAATTTTAACGAGACCGAGGGAGGTTTTAGTGAAGAGGCGGCCCAGGCCGAGAGCGAGCGTTGCCTCAACTGCGCATTATGTTCCGAGTGCCGGGAGTGCGTGGGTGCCTGCGAGCAGAATGCCGTCGACCATTACATGGGTCAGCGAGAGATCAAGCTGGAGGTGGGTTCGGTCATACTGGCGCCGGGATTTGAAGAATTCCCCGCGGAGAAGAAGGGGGAATTCGGTTTCGGGCGCTATGCCAACGTCCTGACCAGCGTGCAGTTCGAGAGGATGCTATCGGCCTCAGGCCCATATGAGGGAAACGTCGTGCGCCGGTCCGACGGCAAAGAGGCGCGGCGCATAGCCTGGATACAGTGCGTGGGTTCGCGCGATGACAAATGCGGCAATGGGTACTGCTCATCGGTGTGCTGTATGGTATCCACCAAGCAGGCGCTGGTAGCCTCGGACCATGCTCCGGGGCGGTTGGAGGCCTCGATCTTCTACATGGACATCCGTGCCCACGGGAAGGATTTCGACCAGTATTATGAGCGTGCCAACAGCAGTGAAAATATAACTTATATCAGGAGCATGCCATCGCGCGTCCTGCAGGTGCCGGGCACAAAAGACCTGCGCCTGCAGTTTTATGCCAATGACGGTGCGATGGAAGAGCGAGAGTTCGACCTGGTGGTGCTGTCCGTCGGCATGCAGGCCGGCAAGACGGCCAGGGAGACCGCCGCTAACCTGGGGATCAGCCTGGATGAGTACGGGTTCTGCGCCACAGACAGGCTTTCTCCCCTCGAGACCTCCCGGCCCGGCGTATTCGTGGCTGGCGCCTTCCAGGAGCCCAAGGACATACCCGAAACTGTGACGCAGGCCAGCGCGGCTGCCTCGATGTCGATGGAGCTGCTGGCGGAGGCGCGCAACACGCTGATCACCAGGCCGGTTTACCCCGAAGAACACGATGTGACGGATGAGCAGGCCAGGATCGGTGTGTTCGTCTGTCATTGCGGCAAGAACATCGCGTCGGTGGTGGACGTCGAGCGCGTCGCGGAGATTGCCATGGAACAGCCTGGGGTGGTTTTTGCCACGCACACCATGTACACCTGTGCCGATTCAAGCCTTAACAGCATACGCGATATGATACACAAGCACCGGCTCAACCGCGTGGTGGTCGCCTCATGCACTCCGCGCACGCATGAGCCGATATTCCGTGAAACGCTGCGTGAGGCCGGTCTCAATCCCTACCTGTTCGAGCTTGCCAATATCAGGGACCAGTGCTCGTGGGTGCACTCCTCGGAGCCGGAACAGGCCACACAGAAGGCCGCTGAGCTTATGAAGATGTCCATCGCGCGGGCCAGGCTGCTTTCTCCGTTGACGGGGACCACCTTTTCCGTCGACCAGACGGGCCTGGTCATAGGCGGCGGCGTCAGCGGCATGACCGCGGCGCTGGCGCTGGCAGGGCAGGGTTTCAGGGTGCACTTGGTGGAGAAGTCCGGCAGGCTGGGCGGTAACGCCCTCGATTTGAATTACACCCTCGAGCATGAGGATATCCAGGAGTTCGTCGCCGGCCTGGTCAGGCAGGTGGAGGAAAGCCCCAATATAATCCTGCACATGGGCGCCGACGTGACAGGCGTGGCAGGCTTCATCGGGCAGTTCGAAGCAACCATTTTCCGGGATGCGAAAGACTTCAAAGTCACCTGCGGCGCCATTATCGTGGCCACCGGCGCCGAGCCGGCTGTGGCCAGGGAATACCAGTACGGCAAGGACAGCAGGGTGATCACTCAGCTTGAGATGGAGCGGCGTCTGCAAAAAGGTGACTCGGTGTGGGCCGGAAAGAACGTGGTAATGGTCCAGTGCGTCGGCTCGCGCAACGAAGAAAGGCCTTATTGCAGCCGCATCTGCTGTTCGATGGCGGTGAAAAACGCACTTAAGATCAAGGAGTACGATCCGTCAGCCAGGGTTTTTGTGCTCTATCGAGACATTCGGACCTACGGGTTCCGCGAGAAATATTACAAGCAGGCGCGCGAGGCAGGCGTTATTTTTATCAGGTATGATCGCGAAGCGCCTTCGGTGGTTGCACAGGGCAAGGGCCTGACGGTCAGCCTCAAGAGCCCTGATTTCCCCGAGCCGGTCGAGATAGAGGCGGACAACGTCGTGCTCAGCACAGGAATCGATGCCCGGGAGGGCAACAGGCGCGTAGCCGACCTGCTGAAGGTGCCGGTCAACGCCGACGGCTTCTTTGTTGAGGCTCACCTTAAGCTGCGCCCCGTGGAATTCGCTACCGAGGGCATTTACCTGTGCGGGCTGGCGCATTCGCCCAAGCACCTGGACGAAAATATCTCCCAGGCGCGAGCAGCGGCCTCTCGTGCATCGGTCGTGCTCTCCAAGTCATATCTGGAAGTGGGGGCGCAGGTCTCCCGCGTCGACCAGGATAAGTGTATTTCATGCATGACCTGTACTAAAGTGTGTCCCTACGGCGCCCCGACAGTAAATGCCGACCGCAAGGCTGAGATCATCGCCGCCAAGTGCATGGGCTGCGGCATCTGCGCTGCAGAGTGCCCCGCCTGCGCGATACAGTTAAACCATTTCGCGTCGAAGCAGTTCAAGGACATGCTGGACGAGTTATTCAAGGACGTGAAGGAAGAAACGTTGCCGGCGGCGTTGCCGGAGAAAAGCGGTGTGCTATGAGCTCAGACAATAAAGATACCACCATCGTGGCTTTTTGCTGCATCTACTGCGCGTATGCGGCGGCCGACCTGGCCGGCTCCATGCGGCTGCAGTACCCGTCCAACGTCAGGATAATACGGACTCCCTGCACGGGCAGGCTGGAAGTTGAATACTTCCTCAGGGCCTTCGAAAACGGCGCCGACGGTGTCCTGGTGGCCGGGTGCGAAGAGGGGAGCTGCCATTTCAAGGAAGGCAACCTTATCGCCAAGCGGCGCGTGGCATATGCCCGCAAGCTGCTGGCCGAGAGCGGGCTTGAGGCCGAACGCCTTAAGATGGTCAACGTCAGCGCCGCCATGGCACGTCAATTAACCGAACACATACGCGAGATGGCCGAGACAGTGAAAAAGCTGGGCCCAAGTCCGTTAAACCGGGCGGATAAATCCGTTCGGCAGGAGGCAAAACTATGATAGTCGCCGAGAGAAAGAGCATTACCGAACTGCTTGATATACTGCCCAATAACTCCAGGATACTGGTGCTGGGCTGCGGTACCTGCGTGACCGTCTGCCTGGCCGGGGGAGAGCGCGAGGTCAGCATAATTGCTTCTGCGCTGCGCATCGCGTCCAAGGCCCGGGGCCTGGGCTACACAGTTAGCGAGCTTACCATCGAGCGCCAATGCGATAATATCTTCATCGAGCAAGCTGCCGAGGCCATCGAGAAAGCCGACGTTGTGTTGTCGCTGGGGTGTGGAGCCGGTGTCCAGGCCATCGCCGAGCGTTTCCTCAAGAAGCCGGTTTACGCCGGCCTCAACACCAAGTTCCTGGGCATACTCGAGGAAAGGGGAATGTGGACCGAGAAATGCTCCCAGTGCGGCTCTTGCGTGCTGCACCAGTACGGTGGGATCTGCCCGGTTACACGCTGCGCCAAGCATCTGCTTAACGGCCCCTGTGGCGGTTCCAGGGAAGACCGTTGCGAGGTCAGGCCGGACCGTCCCTGCGCCTGGCAACTGATCTACCAGCGTTTGAAGGGTATAGGGCAACTGGACAGGCTGGAGAAGATTGAACCGCCTAAACAGTGGAGCGCCAGCCTGAGCGGCGGACCGCGCGTCATCATCCGCGAAGACCACCGTATTTAGTCAGATATATCCACTTTTCCGGTGTTAACATACCTGATTAGATGACCATCTAATTCTATAGACAGCAAATGGGTTGTTTGTAAAGCCACTTTTAACATTCCCCGCATTTAGCAGCACAGTGTTGCGATTTTTCTCCTCCCTTTTTCATGATAGCTTCATAATAAGAGAAAAAACGGGCAATCTAAATGGGTAAGTTCACATAAGGCTAGAAAGATATGATCGTATTTTTTATGGTTGATATGCTGGCGGCATGCTTGACAAGACTAACTAGAATCACTATACTCACTTGTAACACTAAGTAACCTGGAGGTGTAGCAATGCCAGTTATTAGGATAAGTGACGAGCTCTTCAAGGAGGTTCAAAAATATGCTGAACCACTTGTCGACAATTTCGAGACCGCACTTTGGAAGGCTTTAAGATCAGCCCATAGAATCAGTGTGGAGGTACCAGTGAAAATGACTACGACCAGGATAAGAAATCTAACGCCACAGAAGGAGTTCTGGAGACCTATTTTGGAGACCATAGTTTCTAAGGGCGGAAAGGCCGATGCACAAACAGTTGTTGATGGAGTAGAGTCGAGAATGAGTAGCCGACTAAAGTCTGGAGATTATGAATCCAACACCGATGGTACAGCTAAATGGTTTAAAGCAGTACATTTTCAGCGTTTGGAAATGGTACACAACGGATTGCTTGAGCATAACTCCCCACGTGGGATATGGCAAATAACAGATAAGGGAAGACAATGGTTATCACAGCAATAGCGTTCTAGCTGATATAATTGATGGCGTATTTGCGGTTGGATGTATTAGGATGGATATATTCTTTATTCCTGCAAGATCGCCCGAAGACTGGAAGCTTCTTTTAGCGCAACCTGATAAGCATTGGAAAACCGGCTATTCTGCTAAGGCATTGGCACATTGCTGGTATACGGCCCAAGGCTTTCCCGACTCGGTATTAAAAATATTTAAATCATCAGGTATTAAAACGTTTCAAAACATCAAAATGCTGGTTGCTTTACCCGAATATAAAGTCTCCTTACCACCAGTCGGAGGCCGCCCCTCTCAGAGCGATATATTCGTATTAGCTAAAGGGGATGGTAAACTCGTCTCTATTGCAGTTGAAGGCAAAGCACTGGAGGGATTCGGCGAAACTATAGATGAGTGGTCCACAGATAAAAGCTCAGGAAAGGAAACCAGGTTGAATTACTTGCTGAATTTATTGTCATTAAATAACAGTGCTATTGGCAAATGTAAATATCAGCTATTGCATAGGACGGCAAGCGCAATAATTGAAGCCCAGAAATTTAATGCCCAAGCAGCTCTCATGTTGGTTCATGCTTTTAGTGACGATCCGAAGGCTTTTTCCGACTATCAGCAATTCTTAAATCTCTTTGATATTATCAACTCTCTAGAGGATAGCCTTGTTTTCGCAAAGAAAATTAATGGCCTTGATTTGTATTTCGCCTGGGTTAAAGGTGAAAGCAAATATCTGAAAGTATGAACTCTGTTATGGAATAAGACAAGAAATGCGCCAAGGTAAATCCTCCCTATACTGTTCTGCAATATCCTCATCAAGTACTAACGAATACCCCCTAATTAAATAGTCCTGATCAGATTCATGATCTAGTAGCAATCGCTCTCGCCATTCAATATTTGGCAAAAGAATAACCATGTCATTTGGAGTAAATTGTAATTCATGGCAGTTTATTCTCCATTCACGTTCCCATGTAAAATCTATTTGTGGTTCACTAGTTGGTTCATATCGCACATGACGCCATCGAAGAATTGCCGGCAATAGATCATACTCGCTATCAGCTTGATATATCACTGGTCGTCCGCCTTTCCTATATACCCACTTTTTATCAAACATAACTCCAAATGGAGCATATCGGCTATAACCAGTCTTGTTAGCTAGACCTCCAGAGATGTAAGGTAATGGAGCTTCTGTAAAACATACACACCAATGACCACCCTTGATTTTTTCATTACCTGCTTTAATACTGCTATCAGATAGTATTGATTTCAGTCGATTATAGGCTTCATCCCAATGCTCCTTGGGACTCGTGAAATGGACAAGTTTGTCGCTTATATCTGGTCTTATCGTCATTGATATTTGTCCATTTCTTCGATCGTCGCCAGAGTACTTTCAGTAACTGTTTAAAGGCTATAATCTTATTTGCGGCGAGGATCGTCCTTTGTATATAGTTCGCCGGTTTGCCACTCGAACATAAACCCAAAATTTGTTTGCAGGTGTTTGCCCATTTCAACCACAAATTCCCATGAAGCATCACGGTGAATAAACGCCTCACTTATTTCATGAATTACAGAATCATGGTAAGGATTTGTCAGCAAAATTCGGATCGCATATTCGTCGATTGGCTGGTCCAAGAAATCGACAACTTTCAAGGTTTGTTTATGGTCATATGCTTTAGCTGCTATACGAACAAATAGGATTACAGCTTGCTTTGCGCTCTCATCCAAACCATGTTCGAGCAATTCATCATTCATATCTTTTAGTCTCCAAAGTGCCAAACCCGCACCCTGACTGTTGCCTATAGGAATTGCCGCTTCTGCAAAGTATGAGAATACAAGCAAACAGTCAAAGACGGTATCCTTTAGATCATTCCTACATTGGGTCTTGTAAACAGGCAAAAGAGCTGATAAAAAAGCTTGCACAGTATCAAAATAGATTAAAGGGTAAGAATTAGGACGCTTGTCATATTTTCCACTGTATGAAAGGATAGCTTCAAGCAAATGATCATAGCTATTGGAATAGTCGTAGTTTATCATCAACGGTTTTTGCTCTATGCCCTGCCGGGTTATCATCCGCTCTGCCAACCAGCCCAAATCCCGGAATATACTATAAGTCCACTTCTCCTCTTCGACGCCATTGTCGAAAGCCCAATCTCCCAGACTTCGATATAGTTGAATAATCTTACTAAACACGACTGGGGATTTACCTAAGGCGTCATCTGCTATGGCTTTCCATAAGGAGAATATGATCTCGACATCTGTGCGTTTATAGGTTACTACTTGATTTGCTATTTGCCCGCTCGTATCTAATAGCTCCATTTTGATTGAGTCAGACTTTTGCCTTTCGCTCATTTCGATATAGACACGAAATAAGTCAGTGAGATATTCCAAATACACACGGGTTAAATCACGATACGGGCTCCATTCAGAAGGAGCGACAATCAACCGGTTATCCTTCATAAATGAGGCCGAAATCTGAATAAGTACGGTTTGGATCTCTTTGATCGTTGCCAAATCCATGTTATTGATTGACTTAAGCATTAACGCATGAAGTGGCTCCATTGGATCTTGAGCATTAGCGATTTTTTTCTTAACACGCGCATATTCCTTTTGAGCTCCCTCTCGCCGCTCTGACTGCTCTACTACGGAGGAAGGTGGAGGAGTTAAAGCAGAATTAGGTATAAAGTATGTACTGAGCGCATAGGGCCAATCATTTGGAGACGAGAATCCGTATTTGAGTAGCAAATGGTTGATGAGCCGATCAGGGGTGATTCTTCTCCCTATAAGAAGCGCAATTTTCGACGGTCTAATAATCCGAAGATTCAGAAAGGTATAAACGGCAAATAAGGCCAGCGATATAAAAAAAAGGACTAGAAGTACAAAGGAGACAAGCGCATTACGGAAACAGTCCGTATACGCGAATGCCCAAGACAGAAGAGTGGAACTGGGGAATGCGACAAGGAAAGTACCTACGGCCGTCATAAGTGTGGTAATCGAGCTCACGATAAAATACGTGATCAAAACACCATTTTTAATGATAATATTTACTTCACGATATGAATATTGGCTATATACGATCTGCAAAAATACGAAGAAAGCAGCTGCAATAATGCCAAACACAGAAATTTCGATTGTAAACAGTGTATTGTAGTAGCTGCTTATTGAATCCATAAGATTCTCCACATATACATTTAATCATACACGATCAATTTGATTTAGTACACACTTTCAAGGCACTCGAAAATGCCGCCATCTCAATAAATGATAAAAATGTATTTGAGGCCAATCGGATAAATAACTCTTAGGTTATGAGCACGAATAACAAGATTACCGAGTACTTCTTAAGTCCCATAGGTAATTGGACGATAAATTAACACGAAACTTCGGCTTGACCATAAGCTTTTACAGGAATTTTTGTAAGATACTTAGGTAAATCACCTCATTTCCTTTGCATTTGTCGTAATATTGCCATCCTAACAGATGTATAGAAAGATACAGACCTGCTATGAGTGACTGCCCTACGTCGATACCATTTCTTTACATAAGTTCCAATAGGGTGTATACTTCTAATATAGTTCAAGTTTAGGTTATTACAAGCTCCTTATATCCCACCGGATCTATTTCAAGCATTGGATGGCCCGAATACTGACTAAATTTATTAAGGAGGTCATCCGATGAGTTTTCAAGACAAATCGATCAAGTGCACCGATTGTGGTACTACCTTTAGCTTCACTTCGGGAGAACAAGAGTTCTTCGCTACTAAAGGTTATACCAACGAACCGAAGCGCTGCCCGACTTGCCGCAAAGCTAAGAAACTGCAGAACGGCGGTTCAAGCTACGGTGAACGCAGCTACAGCACCAGGTAAGTAAAAAGCACACAAATTGAACCGGGGACATAAGCAGGTCTGTCAAAGGGCTTACATATGTCCCCGGTCAAATATTAAGGGGAGAAGAAATGGAATTCGATAAGAGCAAGGGCTTTTGCAACGGGGTTAATATTCACGACGGGAGCTGTGAGTTCACCTTTCACCTGGTGGAACATTCACACAGCGAGATCACGATAAAAAACTGCAAAGCCTGCAGCTGTCCTCTGGCCAGGAGCCACAGGGCACAGTATTCTGCGAAAAAAAGACAGACAGTCGGATAGCAAACGGCTTATAACGCAAGGGGCGGCATGTACATGCCGCCCCTTTTTTATTACACGTGATTTTGGATTTAAAAGTTTATACCCAGCCACGCAGCTTCATCGCTTCCACGACGCGCTCCACTGCCCTCACGTAGGCAGCCTGCCTCATATTGATCTTGTATTCCTTGTGGGTATCGTAGACCGAATGGTAGGCGGTGGTCATCTTCTCATCCAGTCGCTCGTAAACCTCTTTCTCCGTCCAGTAGTACATATTGAAGTTCTGCACCATCTCGAAGTATGAGACTGTCACGCCGCCGGCGTTGGCCAGGAAGTCGGGTATGACGTGCACACCCTTCTTATAGAGTATATCGTCCGCTTCGGGAGTTGTCGGGCCATTGGCCAGCTCGAGCACGATCTTGGCCTTAATATTGGCCGCGTTTTTCTCGGTGATGACGTTCTCCATGGCCGACGGGATGAGTATGTCGACGTCAAGCTCGAGGATATCTTCACTGGTGATCTTGTCCCCGACCTTGAGGTTGCAGACCGAAGTGGTCTTGGTCTTGACCTTCTGCGCCTCATCGGCGTCGATGCCCGTCTTGCAGTAGCAGCCGCCCTGGCTATCGCAAACAGCTACTATTTTGCAGCCGAACAGTTGCTTGGCCAGCTTTGCCGCAAAATAACCGGCGTTGCCGAAGCCCTGTACGGCGATGGTCGCCTTGGACAGGTCTATCTTCAGCTCCTTGGCGGCCTCGCGTATGCAGTACATGCCGCCCATGGCTGTGGCATCACCGCGACCTTTGGAGCCGCCCAGAGCCAGGGGCTTGCCCGTGATAACTCCAAACTGCGATTTGCCAGCCAGGGCCGAGTACTCGTCCATGATCCAGGCCATGATCTGGGGTGTAGTGTATACGTCAGGCGCTGGCACGTCCCTCTCGGGGCCGATGAACTGATAGACGGCGCGGGCATAAGCCCTGCTCAGACGCTCAAGCTCGCCCTCGGACAGTTCCTTAGGGTTGCAGATAATGCCGCCCTTACCGCCGCCCAGGGGCAAGTCCAGCAGGGCGCATTTCCAGGTCATCCAGGCCGCAAGCGCGCGGATCGTGTCGATGGTCTCGTCAGGGTGGAAGCGGATGCCGCCCTTGGTAGGGCCTTTGGCATCGTTATATTGCACACGGTAGCCCTGGAACACCTTGACGACGCCGTTGTCCATGTGGATGGGCAGCGACACGTGCAGTTCGCGCATGGGGTGCTTCAGCACATCCGTGACGTCCTGGTCCAGCTTCAGGATGCGCGCGCACTTATCGACCTGCTTCCTTACGATTTCAAACGGGTTGATCTGAGACATATCTCCTCCTCTTTGAATTAATATAAAAAATTTAGTTTACCGGCTATTTGGGGAGCGGCTTGACCGGGATCCCTTTGCTCTTCAGATATTCTTTGGCTTCCCTGATGGAGATCTCGCGGAAATGGAAGATGGAAGCCGCCAGGACGGCTGATGCCTTACCCTTGACCACCGCCTCGTACAGGTGCTCCAGCGTGCCTGCGCCGCCCGAGGCTGTTACCGGCAGCGATACGGCCTCCGCCACCGCACGGGTCATCTCGATATCATAGCCTTCCCTGGTGCCGTCGGCGTCCTTGCTCGTAAGCAGTATCTCGCCGGCACCCAGTTTCTCTATCTTGCGGGCCCAATCCACGATCTCTAATCCCGTCGGCTTATTGCCGCTCTTGATCACCACCTCCAGCCTGGGACGGCTGCTGCCGGCGGGATTCTTCAGGCCGTCTACGGCCACTACGATGCGCTCCCTGCCGAACTCCCGCACCGCCTGCTTGATCAAATCAGGATTCGTGACCGCGGCGGTATTGATGGAGACCTTGTCCACCCCCGAGTCGATCAGCAGCTTCATATCATCCAGGCTGCTGATGCCGCCGCCCACGGCGAATGGTATAGTCACCTTTTCCACCACCTTGCGTACCCAGTCCAGGCGGGTCTTCCTATTCTCCACGCTGGCGTAGATATCAAGGAAAACGAGTTCATCAGCGCCCTCGCGGCAATAGGCTTCCGCTGCCTCGACCGGGTCGCGGGCATCCCTGATGTCCACGAACTTTACGCCCTTGACAACCCTGCCCTCCCGGATATCCAGGCAGGGTACGATCTTGACCTCCTTCATTTAATCAACTCCTCGAAATCAACCAGTTCCTTATAGTCAACTACAGTGCTCATTGCGTGGGATTCCACCTGTATGCCGGCCTCCTCCACCGCCGCCACGGGATTGAGCCCGCCGATCAGCACGATGCCCACACGGTTGAGCTCCACAGCCACCTCGCAGACTGCCTCGCTCACCGACCCGAACACCAGGACGCCGCCAATGCCAGCCTTGGCCAGCCCTGAGATGACCTCGTGGGCTATGGGACGGCAGATGGACGGTATCTCGCGGAAATTGGCCAGGATATTGCCGTGGCCCGTCTTGACGGTATGCGTAACGGATGTCATGCCGGCCTTGATAAAGATCTCTGAAGGGTCGAGGGAGCACCCCGCGTAATGTATCAGCTCTACGAAGCGCAACGGCTTGTGGTCCTGCATTTGCAGCAGCCCGCCGAATTTGGAATCCATGGGTATACCGGCCTTGAGCAAGGTCCCGTTGACCACTATGCTGCAGACCGTGGCCAGTCCGACGCTGTCCGACGGGACGATGAAATCGCCGATCTTCTCGCCGGCGCGACCTACTGCTACCAGGCTGCTGACGGTCATGCCTGAATTCATCACCGGCTTCATCAGGCGCAGCGCCTTCTGGAAATCTGTCCTTCTAAATACCGAGATGTTGACGGGAACCATGCCCGTGCGTTTCTCCAGGTCGAAAGCAGTGCGGAAGGCCAAAAGTTCGATGCGTGACAGGGCAAATCCCACCTTGTCCTTGACCATGCCCTGCTTCAGTTCCTTCAGCCCCAGCGGCGTGATAACACGGCCGTCACGTCGTCCTGCCAGCCGTGTCAGGCCCTGCTCATCCATCATCTTGAGGTGGTAGCGCACCGCCCTCTCGCCCAGGTCGATTCCCAGGTCTTTGAGCATGCGGGCAATCACGATGGAGCCCATCGGGTCCTCTTCGCCTGCCAGTACCTTGAGGATGGAGTAGGTCTTTCTTTCTACGTCCTGTGTTTCAAAAGTCATTTTGTTACGGCTATCGGAAACCTATTGCCGTATGATAACAAAATTGAGTGGGGGGTGTCAACAGTCTTTTACTGGAGGGGCGTCAGGTCAGCTGTGCAAATTCAGAGGCCGACGTTACTTGCAGCCGATATCCAGGAAGCAGACAGCCTTATGCACGGACGGGTCGGCCAGTATATGCGCGTATAGGCCGTTAGCGCTACGGGTCACGTCGATCAGGTGGATTATATCGGCGAGTTCAGATACTTCCGGTAATAATTCGGTCAGCACATTCGCCGAGCTATAGAAAAACGTGTCGTTAAACTTTGTTTCGGGATCGGATGGATAGACCGGCAGGTACATGATGCCGGACTCCACCAAATCCTGGAAGAAATGTGTGCCGTACGATACCTCCGGCACATGCCCCTTGTCCTCACGCGCCATCTCTACCAGCACGGACGTGTTATCGATATCAGCATAGCCCACGTTGACACCAAGGTTGACATTGCTGCTGCCCCACCTGCCCGGACCCATCATGATTACCCTGCCGTCCACCACGTCGGGGTGGCGGTTGATCTTACCCACGGCACGGCCCAGCGATTTCTTAACGTCCAGGGAATCGACGGCAGCATATTTTTCGGGATCGATAAAGAGGATGTAGCGGATATTGTGCAAGGCGCCGCCGCTGATGAAGCGGTTGGACGTGAAGAGGACCCTCTCATCCGGGATGTGCTCGGGGAACTCCACGTGGCCGGTTGTGCCGGGCAGCCTCAGCGAGCGGCATTGCAGCAGGTTGATCCTGACTCGGCCGTCCGGGTCCACCCGCGCCGTGAACTCGGTATCTACCGGCTGGCCATAGGCCTTTTCCAGCCTTTCCAGCATTGCGTCCATGGTCTTAATAAACGTCGTCCGGTTGATGAAATTATTGAATGTCAGGACCAGGTCGTCGGCCCGGCCGCGCGGGAAGATGCCGACCGGCTCCTTTGTATAGCCCTCCTCCACCAGTGAGGCTATAAGGTTGAGGTCCGGGTAATCACAGTCGATCAGCAACTCGCTTACAGGGATCGATTCGAAGCTGTTGCTCGCGATATTGAGGACGTCGGCCGTGTGCTGGGAATATTTTATGATCTTTGTCCCGGCTTCCGGACGCAGCTGCGGGTGGCTGACCGCCACGATACGGGTATAATCGCCGCCGACGCGGTTGACGGCATGAGTGCCCAGGCCGAAGACCAGCCGGATCATGCCTTTGTTGGGATCGATCCTATTTGACCAGGCATAGAGGTTGCGCGAGAATGCCACGCCTGCCAGCGGCGGGAAGAAATATTGCTTGTAGAGCATGCCGGATACGCGCTGCACCAGTATTGCCATCTGCTCGTCGTTTTCGCCCAGGCCCTGCTTGTGCCGGTAGGACAGGGCATCGGGATTGATGGCGCTGGCATAAACCAGCTTAACGGCGTGCAGAAAGGCCTGCATGCGCTGCTCGGGATTGCCCTGGTTGGCACAGAACTCGCTGCGGTACTTGCCGGCGAAGGCGTTGCCGAACCTGTCCTCGAGCAGGCTGCTGGACCGCACGATGATGGGCGCCTGGCCGAAGTAGTCCAGCATATCTCTGAACTGGTCCATGATATCTGCGGGGAACTGCCCCTCTAAAAAGCGGCGCTCAACGTCCTCGAACTCTTCGTGGGACATCTGCGAATCGCGGGTGAGCTGCATGCGTAACTGGAAGAGGTTGTTCTTGACCAGGAAGGTGAAGAATACGTCCGAACCGACGTAGAATGAATCATGCGCCTCGAGCACCTGCGAAAAATCCGGGCCATTATTGCCCGAAAGCAGAATGCGCCGCGAAAGCAGCATACCGGCCGCTTTGCCGCCTATGCGCCCGGTCCCGATTAACCGGTTTCGTATGGCCATGAGGTCGTCGACGGTGAAGTGCCGGCCTGCCAGCCTGTTGAAGGAAGGGTGGTCGCCGATCATCATGCGGATCAGCTCCTGCTTGAGCGATGCGATCTCGGGCGAGTCGGCCTCCTTCTTGTCCGCGCCGGCCCGGTGCTGGAGCAGACGGTCGTAGACCACTTCCCAGGGCGCCATGGACATGATCGACGATGTCAGCGGATGCTTGAGGGCGCTGGAGGATACGGCGGCAGCGTCGCCGCTGATGGAAACGGGCGTCCAACCGTCCTCAGATACCCTGTGCGGCAGGAACATCTGCGCGGAGTAGCGGTTCCAGACCTTGATGGGGTGTATATACATGGCATCGCGCGCATGGTAAACGTCGATCAGTATCTGCGTGGTATCGCGGATGCGCGCCACCGCCGTGTGCAGGTGCTTGCCGCGCGTCAGGGCGAAATAGGCTACCGGACCGAGCTCGAAGATGTAAGGGCAGGTGACCATGAAAAAATTGGCCAGCAACTCGTCGGTAGCCCAGGTTCCCACCAGCGACGAGAGGTTGTCGAAGATGATGCGGGCATCCCTGCTGCAGCATTTTATAGTGTTGTGTACTTCCCCGGAAAAGTAGTCAAATCCCAGGGTGGGGTCGATGTTTACCACGCTGACGCCCGGCATATCGGGCAGGATAGGGGGATGCGAGCCGAACCTGAAGTAGAGGCACTCTAGATTCCTGGCTATGGCCTCGAGGGCAAACCTCTCCGCGAAAAAGGAGTAATCCTGCAGGTCGTCGATCTGCCAGACGATATTGTCGCCCGCCAGCAGCCCCTGTAGCAGATCATTAAGATCTTTTATGCCCGTGCTTATTTCCAAGTCAGCATGCCCTCACGTGGTGCGCCAGATAAATATACAGGATTGCAGCCCCGCTCACAAAACCATAGCCTGATTTGGCTATCTCACAGGCGGTGATTAGAATAAAGCTAAGAATTATTTCGAGGTGAGCTGATTATGGTTACCATGAATCCTGAGAGAAGGCTGGAGTTTCTGGAGGCCGACCGGTTTGAGTTGCACGAGGACAAAAACTACCCGGTGGCGGTCCTGGAGAAAAGCGATTTTCTCGACGCGTACTCCGAGGCTGTCTCGGGGGTAGTTGAACGCGTTTCACCCATGGTCGTGCACATGAGTGTCAAACAGAAGGTGCGGGACCGCGGCGGTTCATCTCGCAGCGTTGAGGGAGGGGGCAGCGGGGTCATCATCGCCCCGGACGGTTATGTTGTAACCAACTGCCATGTTATCGAGGATGCCGCTGAGATTGAGGTGGTAACTTATGAGGGGATTCATTGTGCCGGGCACCTGGTCGGAAAGGACGCGGCGACAGACCTGGCTTTAGTCAGTATCGGGGCCTCCAGCTTGCCTGCCATCAGCCTGGGAGACTCCTCCCGTCTGCGACCCGGGCAGATCGCCATCGCCATCGGCAGCCCGCTGGGTTTTCAGAGGACGGTTACCGCCGGAGTGATCAGCGCCCTGGGACGTTCCATGCGCAGCAAGAGCGGAAGGCTGATAGAAGAGGTCATACAAACGGATGCGGCCCTGAACCCGGGCAACAGCGGAGGCCCGCTGGTTGATTCAAGGGGCCGCCTGATCGGCATCAATACGGCCATTATCCAGATGGCACAGGGAATCTGCTTTGCCATCCCGGTCAACACGGTCCGCCGCGTCGTTGCACAGCTGTTCAGCCAGGGCAGGGTCGTGCGCGGTTTCCTGGGGATTTCAGGGCAAACCATACCGCTGCCTACCAAGGTCGTCAGGCATTACAACCTTGCACATGAAACCGGCGTGCAGATTATGTCGGTCGTCCCTCGCAGTCCGGCTGAAAGGGCTGGCTTGAGGGAAGGGGACATTATCACCAGGCTTGGAGATTGTACGGTAGCCACCGTGGACGACATCCACCGCAGCCTGATAGGCGATACTATAGGCAGAAAAATGGCTGCGAGCTTTTTAAGAGACTGGGTCAAGCTGGAAAAAACGGTTGTTACACCCGAAGAGTATTCGGAGGAATAAATCTATTGGAAGGACGGATCTTAAGCCCCGTCCGCAAGGGCGGGCGCAGTTAATACTGCGCTACTACGTCATTTGATTTAGTTATTTCCTTGTTCCCGTGTACTTCACACTGGCCGAGTTATGAAAACTATCGGGACCCTTGGAGCCTGTAAACGTTCCCTGGGCGCTATAGGTAATCGTGGCGGATATCTGGTTCTGTGAGATCAAGGTTACCGTAATGGTATCCGTATAGTTGATTTTGAGGTTTGATACCCCTCCGGCTGCAGCACCTGCCAGTGACAGGGCGCCGGGAAGCGATGCGGCCTGAATTACCCCACCCCCATTTAGAGTGGCTGATTTTTTGTCCGGGCCCTCGGTTATCGTGGGTGGGTTTACGGTCACCGCTATGCCCAACGGATTAAACCAGGTTGCCCTGCCGTCGTAGCTTGTTTTGAGTTGACCGCCGGAAAGGCTGATAGTCCAGGTTGGGCTTTTCGGGATCACCTGGTCAACGATAAGGCCGGGCATCACGGTGGGGAAAGGCGGATCAATGCTGACCCTGGCCATTTTCCATTTGCTTGTAAGAGGCTCAGTGCTCACTACTACTGCGCTGCTTGACCCGGAGGATTTTTTCAGGAAAGCGCAGCCTGCCGGCAGCGCCAGCATCCACGTCATTAAGAGCAAACCAATACCAACGACTATCCATTTTCCCATCTCGTTAACCTCCGCTTCCTGGCCGGATGACGTGTATTATACCCGCATTCATAATTCTGCGCGCGGGTAGAAGTACAGGGTGTCCTGATACGTGTGAAATGATGTCAATTTGACCGGATACAAGTATAATTGTGGCATTATTATTTAAAGGATTGAGATGATAGAAGATATTTTGCCAGGCCTCTACAAAATCGAGCTGCCGCTGCCTAAAAATCCGCTGAAATCAGTCAATTGCTACGTTATCAAGGGCAGTGACAGGAACCTCATCATCGATACAGGGATGAACCGCCCGGAATGTAAGGACGTGATGATGCCCGCGCTGCACAAGCTGGGTATCGACCTAAACAGGACCGACCTCTTTGTCACGCACCTGCACGCCGACCATTTCGGCCTCACGGGAGACCTGGCTACAGAAAGCTCGAAATGCTATTTCGGTCGAGCTGAAACCAAGATTGTGAAGGGTCCACGCCACTGGGCTGACCTGCTGGATTATTACACGGAAAACGGGTTCCCTGTCGAAGTCCTCAAGGAATCGATGGCCAGGCACCCCGGCTATCTCTACAGCCCCAGCCGCCTGGTGGATATCACCGAGGTGGATGATGGGCAGGTCATAGAGGTTGGAGGATACGCTCTGAGGTGTGTGGAGACCCCGGGCCATTCGCCGGGGCATATGTGCCTGTATGACGAGAGCAAGAAGATTCTATTCTCGGGCGACCATATTCTCTTCGATATCACGCCCAATATTGCCCACTGGCCGGAGATGGGCGATGCTCTGGGGGATTACCTTGAAAGCCTTGAAAAGGCCGGCACCCTGGACGTCGAACTGGTGCTCCCTGCTCACCGCAGGGTGTGGCACGATCACAAACAGCGCATCGAGGAACTTAAACAGCATCACCGGTTCAGGCTGGACGAGGCCATCTCCGCGCTTGAGGAAGGTGATATGACCGCATACGAGATCGCGCCCTATATCACCTGGAAGATCGACGTTAAAGAGTGGAAGGATTTCCCCATAGTGCAGCAATGGTTCGCCGTGGGCGAGACCATCGCGCACCTGATTTACCTGCTGCAAAGGGGCAGGGTACAGACGTACACAGAGGACGGCACCATCTACTATGCGCTGGCCTGATGCCACTGCATCAACCGGGTATGATAAACTAAAATAAGTGAATTCTCATTAATCAGGATATAGAGATATGTCTAATATACGCTATCGGACCAACGAAGGGGAACTGATACCTATTATCGTAATCATAATTCTCAATGTGATTGTTTACCTCGGGGTGAATATAGCCACTTTCAACGGTAGTAATATAATTCCATTGCTCGGTTTGTATGGATCGTGGAGTGCCCTGATTGAGAGGCCCTGGACACTCATTACATACATGTTTACGCAGGCAGATTTTATGCATCTGCTGACCAATATGCTGACCCTTTATTTTTTCGGCAGCTTTCTCAACCGCGTTGCGGGCGTTAACAATTTCCTCCTGATTTACTTTGGCGGCGGCATTATCGGAGGGCTCTTTGTACTCGGGCTGTCATCGCCCTATATTCCGACCATCGGCGCTTCGGGGGCTGTCTTTGCCCTCGGCGGGGCCCTGGCTATAGTTGCGCCGAAGGTGAAAGTGTTCATCTTCCCCATACCGGTTCCCATGCCGCTGTGGGTCGCCGTAGCCATCGGTTTCCTTATCCTCCTGCCCTTTTCGTTCATATCATGGCAGGGGCACCTGGGCGGACTGGTCTTCGGTCTGCTGGCAGGTCTTTACCTCAGGCACAGATTAAAAATCGCCGTATAAATTCATCATTTGTTGAGCCGGCAGGGAGAGAGACATGCAAAACTGGCTGTTGATTCTCTATGTGGCCAATGCCACGCTGCTCATCGTGCATGAGATCGATTCTGCTTACTGGCAGGAATGGAAGCTGTTCAGATTGCCGGGTGGACCGGCCCTCTTTCTCTGCCTGCATATACCGCTGGTCATCGTTATTCTGCTCGGCCTTCTGTACCTGGCATGGGGTGCATATGCGGGCCTGGTTATCTCGGCAATAATGGGTCTGGCCGGCATTTTTGCCTTCATCATACACATGACATTCATTGCGCGCGGCAGACAGGAATTTAAAACGACCTCATCCATATCAGTGCTATGGGCCACCCTCGTGGCCTCGCTGGCACAGATTGTTATTATCGCCTATTCGATCGCGATCGGGTCATTCGCCTGACACCGGAGTGACGGCACGGGATCTGACTACTGCCAGGCTGCGGCAACGGTGCCGTCCTGTGACCGCCAGTAGGGTAACCAGGCCAGACCGACCAGCTTGATCACGATATCCTTTTTAGCCGGACGCAAGGATATTTTTTGCAGCTCTTCCGTGGCCGGGTCGGTTTTTGCAGCGAGCTCGTCCATCTCGACCTTAAACTCCGCTTCCAGCTCGTCCAGCGTTTGCTGCTGCGTCTCCACGCTGTCTTTGGCGCGGTTCACGTCATCCTTCTCCTTGAAAATGCGGCCGGCGCTTTTGGCCGTCGTTGCGGCCTTGCCTATGGTACCTACTCCCAGGCCCTTGCCCATGAACGCTCCCAAAAGTGTAGAGCCGACGTTGATCACAGTTTGCATCTGTTGCTGCTTCTGCTGCTCTGCTTCACGGTCCACTGCCTGCTGCGCTTTACGAACCCTCTCTTCCAGCGTATTTATCTTGGCCTGGTATTTCTTCTTCAGGTTATCAACCATGTCGTCGCGCTGTTCTCTGGCGCTCTGGCCGAGCCTTACCCTGAAGTCCCGCTCCGATTCGCCGGGTTTGGATACCTGTTTATAGGTAGGACTCTTGAGAAGCTCGTATTTCTTGCTTCCGTAGAGCCAGGTGGCAAACTCCTTGCTCCAGTTGTCGTAGCTGCGCACCTTGCCGGCCACCGCCGGTAGGGTCCCGAACTGGGACCCCTCGCGGGGCGCCTTTTCCAGGTCGGAAATGTTGAAGCCGGCATCCCTGGCGTTATCCCAGTTCACCGGTATGGGGTCATCGGTGATATCGGTGGTTGCGGTGGCATCGTCCGTCATGTCTATGCCCGACTTGGCATCGACGAAATGCACCTGTGCAACGCCGAGTACGGACGGCTTGTAAAGCAATGTGCTTCCGGCCTGGCTGCCCCTGGCCGGCACGAAGTATTGTGATACGTCGGGGGGTATCACGGGACGCCCCGACGGAGCGGCCGCCTGCTTTACCGGCGCTGCCGCAGCCGCTGGCTGCCCGGCCGGCGTTGCCGCGAATGCAGGCGCCTGTGTGGCGGGAGACAGCGATGGTGCTTTGGGCATCTGGGCCTTGACCGGGTCCATCAACACCTTGATCTGGGTACGGGTGAGCGGGCCCCTCAGGTATGACATGGCCCAGCGAGTCTCCAATATTGTCGGCTCATCGTCGTGGACGTTGTTCATGAGGAAGACACGGTTGCCCAGACCGGCCAGAGTCTGCTCCATGGCCTGGCGGTCGAATTTTGCCCCCTGTGTGGCTGACGCGCCCTCGAGCCCTTCCAGCACGCGTGCCTTATCGCGCTCGGTCTGCAGCCGGCCCAGCAGCCAGGTGCCGGTGTTGGAAAGCCCTTTGTAGTCGAGATCGACCGGGTTCTGCGTGGCCAGCAGTATCCCCACGCCGAATGCCCGGGCCTGCTTGAGCAGGGTCAGCAATGGCTGCTTGGAAGGCGGGTTGGCCACCGGCGGGAAATAGCCGAAGATCTCGTCCATGTAGAGCATGGCGCGCAGGCTGGTGGTACCCGGCTGTTGGCGCATCCAGGCCAGCACCTGGTTGAGAAGCAGTGAGACGAAGAACATGCGCTCGGCGTCGCTCAGGTGCGCTATGGAGAAGATCGACATGCGCGGCTTGCCTGACGGGCCGTATAGCATTTGCCCGATATCGAGCGCCTCGCCCTCCAGCCAGGCGTTGAAGCCCGGCGCCGCCAGCAGGTTGTTGATCAGCATAGCCAGCTCGAACCTGTCTTTGGCCGGATAGAACGAGTCGAGGTCGATCACACCGATCCTGCTGACGGGCGGTGTCTGCACCTGCTGGATGAGGGCTGCCAGGTCGAGGTCGATGCCCTGCCTCCAGGCATTATCGAGTATGGTCGAAATCAGTATATGTTCCCTGCTCTTGATGGGGTCCGCGTCCTTGCCCACCAGTCCCAGCAGGCTGGTGACCGTGGAATTAATCCTGTCCCTCAGCAGCTCGTTATCCTCGAGAAGGGCTGCAGGTGGTGCGGCAAACGATTTCAATATGGAGACTGGGATCCCCGCCGTGCTGCCGGGCGTGTAGATCACGAAATCGGCCGCCTGCTTGAGCTTGGCGATGCGCTCACCGCTCTCCCCCCATGAGGCCAGCCCGTTCTTCCACAAATCGGCTTGTTTGGCCGCGAATTCCTGCGGCGTGAGGCCCTTACGGCGGGCATCATCCTCGTTAATCCAGGGCAGGAAATCCTCGGCCCTCAACTGGGGGAAGGTTAACATCATGTTGGGCATGTCCCCCTTTGGGTCTATGATGATGGCCGGTATGCCGTCCAGGGCAGCCTCCTCCAGGATGGCGATACAAAGCCCCGTCTTGCCGCTGCCGGTCATGCCCACGCAGACGCCGTGCGTTACCAGGTCCTTGGAATCGTAAAGGACGAGGTTTTCGCCCGATTTCTTTTTGGCCAGGTCATATTCCCTGCCGATGTAAAATACGCCCAGTTTCTCGAAGTCTTCCATGTTTCACCGCCTCTTTTAATTACTATATTTTGCCCTCATCTGAAATATCGCCTCCGCCGCCCTGCTCCCGGCGCTGTCTCTGTTGCTCCTGCTCCAGATATTCCATGGCGAATTCGCTGAACTTGATAACCCTGCCGTTTCTCACGCGTTTCTCGGGCTGTTCGATGTAGATATTGAACATCTCGTCCAGGTCGGTATCGACACAAAGGTCCAGTACTACCTTCTTGCCCCACTCAAAGCCTTCTCGGAAAGGGTTCTTGTCGTGGTACTCCGGCTTGTGGATGTCGGTAAACAGTATCTTAACTTTTCGCATATTTTTATCGCTTGTAGGGGCGGGTCTTCAGACCCGCCCGGTTTACTCTCATCGGGCGCACCTGAAGGTACGCCCCTACCCGTACCTGATTAAATGATAAGGTGTTGCCAGTCAACTATGCAACCCTGCCCCATAGCTTTAAACTAATGGGATAGTGGTGCCGGTTGCCATCGCGATGAGCTTGCCCTCCCGGTTCGTTACCTTGATCTCGGATATGCAGACGCGCTTGCCGCTTTTAATGACCCGGCACTCGGCCGTCAGCTCATCCTGCGCGCCGGCCGCCGCAAAGAAATGGATATTGAATTGCGATGCGACGTTGGGATTGACCACCGAGTTAGTGGCATAGGCGAAAGCCTGGTCGGCCACCGCTGAGATGATGCCGCCAAAGACCATACCGTTGAAGTTCTGGTACTCGGGCTTCATCTGCATGGATACACGGGCGTACCCCGGGGATAGCTCCAGCAATCTCATTCCCAGAAATCCAGCAATCGGCTCGTCCTTGCCCAGCTCAAGCAGGTGTTTTAGTTCATCCGGCATATCCTTAACAACCTCTTTATATTTTATGCACAAAATATCGCCGTGTGCTATTATAGTACACGTTTTGTTCTGGCAGTGGATACTGGAGATTGGCCAATCATATATGAATAAAAAACGTTCCCCCAAGCCGATCTATATCTGCTTGTTATTGGCTGCAGTTATGGCGCTGCTGCCGGCAGGCCTGTTGAATCCTTACCAGGCCGAGGCTGGTCCGGGCATCATGCGCTGGGACATGGTCACCACACCGAACTCGGTCCCCAATAAAAATGACGTCCTGAACCCTTATATCAGCGATAATTTTACCGGCAGCGAGATACGCGACCTCGCGGTTGGCAACGACGGCAAGACGCTAATAGCCGCCGTCACCGTTGATAACAGGACAGTTGTAAGTTCCAATAATCCAGGTCCCCGGGGTGTTCTTTATAATACAGCTGACGGTGGCATCTCCTGGTCCACTTCGGCTTACCGCAGGCTGGCGGACAATTGGCCCGCCGATAGACATGTTTATAACGTCACTATCGCTCCGGACGATGCAAGGATTTGGGCCATTACGGCCGGCACTGCGGCCACCGGGCCTGTCGAACTCTGGGTGACGACCGATGCCGGCGCGGCCTGGAACAACTCAAATGTCCCCGCCCTGGCGGCAGGTGAGGCCATCGGCGCAATGGACATATCTGTCGATTACGGTAACGGCCGCGATTATATGTTTGCCACGCGCACGGGCATCGGGGCCGGCAGGCTGGTTATCATGAAGGGTGTTGGGTTTGGCACCTGGCAACAGCAAGTTTCTCCTGAGCCAGCAATTGACTATTTCGCGACAAAATTCTCACCGACCTACACCGGCGACAACTCCGTTGCCATGGTCTATGCCGATGATAACCAGACCAGCTACAACGTTGGTATACGGGATATAAGCGGCAACTCCATTCTGTCCTACGTTTTTCCGGGTACGGGCATAGAGGTTTCCACTTCGGACAACCTTTCCCCCTCCTACGCTAACCTTGCAGTGGCCGATCTTTGCCTGCCATCCGACTACAGCGGTATGTCACCTGCGCTCAGGCGCGCTTTTGTCAGCCTTTATTCCCCCGATTTACCGCCGGGTGATAACGTTACCGGGATATTCAGGATAGATGATGCCGTACCCGCCGCGCTTTACAGTTCACGGGATGTAACCAAACAGGTATACAGCATAGACTTTTTCGGGACCTACTCCACGGGTAAACTACTGGCGGGTTTTGCCTACGGCTCGCCCTGTAATGCCATGGTGCCCACGTTGTTTATGGACACACCTTGCACGTGCGCCGGCTCATGCGGTTATGTATCGCTCAAGCCCCCCACAGGTGCGGCCAACCAGGGTAATTGCGGCAGTGAAAACCAAACCCTTTGCAGCGATAATTTAACGGGCGTCGGGGCTGCCCTGATCGTTTGGAGCCCCAATGGATCGCTGGCCTATGCCGCCACCGGATCAGCCATAATCGGCGACAATATCACCTGGTGGGACTCTCCTGTGAGTACCAGCCCCTGGATATCAACCCTTATATCCAACGATGAGTCGGCTTTCTCTATCACCCGCAGCAACGGGGATACCTGGAACCAGCTCTCGCTGATTGATACTACCATCGATTGGTTTAACGATGTTGCGGTCTCGGCCGACTGCACCACGTTGTATGTAGCGTCGGTGCACAGGAATGTTGGCGTCGGCTGTAACGAATTTGACAGCGTCTGGCGCTCCACCATCAGCCCGGGCGTGGCGGCGCCCCTTCCGGCCCTGGCCCCCATCGGGACTTACTGGGAAAGGGTCTTTTTACATACTACTTCGGCCTGCTGCCGCATTCCGCAGACAGACCTGCCGATTTTGCGCACGGTACAGTCCTGTACCGATTCCTCTGATGGTGGCGTAGTGGCCTGGGCTGCCAGGTTTGCGCCCTCTTCCCTTGCGGGGGCGGGGGTAATGGCATGGTCTCCGGATTATGGGGACTACTGGTCCGCCGTTACTCCCAGGTATCTTGTGGAAGATTTCACATTTGAATCCAGCAGGGTCATGTACGTTGCCGGTATAACCGGCATGGTGCAGAAGCTGGTGTATACCGGTACCGCCTGGTCTACCAATCTGCCCGGGGCCGATACCAATGTTATCCCGCATACCATCGCAGCGCGCAATGGCAAGGTGCTGGTGGGGGCTAACCGGCTCTCCACTCTGGACGGCACATCGGTGTCCTACTCAGCCGACAGCGGTGTGAATTTCCAGACATATCGGGACAATATACCTTTTAAGGGCAATGTGCACGCCATTTTCGACACGGATTTCGAGCAGAACCGCTTTATCTATGCAGCGGTGGGTGACAACGTAACGGGCACCGTTTACCGCAATAATGCACCGATTTTCACGCGCTGGACCGATAATGACATGATGGATGTAAATAACGGCGCCACCGGGCCCGACTGGTGGGACAACGGCTATAGCCAGGCGGCGGGCGACCCGCCTCACCACAGGGGGTATTTCGGCATCGTTATGGCCTTTACGGGCGTCCCGCAGCCGGCCCTTTACGCCGCCCACGATAACATCTCGACTTCGCTGGCGCCCGCCCCCGGGGGCCTGCCGTCCAACAGCGGGGTATGCAGGACGCTTGAGCCGAGGAATGGAATGCCGAAGCCCGGTGTTTACTGGGACTGCCTGGATATCTTTCAACCGCCAACCCAGACCGGCGTGCATTTCACGCTGGAGCCGAGCTCGCTCAAGGCCTGCGGATGCTGCTCGGCCAATACTAATACCACGCTGTGGGCCATCGATAACCAGTCCGGCTTCACCCTGGATTATATAGATATAGGTTCCATCACTGATATCAATGCGTTGATCGCAGCATGGTCGGCCTCGCTGGACGGGCGTTATATGAAAGTGCCGGGATACAATCCGACTATAAGGCAGGGTATGTTGTGGGCATACACGGACTGCCTGGCCAAAAAGGGGCCTGTCCTGCGCATGCCTGCCGAGGGGGCCCTGATAGGCGCCGACCCGGTGACGGGGCGAAACCAGCAGATCGACCTGGTATGGGAGCAACTCTGCCTCTCGACAGTCTACGATCTGCAGATTGCCAAGGATAAAGCGTTTACCTTGAGGATCGATCCCCAGGTATCCAACGCATATAACATCGCGGCGGTCACCGGATCAATCAGGGCCACCATGGATGAGGTCAATATGACAAAGCCGGGCATGTGGCTTTCACCGGCGGCGCTGCCTGAGGCCGGCGCGACCTACTACTGGCGAATACGGACCTACCGCTCGGCCACCGGGCAGATTGCAGCGAGTCCCTGGTCAGAGGTGCGCAGCTTCAGCGTTAAGCCGGGGTTCATCGTCAATACACCCTACTACGGCGTCCAGTTGCTTGCTCCCGATAACGGGTGTTTGGCCTGCAAGATCAAGCCCAGTTCATTCTCCTGGTCGCCCTGGAAGGAGGCTACACGATATGAATTTGTGCTGGCTCGCGACTCTGAATTTAAACAGGTCGTTCAGTCCGCCGGCACCTCCTCCACCGGCTATGAGTATCTGGGGACGCTGGACTACGATACCAATTACTTCTGGCGTGTCAGGGCAACCGAGGTCAACGGACAGGAAATTCCCAGCGATTGGAGTGCGACTTTCAGCTTCCGCACGGAACAGGCGCCTGCGATACCCGATACAACACCGGCCGAGCAGGAAACCCCGTTGTGGGTCTGGCTCGTCATCGGGCTTGGCACGCTGCTGGTTATCGTAACACTTATCATGATCCTCAGGACCCGCAGACAGATCTGACGACGCATTATGAATTCGGGCGGGTTTGAAAACCCGCAGCTACATTAAGAACCATATCCCACCGCGATGATAGATGTAGGGGCGTACCTCCAGGTGCGCCCGCGGAACAACCTGAAATATGAGAATATCCGACGAATGTCATGACTGTCTGAGCAGGTTGGCCGCCCAGGCGTCCGCCTTTGCCACCGATGATGCTGCACTGAGGGAGAGTTCCAGGCGCGCCGCCCAGGAGGTGATCGAGGAGAAATTACAGCCCGGCGTCGTGTCCATTGAGGTGGCGACGCCCATGCTCCACCTGATCAAGCATGTGACCGGAAACCATGATCCCTACAGTAAGTTCAAGGACATCGAGATCGATGAGGCCCGGAAACTATTTACAATGGTCAGGGACAGCTACAAGGAAGGTTTCGTGGAGTACCTCAGGCTGGCGGCCCTGGGAAACGCCATCGATTTCTTCCGGCCTATCGAGGAGTTGGGGAAAGAGGCCAGGGAAAACAGGTTGGAGTTCACCATCGATGATTCGCGGCTTCTGGAAGGCAAGGTAAAGAGCTCCGGACTGGTCTTATACTTGGCTGATAACACTGGTGAAGTATATTTTGATATGCCCCTGCTCAGCCTGATGCGCAGGTACGCCAGGACGATATATGTGGTAAAGGAGCAGCCGGTGCAGAACGATGTCACCATTTCGGATATCAGGAAAGCCGGTGTGGAGAAGGAGGCGGGGGAGGTTATGACCACGGGGACGGCCACTCCGGGGGTGCTCTTTTCACTGGCCTCCGATGATTTCAAAAAAGCTTTCGCTGCGGCCGACTTTATTTTTACCAAGGGCATGGGATATTATGAGACCCTTAATGAGCTGGCGCCGCACGGAAAGATGTTTTTCTGTCTCAAGGCCAAATGCGGTCCCGTGGCCAGGTCGCTGGGTGTGCCGCTCAATAGCTATGTGGCAAAATTGCACTGACCGATCATCGGGGTAAAGATATGACATTTGAACGACCGGAGATAATCAGGCCGCCCAGCGAGCATGCCAGCTATTACCTCCCCCTCACGTCCGGCTGCTCCAACAACTCCTGCACTTTCTGCGCTTTTTCGTTTACCGATCTCGGCGTGCGCGACCTGCAGGATGTCAAGAGCGAGATCGATGCGATGTCCCTCTATATGAGTTCCCACATGACGCTGCCGGGGCAGCCCGATATCGTCTATGCCATTTTGAGGCGGTGGGACGGCAAACGCATATTTCTGCAGGATGGGGACGCGCTGGTCTATCCGTACCCGAAGCTGGTGGAAGCGCTGCAATATTTGAACGGAAAATTCCCTGCCCTTGAGCGAATAGCCAGCTATGCCACACCCCGGGATGTGCTGCGCCGCAGCGCGGGTGAACTGGAGGCGCTTAAAGATCTCAAGCTGGGCATATTATATATGGGTGTGGAGAGCGGGGATGACGAGGTGCTGAGGAGAATAAAAAAGGGAGCCACGCATGCCGAGATGGTGGAGGCGGCAAAGAAGGTCAGGGAGGCGGGCATACTGCTCTCTGTGACAGTGATACTGGGCCTCGGTGGTGTAAAAGGGAGCCACCAGCACGCCATGGAGACGGCACGGATATTAACGGAGATGGATCCCGATTACGCGGGAGCGCTGACACTGACCCTCATACCGGGCACACCGCTTTACGGAGAATGGGAGAAAGAGGAATTCGAGCTTATTACGCCCTTCGATTCGCTGAAGGAGCTCAGGGCCATGGTTGAGCACGCTGATTTTTCGGACTGTTTTTTCAGTTCCATGCATGCCTCGAATTACTTCGCTATACGCGGGAGCATGCCCGTTGACAGGCGAAAAGTGCTCGCCCAGCTTGATTCAATACTGTCTAAGAAGGACCCCGCCCTGCTGCGGCCCGAGTATTTAAGAGGTCTCTGAAGCAACGATTTAAAGGTGATCCAGCACCTGTGACAGGTCGGAGATCACGATGCAGTCGTACGCTGTGGCGCCGTTGCGGCTGATGAGTATAGGTTTCATGCCGACACCCCTTGCGCCCACGATATCCTGTTCATAGACATCGCCTATGAAGACAGACTCGTTTGCCGTAACCCTGGCCTTGTCCAGCGCCAGTCGGAAGATCTCCGGCCTGGGCTTGTCGTAGCCGACCTCGAACGAGGTGACTTTGAAATCAAGGAAGAGTTCAAAGCCCAGTTCCCGGCAGTAGGAATCTATCTCCTGGCCGACATTGGAGATCAGGCCGGTCACCAGCTTCCTCTCCTTTACCAGCCTGAGTGCCGGCACCGAATCAGCGAACGATTTGAAAACCCAGCCCCTGCTGAAGGCCGTGGCCAGCATCTGTAGTGCCTGGTCCGCAGTTGCTCCCGTTCCTGCCAGTATCCTCGTGCCATATTCCCTGTAAACTGCCATCTTGTCATCCTGCTCACGCTCGCGCACAGGCCGCTTTAAATTTTCCGCCCGCCAGTAGGCATCGGCCTCGGGCAGAGCTGCGGCTATCATGGCCGGCGTGACTATTACGCCCAGCGTGACGGCGATGTCTGCGTAAGTATCTTCCCGCAGCGGGTCAAAATAGGCCAGCGTATTGAAGAAATCGAAGAATACGGCTTTTATCATGGCAGCCATTGATTATTATATTTAGTTAATCCCGATGTCAATGTCATTGACATGTCACCTGGCAGGCTTGCCCTCTTTGGGCCTGATTCCCCATTTGAACTTGGCGTAGAGCATGAACATGGCCAGGATAAATGTGAAGCAATTCCACATGATCAGTGAGAAGAGCCCCAGGAAAATGCCGTAAAGCAGCCAGCAGATTATGCTTGCCAGCCACATCCAGAGGAACGGCAGGCTTATCTCGTAGGCGGTTTTGTAGCGGAACAGCCTCCAGACCTGCGGTATGATACCGAAATTACCCAGGAATCCGCCCAATAAGCCGAGCATCTCCTGCCATTGCATAGCAAACCTCCTTGCAACTGTAGGGGCGGGTTTTTAATCCATCCGCAGTCAGCCTTGACATGCATTATAACACTTGCTTATGATGCTACAGTCAAAATGAAACTTACTGTTATAGATGCCTTAAGCCTGGGCGATGCCTGGTACCAGTGCCTGCAGAAAGCCCTCACCGAGGGCCGGGAATACCGGATCGAGCAGGGCAGCTTCGAGGGCATGCGCCGCAAGGAGATAGAGCTTGTCGCCCTCAACATCAGCCAGCCGGGCATACGGCCGCTCAGCCCGGATGTGCCGGCCGGGGTACCTTTGCCAACCACCGACGAGGTGATCGAGGAGTATATGTCCTACCTGATGACTCCCGACAGGCAGGAGAACGAGGAGTACACCTACGGCGAATTCCTATCGCCACAGATCGAGGAGATCATCCGTCGCTACCGCAAAGGATTCGATACTAACCAGATGTGCATGTGCGTGGGCAATGAGCGTAGCCTCTACCAGGCCGACCCGCCCTGCCTGCGCCTGGTGGATACGCGCGTACAGGACGGCGCCCTGCACTTCATACTCTACTTCCGCTCGTGGGACTTGTGGGGTGGCATGCCCACCAACCTGGGCGGCCTGCAGACCCTCAAGGAGTACATGGCAAACGAGATCGGCGTCCAGGACGGAGAGATACACGCCTTCAGCAAGGGCCTGCACCTCTACGAGCACGCCTGGGACCTGGCCAAAATGGTTCTGAGAATGCCCCTGACTTAATGTAGTGCCTTCAGCATTGCATCGATGCTGTTTTATTTCACCTGTCCCGGCTCCAGCAGTAGCACCTGCTTCAGCTGCTTTGCGTCCGTGTAGTGCGCGGGCACCTGCCCGCCCCTGGACCACGTCTCCGCCAGGTCGCTGTAATAAGGGCTGAGGTACTGGCCGGACTGCCCCGGCGGGCTCATGATGGTCATGGTGCCCAGGTCGGACATGTCGACCACGATCCTGATGGCTGCGCCACTGTACATGTCGTAGGGGTGCTCGCGCGTCCACCAGCCGGCGTGGATGGTGAAATCGTCACCGGCATAGGGCAGCGGGCTGAGGTTAAGGAAGGGCAGGACACTGCCCAGCGGGTGTCTGATGGTCATCTGGTGGACCTTTCCCCAGGCCCAGTTCTGCGGGTCGCTGCCCAGGCGCGCCGACAGCTCAGCCACGGCGTCCTTCATGCTCTTAAGCACCATGTCATCGCGGGTCTCTTTAACGGAAGCGGTGGAGATGTCGTCCCAAATCTCATTGTTGTTGTCATCCATATACCTGATCAGCCACTGTGTGGGGATGGATACATGCAGGTCCTTGAACAGCTCGTCGACTATTTTCGTGCCGAGTTGGTCGTAGAGAGTGTTCTGGATAAGGTGAGTGAAAAATGAGTTGAAGAGCGTTGCCTGCTGACTATTAGTATCCATGGAGTAGTTCCAGTCCTTGAGTATCGCGGTGTATCTGGAGAGATCCTGGTCGCCGCCGCAGACTGCTATGATCTGGGGCACCCAGCGCTTGGCCACATTGGAGCCCACGTCGTTCTGCATTTTGCGGATATCGTCCACGGTGAATTTATCCTTGGCCTTTGCCATCTCCTCGAAGCGGAAGGGCCGCTCAAAGAGGAAATAGGCCGTGCCGTAGAAATTTGCCGGCTCAGGCTCAGGCATCTGGTTGAAGGATGCCACATAGCCCTTGGCAGGGTTGAGCTCGTAGGGATGGTCCTCGAAGGGTACGAAGCCGGTCCAGTCGTACTGCCCCTTTTCACCGGGCACCGGTATGGGATTTTCACCCGATTTCCTGATGGGAAGGGTGGTGATGTACTGGTAGCCGATGTTGCCGTCGACATCAGCGTAGCCGAGGTGAACGCTTCCCCCGCGGACCACGCCAAGCGTTTTGCGGAACTCGTCGAAGTTCTTTGCGCGGTTTAGTCCAAGCAGGCCTTCAACTGTACCGTCATGCCCCATAAGTCCGGGCCACAGCATGGTGCAGTTGGGCGGCAGTTCAGGCATGATTTCCGAAACGATTGGCCCGTGACGCGACACTTTTACCTTGAATTTCTCATCCTTCACGCCGTCCTTGCCCTTGACCTTTATCGTCTCGTCGATGATCTGAAAATCTTTGTAGCCATCCTCGGTAAGGTACTGGTCAGGGTTTGCGGGATTCAAGGTTTCGGTGAAGTAATCCAGGTTGTCGCCGTTGCCCACAGTGATGCTCCAGGCAAAGCGGCCGTTGAATCCCAGAGCATGCACGCCGGGTAGGCCGGCGATGGACCCGCCGATAACGTCGTAGTCCCCGCCTTTGAGGTGGACCAGGTAGAAAAGCGACGGCATGGCGGCCTCCAGGTCGGGGCTGCCCGTGAAGACGGGCTTGCCTGTGGTCGTGCGCGACCCTGAAAAGATCATCCAGTTGGAGGCCCGCATCCTCAACGGCACGGGGCAGTCAATCTGGCTGAATGAACCGGTTGAAGAAGACGTATCATCGATGTCGGGAAGCGTGTTCTGTGCGTAAGCCGGTATGTTATAGCCGGACGATGAGATGTAGGGCGCCCCCTCGGGGATATAGGGCAGCAGCTTTTTAAGCGTTTCGGGGCCTGCCTGCTTGTAAATCTGGTAGAGCACCGGCTTGATCCCGCGCGGAGAGTTGAGGCGGAAAGACATGAGCAGTCCGGCCACCATGCTGTCGGCCGGTTTCCAGGCCTGGGGTTTGCCTCCCAGTATAGTGTATTCCGCAGGAAGATATTTCACGGTATCTAGGTAGGCGTTTACACCGCCTGTATATGAGTTGATAGCCGTCTTGGTAGCAGGGCTGATATTGGCATATTCCGCTTCGGCGGCTGGATAAAAGCCCAGTGTCTTAAAATACTTATCGGTCTCGATCATCCGGTCGCCGAAGAGTGTGGACAGCTCACCCCTGCCGGCCAGGCGCGTAAGGTCCATCTGGAACATCCTTTCGCGGGCCGTAATATATCCCTGCGCAAAGAAAAGGTCTTCATTGCTTTGCGCGAATATGTGGGGTATGCCGTGTTCGTCCGTCCTCACCTCGACAGGGGCCTTGAGGCCGTCTACCTGCAGGGTGCCTGAGTACGATGGCTGCGGCAGCCTGAAGAAGACCTGGAACGCTATCGCGCCAACAAGTGCTACGGCTAGGATAACCCCCAGTGAAATTACCAGGGCACGCTTTTTCTTTGATTTCATAGCTCACTCCAGTTAGATATTCGGGGCAATTGCTGCTCCCAGAAATGTAGCGTAGTTTATCAGGTGTCCTGTTTCACCTGTCAATAAGCAGGGTCACAGGAGGTACATATCCTCAGCCGCCCTCAGGAGCTGGTCCCTGAAATCGGGATGGGCGATGCTGATAATGCCGAGGGCGCGGTCCCGTGTGGACTTGCCTTTGAGGTTGACTGACCCGTACTCCGTGACCAGGTAGTGGGTATCCATGCGCGGGATGGACACCACCGTCCCGGATTTGAGCTTGGGCACGATACGGGAAACCGTCCCCTTGCGCGCGGTTGAGGTGAAGGCCTGGATGGATTTGCCACCCTTGGAATCGTAGGCGCCCCGAACGAAATCGAGCTGCCCGCCCGTGCCGCTGAACTGTGAACCGGCCATATGTTCGGCGTTGCACTGCCCGGTCAGGTCCAATTCAATCACCGTGTTGACGGCAATCATGTTGTCGTTGCGCGCGATCACTGACGGGTCTTCTGTATAGGAGGCCGGATGGCTCTCCATGCTGGGGTTATCATGGATGAAGTCGTACATCTCCCTGGTGCCCTGCGCCACCACGAAAACGTGCTTGCGGGGGTGCAGGTTCTTTTTCCTCCCGTTGACAACGCCCCTCTCGATAAGATCGACCATAACGGGCGTGAAAACGCCGCTGTGGATGCCCAGGTCCTTGTGCCCCGACAGGTAGCCCCCTATGGCGTTGGGGATGCAACCAATTCCCAGCGCGATGGTCGCCCCGTCCGATACCATCTCCGCGATACGGCGGCCGATTATCTCGTCCTCTGGCCCGGGGGTAGGAGTGTGAATTTCCAGCAGGGGCACATGGTTTTCCACGATAAGGTCCACCTCTGATATATGCAGCAGGGTGTCCCCCAGGACACGTGGCATGTTCTCGTTCACCTCGACCATCAGGGTTTTACAGGTGCGCGCCGCCGCCCCGTTGTAATCGTTGACGGCGCCGAAGGTGAAATAGCCGTATTTGTCCATCGGGGAGACCGTGACCATCATAATGTCGATCTCCATATGCTCCCGCAGCAGCCTGGGTATCTCGTGGATATATGTAGGCACGTAGTAGCTCAGGCCTACCTTGTGGCGTGACCTGTCGGCCTCGGTTACGAACCATGAGTGAGATTCTATGCAATCGGAAAGGTCGGGGGACAGGACCGTGCGTGCCGCATGCTGCATGGGCAGACTGGAATATACTCTTAACCCGGACAGGTCACCCTGCCTGGCGCGGTCCGCCAGGGCTGTTAACAGTGCAGGGGGCTCCGAGACACTTGCTCCATGGACAATAGTGTTCCCGTTCTTGACCCCGGCGATAGCTTCATCCGGCTTTAATAGCCTGTGTCGGTACTCGCTGTAAACGCCCATAAAGGATTACTGGTTCCAGGTGGCGCCGTTATTGAGGCTGTGGGAGAAGGCGCTCTCCGTCCCGCTGGTACCGGCATAGGCGGTGATCCCATCCGGCGACCATTCGACCATGGCGTTGCGCGATCCAGTGGGCGCCTTCTGGCTGGGCTGCCAGCCGGCGTATGTGGAAGTAGGATTGGCTAAGAAATATGTCTGAACCTGGTAGCAACCGCTTCCTGCCTGGCACCTGGCGGCGCCCGCCATCAGCTTGCCGGCGGAGATGCTCCCCTGATAGGCGATGGATGCCACAGGTTCCGGGGCTGTCACGCGGTAGACCTGGTAATCGGTCACCTGGTAGACGTCCCTGCCGGAGTTGCTTTTGTCCCACGAGGCAAATACCCTTCGCGAAAATGGGTTGCTGCCGCTGTAGTCGGAGGGCAGGGCGATATCGGCATGGTTAAGGGGCGTGCCGGCCTGCCCTATCTCCACGGGGTATCCCGTCCACGAGTTCCAGGTTATGGAGCTTGAGCCGAGGTCCCTTACACCCGCGTAAAGATATGTTCGCGTTGCGCTGGATGTTACGAGGAGTAGGGTGCCGTCCGAGGCATAGGATGGAGAATAGCTGATGGCGGCTACGTCCACACCTCCACCGCTGGGGGGCGCCCAGCCGGGTGTGCCGTTGCCTGCATTGGACCACCCGCCGGAAAAACCGGTCAGGATGTTGATTAGCACGCTCCCGCCACCCGCCCCGCTCCAGGTTCCGGCAGCCAGTTCGCGCTTAGGTGCGCCGTAATCCCGGGATATGGCTATGCACCTGACGGCCTGGCCGGCCCCCAGGGAGGATGATATGCCGGTGTCCTGGAACGTAACGCCACCGTCCCCGGAGATATGGACCTGGCTACCACCGGCGGTTACCACAGCTATGAAACCCGGGTCATCGGGTGCCACGGCCAGGTCTATCCAGGGTGCCCCGGCGCCAAGTGCGGCGGAGATGTCCATCCAGCCGGCTCCTGCCGTTGTGGAGCGGTAAAGCCTGGAGCTGGTGGAATCAAGCGCATAGATGGTCAGTCCGTCGTTGCCGACGGCTATGCAGCTGACATCTGCGCCGATCAGTATTAAGCCCCCTCCGCCGCCTGGTACCACAGGCAGGGTCTGCGCTTGCTGAGGGATCACGCCTGAAACTGTGAAAGCCTGGCTCGGCGTAAGCGGGTCGATATTGCCGTTGAGGTCCTGTGTCTTCACATAAAATACGTAGTTCCCGTTGGGCAGGTTGCTGAAGGAGCGCGATGTGTCAGCCAGGAAAGGCGTGTATTCCTTGTCCCATCCCTGCAGGAATGTGGCGTAGATGAAGTTAGAAGAGTTAACCGAGGATAATCCGCTGCCCCATTTGAACGTTATCGTGTTGTAGTTGATGGTGCCGACGGGCCCCTCATGGATGACAGTGAAAAAGTGGGGGCTGTCTCCAGAGGGTAGGATGGGTGGGGCTGATGGCGCTGGGAGGGTCGAGGACTGCGGTGGCTGCAGGGCACAGCCGGCCTGCGGGCAGATAAGTACGGCTAAGGGCACGAGAAGAAGAATAGCCATTTTCAAATACGTGCTTACCATAAATAATCACTGCCTTGCTAATCCATTATACAGCCTCCCGGCCGGGGTGGCCCAGCCGCACATTTCATATTTTGACTGTAGCTGCCTTTGCCCCTATAATCAAATTCGTATGCCACCTGTAACGCGTTTCATCTGCCACCCTGATTAATCTGCCCGCCATGCCAAGCAATGGTATAATTTATCGGCCTTTGGTATCTCATCAGGAGGATAATGTGCCGGAAGAATATATGAAAGTCACTATGGAGAAGATAGTCTCGCTATGTAAAAGGCGGGGCTTTGTTTTCCAGAGCAGCGAGATATACGGCGGCTTGGGAAGCTGCTGGGACTATGGTCCGCTGGGTGTCGAGTTGAAGAAGAATATCAAGGACTACTGGTGGAAGAAAGTAGTGCAGGAACGCGACGATATGGTGGGTATAGATGCCAGCATCATGATGCACCCGCAGGTCTGGGTGGCCAGCGGTCACGTGGCTGGTTTCTCCGACCCCCTGGTCGAGTGCAAAGGATGCAAGCACAGGTTCCGCTCCACAGATATCGACGTCTCGTCCTGCCCCGATTGCGGTGGAGCCCTGACCGAGCCCCGCATGTTTAACCTCATGTTTAAGACCTTCATGGGTCCGGTCGAGGATGCCGCCAATATAGTTTATCTAAGGCCGGAGACCGCCCAGGCACAGTTCGTTAACTTTGAAAATGTGCAGTCCACAACACGTAAAAAATTGCCTTTTGGCATAGCGCAGATGGGTAAATCCTTCCGCAACGAGATTACTACGGGCAATTTCATCTTTCGCACACGTGAGTTCGAGCAGATGGAGATCGAATACTTCGTTAAACCCGGCACCGATGGTGAATGGTTCGATTACTGGGTTAACGAGCGGTTGAACTACTACATCGGGTTGGGCATCAGGAAGGAGAACCTGAGGCTCAGGCAGCATGATAAAGAGGAACTGGCTCACTACGCCAAAGGGTGCTTCGATGTGGATTATAACTTTCCCATCGGGTGGTCGGAGATCGAGGGCATCGCCAACCGCGGTGATTTCGACCTGACGCAGCATTCCAAGTTCAGTGGTAAGACGCTGGACTACTTCGATGAGGAGAAGAACGAACGTTATGTACCTTGTGTCATCGAGCCGTCGTCGGGCGTGGACCGTACGCTGCTGGCAGTTCTATGCGATGCCTATGATGAAGAGGCGGCCGATAAAGAGACCCGGGTCGTGCTGCACATCAATCCGGAGATAGCTCCGGTCAAGGTGGCTATTCTACCCCTCAGCCGCAACGGCAAATTGTTGCCTATGTCGAAGGACGTCTCGGCTATGCTGAGGCCGCATTTTATGACGCAGTACGACGATGCGCAGAGCATCGGCAGGCGATACCGCAGGCAGGACGAGATAGGCACTCCCTATTGCGTAACCATCGACTTCCAGTCACTCGAGGACAACCAGGTTACCATACGCGAGCGTGACAGCATGCAGCAATCCAGGGTGCCTGTACCGGAACTCCTGGACGCTTTGAAAGAGAAATTTGGACTCTGATGAATAAAACAATGACCGGGGAGATAAATGCAGGCTAAGGTGGCCAGCCGGATCGAAAAGATCAGGATCCGTTTCGGTATCAGGGACAAGATCCTCATATCGTTCCTGGCCCTATCCCTTATCTCTGTGGGTATTGTCAGCTCCCTTGCGCTACGTTATATCGGCTCTGTAGGTACACTGACCAAGGAATACAGCGCCTCCATGGGGGAGACGGTCATGTCGGTCTCAATTGCAGCACTCGAGGACCAGGGCAGGCGGACCATCTACCAGAAGTCTTCTGACGTTGCTAAAGAGGTCTATTTCTATTTGCAACTCCATCCGGACCTGGACCAGGCTGCGCTCATACATGACCAGAAACTGAACTCCATCGCGGTGCAGAAGGTGGGCAGAACGGGAAACACTACGGTCTACGATAAGATGGGGAAGATCATCTTCTCCTCGAACCCGAGCAGCGTAGGGGCAAATCTGCGCCAGCTCGGTGGGGAACCATCATATTACTCGTCTATTTTCGAACGTAGCCTGCTGGGGGGTGAGGCCTCGGGTTACTATAAGTATAAAGGGCCTGGCGATACTGAGGAGCGAACCAGGTACATGTACACAGTGCCGGTGGAGTCCTCTGACCTGATCGTGGCTGCAGCTACTTACCTGGACGAATTCTCCTCGGCGGCCGAGGAGACCAAGAACAGGATCGCGTCGGCCGTGGATGAAATGAGCAAGCAGATCGACAAGCAGGCCAGGGAAGCCGAACTGATCTTTATTGCCGTGATCGTGGCCATGGTCGTCGTAGTGTCCGGCGTCTCGTTCTTGCTCTCGGAGACCATCACGAGGCCTATCATGGCGTTGACCAAGGGCTCGGAGCATATCGCCAACGGCGAACTGAGCTATAGGTTCAACGTAAATACCGGGGATGAGATGCAGGTACTGGCCGAGCAGTTCAACATAATGACCAGGGCTTTAAACGAGTCGTATACCAACCTTGAACAGAAGGTAATCGAACGTACCGAAAAAGAGAGGCAGAGGGCAGAACAGCTCCGCACTATTAACGAGGTCAGCCGGAAGATCAGTTCCATCGTTAACCTGGATGAGTTGCTGGCCTACGTAGGCAACCTGCTGCGCCAGACCTTTCATTTTCATAATGTCAATATCTTCCTTTTTGAGCCGAGCTCGGGCAAGCTGATGCTCAAAACACTGCATTTTAGCGGCCAGAAGAACGTGATACCTGTGGGCGTTCCTCTGGAGATGGATGAGGAGGGCATAATCGGCAAGGCTGCTCGAACGGGCGAGTACGTCCTGGTCAATGACCTCAATCTTGAGCCGGGCTTCAGGAAGCCTGAAGGTTTGGGCGAAACCAGGTCGGAGCTGGCTGTCCCCGTGCGTATGGGGGGTAGGGTGCTGGGCGTGCTGGATATCGAAAGCATTGAGGTGGACGGCTTCGACGAAGCGGATGTATTTACGGCCCAGACGCTGGCCGACCAGTTGGCGGTGGCTATCGACAATGCGCGCCTTTACCAGGAGACAAGGTCCATGGCTGTTACCGAGGAGCGCAATCGCATGGCCCGCGAGATACATGATACGTTGGCCCAGGGATTCACCGGCATCATACTGCAGCTGGAGGCCACCGAGCAGGCGCTGGGCGATACCAGCGAAGATGTGCAGAAGCATCTTAACCAGGCGCTCAGCCTGGCTCGTAAAAGCCTGGCCGAGGCGCGTAGATCGGTCTGGAACCTGAGCCCGCAGGCGCTGGAACAGCTACGGCTGGATGAGGCTGTCAAACATGAGGTGGAGAGGTTCCGTCAGGACAACGGCATAGAGGCTCGCTTCACACAGTACGGGGAGAAGCGCGATATACCGCCTGAAACCGGGACCGCCATCTTTCGTATTTGCCAGGAATCGCTGGCCAATGTGGCAAAGCATGCACAGGCGACACGTGTGGATGTAGCCCTCAGTTTTGAAGGTGCGGGAGTTGAGCTGACGGTCAAGGATAACGGTGTGGGATTTGAGCCGGGTCCCGAAGGCAAGATTGGAAAGGCAGGAGGCTTCGGGCTGATCAGTATGAGGGAGAGGGCGCTGGGTCAGAACGGCCAATTTGAAGTGCAGAGTGGGAAGGGTGCGGGGACCGTTATCAGGGCGTCGATCCCGCTGACGTAGGAGGTATGAGAGTGGAGCAGATCAGGATACTTGTTGTAGACGATCACGAAGTAGTCAGGGATGGGATCGTGAGCAACCTGGTTCGCCAGCCGGATTTCGCCATCGTCGGCCAGGCCTCCAACGGGCTGGAGGCAGTGCAGAGGGCGGCCGATCTGTCCCCCGATATTATTCTGATGGACTTGCGTATGCCGGAGCTTGACGGCGTGGAGGCTATGATCAGGATCAAGCAGGCTAACCCGGAGATCAAGTTCATAGTTTTCACAACATACTCCGATGACGAATACCTTTTTGCCGCCATTAAAGCCGGCGCCAAGGGTTACCTGCTGAAGGACGCCCCGCGCGAAGAACTTTTTAAGGCCTTACGGGCTGTCTCGCGTGGCGAATCGCTGATACAACCCGTCTTTACCACAAAGGTGCTGGATAAGCTGGCATCTGAGCTATCCAGGAAAAGCACCGGCGCCGACGCCCTGTCCGACAGGGAGATCGAAGTTCTTGACCTCGTGGCCAAGGGAGTTTCCAACAAGGATATCGCCGACCGGCTGTCCATTACACAGAGCACGGTTAAAACCCACGTGACCAGCATCTTCCAGAAACTGAACGTGACCACCCGCACGGAGGCTGTGACAACCGCTCTCAAACGCGGCATTATCCAGCTCTGATCATACTTTAGTATGATTTTGCCCGGCCGTTTGGACGAGTTTCGCGGTCCCCTTTTACTGGTCGTAAAACCAACCTATATCCCGATTATGCGCGCCAGGTAAATACGTTAGACTTGACCTGTGTCAATGTGTACGAATATGAGTGCGTATTAATTTGTAAAGGTGAGAGATGGAAGAACCGATTAAAGTATTGATAACAGACGATAACGAGGTGGTACGTGAAGGGCTCAAGAGCATCTTCGACGGCCACAAGGACATCCAGGTTGTAGGTCAGGCTGTCGATGGTCTGGACGCCGTGGAAAAAGCCGAAAAACTGCGACCCGATGTCATACTCATGGACGGCCAAATGCCGCGCATGGACGGGCCGACTGCCATACGGGCTATCAAGAAGATCATGCCTGATGTCAAGATACTGTTCCTTACCGTATATGGCGATTACGCCGGCGATGCCCTGGCATCCGGTGCAAGCTGGTACCTGACTAAGGACTGCCGCAGGCAGGACCTGCTCGAGGCCATACGAGCGCTGGCACAGAGCGCGCGACTCAAAGCCAAACCGGCCGGTAAAATTCTTTAGCGCAAAAAATGAATTGAGCCTCGCCTGGACAAGGCGGGGCTCAATTTGATTTCTATTATTTGTTTTGCCGGGACGCCTTTTCCTCTTCCACAAGTGCGCGCCGGTCCACCTTGCCGCTGGCCAGCAGGGGAAGCAAAGGGCGAACTTCGAACTGCTTGGGTATCTTGTAGTTGGCCAGGTGCTTTTTACACAGCTCGCGTATCTCTTCTACTTCGACGTTCTTGCCCGGGACCGGCATGATATAGGCCTTGCCCACCTCCTGCCAGGTCTCGTCCGGGATGGGTATGACCGTGACGAAAGCCACTCCGGGATATTGCTCTATGACCGCCTCGATTTCGCGCGGGTAAACGTTGTAGCCGCCCGATTTGAACATCTCCTTGGTGCGTCCCACGATCTTAATATAATCGTGGCTATCCATGGTGGCCAGGTCGCCCGATTTCAGCCAGCCGTCACGCGTGATTGTTTCGGCTGTGGCCTCGGGACGATTCCAGTATCCTTTCATCACCAGGTCGCCTTTCATCCATATCTCGCCCACTTCGCCCCGGGGCACTTCCTTTCCTGCGCCGTCCACCAGTTTTATCTTGAATGGGGGATAGCATCTGCCTGCCGTCTGTATGAGATCATCCATCGAATCGCCCGGCTTGGTATAAGTGATGAAGCCGGAATTCTCGGTTTGCCCGTACCCGGTCATCAGCGTCGCCCCCGTCTTGGACAACCTCTTGACCATCGATTCGGGAGCGGCCGAGCCCGCCCAGATGATGGTCCTCAGATTGGACAGGTCGTAGCTGTCGAAATCGGGCAGCGTGAACTCGAGCATGAACATGGCGGGCACCTGCCCGAAGAAGGTGATTTTCTCTTCCTGTAGCATCTTGAGAGTACCTGCAGGATCGAAGCGATCCATTAGCACCATGGTGGCGCCCCAGTGCAGGCAGCCCATTATAAGTTCCACGGCACAGGCGACGTGGTTGATGGGAAAGTGGATGAGAGCCTTGCCCTCGCCGCGCTTGCTGTTGGGCGCCATGAAGCGCTCATTCTGGGCTGCGGCACTGGAGATGATGTTCTTATGGGTGAGCAACGCTCCCTTGGGCTTGCCCGTGGTCCCCGACGTATATATGATCAAGGCCGGGTCATTCTCTTTAACTTCGGCAATGCGCTTTTTCAGCGCTGTGTCCAGTTTGCTGCGGTCCTTGCTCATCTCTTGCTCCCAGTTGAGCGTGCCCTCCCAGGGATTGTCTATGATGACCAGTTGCTCAAGCCCCGGGTTGTCTTCCTTGAGCGCGGCCAGGTCGTCTTTGTAGTCGCGCATCAGGGCATCGTAGTTCCTGACCGCGAACCCGATCCTGGGTTTGGCATCTCCGACCATGTACAGGAACTCATCGCGCGTGTAACGCGGGTTTAGCCCGAACCAGATTCCCCCCACCATGGCCGTGGCCATGTAGGTATATAGGGCCTCATCTCGTGCCGCGGAAAGCGTAAATACCCTGTCTCCCTTTTTTACTCCCAGCTCAAGCAGCAGTTTTGCCACGCCGACCGTTCTCTCGTAGAACGTCTTATAGGTAATCCTGCGGTCCTTGAAGATCAGCGACTCTCTGTTGGGCGTTTCTTCCGCCCATTTCCTCACGTATTGCCAGATCAGTTTCTCTTTATCCATGACTGCAACCTCCCATGTCATATTTTATTATTATATGCATGACATCACTTGGGTAAATCGAATTTGGGCACGCCGGCTTCGGGTTTGAAATCAGGCGGCCTTTTCTCTATAGAGGCCTTGATACCCTCCTGCAGGTCCGGGGAGAGCTGGTTCCTCTCCCATAGCTCCGACTCGAACAGATATAGGTCGGACATGCGCGCAACCGAGGCAGCATTCACCTGCTTCTTGCAAATGCGTATGGCAAGCGGGCCACGTCGGATGATTTTGTTGGCTAATTCATAGCTGGCCGGCATCAATTTATCCGGGGGCACAACCTTGTTGACCATGCCGATCCGCAAAGCCTCGTCGGCGCTGACAGGATCACAGGTCATGATGAATTCCTTGGCCCTTGACGGTCCCAGCAGGGACACCAGCCTGGGAGTTGCCCCCCAGCTCAGGAATACGCCCAGTCCCGTCTCAGGCACACCCAGCCGGGCGCTCTCGACAGCAATACGGAAATCGCAGTTCATGGCGATGCACAAACCACCTCCCATGGCCGGACCGTTGATAGCCGCTATGGTGACCTGCTCCAGGTTCTCGATGGCCGACATCAGGTCCAAAAAAAATAGCTGCCAGATTCTCTCATTGGGCATCTCTTTCTGCGACATGTGCTCGGACAACGCGTCTACACGCAGGTCGAAGCCGGCCGAAAACGCCCGGCCGGCCCCCGTAAAGATGACGACCCTTGTATCGAGATCATACCTGAACTCCGCCATCAGGTCGCGCAGGTCCAGGAAAAGCCTCGTGCTAAGCGTGTTCAGTTTTTCGGGACGGTTAAATGTCACAAGCGCAATGCCCTCTTTTTTTTCTACCAGAAGGGTTTCATATGCCACTGATCTACTCCGATTTAAATGCCTTTTAGCAATTTGAACTGGACTACATCCACAATGCCCATGTCGGTAAGGCGCAGCTCGGGAATGACCGGCAGCGCTATGAACGACAGCAGGGCAAAGGGGGCCGGCGGCAGCTTGCCCAGCGAGGCAGCCACCCTCTCCAGTTCCTCAAATTGACCGGCGACGGCCTCCGCAGGCTCGGGCGAAAGCAGTCCGCAAATCGGTAAAGGTAACCTGGCCACAGGCTTTCCCCCGCGGCAGACCACTAATCCGCCCTGCATCTCCTTCAGAGCTTCTACGGCCGCCAGAATATTTTTATCGTCGGCACCGACCGCCACGATATTGTGCGAATCGTGGGCTACAGTGGATGCGATGGCGCCCTCTTTTAGACCGAATCCGCGCACAATACCCAGGCCTATATTACCCGTGGCCCCGTGCCTTTCCACCACTACGGCTTTGAGCAGGTCCCTGGAGGTATCCGGCTGGAATTTACCCCGGCCTGTTTTCACCATCTGTTTCCTGGTTATTATCTGGCCGGGTATGATCTCGATGACGGGGAAATGCTCGTTCCTGGACAGTAGTTCAAGCTTTGATATCTTGAAAGGTTTATAGTTGACCGACTTCATCAGCCGGGAAGGCGTCTTTATTACTGTCTTGCCCAGGTACCTGCCTCCCTTTGCCGCCAGCTTGCCGTTGTAGAAGACCATGTCTACTTCCAGCTTCTCAAGGTTGTTGATGGTAACGAGATTGGCCCGGCTGCCCGGCGCTATGCGTCCCAGGTCGTGCAGGCGGAAGTACTCGGCGGGATTGAGCGTTACCAGTTGTATGGCCCTGATGGGGTCCAGCCCCATCCCAATAGCCTTTCTCACTACTGCGTCCACATCCCCGTCCCGCAGCAAGTCTGAGCAGCTGCGGTCGTCTACCACGAACATGCACCTGTGCCATGTCTTATCGGTGATCAGCCAGATCAGTTCCTCCAGGTTTTTTTCCGATGTGCCCTCTCTGATCATGAGGTAGAGGCCGCGGGAGAGCTTCTCCCGGCTCTCCTCAAGCTCGGAGTTCTCGTGGTCGGAGTAGATGCCGGCAGACACATAGGCGTTCAGTGATTTTCCCCTCAGTCCGGGCGCGTGCCCGGCGATCACATGGCCGGCGGACGCATCTATCTCATCAATCACCGGCTGGAAGGCGTTGATCACGCTCGGATAGTTCATCATCTCACCCAGGCCGACGTTATTCTTCCATTTGAGCAGCCGCTTGATATCGCGCGCCCCGATAGCTGCGCCGGAAGTCTCCATATGCGTGGCGGGCACGCAGGACGCTGCCTGGAAGTAGAAGTCCAGCGGAAGATTTCGCGCGCAGTTCAAGACGAACCTGATGCCCGCAAGGCCGGAAACGTTGGTTATCTCGTGCAGGTCCGTGGATATGGAGGTTACCCCGTGTGGCACCACCGTTTGAGCGTAATGCGCGGGGTGTAACATCGAGCTTTCTATGTGGATATGGCCGTTGATAAAGCCGGGCGAGAGGAAAGCGCCTTTGAGATCTATGACTTCCCCTGCCTCAGTATAGTCACCTATTCCGGCGATGCGTCCGTCATACACGGCAACGCTGCTTTCTTCGATGCTGCTGGTGAAAACGTTGACGATGCTGGCGTTTTTTAACACCAGGTCGGCTGGCCTGTCGCCCCGCGCCACCGCTATCAAATCTGGCAGGTTCATATTCCCTCGGTCACTCAATATAGCAGATATCGGGCAGGTTGCGGTATTTCTCATTCCAGTCAATACCGTAACCCACTATGAATTTATCGGGGACGGTAAATCCCAGGTAGTCGATTTTTACATTCACCCTGCGGCGGGCGGGCTTTTCAGTCAGGGCGCACAGGGCTGCCGAAGCCGGCTTTTCCCTTTTGACATAGCGGAGGAAGTAAGAGGTGGTCAGCCCGGTATCGATGATATCCTCCACCACGATGACGTGGCGGTCCTTGACCGGCTGGTTTAGCCGTCCTGTAATCCTGATCTTGCCTGAGGACTCAGTGCCGCTGCCGTAGCTGGACAGCCGTACGAAATCCAGCTCCAGCGGCATATCCAGTCTGCGCACCAGGTCCGCCATGAAGACAAAAGATCCCTTGAGGATGCCGATAAGAAGCGGATTTTTACCCCGGTAATCCCTGCTTATCTCGGAGGCCAGCCTTTGCACGGCGGTGTCTATCTCTTCGCTCTTGATAAGCTTTTTCAGCTTGGGCGGCATACACGGATTATAGCTGCATGCTTGGCCTTTGTCTATTTGTTGTGCAGGGCGGTCATTGCTTGGTGACCAGCTTCTTGACAGCGCGGTTGAGGCCTTCCAGAGATAGGTTGAACATGGGGAAGAGCTTGGCGATGATCTGTACCGTGGGGTAGCTGCGCAGGACGGACGTCTCGGGATTAAGCCAGACGACGTGGGAAAACTGGGACCTGAACTGCTTGAGCCTGTCGATGCCGGCGTGCTTCTGATACCCGTGGAAATAGAGGTCGCCGAAGCGGTCCATCAGCTCTGAATAGGCCATACAGGCATCGCCCACAAAAATGACCTTATAATCAGGCTCCAGGATTTTCAACAGGTGTTCGATAGTCTCCCCCTTGCGCTGCTGGATATCGCTGTAGAGGACATCGTAGGGGCAGTTGTGGAAGTAGTAGTACTTGAAAGAGCGGAAATGGCTGAGCGAATTGGCGGCTGAGAAAAGCTGGCTGCAAAGGTCTGCGTACGGCTCCATTGAGCCACCGGCATCCATGATGAGCAACAGTTTGATGCTGTTCTTGCGGGGGCGCTTCCATTTGAACTCGAGCTCGCCTGCGTTCTTGCACGTGGCGTCGATGGTCCGGTCCAGGTCAAGCTCGTCCTCGGGGCCGGCGCGGTTCAACTGCCTGAGTTGCTTCAGCGCCACCTTCATCTGGCGGATGTCCAGGGTAACGTCGTCCCTGTAGTTGCGAAAATATCTCTGTTCGGCGATGCGGACCGCGCTGCGCATTCCTCCCGGACCGCCCACCAGCATACCCTGGGGATTTTTACCGGAGTGGCCGAAAGGCGACGTGCCGCCGGTGCCGATCCAGTAATTGCCCCCGTCATGCCGCTCCGTCTGCTCCTTAAGGCGTTTCTCGAACTCCCGGAGCAGTTCCTCCAGGTCCATCTTTTTAATAGCCTCCATTTCCTCGGGCGTAAGCTGCGGCCTGTTCCTGGGGTCCGTCAGCCACTGAATCAGCTCTTCGGTGACCTCAAAGGAAGGAGCGATGCCGCCGAAGTACTCCTGAAATGCGACGTCATACTGGTCGAAATGGGTCTCGCTCTTAACCAGTATGGCGCGAGCCAGGTAATAGAAGTCGCTCATGTTGTGAATCAGGCGCTTGTCCAGGGCCTCCATCAGGATCATCCATTCGTTGATGGAGACAGGCACCCTCTTTTCCTTGAGCTTGTAGAAAAATGGCGTAAACATAGCAGGTATTAAGCAGGTGGTTGAACTCAGTTACCGGATATATTGTAGCCGCGGGTCTGCACCTTCTTTTTAACGTGGTGTGTCATATAGAAATCGATATCGTTTTCCTTTTTGATAAGTGTGCCCAGGAAAGGTATCTCGCCGTCCTTGATTTTACCGTCCAGGCCGCTGGCCATGAGGGCTTGTATCCAATCGATTAATTCGCTGGTGGAGGGCTTTTTACGGAAGTCGTCGATCTTGCGCAGAGTGTAGAATGTCTCCAGCGCTTCCTTGAGCAGGGTGCTCTTGATGTCGGGAAAATGCACCTTGACTATCTCCTCCATCAGGGGTGGTTCGGGGAAATCGATGTAATGGAAGATGCAGCGGCGCAGGAAGGCGTCCGGCAGCTCCTTTTCGTTATTGCTGGTGATGATGACGATGGGTCGGTGCTTGGCCGAGATGGTCTCATCGGTCTCCGGAATATAGAAGCTCATCTCGTCCAGCTCGTTAAGCAGGTCGTTGGGGAATTCCAGGTCGGCCTTGTCTACCTCGTCGATCAGCAACACTACCTGTTCGGGAGCGGTAAAGGACTGCCCCAGCTTTCCCAGCTTGATATAGTGCTTGATATTGGAGACATCCTTGCCGCCGAAGCGGCTGTCGTTGAGCCTCTGCACGGTATCGTAAACATACAGGCCTTCGGCTGCCTTGGTGGTGGATTTGACATGCCAGCGGATCAGTGGCTTGCCCAGTGAAACCGATATACTGTGCGAGAGGAGCGTCTTGCCAGTTCCGGGCTCACCTCTTACCAGCAGCGGCCTTTTGAGCACGATGGACACGTTAACGGCATTTTTCAGCGCGTCCGAGATAACGTAATCGGCCGATCCTTTGAACTTCTCAAATTGATCCTGCTTCATGATGTTTCCTCCGGGGGTATCTTAATTTACATTTAAACCCCCCGGCCGGTGGGGTCGGAGGGCCTG
>Ga0247842_10000881_pt1 | contig 56445 bp, 48 predicted proteins | sample LaCruzMarch2015__3_FD_192411 | JGI IMG/M metagenome (GOLD analysis project Ga0247842, IMG submission 192411) | Freshwater microbial communities from meromictic Lake La Cruz, Castile-La Mancha, Spain - LaCruzMarch2015_19m | ecosystem: Environmental > Aquatic > Freshwater > Lake | place: Spain... | reverse complement strand
GCGCCACAGGCCGCGACGACCTACGAGCCGCCGCCTGAGCCCAAGGCGGAGGCGCCGGCGTCGGCGGCCGCGCCGGACCGCACGACCTTCGAGCCGCCCGTGCCGACCACGGCGCCACAGGCCGCGACGACCTACGAGCCGCCGCTCGCGTCGCAGCCGGCGGCGCCGCTCCCGGACGCAGGTACATTCCTGGTCATTCCATCGCAGGACGAGCAACTTCGCGAGGCGCCGGAGCTCCCCCCGCAGAGGCTGCACAAGCCCACGCTGATCGCCGCGGCGGCCGTCGGGATCGCGTGGATCGTGGCCCTCCTCGTCATCGACCAGGTGATCCGCTAGGCCGCTCGACGGCAGATCGCCGCGCGCTCGCGCCCGCCGGCCCGCCTTGTCTCAGGGGGTGAAGGACAGCCGGATTCTTCAACGCTACGCCGAGTGCGGCGTGCGGCGCGCCGCACTCGGCGTCCAGGACGCCAGCGCGACGACGGCCAGGTCGACGCCCAGCGCCACGAGGACCCACAGCGGGGTGTCGGGCGGCGCGAAAAACGCCCACGCGAAGACGCCCGCCGTCGCGAGGCCCACGACGATGCCGAGAGCCACCTTCACCGCGCCGAGTGCAGCGCGGCGGCGGCGCACCGTGGCGGCGCGCATGACGACGTAGAACTGGACGGCGAACAGCGCCCCGCCGCCGAACAGGATCAGCCACTTGAGCCACGAGCTGGAGCCGGCGCCGGCGCCACCGCTTTCGGTGACGCTCCTCACGCGGTCGAGGTTGACGCTTGCGGCTTTCGCGAGCTGTGGCGCGTCCGACTGCTTGAGGTCGGTGAGCACGGCGATGGCGGCGGCGTCGTCGCCGTTATCGGCGTCGACCAGCGCAAGACCCATCTTGGCGTAGTCGTTGGTGGCCGTCTCGTTGGAGGCGGTGAAGTCGGCCGTGGCTCCATCGAGGTCGCCCTTCTCGAGCCTCGCCATGCCTCGCTGATAGTACGCCGCGGACAGGTTGGCGGCGATCGTCTTGACCATGTCTTCGCCCTGCTCCGACTTTGCGAGACTCTCGAGCGAAGATATGCCCTGGTCGTAGTCCCCTTGGGCGCACAGGGCGCAGGCCAAGGCCAGGTCGGTCTGCACGCTGGGCGCGATCGCGGCCGACTTCTCGAGATCGCCTTGGGCGTCTGCGTAGCGCCCGTCCTGAGCCGCGATCAGACCGAGGTTGTAAAGCGCGGCCGCCTTGACGCTCTTGCCGACCTTGGTCGGGGGAGTGTCCTGCGCCTGACGCGTGGGCGGCTCGGCCTTGTCCGCATCGCCCTGGAAGAGGTAGCCGGCGCCGATGTTGAGGTCGGCGCCGCTATACACCCGATTGAGGCGCAGGACCTTCTGTAGCAGCGGCAGCGCCTTGCCGTAGTCGCCGGTCTCGATGTAGCACACGGCAAGGTTGTTGAGGGCGTCGGTGTCGGCCGGGTCGAGCTTGACCGCCTGCGTGAACAGGTCCGTCGCTTCGGGGATGTCGCCGGCGGCCAGCGCCTTGCAGCCGAGGTTGTACGGGTGCTGCGTCGCGCCCGGCGCGGGCCCTGCCGCCACGGCCAGGCTCGCGAGGACCAGCAGAAGGGCGACGCCCAAGAGGGCGCCCACCCGCCGGCATCTGCTCAGTATGTGGTCGGTCGACATGGCGGCTCGGCTCGTGGCGTTAGTAGGGTTGCGCCTGGCAGGAACAGGGCTGGTCCGACTGACAGGTGCAACTCGACACGCCCTGACACGTACAGACCGCGTCGCAGGTGCAGGCCGCGGGAGGCCCGCTGTCCGACACGCAGCTGCACGCCGCGACGGCCTCACACGTACACACCTGGTTGCAGGTGCACACCAGATTGCACGTACAGAGGGCGCCGCCAAAGGCGTCGTGCCCGGTGAGCTTGGTCTTGGTCGTGTGGGCGCGCGTCTCCTTGCCGGGCTTCTTGGTCTTCTTTGGCGTCTTCTTCGGCGGGGAGATCTTGCGAGAGGGATCCTCGGGCGCGACGAACGTTTCGGGATCGGGGTACTCGTAGTCGGGCCGCGGCGCGCTCCAGTGCAGCACCTCGGGCGACGCGCTCGACGCCGGCGTCGTCGCACTGGGCGTCGACTTCAACGTGTCGTCGGGCGCGCTCTCTCCGGCGCGAAGGGAGGCCCATTGCTCCGGCGTCTCGCTCTCGTACACGGAGAGCTTCGGCGGCTCGTAGCCGCCGTCGGCCGCGAGATCGCCGGCGGCTAGACCGTCGCTGCGCTGATCGTCGGACACCGGATCACCTCCTCGAGCTGGTCCAGCGTGAGTCGCCGGTTGATCGCGCAGCGCGCGATGACGGCGTCGTCGGCGCCCGGATAGAGCCGCTTGGAAGGGCAGTCGCCGGCGCAGTGGTATTTCGAGAAGCAGCGCGCGCATCGCGGCGCGTCGTTGACGGTCAGGCGGCGGAGGGCGGCGATCCGCGCCTCGTCGAAGACGAACGACCTGTGCGTGGGATCGTAGGAGCCGTAGATGAAGGTCGCGGCGCGGGGGTCGTCGCTGCCGGTGATCTCGTAGCAGGCGGTGACGTCGCCCTCTGTGGTGATGTTGAAGCTGGGCCTGCTGGCCTGGCAGAAGGAGCACGACAGGGACGCCTGATGCGCGCCGGAGTAGGCGACCTCCACGTCGTGACCGGAGGCGTGCTCGCGGCAGGCGCGGAAGACCTCGACGAAGCGCTCCGCGCTCGGCGGCCGCAGGCCGTTACCGAGCGAGCGGCCGCACACGAACAGCGGCTCGAGGTGGATCGTCTTGAGACGGTAGGCGCCGATGAGGTGGCGCACCGTCTGCAGAGCATGGTCCATCGCGTCTGACGTGCACGTGAGCCGGACGCCCAGCGTGCAGTCACTCTCGGAGAGGCGCGCGAGGGTGCGTTCGACGGCGGCCGACGAGGGACCGCCGTCGGCGCGCGGCCGCAGGCGGTCCTGCACGGCCGCCGGGCCGTCGATCGAGACCATCACCGAGGTCATGTTCTCGGCCAGGTAGCGCCGCATGCGGTCGCTGATGACGCCGTTGGTCGCGGTCCCGGTGGAGAGCTGGATGGCGTGTTCTTCGCAGCGCCGGCGGGCGTGCTCGACGCAGCGCCTCAGAGTGTCGCCGGCGAGCGTCGGCTCTCCGCCGCCGTGGAAGGTGACCGTTGCCTCGGTGTGGCCGCCGGCGACGGCGTTGTCCACGACGAAGTCGATGGCGTCGAGGGCGACCTGCTCGTCGAGGTAGCGTGGCTGCTCGCCGCCGGACGCGTAGCAGTAGAGGCAGCGGAGATTGCAGGCCGACGTAAGGAAAAGCGTGACCGCGGTGGGGCGGAGCGCGGTCGGCGCGAGGTCGGCGGCCGCGTGCCCGCCGCCGGCGGCGGCCGGGGGCGGGACCGGCGCCGCGCCGCTCGCCCGGCGCCTGCCGCTCGTCTTGCCGATGAGTTGGAGATCCACCAGAAGATCGAGCACCTCGCGGGTGCGGGCGTCGCGAGTCACGGCGCGCTCGGCGGCGATGTCGGCGAGCAGATCGAGCGCGGCGTCGTTGACCACCACGCTCGTCTGAAGCAGAGGCGCGTACACGAGGTGCTCGCGACCCCGCGGCAGTGAGAAGACCTCGGTGGCCAGCCGGTACCGGGTCACGCCCGCTCTCCCGTGATCCCGTTGCCCGACCCGTAAACGCCGAACACGAGGCCTGCCCCCGTGAGGGCTTGCAGACAGTGGAGGGTGTCGGCGCGCGCCGCGGCGGCCGGGATGCCGTGCTCAGCGGCAAACAGGGCGGCGAGGTCGTCGACCGTACGCCGCCCATCGACGCCGCGCCACACGTGCGCCGCCGAGCGGTTCAGGCGGAAGACCGGCCCGTGCGGGTCGATGGGCGTCGGGCGCAGTTCCACGCCGCGGCCGCGGACAGTCTCGAGGAGGTTCTCGGCGCGTTGAGGCCGCGCCGGCCCGGCCGTCGTGGCGCGACTCTCTCGCAGACTCCACAGGCGACCCAAAGCGAGCGCGAGGGCGCCGCCGGCGACGGCCACGAGGAACGTCTTCCTGGTCGTCGCCCGACTCGGCCGTTCCACACTCGCGGCCACGCCACAACCTCCTTGATCCCGTTCTTCAGGGAACCGATGACCCTGCGGTCGGGTCCAATGGTGCGCCCTGTCGAGCCCCGCGTCAAGGGATTGTGGGCAAGATGAGCGACAGACGGCTTGACATGCGTGAGCCATGGCGTAGAAAGGGTATGGGAGAAGCAATGGAAGGTCGAGCGGCGCGAGACCGTCGCGAATCAACAGGGGGTGGTCCGGATGAGGTCGCGAGCGCGCAGCGCAAGCACGTACAGGTCTGACGATCACCGGCGGGGATGGCGCTCTGTCGGTCGCGGCGCCGCGGCCACCGTCCTCCTCGTCAGCATTCTCGTGGTCATGGTCTGCGCTGCGGCGAGCGCATCGGCGGCCACGCCGTCGATGACCGGCAAGACGGTTTCCGCGGTGCTTGAGCGTTCCGTCGGGGGCAAGGCCATGCGCGCCGGGACGGGCGCGACGGGGAGTCTGCTACCGTTCTTGCCCTCCCTCGTCGCGAGCTCGTCGGGCGCACCTCGCGTCGGTTCTGGCGGCGCCATCTTCTACGACGGGTTCGAGGGGGGTATGTCGAACTGGTCGGTGTGGCCGACGAGCGGCGCCCCGGCGTGGGCCACCACCACGTATCTGGCCGCCGCCGGCTCGGTCTCGGCCTATTGCGCGGGGAGTCAGATCCCAGCCCCCGGCCCCTACGCCAACAACATGAACGCGCAGATGATCGCCGGTCCGTTCGATCTCTCGACCGTCACCTCGGCGACCTTCCAGTACAAGCTCCACTACAACACGGAAGTGGACAAGGACTATGTCCAGGCATTTGTCTCGATCGACAACGATATGTTCTACGGCCCTGGATACACGGGCGACAGCCAAGGCTGGACCGACAAGAGCATCGACCTCACCAACGTGTACACGCTCGGCAACGTGTGCGGCAAGAGCCGGGTGTGGATCGCCTTCTTCTTCGTGAGCAATCCGACGGTCACCGGCGAAGGCGCCTACGTGGACGAGGTGAGCATCACCGCCGGCGGCGGAGGCGGCGGCGCGGCAAAGCTCGTCCTGGCCGCCGATCGCACGACCGTGCCGTACCACGGAACGGTGAACCTCACGGGAGTGCTCCAGGACGCGACCTCTGGGTCCTTGCTGCCCAACCGGGAAGTGACGTGGTACGCGGCCCAGGACATCAGGATCACGGGGTCCTGGTACCCGTTGGGTACCCAGAGCTCGACAACGGGCGAGTACAGCCAGAGCTTCTGGATCGACAAGCTCACGTGGTTCGCCTTCACGTTTGACGGCGACGGCCAGTACCTGGAGGGCGTGAGCAACTGGGTCAAGGTGAAGGCACACGCCAAGGTGACGCCGCCGGCCGTCCCGCCGCGCGTCCCCGCCAATGTGCTGATCACGAGCTGGGGCACGATCAAGCCGCCGCACACGGCCGCGCAGAACAAAGTCAGCCATACCAAGGTCTACGCGCAGCACTTGCTCGGCGGCAAGTGGGGACGCGCCATAGCGTTCTTCGCGAATTCGTACCGCAACGTGCCAGCCGGTGGGGACCCCACCGAGACGCAGTACTCCTTGAGCCTTCGATGGGCGCCCGGCAAGTGGCGGGTCTGGGCCGTGCACCAGGACGCCGAACACCTCAAGTCCACCTCGACGCTAGGGACGTTCACCGCGTACTGACGCCGGCCGGCGGGATGAGTGAAGGCGGTAGGATCGGGAGCGACCGCACGCCGCCAGTGCTCGACCGCCGGGAGGCGACATGGAGCTGAAGACCCGCGGCGCCCTGCTCGACGAGGTGGGTCTGTTCGGAGGGGCGGCCTGGACCACCGCGCTGCCGGCGCTCGGCCTGCTGGTGGTGAACCAGGTCGCCAACGTCGGCTGCTACACGCTCTTCGCGCTCTCGGGGCGCGCCGACCGCTGGCGCACGTTCATTTTCCTGCAGATCCTCGGCGGGGTCTTCGGCCTGTTCACGCAGCTGAGCTTCGCCGGCCTGGTGCGCTACGCTTCGCTGCCCTTCGCCAACGCCACCGGCATCGGCCTGGCGTTCGTCTCCGCGCAGGTGTTCAGCGCGGGCCTGCTCCTGCGTGAGCCGTTCACCCTGCTGCAGTGGTTCGGCACCGGCCTCGTCTTCGCGGGCGTGCTGCTGATCGCCGCCGGGCAGCCGTGACCCCGCTCTCATGAGTAGTGACGCGCTCGCGACACGCGAGGCCGCCCGGCAAGGCGGTAGGGTACAATCCCCGTAGGTCGCCTCGTGCCGAAGTGGCGGAACCGGTAGACGCGCTGGACTCAAAACCCGGTGCCCGAAAGGGCGTGTGGGTTCAAATCCCACCTTCGGCACCATATCTTCCCGCCGGGCCGGGCGCGCCGCAGGCGCGCCCGGCCCGGCCCCTCGCGGGCGCGCGGGCGCGCCCCTCATCCGCTATCTGGTAGCATTGCCTTCCCGTTCGTGACTGCGGGTCTGGCCATCCCACCCGTGCTTCCCGGCGGGGCGGGCGACCGCGACGAGGAGCTTGACGCATGACGGTGCGGCTCTTGGGGCTCGATTGCAGCCCGCGCGACAACAGCAACAGCGGCATCATGCTCGAAACGTCCTTCGAGAAGCTCGACGCCGCCTACCCGGGCGAGGCCGAGCACGAGATCGTCCACCTGCGTGACCTTCACATCGAGCCCTGTAAGGCCTGCAACGTGTGCGGCAAGACCAAGGACACGGGCAGGTTCATCCCGTGCGTGCGCATCGACGAGGACGACGTGCAGATGGTCCTCGACAAGATGGTGGCCGCCGACGGCCTCCTCGTGGCGACGCCGGTCTACTTCGGTCTGCCCACAGACCTCTTCTCCAGGTTCATCATGCGCACGCGGCCGCTGCGTCATCAGGACTTCAAGCTGGCCAATCGCGTGGTGGGCGTGATGGCTACGGCCGGCCGTCGCTCCGGCGGCGCCGAGACGGCCATCATCGCCACCTGGCTGCCCTTCGTGCGCAACGGCTGCCTCGTGGTGGGCAACGGCGACGGCACCTGCCAGTTCGGCGCCTACGGCTGGGCCGGCGGCCGCGGGCACATCCTCAGCGACGAGTGGGGCCTGGAGCAGGCCTTCCAGACCAGCGAACGGGTGTTCACGCTGGCCGGGGTGTTCAAGGCGGGCGCCGCGGCCACCGGTTTCGTGAACCCCATGAAGTTCTCCTACGGTGCGGGCACGCGGCCCTGAGCCACGACGACGGCCCGTCGCCCCCACGAAGCGAAGGACGCAGCATGACCGACGCCGAGACCATCCTCGAGTTCATCCGCGAAGAGGCCGACCTCGAAGCAGACGAGGCGAACGCCGACACGTCGCTGTTCCGCGACCAGTTGCTCGACTCCATGAACCTCACGGCGCTCATCGCTTTTCTCGAGGAGACCTTCTCCATCAAGGTGAAGCCCATGGACATCGTCTTCGAGAATCTCGACACGGTGAATCACATGCTGGCCTACGTCGCGCGCAAGAAGGCGGGCGATGCCTGAGGCCGGCCCTGGGCAGACCGGCCCGCACGAGGCCGGCGCGCCGCGGGACGCTGTTCCGCGGCAGGACGCCGGCGCGCCGCGGGACGCCGTCCCGGCGCACGGCGCCGTCGTGGCGCACGACGCCGACCGGCGGCCGCCGACGCGGTGGTTCTTCTACGGCCTCGGCCTGAGCCTGCAGACGCTGCTCTGGTTCCTGCTCTTTCTGGCGATCACCGTCGCCGTGCTGGTCGGCGGCAAGCTCACCGAGTTCCGCTACGTCGGTTTCTGACGTCTGACCATCCGCCTCTCATGACCGCCGCTCTCATGACCGACGCCGTGGCGCGCCTGCGCCGCTGGGCGGCCGCGCGCCCCGATGCGCTGCTGCTCGTCACGCGCGGCCGCGCGTACACCTACGCCGAGGTGCTGCGCCGCGCCACGGCGGTCGCCGCCGCCCTGCGGGCGGCCGGCGGCGACCGCGGCCGGCGCGTCGCCCTGTACCTCGAGGAGTACGACCAGTTCTTCGTCTGCCTGCTCGGCGCCTGGCTGGCCGGGATGGTGGTCGTACCGCTCAATACCAGCCTGCCGCAAGCCGACGCCGATTGGCTGATCCACAAGTCGGCCCCCGATGTGCTCGTGCTGGCGGCCGACGACGCCTGCCCCGGGCAGGGCACGGCGCGCCTCGTGGTGACCACCGACGAGGGCGGCCTCGTGGACGGCCTGCGGACGGCCGGCGCGGCCGCGGGGGCCGGCGGCGGAGCCGCTGCGGCGGCCGGCCCGGTCGGCGCGGAGCGCCTCGAGGCCGTGCGCGAGGACGAACCGGCGATGATCATGTTCACCTCGGGCACCACGGGCCTGCCCAAGGGCGTCCGCCAGACGCTGCGCGCCGTCTCCAGCAACGCCGGCCTCGTGGCGCTCTCGCTCGGGCTGCGCCAGGAAGACCGCATCTTCATCAACACGCCGCCGTACTTCACCAGCGGCATCTGCCACTTTCTCACGCTGCTCGCGGTCGGCGGCGGCGTGGCCGGCCGGCTCGGCTTCTTCTTCGGGGCCGGCCTGCTCGACGAGATGGAGGCGCTGGGCTGCACGGGCTTCGGCGGCGCCCCGGCGCACCTCGTGCGCGTCGTCGAGCCGCTCGAGGAGCCACGCGCCCATACGCTGCGCTTCTGGGTGAGCAGCGGCGACCACCTGCCGCTGCCGGTGATCGAGAAGTCCCGCCGCGTGCTGCCCGGCGTGGGCCTCTTCAACATGTACGGGCTCACCGAGGTGAGCGGCCGGCTCTGCGTCCTGCCGCCGGCCGAGCTCGACGTGCGCGTCGGCTCAGTGGGCCGGCCCATCGGCGACATGCGCGTCGTGGCCCGGCGCGGCGACGGCGCGGCGGCCGCGCCCGGCGAGACCGGCGAGCTCTACGTCACGGGCTCGTTGCTCATGCAGGGCTACCTGGACGAGCCCGAGATCACCGCCGCGACGCTCACCGCCCACGGTTTCAAGACCGGCGACTTCGGCCACGTCGACGAGAGCGGCGCCGTGTGGATCGCCGGGCGCAAGGACGACATCATCAAGCGTGGCGGCGAGAAGGTGAGCATCATCCACGTGCAGCAGGCGCTGCAGGGGCTCGGCCGCTTCGCCGACGTGGCGGTGCTCGCCGCCCCCGACGACATCCTGGGGCACGTGCCGGTGGCCTTCGTGGTGCCGCTGGAGCCCGACGGCTTCAAGGCCTCGCGCCTCCTGCGCGAGCTGCGCGGCGTGCTGCCGTCGTCGTCGCTGCCGAGCCGCGTGATCGCCGTCGCCGCCATCCCGCGCACCGGCTCCGGCAAGGCCGTGCGCGCCGAGCTTCAGGCGCTGCTCGCGGAGGCGCTCGGGTGAAGGGCTTCGGGGCGGGTTTCCGCAACCGCAACCCGCTGGTCCTGCTTGTGGCGGCCGCCCTGCTCGTCCCGGCCCTGCTCGGCTTCGAGTATCTGTTCACCAGCGGCGCCTGGAGCGTCGTGCCGCTCAAGTACTGCCTGCGCAACGCCGCCGACTCGTTCACCTACGTGTCCTGGACCGTGGGCGACAACAAGCGCCGGCCGCCGGCGGTACCGTCCGTGTACCTCACCGGCGGCTCGGCGGCGCGCGAGGCCATCGTCAGCGGGCCCAGCCTGGCCGCCGCGGTGAAACGGCTCGGCGGCCCGCGCATCGCCGCCTGGGACCTCGCCTGCATCAACCAGGACTTCGCCGCGACGCTCGCCATCGCCGACAACGTGCCGGACTCCCCGGCGTGGGTGCTGATCGGCGTCAATCTGGGCCGCTTCACCGCCTTCCCGGCGCAGAACGAGCAGCAGGTGATCGGCCGCGACCTCGTGCTCAAGAGCGCGTTTCTGCAGCGGTACGTGTCGCGCGTCTACGGCCGCTACACGTACTCGTACACCATCCTGCCGGGCATCTTCTCGTACCTCACGAGCTACCTGAAGAAGGACGGCCCGGCGCTGCTGGAGGCCAGGCTGACGGCGCGTGCGTACCGCCAGCACCACTACACGCAGAGCGGCATCCACACGCCGGGGCAGAAGGAGCGCATGGTGGCGAAATGGAACGCCGAGCGCTACCCGGTGTTTCGCCGCAACCTCGCCTACAACCTGGCCATGCTCGAGCAGCTCGTCGTGCGCTGCGAGCAGCGCGGCGTCCATGCCGTGATCGTCGAGCTGCCCCTCAACGAGCAGGTCGTCAAGGGGCGCTTCGACAAGGCCATCGCCCAGTACCGCGCGCCGGCCCAGGCGCTGGCCCGCGAGCGCGGCGTGCCGTATCTCGCTTTCGACCGGGAGCTGGCCATCCCCAGCGCCGACTTCCACGACCTGTCGCATCTCGTGGAGCCGGGGCGCGTCATCTGGCAGAAGCAGCTGGCCGAGGAGCTGGTCACGCTCATGGGCTCGAGCGCCGAGGGGCAAGGCGGCGCGCTGTGAAGATCTACTTCACCCTGTACCTGATCCCGGTCGTCCTCGCGGCGCTGCTGGTCTTCTGGCTGGCCCTGCGCCACGAGCGCGTCAAGCTCATCTTTCTCATCGTGCTCTCGGTGGCCGTGCTCGCCGTGCTGCACCCGGCCTTCGCGGCGATCGCCGTGGGCCTTGTGATCGTGGCGCACCAGCTCGTCGACCTCAAGCGGCGCAAAGAGCTGAGCGGCGGCCGCGTGGTGCTCATCATCGTGGCCATCGCGGTGATCAGCCTGGGGATCGGCAAGTACGGCCAGCGCGGGGCCATCGCCATCTGGGGCCAGGACGACTGGATCGTCTCCTATCTGCTGATGCCGCTGGGCATCAGCTACTTCGTCTTTCGCCTGCTGCAGTACGTCTTCGACTGCCTGCGCGGCGTGATCGCGGAGAATTCGCTGCTGCGGCTTGCCGCGTTCGTGATGTTCATCCCCACGTTCCCGGCCGGCCCTCTGGAGACCTATCAGGGGTTCTACGAGAAGCGCAGCTACTCGTTCGACCGGCAGCTCTTCTACAAGGGCCTGCGGCGCATCGCCCTGGGGTACTTCAAGAAGGTCTTCGTCGTCGACTTCGTGTTCGCCATCTTCTTCACGAAGATCATCTCGACGGTCGGGAGTCCCGGCTTCCAGGCCTCGGAGCTCGGGCCCTGGTGGCCGCTCGCCTACTGCATCCTCGTCTTCGTGCGCGCCTACTTCGACCTGTCCGCCTACACCGACCTGGCCATCGGTTTCTCGGCGCTGTTCGGGTTCCGCATCATGGAGAACTTCCACCTGCCCTTCCTCTCGAAGAACCTCGGCGACTTCTGGCGCAGCTGGCACATCTCGCTCAGCACCTGGTGCCGCAACAACGTGTACTTCCCCGTGTTCGGCCTCACGCGCAAGCCCTGGCTGGGCCTGTACGCCAGCATGCTCACTATGGGGCTGTGGCACTACGTCGACCTCAACTGGACCGTCTGGGGCCTGTACCACGGCACGGGTCTCGTCGTGGTCTCGCGCTGGGAGCGCTGGAAGAAGAAGCGCCGGAAGGCGCGCAAGAAGGCCGGCCTGCCGCCCGCGGCGCCCTACGAGAAGTACACCCGCTGGCTGGGCTATCCGGCCACCTTCCTGTTCGTGGCCCTGGGCTACGCCTTCGTCTCCACGCGCTCGCTGGACCACGCGCTCACCATCATCTACCTCGCCTTCCGCCTGCCCCTGGCGTGGCTCGCGGGCCTCGTTCTGTGAGAGCATGGGCGCAGCGGGGTAGGAGAGAGACGTGCTGAACAGTTCGCCAGAGCGGCGCGCGCGGTGGAGCTCGTTGGGCCGCGGCTTTCGCCAGCGTAACCCGCTGGTGCTGCTCGCGGCCGCCCTGCTGGCGCTGGGCGCGCTGCTCGTCTTCCAGAGCGCGCTCGTTCACGGCGGCCTCACGCTGATCTCCGAGGGCCGCCTTCTGCGCATCACCAACGATGACTACCTGCACGTCTCCTACCGCGTCGCCGAGCTCAACCGGGAGCCGTCGCAGCAGCGCACCATATACCTCTTCGGCGGCTCGGGGACCATGGAGTGCTTCGTCGACCAGCAGTCGCTCGGCGCCGAAGTATCGGCCGCGTCCGGCCAGGACGTGCGGGTCGTGAGCCTCGCCGCGCATCGGCAGAGCATGGCCATGTCGCTGGCGCTCGCCGACAACCTGCCGGACGGGCGCGCGCTGCTGGCCATCGGCCTCGCGCCCATCCGCCTCACCACCGACCCGAAGGAGGACGCGCGCCTGCTCTCCGGCCGGCCGCTCCTCGTGCACAGCCCGCGGCTCGAGTCGCTGGCCCAGCGCTTCTACGGGCAGAGCCCCGCGGCCCTCGGGGTGATCCCCGGCTTCTTCGACTACCTGGGGTCGTACGTGAAGGCGCGCGACGGCAAGGCCGGGCGCCCGGAGCTGGGCGATTCCCTGGCCTACGCCGAGCACTACTACCCGCCTGGCGCCAAGGGGCACTTGCCCCTCGGCAAACGGCGCAACGTGCTGTACGTGCTCGAGGAGGACGTGCGGCTGTACCGCCTCTATTCCGCCTACAACCTCGCGATGCTCGAGGAGATCCTCAAGCTGGCCCGCGACCGCGGCTTCGCCGTGGCGCTCTACGACCAGCCTCTCAACGCCTCGGCGGCGGGGCCCGACTGGGCCGGCGTCGTGCCCGCCTACCGGGCGGAGTGTCGCCGGCTCGCCCGCGAGTACGGCGTGGCCTACCTGCACATCGAGCGCGCCGTGAAGCTCAAGGACGACGACTTCGCCGACCTCTTCCACCTGCTGGCGCCCGGGCGCGCCAAATGGCAGCCGGAGATGGCGCGCCAGCTGGCGGCGGCGCTGCGCTCTCCGTCCGGTCCTGTGGCCCTGCGCTCCGGCGTCCCGGCGCCGGCGCAGTAGGGCGGCACGCGCCGCTCAGGCGCGCGGCACGTAGCGCTCGGGCGCCCAGTCCACCGCCACGCGCCGGGTGACGGCGGCGGCGAGCAAGGCGCCCGCCTCGGCGTCGTCCGGCTGCATGACCTCGAGCGCCGAGTGCATGTTGCGCACGGGGATGCTGAAGGAGAGCGTCGCGGCTCGACCCGACGCCATGAGCTCCTGGGCGTCGGTGGAGGTGCGGCCCGGCAGCGCTTTGACCTGCACCGGGATGCCCTCGGCCGCGGCCACCTCGCGGGCCAGGGCGAGGAGCGCCTGGTTACTGGCCGCGCCGCGGTGCAGCACCGGCCCGGCGCCCAGCTTGACCTCGCCGCCGATCTTCTTGGCGTCCATGCCCGGGTCGTCGCTGGCGAAGTCCACATCGACGACGATCATCACGTCGGGCCGCCAGCGCATGGCCATGGCCTTGGCGCCCATGAAGGTGGTCTCTTCGTGCACCGTGGTGAGGGCGGTGAGCTTCGCCGCCGCGGGCGCCGACGCATAGTGCTCGAGGGCGCGGGCGCAGACGTAGACGCCGGCTCTGTTGTCGAAGGCCGGCGAGGCGTAGCGCCCGTTGGCCAGCGGGAGGAAGACGGCGGGGAACGTGATGGGATCGCCGATCTGCACGAGCGCGAGGGCCTCGTCACGGTTCGTGGCGCCGAGGTCGAGCCACTGCTCGTGAAGGTCCGGCGCCTTGGCGCGCTCCTCCTCGGTCATCTTGTGCGAAGGCCGGCGGCCGACCACCGCGTTGACCGGGCCGCCGGGGCCGTGCACCACGAGGTCGCGGCCGGGCAGCAGCTGCGCATCCACGCCGCCGATCTTGTCGAACGAGACGTAGCCCTGCTCATCGACATAGGTGACGATGAGGCCGATCTGGTCGTTGTGGGCGGTGACGACCACGTGGGGCGCGCCGTCCGGGACGACGTCCGCCCAGACGTTGCCCAGCGGATCGCCCTGCGGGGAGGCGATGCCGGCGAGGCGCCGGCGCACGATCTTTTGGGCCGGCGCCTCGAAACCGCTGGGCGCCGGCGCGGCGCACAGGTCACGCAGGAAGTCGAGGTCGGTGGCCATGGGTCCCTCCGCTGTCGTGCGTGTGTGGGCGTCGCGGCGCCGGCGGGCTGCGCCGACGCCCCGCATACTATCGGCAAAGGAGCGCGAGGGCACCCGCGCCCCGGCGCGAGCTACGCTCCGCCCCCCGCGCCGTAGTATCGTGGTCCCATCGAGACGCCCGCCGGCATCCCCCGGCGCCCGCCGCGGCGCCGCTCCGCCGCGCGCCGCCGCCATCTGGCGCGGCGTCGCGGCGTCGCGCTTCTCGTCGCCCTGGTCGTCGTCGTGCTGCTCGCGTGGCGCCTCGTGGCCTGCGGCTGTGGCGGGGCCGGCGTCGCGGCGCTGACCTACGGCCCCGTGCCGCCGGCCCCGATCCCCTCTCTGGCCGGCGACGGCGTCAAGGTCGGCACGTTTCTCGGCGACTACTCGCGCCGCTTCTACGGTCTGGGACCGGCGCCCAAGCGGCTCGACGTGCTCTGGAAGGCGCGCCTCGGCAGCGGCTGGAGCTCGGGCAAGTACGACACCGACCCGCCCAGCAAGTGGGCGGGCAGCGGTTGGACCGGCATGCCGAGCATCGTCGTCGATGGCGGCAAGCCCTACGTTCTTGTCGGCGGCTACGACCACCGCCTGCGCCGCCTGGACGCGGTGACCGGCGAGGTCGTGTGGGAGTACGAGTACGACGACATCATCAAGAGCAGCCCTTCGGTGTTCCAGAACCCCGACCCGACCGGCGCCGACGACAAGTACATCGTCTGCGCCGGCTCGCGCCGCGGCTACCCCCTGAAGCTCGCCGATCCAGGCGTCGCGCCGTACCGGGCGGTGACGTTCGGCAGCGGCAAGGAGCTCTGGCGCCTGCCGGTACCGCAGACCGCCTGCTACAGCCGCGACTGCGACGGTAGCGGCTTCTATCTCGACGGTCGTCAGTACATCGGCGTCGAGAGCGGGTGGATGTACGCCCTCGACCCGCTGCAGACAGTTGATTGGAACGGGCAGAAGCGACCCAGGATCGTCGCCCAGCGGCTGCTTGTCGGCGACGCCCGCGCGAAGTCGCACGAGGGCAACCTCGTGCTGGAGTCGTCGGCGTCGGTGCTCGGCCGGCGGATCTACATCGCCTCCGGCGCGGGACACGTGTACGGCATGCGGCGCAGCGACCTGGCGGTGGAGTGGGACTTCTTCACCGGCTCCGACCTCGACGGGACCGTGGTGCCCACGCGCCGCGCCAAGCTTCTCGTGCCGGTGGAGAAGCAGTACATCAAGGGCCATGGCGGCGTCCTCTGTCTCGACCCGTCGCGGCCGCCGGAGAAGGCCATCGACTGGTTCTTCCCCACGGGCGAGCGCAAGGTCGGGGAGTGGAAGGGCGGCCTGATCGGCTCCTGCGCGGTCAACGATGAGTACAACCGCGACGGCCGCCTGCCGGCGCTGGCGGCGTTCAACGCCATCGACGGCTACCTGCACGTGGTTTCACAGGACACCACGAGCAGCCAGCTGGTCGAGGGTCCCAACCGGGAGCCGGGCCTGCAGACGCCGGTGGAGATCGCGCGGCTGTGGAACGGGGGCGCGATCTCCACGCCCCTGCTCTTCGGCGAGACGCTCATCACGGCCGCCTACGACCAGCGCGTGCACCTCTATCACGTGGCCTTCACGCCCTCCGAACAGGGCCTTGAAGGGGCGTTGCCCAGCGCCAACGGCGACGGCAAGTACTGGCGCGCGAGCTTCACCGAGACCGACCAGTTCTTCGCCGGCGGGGGCTTCGAGAGCACGCCCACGCTGTGGGACGGGCGCGTGTACGTGGGCTGTCGCGACGGCTGGTTCTACTGCCTCGGCGACAAGCCCTGAGGCGCGCGGCTCAGCCGGTGACGTAGACCTCGACGCGGTCCTTGCCGCGCTGCTTGGCCCTGTAGAGCGCCCTGTCGGCCTGGTTGACGAGATCGTCGGCGTCGACGGCCTGCGCCGGCAGGGTGGCGACGCCGACGCTGGCCGTGATGTGCGCCGCCAGGCCGTCGCTGGTCGCGGGCAGCGGCATCTCGACCTCAGCGATCGCGCGCCGGATGCGCTCGGCGGTGGCCTGGGCGCCGTTGGCCGTCTCGGCGAGGCCGGCGCTCCGCGGGCCGGTGTGCGGCAGGATGACGGCGAACTCCTCGCCGCCGTAGCGCGCCGGCACATCCACATCTTCGCGCACCTGCGCCCGCAGGATATCGCCGACCGTGCTCAGCACGCGGTCGCCGGCGGGGTGCCCGTGGCGGTCGTTGACGAGCTTGAAGTCGTCGAGGTCGAGCATGATCACCGAGAGCGCGAAGCCGTAGCGCCGCGCGCGCACCGCCTCGGCGCGCAGCCGTTCGAAAAAGTGGCGGTGGTTGTACAGGCCGGTGAGCCCATCGGTGGTCGCCTGGCGCTCGATGGTCTTCTTCTGTTCCTGCAACTGGCCATACATCTGGGCGTTGCGGATGGCCGCGGCGGCCTGCTCGCCGAGCGCCGTGCAGAGCTCCGTCTCCTCTTTCGTGAAGCGGCGCAAGTGCTCCGACTCGCTGACCTCGAGGATGCCCACGACGTCCTGACCGACGATCAGCGGCACCATGAGCGACGACAGCTCCTCCCAGTCGAGGAGCGCCTCGCGGTCCAGCGGGTCGATATCGGGGTCGTCGAGGCTCACCTGTACCGGACGGCGGGAGCGGATGACGGTGTGGTGCTGCGGCAGATCATCGAGGACGTAGACGGCGCCCATCGGCTCCTCGAAGGTATGGGACGGGTCGCGCTGATAGTGCGCCAGCCACACGACGGTGTTCGCCTCGGGATCGTACTGGTAGATGTAGCTCGACTGCGCGCCCAGGGCGCGCGCCGCCTGGAGGCAGACGACGTCAAGGACCTCGTCGAGGTCGAGCGTGGACGCCATGGCGCGAGCCGAGTCGATGAGGGCCGTGAGCTGCCGGTTGCGGGCGGCCACGGCGCGCGAGTCGCGGGCGTTGCGCAGCGCGAGCGCGGCGAGGTCGGCCATCTGGCGGACCTGGAGCCTGTCGGCTTCGCTGAAGCGGCGCGGCGCGCGCTTCTCCGTGAGCTCGAGGATGCCGATGACCTTGTCGTCGGCGACGATCGGCGCCCAGATGGCGGCCAGCTCGTCCCAGTACGCCATGGTCTCGGGGCCGGCCACTCCCGTCACCTCCTCATCCTCGGCATAGTCGGTGAGGACTGTGCGCAGTGTGACCACCCAGGGAAGAGAGGGGATCGCGGCGAGGTCCTTCAGGCGGCCCACCCAGGCGCGGTCGCGGTCGGTCAGCTCGTGCGACCAGATCGCCTGGGCGCGGAGCGCGCGGCGCTCCGGAAGGTACTCGTAGATGCAGCATTCGGAGCAGTGGACCGCTCTGGCGATCTGCTGCGTGAGCGCCTTGAGCGTGTCTGCGAGGAGGCGGGACTCTCGGTCGCCCCCGTCGATGAGCGCGTGGGAATGTATGTCGTCGTCGGGCGTTGTCATCGTCTCCTTGCCTTGCCGCTGATCGGCGCTTCGCGGATCAGTATCTCACCATCAGCTTCTTCGTGGCCGCGGTCAGCCCATCGACGGTGAGCTCGAACATGGGGAACACCTCGCGCACCTTGCGGATCGTGACGCTGCCGTAGGCGTGGTCCCAGTCCGCCTGCGGGATGGCGTTGAGCCACGCCGAGTGGTCGAAGTGGCGGTGCAGGCGCCGCAGCCACTCGATGCCCGGCTCCTCGTTGCCGAAGCCCCACCAGATGATGCCGTCGCGGCTCAGCAGCTCGCTGGGCGCCATGGCCGCGTCGCCGACGACGATGAGCTTGTAGTCGCTGGGCAGCTCCTGGAGGACGCGGCGCGTCGAGATAGCGTTGCTCGTGCTGCAGCTCGTGTCGAGGTAGAGCCAGTCGTAGACGCAGTTGTGAAAGTAGTAGAAGCGCAGGTCCTTGAAGTGCGAGCTGCGGTTGACGGCGCTGAAGAGCTGGCTGCAGAGGCGGATGTACGGATGCATCGATCCGCCGACGTCCATGAGCAGCAGCACCTTGACGGCGTTCTTGCGGCTCTTGCGCCAGACGAGGCTGAGGCGGCCGGCGTTGGCGGCCGTCTCCTCGATGGTCTCGTCGAGGTCGAGCTCGTCGGGGACGCCTTCGTTGCGCGAAGAGAGCTGACGAAGGCGCCTGAGGGCGAGCTCGAACTGCCGCACGCCGACCTCCTGGTCGGTGCGGTAGCCGCGGTAGCGGCGCTCGCCGGCCACCTTGACGGCGGACCTGTTGCGGCTCTCGCCGCCGACGCGGATGCCGCCGGGGTGAAAGCCGGAGTGTCCGAAGGGCGAGGTTCCGCCGGTGCCGACCCAGCGGTTGCCGCCGTGATGGGCCGCGTCCTGCTCGGCGAGGCGCTCGCGGAACATACGCTCGAGCGCCTCCAGGTCGAGGCCCTCCATGGCGGCGGCCAGCAGACGCCGCTCCTCGTCGCTGAGCCCGGGCATGTCGAGCGGGTTGGCGAGCCACTCCCAGACCTCGTCCTCGATCTGCGGCGGCGTCTCGATGCCCTTGAACATGGCTGCGAAGGCCTGGTCGTACTGGTCGAAGTAGGCCTCCGACTTGACGAGGATGCTGCGCGCCACGGTGTAGAACTGGTCGAGGCCGGCGGGGGCGAGCCCGAGGGCGAGGGCGCGCATCAACGCCAGCCACTCCGTGACCGTCACGGGCACGCCGTAGAAGCGCAGCAGGAAGAAGAAGTCGGTGAACACGTCGTCTCCGGGCGGGCGCAGGCCGGGCGGCCGGGCGCGCTAGCGCCGCCGGCCGCCCGCGAGCGCCCGCTGCGCGACGTCGACGTCGTGATCCTTCTTGAGCAGCACGCCCATGAACGGCAGGCGCGCGGCGATCTCCTGCGGGTCGAGCCCGCCGCGGGCCAGCGCCTGCACCCAGTCGATGAGCTCGCTGGTGCTGGGCTTCTTCTGCAGGCCGGGCACGTCGCGCAGCCAGTAGAACGCCTGGATGGCGAGGTCGAGCAGGCGCTTGTCGAGCCGCGGCACGTGTACGTACACGATGCGCTCCATCATCTCCTCGTCCGGGAACTCGATGTAGTGGAAGACGCAGCGGCGCAAGAAGGCGTCGGGCAGCTCCTTCTCGGCGTTTGACGTGATGAGCACGATGGGCCGGTGTACGGCCTTGACCGTCTCGTGGGTCTCGGGGATGCCGAACTCCATCTGGTCGAGCTCCCACAGGAGGTCGTTGGGGAACTCGAGGTCCGCCTTGTCGATCTCGTCGATGAGCAGGACGACGCGCTCCGCGCTCTTGAAGGCCTCGCCCAGCTTGCCGGGCCTGATGTACTGAGCGATGTCGCTCACATCTCGGTCGCCGAACTGGCCGTCGTAGAGGCGCTGCACGGTGTCGTAGAGATAGAGGCCGTCCTGGGCCTTGGTCGTCGACTTCACGTTCCAGACGATGAGCGGCATGTCGAGGCCGCGGGCGATGCTCTGGGCGAGCATCGTCTTGCCGGTGCCGGGCTCGCCTTTGATGAGCAGCGGGCGGCTGAGCTGGACGGCGACGTTGACCGTCTGCATGAGGTCGGGGGCGGCGATGTAGTCGCTGGTGCCGGTGTAGGTCGAGGACTGGCTCGTGGGCTGGCTCATGGCGTGCGCTTTCGGTCGGTGGCGCGAATGGGGGGCGGTGGGAGGCTGCCCGCGGAAGCTTAGCAGAGGGAGAGCGCGGCCGTCGGAGGTGCAGTGGGGCCAGGGCGGACCGCGCCCGCGGAGCTCACGCTCCCGGAGTCGCGCCAGGCCGTGCCGGATCGCGCAGGGGGAGGCTGAGGACTGGACATCCTGGAGGTGCGCGCCGCCGTTGCGCAGGGTCGATACTGAGATCGGGAGACACAGCACCGACAGGAGGGAGACGACATGAGGCCACCGACAGCGGACCTTTCCAACGAGAGCACTCTGCGGCATTGCGATCTACTCGAGCCTCTGAGCGACGAGCAGATCGCCGAGCTTGCGGCTCGTGCCGGAACGCGGTCTCTGGCCGAGGGCGAGGTGCTCTTCGACCAGAACGCCGAGGCTCGCGAGCTGTTCGTCGTCGCGAGTGGCCGCCTGGCCGTCCGCCTGGCCACGCCGACCGGGCACGTGATCGAGGTGTTCGACGCCGGGCAGTACCGCCTGTCGGGCTGGTCGGCCCTCGTCGCGCCTCACGTGTACATCGCCGACGCGCAGGCGGTCGAGGACACCACCGTGCTCGTGATCGCGGCCGCCGACGCGGAAGAGGTGTTCCTTCGCGAGCCGGCCGCCGGCTACGCCGTGATGAAGAAGCTCGCCGGTACCATCTCGGTGCGCCTGCGCGACATCAAGGAGGAGCTTCTCGAGCTGCTCGGCGACTGAGCGGCGGCCGCGGCCGTCAGAGGCGGCCGCGCGGCCTCAGATCCGCAGGCCGGACCCCCACGGGGACCGCTTCTGCGCCGCGGCGACCTCGCGCAGCGCCTCCTGCAGGGTCACGCGGGTCAGCGGCCGCAGGTTCTCCACGTCGATCACGTTGTGAGGGGCGAGGCCGGCCTGCAGGAGCCGGGCGTGATGCCGGAGCTGCAGCTGGGACATGCTGATGAACGCCTCGCGCAGCGACTGCTCGCAGGTGGTGTCGTCGCCGCACGCCTCGCGCACAGCCTCCAGGCGCTCGAGGGTGGTGGGCGCGGTGATGCCCCTGGAGAAGGCGTGGTAACGGGCCAGGTTCTGGATGGGGATGAGGCCGTTCTTCTTGATGTCGAGGCGCCCTTCGAGCCGCTGCCGGAACCCCAGCGCCGGGCGTACCTTCGCGCCCAGCAATTCCAGGCCCTTGAGAAAGCGCGGGTGCTTGGGGGCCTCGCGCATGATGTCGGTCAGCGCCAGGTCCACCTGGAGCTCGCCGGCGACCTGGCGGTAGTCGAACGCCACGCTGGCGCGCGCCATCCTGTCGAGGTCGCGCCCCTGAAGGCAGTCGCTGAAGACCGCCTGCCACCGCGACAGCGACATGCGCCACTGGGGCGTGCGCGCGAGGACCCCGTGAGGGTCGGCGGCGAAGCCGCAGCGCACGAGGCCGTCGTTGACGTCTTCGGCCACGAGCCGGTAGAGCTCATCGACGGCGGGGTCGTCGGTGTCGGCGTAGGCGAGCCCGTTGTCCTGGTCGGAGGCCAGCGTGAGCTCGCTGCGCGCGGCGCTGCCGAACGCCAGCCAGGCGTAGGGCGCCGGCGGCTCGCCGTGCCGCTCGAAGGCGAGCTCGAGGAGGCGCGATGTCATGGTGTCGCAGAGCACTGTGAGCACGCGCGTGAGGGATGGCGCGTCGAGGTGGGCGTCGAGCAGGTCGAGGAAGAGCCTGGGCATGTCCGCCGCGGCGTCGTCGAGGTCCTTCCCGGTGCGCGCGGACTGGATCGCGCGGCGCAGCGCGAAGGGGCTCCGCGCCTCGAGCGTCATCAGGTTGCTGGCCGACAGGACGCCGACCACCTCCCCGGTCTCGTCGAGCACGGGGAGGTGGTTCACGCCCGCGACCATCATCGCGATGCTGGCCTCGGGGGCGAGCGATTCGGCGCCGATGGTGTGTACCGGTGTCGTCATGATCGTGCTCACTGGGGCATCGCGCGAGACGCCTCCGACGACGACCTTGTTGCGCATGTCGATATCGGTGACGATGCCGAGCCCGCCGGGGGTCCGCACGAGGATGGCGGAGCGCCTTTCGTCGATCATCAGCTGGGCGGCGTCGCGGATCGTGGCGCTGGGGTCGCAGAAGACGGGCGCGCTGCGCACCACCTCGGTGACGGGGCGCGTGCGCACGTCGGGCAGGGCGCTCATCGAGCGCGCCGCCTGGAGCAGCCGCTCGCGCTGATTACCCGCCAGCCATTTCACCCCTTCGGGGCGGCTCAGAAGCTCGACGGCGACGTCTTTGGGGATGCAGTAGACGACTGAGTCGGTGCGCGCCCGCGCCGTGAACTCGGGGGCGAGACCGGTGAGCAGGGTCGGGTGGCCGAAGATCTCGCCGCTCGTGAGGATGGCCACCAGGGCCTGCTTGTGCAGCAGCTCCAGCGTGCCCTCGTGCACGACGAAGAGATGCGTGCCCGGCAGCCCGCTCTCGACCAGCACCGCCTCGCCCGCCGGGACCAGCCGCTCCGTGGCGGAGACGGCGACGCGCTCGAGCTCCGCGGGGTCCAACCCGGCGAAGGGCGGCAGGAGCGCGAGGAACCGCACACGCTCGTCCGGAGGCTCGATGTCGAAGAGGCGCTCGCTCACGACCGCCGCCTACCCGAGGCCTGGGACGAGGAGGCCGCGGGTGCGCAGGTGGTCGAGGCTGGCGAGGACCGAGGCCTCATCCTTGTGCTCGAGGACGATGCTCGCGCCGGCGGCGCGCGCCGCCTCGAGGATGGGTCCGAGGTCGATGACTCCCGTCCCCAGAGGGTGGTGGTGGTCGGCGCCGCGGTGACCCTGGTTGTCGTGCAGGTGTACGTGCCGGAGGTCCACGAGCGGGTCGCTCAGCCAGTCGCCGAGCGTGCCGGTGATGGCGGCATGGCCGGTGTCGAGGGCCAGGCCGAGGCCTTTGAGGTCGAGATCGCCCGGGGCGATGAAGTGCGAGTGCCTGGGGAACGGCATGTTCTCGACGGCGATGGGCAGGCCGATCTCGTCCTGGAGCGCGCTCAGCTCTTCGAAGGCGCGCTCCAGAGAAGCCGCGACCTTCGGGTTCCACCCCCGCGCCCGACGCTGCACGTCGGGGTGCACGACGTACAGCAGGGCGCCGAGCTCCGCGGCCACCCACATGTGTCGGCGGTGCAGGTCGATGGCGGCGCGATGCCTGGACGCCGAACGGCCGCCGAGCTTGAAGTGCGCGAAGGGGCCGTGGACCGTGAACGGCAGGCCCGCGGCCTCGACGACGCGCACGTTGACGGGTTCGAGCAGGGAGTGGCGCCCCAGAGAGAGGATCTCGGCCGAGGGCGCGAGCTCCGCGATGCGCAGCAGGGCGGCGCCCAGCGAGAGCTCGTAGTAGGCGCCCGTCGAGATACCGATGTCATGGTCATCCACCACACTTCGAGTATTGCACACCCGGCGTGCGCTGAGACGTCTCAGGCGATGAGCCCGCGACCTCGCAGGTAGGCGAGACTGGTGGCGACATCGTCGGCGTTGTTGAGCTCGAGGACTATGGAGGCGCCGGCGGCGCGCGCCGCGGCAAGCACGGCCGCGGCGTCGACCACGCCGGCGCCCACCGGCAGGTGCGGGTCGTCGAGGTCGCCGACGCCGGCGTTGCTGTGCAGGTGCGTGTGCCGCCACTCGGGGGGCGGCGCGGCGAGGAAGGCGTCGAGGGCGCCGCTGATCGCGGCGTGCCCGACGTCGAGGGCGAAGCCCAGCCCGCGCAGGTCGAGGTCGCCGGGCGCCGTGAAGTGCGAGCTCCCGGCGCCCGGCATGTTCTCGACGACGATCGGCACGCCGGTCTCGGCCTGGAGCTCGCGCAGCGCATCGAAGGAGCGCTCGAGGGCGGCGACCACCGCCGGGTCGCGGGGGCGCGGATCCGGCCGCCAGTCGGGGTGCACCAGGTACAGGGTGGCGCCGATCTCGGCGGCCGCCTCAAGGTGGCGGCGGTGTTCGTCGAGCGCTTCGAGGCGCACCGCCTCGGACGGGTCGCCGAGGCCGGTGTAGCCGAAGGGCCCGTGCACGGAACACGGCAGCCCGGCCTCGAGCGCGGCGCGCCGATTGCGCTTGCTGAGCAGGGTGTGCATCCCGAAGGAGCGGATCTCCGCGGACGGTGCGACGGCGGCGATGCGTTCGAGCGCCGCCGGCAGGAACAGCTCGGAGTAGGCGCTGCTGGAGATGCCGATGTCGTGAGGCGGGTGCACGGGGCTCAAGTATGGCAGACGGGCGGCGCGCGCGCCGCGCGGCAGGCCGGAGTCCAGATTTCACGCAGATCGCACCACCCGCTCGGGGCGCGCGGGTAGACGCCGCCGCCCGACTCGACAGCGGCCAGCAATGTAACCCGGCGCGGCCTGGCCTTTTGGAGTTGGTCGTGTATACGGTGCAGCCTGATGCTTCACGACCGCCACATGCCCGCTGAGATCGACCTCGACCTGGACGCCGAGCAACTGCTCGGCGTCATCCCCGCAGACGTGCTTGACCGGCTCTGGCCTGGATTCGCAGCGCAAGATTGCGACGTGTACATCAACCCGGTCAGTCTGCGTCGCCACTTGCAGGGGCGTCCAGACTTCGTATACCGAGTGGCGGCACTCAACCAGCATGCCACACGCATCGCCGGCTGCCTTGCGACCGCCTCAGTCTTCGCGCGGTACGACAAGGTGGCGCTTGGCGAGGCAGGTGTGACTGCCTACGTGGGTGTGCCCGGCGTACGCGGCGACACCGAGTACCTCGGCGTCGGGATGCACCTCTACCCCGTGAAGCAGGGCCGCAGGCAGCCAAACCACGTGACGACCCTGATGCCGCCGATCTCCGCGAAGGGTCTGGAGGTGAGGTTAAAACGACAACGTCACTACCGGCCCGAGGACGGGCCCGATGGTCCGCTCTCTTTCGTGGAGTGACCGATCCGGGTATAATGAATTAGTCAATGGCGAGGTGGAGATTCTCCCTTCGACCACGTACCTGTCGAGCAGCGCACTCGATGCTTCTGCGGAGCAGCGTAGTAAGTGATCCGGGGACTGGGAGTCCCGGCGCCGGCGACGAGATGAAGGAGCGGCTTGCCGCTCCTTTGTCGTGGTGGCGCATCGGCGCCGCGAAGAGGCCGGCTCCCGCTACGCAGTAACCGGTCTGGAGTTGAGTGTGGCAGGGGGGACGGGGCGGTCAGCCGCGACGTAGCCCCAGGAAACGCGATCATCGCGTCAATCCTGGCGGCGGAGTTCGGTGGTCTCTTGCCACCGGGTGGATTCCCATCGGGGCGATCGAGGCAGCATGCTCTCCTCGGCCCTGCCGGACGAGCACGTCGATGGGCGAGATGGAGCGGCCTGCAGAGGGCGCATCGTCGGATTCTGTGGCCAGAAGCTCGCCGACGATGCGGACCGCGTCAGCGACTCGCGGAGTGGGCCTCTTCGAGTGTAACCGTCAGTGTCATGCGGGGTCAGTGCTCCGCGATCTCGAGGTCACGGCAGATCCTGCGGGCAAGGAAGTCGTTGATCTCCCTGTGTCGCGGGATCGACGCGGCCTTGCCGGCAGCCCGGTTCACGAAGATGCAGTGTCGCGCGCCCTCCCTGAGCAGCCGGCAGTCGTGCGCTTCGAGGTGGCGGACGAGCTCGCTCCGCTTCACGCCGTGACGCGGAGAGGCTCGCGAATGACGTCGCGGCTGCCGAGCCGTTCTTCGGCAAGCTCGCGATTGGCCTCGAGGACGAGCTCGACGGCCTCCTGCAGACTGGCGCGGGCTTCGTCGAGAGTAGCTGCCTGCGTGTTGGCGCCCGGCAGCTCCTCGACGTAGCCGATGTAGCCCTCGTGCACTTGCTCGAACACCGCGGTGAGCGTGAGTTTCATGAGTCTGACCTCCTGCGCTCCAATGTAGCACGGTTTGCCTCGACGCGACACGGTGACGATGCGGGACGCAAGGTGACGTTTGCGCTCCGGTCGGGCCGCGTCTCGACGGGGGAGCCGCCGAGGCCCGCACTCCGAGCCATCCGTCCGTCACACTCGCGGGTTACAATGCCAACGAACCGTGTCGTGGAAGGGGCCCTGCATGGCAGTTCAGATGGGGAAGCTCGTACGCGCCGACATCCGCAAGGTGTGGAAGAACGAGGCGGCCGACTCCACTCCGTGGCTCGCGTCACCTGAGGGCATCGAGATGCTGGGCGCCGCCATCGAGCTGGAGCTCGAGTTGCGAGAGACCGAGAAGCCCATCGGCCGATTCTCTGCCGATCTGGTCTGCGGAGTCCCCGAGAGTGACAAGGTCGTGCTTGTCGAGAACCAGTTCGGCACGACGGACCACGACCACCTGGGCAAGATGCTCACCTACGCTGCCGCCTTGGATGAGGTGGTCTCGGTCGTCTGGATCGCCGAGCGGTTTCATGACGAGCATCGTGCCGCACTCGATTGGCTGAACCAGATAACCCCCCAGACGGTGAGCTTCGTCGGCATGGAAATCGAGGCGTGGACGATTGCGGGCTCCCCGCCGGCTCCCAAGTTCAATATCGTGTGTCAGCCGAACGACTGGTCTCGCCCGGAGCCCTCTGGCCTGAGCGAGCTTCAGCAGCTACGTCTGGCTTTCTGGACATCGTTCAAGCAGTACCTCGAGGACGTTGGCAGTCCGGTCAAGGCCCACAAACCGGGGACAGAGAATTGGTCCAACTTCAGCAGCGGTATCCCCAACATGGTGCTGGTGGCCAGCGTCAAGCCCAAGTACCTGGACGCAGTGCTCTACAGTCACGGCGGCCAGAAGGCGCTCTTCGCCGAGCTTGAGAAGCGGGCACCGGATATCGCATCGTCAGTCGATGGACCTCTGGAGCTCAGCAATGATCCGAACAAGAAGCACTCGTGCGTCGGGGTGAAGCGCGATGCAGACATCGCCGATCGTGATCGGTGGCCGGAGTACATGGCGTGGCTCTCAAAGCGGCTTGCGGAGCTGAAGGCGACCCTCACGCCGTTGATTGCAGAAATCCAGGCGGAAATGGCCGAGCGCGGGATTTCCGAAGCGTGAGCGCCCGAACAAAGGTCGCGAGCGGCAAGGAGCCGCTCGGCTTCGAGCAGAAGCTCTGGGCCGCCGCCGACAAGATGCGCGGCCACATGGACCCGGCCGAGTACAAGCACGTGGCGCTCGGCCTCATCTTCCTCAAGTACATCTCTGACGCGTTTGAGGAGAAGCACTCGGCCCTGCTGGCGGAGGCCGAGGAGGAGGCCGCCAGGAGCCTTGCGGCCGGCGGCCCCGGCGAGTCCAGTTGCGACCCCGAAGACCGCGACGAGTACCTCGCCGACAACGTCTTCTGGGTGCCGCGCGAGGCGCGCTGGTCGCACCTGCAGGCGAGCGCCAAGCAGCCCGAGATCGGCAAGCTCATCGACGACGCCATGGTGGCGATCGAGCGCGAGAACCCGAGCCTCAAGGGCGTGCTGAGCAAGGACTACGCACGCCCGACCATCAACAAGCAGCAGCTCGGCGAGCTCATCGACCTCATGAGCACCATCGCCATGGGCGACGCGGAGAGTCGCAGCAAGGACCTGCTCGGCCGCGTCTACGAGTACTTCCTCGGGCGCTTCGCCAGCGCCGAGGGCAAGGGCGGCGGCGAGTTCTACACGGCGCGCTGCGTGGTCAAGTTGCTGGTCGAGATGATCGAGCCGTTCAAGGGCCGCGTCTACGACCCCTGCTGCGGCTCGGGCGGCATGTTCGTGCAGAGCGAGCGCTTTGTGGAGGAGCACGGCGGCGGCAAGGGCGATATCGCCATCTACGGGCAGGAGAGCAACCCCACCACCTGGCGCCTGGCCAAGATGAACCTCGCCATCCGCGGGCTCGAGGGCGACCTGGGGCAGCACAACGCCGACACCTTTCACGCCGACCAGCACAAGGATCTCAAGGCCGACTTCATCCTCGCCAACCCGCCGTTCAACGTGAGCGACTGGGGCGGCGACCGCCTGCGCGACGACGTGCGCTGGAAGTACGGGGCGCCGCCGCCGGGCAACGCCAACTTCGCCTGGGGCAGCATATGGTGCACCACCTGGCGCCGCAGGGCGTGGCCGGCTTCGTGCTCGCCAACGGCTCGATGAGCTCGCAGCAGAGCGGCGAGGGGGAGATCCGCAAGCAGCTCGTGGAGGCCGACCTGATCGACTGCATGATCGCCCTGCCCGGTCAGCTCTTCTACACGACGCAGATCCCCGTGTGCCTGTGGTTCCTGGCGCGCGACAAGAGCGACGGACCTGGAAGCGGCGGCAAGTGCCGCGACCGTCGCCGCGAGACGCTGTTCATCGACGCCCGCCAGATGGGCGCGCTCGTCGATCGCACGCATAAGGAGCTGAGCGACGAGGACATCGCGCGCATCGCCGGGGCGTATCACGCGTGGCGCGGGGAGCCGGGCACGTCCGGCTACGCCGACGTGCCCGGCTTCTGCGCGGGCGTTGCGACCAAGCGCATCGCCGAGCACGGCTTCGTGCTTACGCCCGGCCGCTACGTCGGTGCCGCCGTCAGCGACGAAGACGACGAGCCGTTCGACGACAAGATGAAGCGCCTGACAGCGGAACTGGCGGAGCAGTTCGCAGCGGGACGGAGTCTGGAGGAGGAGATCAGGACGAACCTTGGGTCGCTGGGTTATGGGCTCTGACGACTGGAGAGTACTGACGCTCCGCGACGCTGGCGTCGAGCTGCTCGACTGCGTACATCGAACGCCGCCGTCGGAGCAGAATGGCTATCCCTACATCGCGATTCCCCAGCTCAAGGACGGACACCTCGCGCTCGACAACGCGCGCCGTATCTCCCACGAGAACCTGATCGAGTGGACGCTCAAGGCCAAGCCGCAAGAGGGTGACGTTGTTCTGAGCCGGCGGTGCAATCCTGGCGAGACCGCAGTTGTTCCTGCCGGTGTCCAATGCGCACTGGGCCAGAACCTCGTCCTCCTTCGCACCGACGGCAGCCGTGTATGCCCCGCGTTTCTCCGATGGCTCGTTCGCAGCCCGGGTTGGTGGGAACAGGTCGCGCGCTACATCAACGTCGGCGCCGTGTTCGACAGCTTGAAGTGCGCGGACATCCCGGAGTTTCGCCTCCCTATTCCTCCTCTGGCAGAGCAGCACAAGATCGCATCGGTTCTCGGCGCGCTCGACGACAAGATCGAGCTCAACCGCCGCATGAACCTCACCCTCCAGTCGATCGCCCGCGCCATCTTCAGGTCGTGGTTTGTCGACTTCGATCCTGTGCGCAGGAAGATGGAAGGCGGCGAGGTCGGGCTACCTCCGGACCTCGCTGCCCTCTTCCCAGATGCGGTGTCTGACTCCGCCCTTGGGGAGTTGCCGAGCGGCTGGACTGTTGGTTGCCTCAGCGATGTTGCCATGCAAGTGCGGGACTCAGTGAGGCCCGGCGACATACTTGCTGGGACTGCCTACTTCGGACTGGAGCACTTGCCCAAGCGCAGCATCGCGCTCGGAGACTGGACCACAGCTGACGGCGTGGCCAGTGGCAAGTCGCGCTTCGCCGTCGGCGACATCCTCTTTGGAAAGCTGCGCCCCTACTTCCACAAGGTGGGCCCGCCGCCAGTTGCCGGAGTGTGCTCAACTGACATCGTCGTCGTTCGCCCGCTGGCTTCCGAGTTCTTCGCCCTCGTGCTCGGATACCTGTCGAGTGACGAGTTCGTGGACTACACGAGTGCAGCGTCATCCGGCACCCGAATGCCGCGCACAAGCTGGAGGGACATGGCGGCCTACCCGGTCGCTGTGCCGCCCCGCGCCGTGTGCAGCGCCTTCGAGGCCATGGCGGGTCCTCTCGTCGATCTCATCCAGGGCAACATCACCCAATCGCGCACCCTGAGCGACCTTCGGGATACCGCTCTGCCGGTCCTTCTTGCCGGCGAACTCGCACTGTCGACACCAGAAGGGGGCGACGCGCATGGAAGATGACGTCTCGCGTCGAGACGAGCTGATCTTCTCGACAATTGCCCAAGAAGCTGCCGGCTTCTACGGGCTGATTCTGACCTTGGCGACCTCCTTTCTCGGGGCCACGCTCGTGTTCATAGACCGCATTGCCCCGAATCCGCAGCATTGGACTCTCATTCTCCTCGGGCTCGGATGGTTCTGTCTTATTGCATCCGTCTCGCTCATCGCTTCGGTCCGTTGGAGGAACATTGAGTCCGGTCGGACCGCTCACGCGGGTGACTGGGAGAAGGAGAGCGACGCGGAGAAGATGACGAGGAAGCTGACGGTTGGTGCCGTCCTCTTCCTTGTCATCGGCATGTCTCTGGTCACGTTGTTCGGATTCCTGAATCTGATGATCAGCTAGGAGGACTCCATGACTGCAGGTGATGACTGGGGCCGGGAGAACGCAGCGAATCCGATTCGGAGACCGAATGCGGCACCGCCTCGCGAGCCGGTGCCCGTCGAAGAGCACGCTTTGCCGTGGTCCATGCTTCGGCCGCCATCTCCGCCTGCAGAGCCACCGACTCCGCCCGCTACCTCGACTCCGGCTCCGGAACCAGCTCCCGAACCAGTGCCTCCCGACGCATCTGCCAAGCCTGCATCTTCCGAGTGACCGGCAAGACTATCCGCATCTTCCTCGCCGACGGCGAGCCCACCGGCATCCTCCTCGCCGAGATCAGCAACTGGACCGGCAAGGTGCTGGTCGCGCCGCGCTCCCAGCTCGACCAGATCAGCAAGAGGGAGGAGGTCCGGCGCACCGGCGTCTACCTGCTCGTCGGCCCCGACCCGGACGACCCGTCGTGGGCGCTGGCCTCCATCGGCGAGGGCGACAACGTCCTCAAGCGGCTGCTGCGCCGGAGCCGGGACGAGGCCAAGGACTTCTGGGAGCGCACCGTCGCCATGGCTCCACCACGCGCGACAGCGGTAGATGCCAAAGATGTGCCAAAGATGCGGTCTGATGTCGTCTTGCTGCGAAACTAACTCATCGCGTTAGTTTTGCAGTAAACTCTGTCCCATGGAACCCCCCGACCAACAGCGGAAGAGCTACTACCTTGCCGCCGGTGTCGCACTGGCGGCCGAATTGGCCAAGCAAGGCCGCCTTGTCTTCACTACGCAGGAGGCACGGCGTGTCGCGGCCGGATTGCGGATGCCGGAGTCCGGAGTCGGGATGCTACTCACGAGGCTTGCGGATGCGGGATGGATCGTCCGTCTGAGAAGGGGCCTCTACGCCGGAACCGGACAGCTACCTGGGGGCGTTGATGTTCCGCCGTTCGTGTTGGCCACGGCTCTCGTCGAGCCCTCGGCCATCGCACTCTGGTCGGCACTTGCGCACCACGACCTCACCGACCAAGTGCCGATCGCCATCACAGCCATCACGCCGCGCAAGGTCGTCACACCGAGCATGCGTTCCCCCGGTGAGTCCCGCGGCAAGCATGCCTGGCACGTTGGGGGCCTTGAATGCCGATTCGTGACACTGACGGAATCGCGCTACGACATAGGTATCGAGCGGATCTGGGCCGATGAGCGCTTTCTCTACTCGATCACCGATCGCGAGAGGACCGTCCTGGACGCATTCGCGATGCCCCGCCACTACGGCGGCATCAGCGAGGGGCTGGGTGTGCTGGACCGGGCGCTCGCCATGCTGGATGTTGACAAGCTCATCGACTATTCGCTGCAGTATGGCTCGCAGGCGCTGATCAAGCGGCTGGGTTGGAGCCTCGAGCAAGCCGGCGTGGAGATGACCACGCTGCTGCCGCTGCTGGAGGCGACCTCGTTGTCCTACGGCGTGCTGGATCCGGGTCGGCCGCGGCGCGGCAGGCACGACCGACGGTGGAAGCTCATCGTGAACCTCGGCGCCGAATCCGAGCGTGGCTGAGCCGCTGCGGCCGCTTCGCGGCAGGCTGCGCGACGAAGCACAGCGCCTACACGTGCCGATCGACGTGGTGGAGCGGGACTACGCGCTCGGCCATGTGCTCGCGGCGACGTACGAGCGGGACGCCCTCAGCGCAGCGCTGGTCTTCAAGGGCGGCACCGCTCTCAAGAAGGCCTACTTCGGTGACTACCGGTTCTCGGTGGACCTCGACTTTACGGCTATTGACGGGCCCAGAGGTGATGAGCTCGAGCGGGAGATGACCTTGCTGGCCAGGGCAGTCGAGAGCGGTTTGGGCGCGCACGGCCCGTTCGCCGTCGTGGCCTCGCGACGGCCCGAGCGGCGCGGGCACCCGACGGGTCAGGAGGCGTTCCGCTTCGCAGTTCAATTCCCGTGGCATCCGTCGCCGCTCTGCAGCATCAAGGTCGAGATCACCACGGATGAGCCGCTACTCCTGTCTGCGGCGGACCGTGCCTTGCTACATGGATACGCGGAGGACCTGACGGCGACGCTGCGCTGCTACTCCCTCGAGGAGATCGTCGCTGAGAAGCTCCGCACGATGCTCCAGGCTGAGAAACGCCTGGAGGAGGGCAAATGGCTGCGCAACTGCGCGCGGGACTACTACGACCTTTGGCGGCTGTGCGCTGCGCCCGACGTGGTGATCGACTACGCGACGGTAGGGAGGATCCTCCCGGCGAAGCTGGCGGTTCGGGCCGTGGAAGCGGCCGCTGTGGATGACTTCTTCCCGGAAAGGGTCGTACGAGGGGCGTCGAGGCAGTGGGGCTCGAGTCTCGCGACCCTTGTCAGGCCGCTGCCCGAGTTCGAGGCGGCGCTGGACGAACTGAAGGCGTCCCTCCGCTCGCATCTCCAGGCATGGCAGTCCGGGTGAGCAGGGCATGACCCCGTCATCCTCCTCGCCGAGATCAGCAACTGGACCGGCAAGGTACGAGACGGTGCGGCGGTAGCCGTTCGGCGGTTCACTTCGGAAGGTCAGGGAGAAGTGGCTGGGGAAGATGTGCGGAGCTGATCGGGACACCGCGTTCTTCGTCGGCAACCACCTCAAGAACCCACGGGGATTCATGGTGCTGGGGGTATTCTGGCCGCCTCGGGGTTAGAGGTGGAGAACTGCGCGCTCGCCGGGCAGGCGCTCGGCAGCGGCACTTGCCACCACCAACCGATGACACCGGTACGGGTCTCGCTCGAGGCAGAGCAGCGCGACCGTCTCCTCGCCGAGCGACTCCGCAAGCTCGTCGAGCGCCACGCTGGCGCCGTTCTGAAGGTACTCACGAAACTGCGCGTGGCCGGTCTCCACGTCGCCTGACAGGTAGACGTCTCTGATCGCGTGAGGATTTCCGAGGGCGCCTCTGTGCTCGTAGGCGATGCCGGCGGCCTCGAGCGCGCTGCTGAGCCGCTTCTTCGAAAAGTCGGGGCGACGACTGGCCGGCGTGAGGCGAACATCAACGACGCGCTCGATTCCCCGTGCGCGAAGCAGCCAGATCAGGTCGTCGATCGAGCGCTTCTCGTAGCCGATGGTGAAAATGGGCGGCGCGTCAGGCATTGGGCTCCCGTTGGATGTGCCTTTTCCAGAGTGTACGCCGACACGCGGCGGGATTCCTTGACGGAGCCTCGTCGCCGGCAGTCACGCAGAGCCGAGACGAAGCCATGGTTATGACCAAGCCTCAAGGCTTGGGCATAAACCTTGAGCCGGGTCATAAGTGCCGGGATGCGGGAGTGACCGGTAAGACCGTCCGCATTTTCCTTCCCGGCGGCGAGCCCGCCGGCACCCTCCTCGCCGAGATCCTCATCGCGGGAGCCTGGCTCAAACGACGGGCGAGCTTGATGGCTCCGTCACTCGGCGAGCGGATCATCGGCGGTTGATCTACCTGGACGTGTACGGCCCACGCCGCACGCGCGTCGGCGGCACCGTGATCGCGACGGTCGCCGTGTACGGCCGGATGACGGTGACTCCAGAGCGCGTCATGGCTTGGGCGGGGGATTCCGCCGACTTCTCGATGAGATGAGGTCCGAAAGGCCTGAGGGCGCTGTGTTCGGCGTCTGTTGTGTAGTTCGGGTTCACGTCAATCCCCTCTTGGTCGATTCCGCCCACCCTGGCGGTCTTGCGCTGTCAGTATGCCATTCTCTCTCGGTTCGGATCGAGTCTGATGAGGACTGCGAAGACGCCTGACGCACCTGGTGGCGGGCGCCCTGAGAAACGTCAACACGCCTGACGTGCCGTCGCCTCATTGTCTACCTTGGCCTTGTGGTCGCGGCCTGCGAGGATTGGCGCATGGCTGAGATCGAACTGACACAGGCTGAGGCCGACGAACTCATCGCGATGAGCAAGCAGTGCCCAGAGGCACGCACGTGGCAGATTCCCGACCCGGGCAACATGGTGCGCATCCCATTGGTGTCGAAAGACAGGCGCGAGCACTTCACTCTCGATCTCAGCCGGGGGCGCGTGGACCTTCGCAAAGGTGCGTACCAGAACCGCGCGCGCAAGGTGTTCGTGCTCGCGCGACTCGACTTCGGCGGGCAGCCGCATCGCAATCCCGACGGAGAAGACATCGCGTGCCCGCATCTGCACCTGTATCGGGAGCACTATGCGGACAGATGGGCGTTTGATCTGCCGGCACTGGTATTCTCGGACCCATCGGACCTCTTGTTGACCCTCGACGACTTCCTGCGATACTGCAACATCGACCCGCCCCAGATCACGGGAAGGTTCACGGCATGAGCACCGAGATCGAACAGCTCTACAGCGAGTACATCGCGTGGCTGCGTGACAAGACGCGGTTTCGCGCGGTCGGAGAGGCGTGGACTGAGATCACCACACCGTACCTCGACCGCCACAACGATTGCGTGCAGGTCTACGCGAAGCCGGTCAACGGCGACTACCTGATCACCGATGACGGGTACACGATCGCGGACCTGGAGCAGTCCGGCTGCCCGCTCGACTCGCCCAAGCGGCGCGCCCTTCTCACGACCACACTCAACGGCTTCGGCGTGAAGGCTGAAGGGGACCAACTGCTGGTGCGCGCCACGCCGAGCATGGCGCCGCAGAAGATGCATGACCTCATCCAGGCCATCCTGTCGGTCAATGATCTCTTCTTTCTCGCCAGCCCGAGCGTGGTGAACCTCTTCGCCGAGAACGTTCAGGCCTGGCTCGACGAGAGCTGCATTCGCTATACGCCGGACGTGCGCTTCACCGGCAAGAGCGGGTTCGTGCAGCACTTCGACTTCGTGATCCCCGCGTCGTCGGCGCGCCCCGAGCGCGTGCTGCACCCGGTCAATAATCCGACTCGTCAGACGGTTCAGCAGTTCATCTACGCGTGGCTCGACACGCGCGAGACGCGGCGGTTGCGCTCGCAGGCATACGCACTGCTGAATGATGCAAGCGGTGCGCCGGCCGGCAGCGTGCGCGAGGCTCTGTCGAGCTACGACATCGCCGCAGTGCCGTGGAGCGACCGGGAGTCGGTGAGGGAAGAGCTGGCAACGTAGTCTGGTCGCGCGCACGGTCAGCTTGTCTACGTCGGGCGGTCGCGCATGGCTACCTCGTCCAGACGAGGGACACCGCGCTCGGCTGGCTCCATTCCTCATGCTGGGTCGAGAACTCCGTGACTGCCTGAGTGCCCCGCGTCTCCAGCCTCAGGCTTGACGGCCGCGATCCCGTCACCTGAGCCGGCTTCTCGCCGAGGCAGCGCAGGCCGAGGCGCATCGTCTCCGACAGCGTCCGCCCGCTCACCTCCGAGAGGGCCACGAGCAGCTCCATCTCTTCTGGCTTGAGGCGCACGGACACGATGCCGCCGGGCTTGGCGCCCTTGCCAACGCCGACGACCTCGTAGTCGCTCTCGCTGTTGAGGGCTGCTCTCTTCTTGGTCATGATCGCTCCTTGGGACTGCCGCTCGAGCTCTGGTCAAGGAGGCACGTTTGTGCCTGGGTTGCCGGGTAGGCGGTGGTGGGCCGCCATGTGTCTGGCGAACTCGTCTTCGCTAACGGTACGGCGAGGACTCGGCCACCGTGAGTGCGTCCGATCATCAGGTGCTGTCCTCTGCGGTGCTTGCGGTTCCTGACGACGATGTGCGGGTTCTCCACCATCGAATTCACCTCCCGGGGCGTCACGCCGTGCTTGGCGATGTGCTCCTCGTTCTGCTCGTCCCAGACGAGGGCGCGGATCTCGACAGCCACTTGCTACCCTGGGATTCGCGCGTATGATGTGTCATACAAGGTATGACATCGACAGGACGAGGTCAAACCATGAGTGATCCGGACGGTATTTCGCTGGACTACCTGCTGGTCGCCGACGGCGCCGACGCCGTAGGGGGCAAGCTCTACCTCCTGGGTGGCGGCTGGGACAGGCTGATGGTGCCGCAGCTCCCGGGACCGCCTGCAGTGCCGTTCGCGGTCGCACTGGGCATCAACGTGCCGTGGAACCTCACCAATCGCAAGATCGGCTTCAGCGTCGACGTTCTGGATGCAGACGGGGGCGAGGTGGGGCAGCTTGCCGGCGGCGAGTTCGAGGTAGCGCGGCCGCCGGGTCTGCGCGCCGGCACGTCCCAGCGCTTTCAGATCACCGTGCCTGCTCAGCCCCAGTTCAACGCCGAGGGGCGCTTCGTCATCCAGTGCTCTGTCGATGGTGAGGTGCTGGGTCATACGGCGATCGAGGTGACGGCGGCTCAGAGCGGTGGCGCCTGACGCTCATACGTACTCCGCTCGAAGCTACCGGTGGGGTCAGATGCGGTCAAGGATGACAATGGTCTGACCAGATCGGCCCGCGGCAGGCTCGACCGAGGCAAGGTGTACGATTGCGGCCGGAGGGTCTGCGAGCAATAGAGGGGCAGCCGTGACTCCTGGGGCCACGATCGTCGAGTCGCACGTGGAAGAAGCCACTCTTGCGTGGCTCGGCGAACTGGGCTACGAGGTCGCCTACGGGCCGGACGTCGAGCCCGAGAAGTTGGCGGCCGAGCGGGACGACTTCACCGAAGTCGTCCTCTCTCGGCGTCTGCGCGCGGCGCTCGAGCGCATCAACCCGGGTCTGCCGGCGTCGGCGCTCGACGACGCGCTGAAGAAGGTGCTTGTCGTCGAGAGCCCGAGCCTGCTCGAGAACAACCGCCGCTTCCACCGCCTGCTCATCGACGGTATCGACGTCGAGTACACACGGCCCGACGGCTCCATCGCCGGCGACAAGGCCTGGCTCGTCGTCTTCGACGACCCCGCAGCCAACGACTGGCTGGCGATCAACCAGTTCACGGTGGTGGAGGGCAAGACGAACCGTCGGCCCGACGTGGTCGTGTTCGTCAACGGCCTGCCGCTGGCCGTCATCGAGCTCAAGAACCCGGGCGACGCCAAGGCCACGACCAGGCAGGCCTTCAACCAGCTGCAGACCTACAAGCAGCAGATCCCCAGCCTGTTCACCACGAACGAGCTTCTCGTCGCCAGTGACGGCATGGAGGCGCGGCACGGCACGCTCACCGGCGCCTGGGAGCGCTTCATGCCCTGGCGCACCATCGACGGCGCGGCGATCGCGGAGACGGGCACGCCGGAGCTTGCGACCCTCGTGCGGGGCGTCTTCCAGAAGCGTCGCTTCCTCGACATCGTGCGCCACTTCATCGTCTTCGAGGTCGACGGCCCCACGGTCACCAAGATCATGGCCGCGTACCATCAGTACTGGGCGGTGAACAAGGCGGTCGCGGCCACCGTCGGGGCCGTCTCCGGCGACCACCGCGTGGGCGTCGTCTGGCATACCCAGGGCAGCGGCAAGAGCCTCTCCATGGCCTTCTACGCCGGCAAGCTCGTGCGCCAGCCCGAGATGGCGAACCCCACGCTCGTCGTGCTCACCGACCGCAACGATCTGGACGACCAGCTCTTCGGCACCTTCGCGGATTGCCACGAACTGCTGCGGCAGACGCCGGGGCAGGCCGAGAGCCGCGCCGATCTGCGCCGCAAGCTACAGGTGGCCTCCGGCGGCGTCGTGTTCACCACCATCCAGAAGTTCATGCCCGACGAGCAGGGCGACGCGCATCCGTTGCTCAGCGACCGCGAGAACATCGTCGTCATCGCCGACGAGGCGCACCGCAGCCAGTACGACTTCATCGACGGCTTTGCCCGGCACCTGCGCGACGCGCTCCCGAACGCCTCGTTCATCGGCTTCACCGGCACGCCCATCGAGCTCACCGACAAGAACACCCGCGCCGTGTTCGGCGACTACATCGACACCTACGACATCCAGCGCGCCGTCGAGGATGGCGCCACCGTGAGCATCTTCTACGAGGCGCGGCTCGCCAGGATCGAGCTGCCTGAAGAGCTGATGCCCAAAATCGACGCGGAGTTCAGGGAGGTCACCGAGAACGAAGAGGTGCAGCGTCGCGAGAAGCTCAAGAGCACGTGGGCGCGCGTGGAGGCCATGGTCGGCACCGATCGGCGCCTGGAGCTGGTCGCCAAGGACCTCGTCGAGCACTTTGAGGCGCGCCAGGCCGGCAACCCGGCGACGCCGGCCAAGGGCATGGTCGTGTGCATGAGCCGGCGCATCTGCGTCGACCTCTACGCGGAGATCGTGAAGCTGAGGCCGGCGTGGCATGGCGCGAAGGCAGGCGCCGCGGCCGACGACGAGGCCGGCGCCGTCAAGGTCGTCATGACCGGCTCGGCGGCGGACGAGATCGGCTGGCAGCAACACATCCGCAACAAGCCGCGGCGCGAGGCGCTGGCGCATCGTTTCAAGGACCCCGACGATGACTTCAAGCTTGTCATCGTGCGCGACATGTGGCTCACCGGCTTCGACGCGCCCAGCCTCACCACCATGTACGTCGACAAGCCCATGCGCGGTCACGGCCTCATGCAGGCGATCGCGCGCGTGAACCGCGTGTTCCGCGACAAGCAGGGCGGCCTGGTGGTCGACTATCTCGGCATCGCCGACCAGCTCAAGCGCGCCCTGCACGACTACACCGCCGGCGGCGGCAAGGGCGACCCGGTCATAGACCAGGCGCAAGCGATAGCCGTGATGCGGGAGACGTACGAAGTCGTCCGCGACATGCTGCACGGCTTCGAGCACGCCGCCGTTTGGGCCCGCGGCGCCCACGAGCAGAAGCTGCAGCTCATCGGCGACGCCAAGGAGCTCATCCTCGGGCTCGACGACGGCAAGCAGCGCTTTGTGGACGCCGTGACGGCGCTCGGCAAGGCGTTCTCGCTGGCCGTGCCCAGCCCGGAGGCGCTCGCGATCCGCGACGATGTGGGCTTCTTCCAGACGGTGCGCGCGGCGCTCATGAAGACGACCGTCGAGGGCCTGAAGAGCGATGAGGAGCTCGACCTCGCCGTCAGGCAGATCGTGTCGCGCGCGGTCTCGAGCGACGAGGTCATCGACATCTTTGCCGTGGCCGGGCTCGAGCGCCCCGACATCTCCGTGCTCGACGACCGCTTCCTCGCCGAGGTCCGCGACATGCCGCGGCGCAACCTCGCCGTCGAACTCCTGCAGAAACTGCTGCACGACGAGATCAAGACGCGCTTCCGCCGCAATCTCGTCGAGTCGCGCGCCTTCTCTGAGATGCTGCGGAGCGCGGTTGTCCAGTATCAGAACCGCGCCATCACGTCGGCGCAGGTCATCGAGGAGCTGATCAGGCTCGCCGGGGAACTGCGCGAGGCGCACCGGCGCGGGGAAGAGCTCGGCCTGAGCGAGGACGAGCTCGCCTTCTACGACGCGCTCGAGACCAACGACAGCGCGGTGGCCGTGCTCGGCGATGAGACACTCAAGCAGATCGCCCGGGAGCTGGTCGAGACCGTGAAACGCAACGCCACCATCGACTGGAACCTGCGCGAGAGCGCCCGCGCGAAGATGCGGGTCATGGTCAAGCGCCTGCTGCGCAAGCACGGCTACCCGCCCGACAAGCAGGAGCACGCCACGCAGCTCGTGCTGGCGCAGGCAGAGGTCGTCTGCGAGGAGTGGGCGGCCTGAAGGCTTGAGTCCACCCGGCCGCGGGTAGTGTGTGGCCATGGATACTTCACAACGCAAGCAATCTGATGGCGCATATGCCCGACTTTCCGCGCTTCCGTTGGCCATCGACGGTTATGGCCTCGAGCGCAAGGAGCTCAACGTGTCCAGCGGCTTCTTGCGCGTCACCACGACGGTGGTGCTGCGCGGCGGCGGCCACGAAGGGCGCGGCGAGGACGTGACCTACGCCGCAGAGGACCATGACCCGTACCCGCTGGCGCTGCCGCTGGCGGGTGAGTGGACGCTGGACGGCTTCTCGCAGCATCTCGGCGGCCTGGACCTGTTCCCGGACAGGCCGCCGCAGCTTGAGTTCTTCCGTTTGTATCGGCGCTGGGCCTTCGAGAGCGCGGCGCTGGACCTGGCGCTGCGCCAGCAGGGCCAGAGCCTGGGCGCGGCGCGCGGCCGCGAATATCGGCCGTTGCGCTTCGCCGTCAGCACCCGCCTCGATATCACGCCGTGGCTGGCGGTGGATCCGGCGCTCGAGTTCAAGCTGGACCCCACGCCCGAGTGGGACGCCGAGACCATGAGGCGCATTGCCGCCAGTGGTCGCGTGCGCGTGCTCGACTTCAAGGCCTTCTATGAGGGTTCGCCCGTGGACAACCCGCCCGACCCCGTCCAGTACGGGGCGGCCGCGGCGGCCTTCCCCGACGCGATCCTAGAGGACCCGACGCTCGAGGGGCCGGCGAGGGACGCGCTGGACGGGGAGGAGGGGCGCTTCAGCTTCGACGCGCCGATCCACTCCTGGGCCGACGTCGAAGCGGTCTCAGCGCGCGCCTTCAGGGGACGGCCCCAGGTGCTGCGCTACCTCAACATCAAGCCGTCGCGGTTCGGCAGCCTGGGCGCGCTGCTCGACTGTGTCGAGCGCGCCCAGGCCACCGGCATGGAGCTCTACGGCGGCGGCCAGTTCGAGCTCGGCGTCGGCCGCGACCAGATCCAGGCGCTGGCCAGCCTGCTGTACCCCGCGGGCCCCAACGACGTCGCCCCGCGCGACTTCCACGGCGCGGCGCGCGACGGCGTGCCGCGCAGCCCTCTCGAGCCGCTCGCGCAAGCGCCGGGGTTCGGCTTCGCCTTCCGGCGCTGAGCGCCGGATCGGGCGTCAGCCCGGCGTCAGGATCCCGCGCCGCTCGAGGTAGGCGACGCTCTCGGCGATCGCCGCCTCGTCCAGAAGCTCGAGAATGACGCGCGCCCCCGACTCGCGTGCCTTGCGCACGACCGCCCCGGCATCGACGATGCCCCGGCCCAGTGGCAAGTGCGGATCGCCCGCGTCGGCAGGCCCGCGATCGTCGTGGAGGTGCACGTGCGCCTGCGCGCCACGAACGGGGCCTGAGCTGGCCAGGGCAGCATCGAGGTCCGGCCCGGCACGGCGCCCAGCAGCGCCACCGCCCCGGCCTTGCCCCGCGGCTCTTCGAGGTCGCCGCCCTTGGGGCTCTGCGCGCAGCTCGGGCAGCCGCTCTCGCAGGGGTGCTCGGCGACGAGGGCGCGGGCCTCGGCGACGAGGCTCTCGCAGGCCTCGTAGCCGCGCCGCGCCGGACGGCGTGGGCTCGGCGTCCGCAGGCCGATCCCCAAGAATCATCCGAAGGGGGTAGTCGGTCAGCTCCTCCTCCCCCGGCTCCGGCTTCACCCGCTGCTCACGGTGATGGCCGGGCCGGGCGCCGCGGCCCGGGTCCACGCCGTGTACGTGGACTTCGTGCGGCACGGCCGCCGGGGCCGCCCGTGCCGCCTTGGCCGCCCGGCTCTTCTTGTCTTCCCTGGCACCCACCACCGCTCCCGCCGCGCGGCTGCCCCGGCGATCACTGCCGGCTCGATCAAGCGAGGGCGGACGAGCCGGGGATCGCCGCTGGGCCGGGGCGGCGGAGCCCTGATGCTCACCGGGGATCCAGCGTCTTCAGGCAAGGCGGCGATGCGCCCGCCCGCCGGGCATCGAGAGGCGGGCGGGAGCACCTGGGGAGGAGCTCCTACGCCCCTCGTCCCCTTCGGATGACCCCCTCCGCGGCCGCCCGATGTATGCTGGGCGCACATTCCGCTCGGCCGACCTGGGAGGGGCAACGATGGGGATCACCAGGAACGTGAGACGAGGGCGTTCACTGCGGGCGCTGACCACGACGCTGGCGCTGACGGTGCTGGCCGCCCTGCTGCTCGCGGGCCCCGCCCTTGCCGCCGGCCACGGGGGCCAGGGCAATAGCGCGAGGCCCGGCAAGCCTACGGCTCTGACTCCCAGCGGCTCCGTCTCCACGGCGACCCCGACCTTCACCTGGAGCAGGGCGAAGGGCGCCACCCGCTACGAGGTACGCGTCTACGAGGGCAGCGAGCTGCTGCTCATGCGGGCCGGCATCAGCGGACGCTCGTGGACCAGCCGCCTGGCGCTGCCCCTGAACGCCGACCTCGCCTGGAAGGTGCGCGGCAGCAAGGCCGGCAAGGCCGGCGCCTGGAGCAGCAGCCGCGCCTTCAGGATCGCGCCGCTGAGCTCGGCCAAGGCGCTCACCAGCTTCAGCTTCGCCGCCCCGCCCGCTACCGGCGTCATCATCGAGGCCCTGCACACCGTCGCCCTCACCGTGCCCGCCGGCGCCAGCGTCAGCGCCCTGGTCGCGAGCTTCACGACGACGGGCGCCTCCGTGGCGGTCGCCGGCACGCCCCAGGTGAGCGGCGCGACGGCCAACAGCTTCGCCAACCCCGTGACCTACGTGGTCACCGCCGCCGACGGCACGAGCCAGGCCTATCTGGTGACGGTGACGGTCGCCGCCGGCCCCGGCCCCGGCCCGAGCGCCGCCAAGGCGCTCACCGCCTTCAGCTTCCAGGGCCTCTGGCCGCCGGTCGTCGGACTCATCAACGAAGCCGCCCACACCATCGCCCTCACGGTGCCGGCCGGCACGAATCTCACGGCCCTGGTCGCCACCTTCACCACCACAGGCGCCTCGGTCAAGGTCGGCGCCACCCTGCAGACCAGCGGCCTCACGGCCAACAACTTCACGAACCCGGTCACCTACACCGTCACCGCCGCCGACGCTTCCACCCAGGCCTACATGGTCACCGTGACGCTCGCCGCCGGCGGCCTCGCCATCGGCGATCCCTACCAGGGCGGCGTCGTCGCCTACATCCTGCAGCCCGGCGACCCCGGCTACGTGGCCGGGGAGACGCGCGGCTTGATCGCCGCCACCGCCGACCAGAGCACGGGGATCATATGGGCGCTCCCTGCCTTCGGATCCACTCTTGTACCAGGAGGAACCGGCGCCGCGATCGGCAGCGGCGCAGCGAACACGAACGCGATCATCGCCCAGAACGGCGCGGGCGCCACCTACGCGGCGGGTCTGGCGCGAGCCTGCACTGACGGCGGCTACAGCGACTGGTACCTGCCCAGCAAGGATGAGCTGGACAAGCTGTACCTCAACCAGGCCGCAATCGGTGGTTTTGCGTCCGCCGTCTACTGGAGCTCCTCCGAGGACAACGCGAACCTCGCGTGGAACCAGTCCTTCGGCAATGGCGGCCAGTACTACGGCCTCAAGAGCGGCACGAGCAGGGTGCGCGCGATCCGCGCCTTCCCGGCCGGCCCCCTCAGCTCCGCCAAGGCGATCACGGCCTTCAGCTTCCAGGGCCTGTGGTCGGCGGTCATCGGCGCCATCAACGAGGCGGCGCACACCATCGCCCTCACGGTGCCCTCAGGGACCAGCCTCACGGCCCTGGTGGCGACCTTCACGACCACCGGGGCCTCGGTGACGATCGCCGGCGCGCCGCAGACCAGCGGCCTCACGGCCAACAACTTCACGAACCCGGTCACGTACACCGTCACCGCCACCGACGCTTCCATCCAGGCCTACGTGGTCACGGTGACGGTCGCCGCCGGCGGCCTCGCCGTCGGCGATCCCTACCAGGGTGGCGTCGTCGCCTACATCCTGCAGCCCGGCGATCCCGGCTACAGTGCAACCGTGCAGCACGGATTGATCGCCGCCGCAGCCGACCAAACCCCGTCAGGCTCAGGATCCCGGTGGTCGCTCCCTGCCTACCAGGACACTTCCGTACCAGGGACAGGTACCGCGATCGGGACCGGCTCGGCGAACACGAACGCGATCATCGTCCAGAACGGCGCGGGCGCCACCTACGCGGCAGGTCTGGCGCGCGCCTACACCGGCGGCGGCTACAGCGACTGGTATCTGCCCAGCGTGGATGAGCTGGACAAGCTGTACCTCAACCAAGCCGCAATCGGTGGTTTTGCGTCCGCCGGCTACTGGAGCTCCTCCGAGGGCAACGCCTCCTTCGCGTGGCTCCAGCACTTTGACAGTGGCTACCGGGCCAACTACGTCAAGTACACCACGGTCAAGGTGCGGGCTGTCCGCGCTTTTTAGCGCCCATTCAACAATTCGACCAGGGGGTGCAGGGGGCTTCATCCCCATATGCACTAACCTAACAATCTCATCTCTGACCAGGTTCTCTCGTTCCACATGAGGCGCTTTCGCGGCGGACTTGCGAGAAGCGCGCCGAGCAGGGGGGCGGCGCGCAGGAAGTGCGAGGGCAGCAGCGGTCGGCCAAGCACGGCGAGCAAGCTGTCACGCGCTTCCAGGAGCTCCCTCCGTTGGCTGCGCCGCCGCGATCTCGAAGCCCCAGGGGGAAGACGGCTTGGCCTCGTCGATGAGGCGTTCGATGAGCAGCGCCGTGAGGAGCTTGCCCTCGATCCAGGCGCGCGCCGAAGCGTCGCTGCGTTTGGGCACGTGCCCCAGCTGAAACAGCGACTTGAGGCGCTTGAAGCAGAGCTCGATCTGCCAGCGGGCGCGGTAGAGGTCGAGCGCCTCCGCGACGCTCAGCACCTCGATGGGCAGCGAGACGAGCACGAAGATGTACTCGGCGAGCTCGAGCGTCTGGGGGCGCACCTCGGCCTGCCTCCTGGAGGCCCTGCGCAGGACCTGCTCTTTGGCCCGTGCGGCCGCGTGGCGGTTCTTGCGGATCGCGCAGAGGCGCACCGGCCAGAGTTCCCCCTGCGCCGCGAAGCGCACCGGCCATTCACCCGGCTCGTGGCCACGCAGGCGCCTCAAGTGAGTCAGGATATCGAAGGCGACGTCCTCTCCGGCCTCGAGCAAGGGGAAGCTCGTGCTGCTGAGGCGCACGATCACGTCGCCCTTCGCCCGCAGCACGTGGGCGACGCCTTCGCGGCGTGAGTAGCCGCGGTCCGCGAGGATGATGTCCCCTTCCGCGACCGGGATGCGCTTGTAGGTCTCACCGCCCTTCACGTCGGTCACCTCATAGAAGTCGCAGCGCATGTCGGGGAAGGCTGAGGGAGTAGTGGATCCGCCAGTCGGTCCCGGTGGCGCCCGGCTCCTGGACCGTGGTGGCAGCGACGGCGCGCAGCCGGCGACCCTCCGGCGCGCGGACGCCGGCGCGCGAGAAGCGGCTCGCCTCGAACATCCGCCGCGCCAGCTCGCCGAGCCACGCCTCGGAGGTGCGCAGGCGTTTCAGGCAGGGCCACGTCGCTGAGCGAGGCGAGGCCCTGCGCTTGGGCGCGCGCCGTCGCCTGCTTGAGGGAGAGGCCGCTCGCCACGTGCATGAGCAGGACCTGCAGGAGGACCTCCGGGCTGGTGATCTCGCCGCGCGCCCGCCGCATGGCGCCCGTCTCCTTGGCGAGCTCCCGCCACTCTGCGGGGAGAAAGCTCGCAAGCCGCTCCCATTCTTCGTCCATGATCGTCTCGGCCATGGGCCAAAGGTACCCGATAGAGTAGCGCGAGTCAAGGCTTAGGTTAGTGCATATGGGCTTCAGCCCCCTGCACCGCTAGTGAGCATCATCCAAGGTTCTCCGCCATGATCTCCCGGTGGAGAGAGACGTCCGTCGCTTGGTCGCTCCACGTCCGTGCGCGGCTCGTTCAGCCCTTCGGTGGCGCTCGGCGACCCCTCTGCGAGCGTCCCCGACGTGTGTCAGGCGGGCTGTCCGGCCGCCCGACGCGCCACGAATCGTCCCCTTCGGATGACCCCCTCCGCGGCCGCCCGATGTATGCTGGGCGCACATTCCGCTCGGCCGACCTGGGAGGGGCAACGATGGGGATCACCAGGAACGTGAGACGAGGGCGTTCACTGCGGGCGCTGACCACGACGCTGGCGCTGACGGTGCTGGCCGCCCTGCTGCTCGCGGGCCCCGCCCTTGCCGCCGGCCACGGGGGCCAGGGCAATAGCGCGAGGCCCGGCAAGCCTACGGCTCTGACTCCCAGCGGCTCCGTCTCCACGGCGACCCCGACCTTCACCTGGAGCAGGGCGAAGGGCGCCACCCGCTACGAGGTACGCGTCTACGAGGGCAGCGAGCTGCTGCTCATGCGGGCCGGCATCAGCGGACGCTCGTGGACCAGCCGCCTGGCGCTGCCCCTGAACGCCGACCTCGCCTGGAAGGTGCGCGGCAGCAAGGCCGGCAAGGCCGGCGCCTGGAGCAGCAGCCGCGCCTTCAGGATCGCGCCGCTGAGCTCGGCCAAGGCGCTCACCAGCTTCAGCTTCGCCGCCCCGCCCGCTACCGGCGTCATCATCGAGGCCCTGCACACCGTCGCCCTCACCGTGCCCGCCGGCGCCAGCGTCAGCGCCCTGGTCGCGAGCTTCACGACGACGGGCGCCTCCGTGGCGGTCGCCGGCACGCCCCAGGTGAGCGGCGCGACGGCCAACAGCTTCGCCAACCCCGTGACCTACGTGGTCACCGCCGCCGACGGCACGAGCCAGGCCTATCTGGTGACGGTGACGGTCGCCGCCGGCCCCGGCCCCGGCCCGAGCGCCGCCAAGGCGCTCACCGCCTTCAGCTTCCAGGGCCTCTGGCCGCCGGTCGTCGGACTCATCAACGAAGCCGCCCACACCATCGCCCTCACGGTGCCGGCCGGCACGAATCTCACGGCCCTGGTCGCCACCTTCACCACCACAGGCGCCTCGGTCAAGGTCGGCGCCACCCTGCAGACCAGCGGCCTCACGGCCAACAACTTCACGAACCCGGTCACCTACACCGTCACCGCCGCCGACGCTTCCACCCAGGCCTACGTGGTCACCGTGACGCTCGCCGGCGGCGCCGCCAAAGCAATCACCGCCTTCAGCTTTCAGGGCCTCGCTCCGCCGGTCGTCGGCGCCATCAACGAGGCGGCGCACACCATCGCCCTCACGGTGCCCGCCGGCACGAATCTCACGGCCGTGGTCGCGACCTTCACGAGCACCGGGACCTCGGTGACGATCGCCGGCGCGCCGCAGGCCAGCGGCCTGACGGCCAACAGCTTCACGAACCCGGTCACCTACACGGTCACCGCCGCCGACGCTTCCACCCAGGCCTACGTGGTCACCGTGACGCTCGCCGGCGGCGCCGCCAAAGCCATCACCGCCTTCAGCTTCCAGGGCCTCGCGCCGCCGGTCGTCGGCGCCATCAACGAGGCGGCGCACACTATCGCCCTCACGGTGCCCGCCGGCGCCAGCCTCACGGCCCTGGTGGCGACCTTCACGACCACCGGGACCTCGGTGACGATCGCCGGCGCGCCGCAGGCCAGCGGCCTCACGGCCAACAACTTCACGAACCCGGTCACCTACACGGTCACCGCCGCCGACGCTTCCACCCAGAGCTACGTGGTCACGGTCACGGTCGCCGGCGGCGGCCTCGCCATCGGCGATCCCTACCAGGGCGGCGTCGTCGCCTACATCCTGCAAAGCGGAGACCCCGGCTACGTGGCCGGCGAGACGCGCGGCCTGATCGCCGCCGCGGCCGACCAGAGCACGGGGATGATCTGGAGCAACGTCCAGACCACGCTGGTCGGCGCCACCAGCACGGCGCTCGGAGCCGGCCAGGCGAACACCGCCGCCATCGCCGGACAGGCCGGCTGCAACAGCGGCGCGGCGTACTTCTGCTACAACCTCGTGGAGGGCGGCTACAGCGACTGGTACCTGCCCAGCAAGGACGAACTGGACAAGCTGTACCTCAACCGAGACGCGATCGGTGGTTTTGCGTCCGCCACCAGCTACTGGAGCTCCTCCGAGAACTACGCGGACTTCGCGTGGTACTCGTACTTCGGCGACGGCTTCCAGGACTACGACGGCAAGGACGGCACGTACAGGGTGCGCGCCATCCGCGCCTTCCCGGCCGGCGCGCTCAGCTCCGCCAAGGCGATCACGTCCTTCAGCCTCCAGGGCCTGACCCCGGTCGTCGTCGGCACCGTCAACGAAGCCGCCCACACCATCGCCCTCACGGTCCCCGCCGCCACCAACCTCACCACCCTGGTCCCGACGATCACCACTACCGGGGCCTCGGTGAGTCCGGCCACCGGGGTGGCCAACGACTTCACGAACCCGGTCGTCTACACGGTCACGGCCGCCGACGCCTCCACCCAGGCCTACACGGTCACCGTGACGGTCGCCGCTGGCGGCCTCGCGATCGGCGATCCCTACCAGGGCGGCATCGTGGCGTACATCCTGCAGCCCGGAGACCCCAGCTACAGTGCAACCGTGCAGCACGGCTTGATCGCTGCGACAGCCGACCAAACCCCGTCAGGCTCAGGGATCATATGGGCGCTCCCTGCCTACCAAGCCACTCTTGTGCCAGGAGGCACAGGCGCCGCGATCGGCAGCGGCGCAGCGAACACGGACGCGATCATCGCCCAGAACGGCGCGGGCGTCGCCTATGCGGCAGGTCTGGCGCGAGCCTACAGCAGCGGCGGCAACAGCGACTGGTATCTGCCCAGCAAGGATGAGCTGAACAAGCTCTACACCAACCGAGTGGCGATCGGTAGTTTTGCGTCCGCCGAGCGGTACTGGAGCTCCTCCCAGTACGCGGACTACGCGTACTACGCGTGGTACCAGTACTTCGTCGGCGGCTACCAGGGCAACGGCGCCAACAAGTACGGCGCGTACAGGGTGCGTGCTGTCCGGGCTTTCTGACCAATTCATCGATTCGACTATTCAACAGGGGGGTGCAGGGGGCTTCGGCCCCCTGCACCGTTCGTGAGCATCATCCAAGGTTCTCTGCCATGATCCGCCGGTGGAGAGAGACGTCTATCGTCTCAGGCATGGCTTGTGTCCAGATCTGGAGCGATGGCCGCCGATCCTGGAACCACAAGAGCACCCTGACCATGGCGCGTGCCGTCCGGTCTCTCTGAACCCCTCACCAGTGGACCCGCGCCGTCGTTGCACACGGCCGCTGCGCGCGCGTCACTCGCCTCACATCCCGGTTCTCCGGTTCTCCGCCTTGAGGAGGAAGAGATGAGGACCACCGGGAGGGGGGCGCGGGGGCGTTCGCCGAGGCCGGGCGCCCTTGCCCTTGAACGAGGCGCGGGTGGGTCGCGAGTCGCTCAAGAGCCCCAGGCGCCGTCGAGGGCGATGGCGGCGCGCCGGCGATAGGCCTTCGGGAGGGTGCACGCCGACTCAAGTCCGCGGCGCTGCTGTCGATAGCCATAGGTGCGACACGACTCGCAACGGCGGCGCCTGCCGCCCGCACGCTTCGGAAGGGGAAGTCATGAACGCACGTGACGGCAAAGACCCCACTGAGCGAGTGCGCGGGCGTGGCACGTCTCGCCTGCGCCGCGCGCCGCTCGCCGCGGCGCTCCTGGCGCTGCTCGCGCTCGGCGGCCTCTTCGGCGCTGTCGCCGCGGCCGGCGCCGCCGGGGCGCCGGGCAAGCCCACGGCCACGGCGCCCGGCGGCGCCATCGCCACGACCACGCCGAGCTTCACGTGGAGCACAGCGAGCGGCGCCGCCAGGTACGAGCTGCGCGTCCACCGGGGCGGCGAGCAGGCGCTCAAGGAGACGGGCCTCACCGAGCTCTCTTGGACGAGCAGCGCGGCGCTGCCCGAGATCGGCGATCTTGCAGTCGGCGAGGCCTGTCGCGGACTTGCCCAGGGCAGTGTGTACTACGTCGCGCCGGATGGTGACGATGCGCACGACGGGCGCAGCGTGGCCTCCCCGTGGCGGACCATCCAGAAGGCCGCCGAGACGCTGGTCGCCGGGGACACGGTCTATGTCCGCGCCGGCACGTACCGCGAGCGCGTGGCGCCCCGCGAATCGGGAGCGGCGGGCGGTCTCATCACCTACGCCGCCTATCCCGGGGAGGTGGTCACGATCGACGGTAGCGGGGTGGACGTACCCGAGTACTGCGGGTTGTTCGATCTGTCGGGGCGGGACTACGTCCGCGTGTCTGGCCTGCGGGTGATCGACTCAGCCTACTACGGCATCGTCGCCGATACCTCCAGCTACATCACCATCGACCACAACTACACCTACAACACGTATTCATCCGGCATCTCCTCTTGGAGCAGCGACCACATCATCGTCGATGAGAATGAGGTGGTCGGGGCGTGTACCGGCCCCTGGCAGGAGCACATCTCGATCAGCGACACCGACACCTTCGAGGTGCGTTACAACCGTGTCCACGACGTGATGCCCGGCACGGACGGCAAGGAGGGCATGAGCATCAAGGATGCTTCGCGGCATGGCAAGGTATACGGCAATCGCGTGCATGGGCTGAACCACGTGGGCATCTACGTGGACGCCGAAGCCGAGCATCTGTTCGACGTCGCGGTCTACCAGAACCTCGTCTACGACAGCGAGAGCATGGGCTTCTCCCTGGCCGCCGAAGTGGGCGGACTGCTGGAGGACGTGCGCCTCTACAACAACATCGCCTACGACAACCTCTGCGGGCTCTGGTTCTCGGACCTCGGTCACCCCACGTTCAAGGACGTCGAGATCGTCAACAACACCTTCGTCGGCAACGGCCGCGACGGCTGGGGAGTGGGCATCGGCATCGAGACCCAGCAGTTCACGAACGTCCTCATCCGCAACAACATCTGCAGCGGCAATACCTACTCGCAGATGAGCGCCCCTCCCAGCACGCTGCCCCAGCTGACGGTGGATCACAATCTCAGCGACGGGGCGCACGACCCCGACTACGAGATCCACGGCGTGGACGATCTGCTGGACGTGTCGCCGCTGTTCGCAGACCCCTCGCTGGGGGACTTTCACCTGCTGGCCGGCTCGCCGGCGATCGACGCCGGCTCCGCGGTGGACGCTCCGGCGAACGATTTCGCCGGGGACGTGCGTCCCCAGGATGGCGATGGGGACGGCGTCGCCGCCTGCGATATCGGCGCGTACGAATGGGGCGGGCGGGTGTTTGCGCCGCTCGTCACGGTCGCCACCCCCGCCTTCCCGCTCGGCGCCGGCTACCCGGTGCACAGTACCCTCACGGTGAGTTGGACGGTCAGCGGCGCGCCCGCCGCCGGCGCCTTCCGCATCTGGGCGCGCGGCGGCGGCGACGCCTGGTACAGGCTGAGCGCGCCCGACGTGCCGGCGAGCGGCGCCGGCGCCTACGGCCAGGCCGTCACCCTCGACGTGGCCGCGGGCCCCGGCTACCAGATCGTCGTCGCCTGGTCGGCGCTCGGCGCCGCCCCCTGGAGCGGCTGGGGCACGAGCTCCGGCTCCTTTGCCGTGACGCCGCTCTTCACCACCGACGTCACGGCCCCCACGGGCGCGGGCAGCTACGCCGTGGGCGCCGACCTCACGGTCGGCTGGACGGTCAGCGGCGCGCCCGCCGCCGGCGCCTTCCGCGTCTGGGCGCGCGCCGCCGCCGGCGCCGCCTGGTACGAGCTCGGTGACGTGCCCGCGGTCGCCGGCGCCTCCAGCTACTCGCGGGCTTTGCCCCTCAGCGGCCTGCTCGCCGGCGCCGGCTACGAGGCCATCGTCGCCTACTCGCCGACCGGCGCGGCCCCCTGGAACAGCTGGGGCACGAGTCCCGGCTCCTTCGCGGTAACCGCTCGCTGAGGGGACGCCGCCTCGTCTGAACACCCTGGGCGCCGGGCCGCGCACGGCCCGAGAGCGGCGTGCTCAGCTCTCGCGTGGACGGAAGCCGTGCCTCCGGGATAGGCCAGGTTAGAGCCTGAGGAAGTGCCGCGCCGCGCTTGTGCCGACGGACGTCTTCACGACGACGGCGAGATCGCCGCTTGAGGCGCCGGCGGGCGCCTTCACCTTGATGAGCGTGTCCGACCAGCGCAGATACTGGGTCGCGGTCACAGCGCCGAACAGCACGGCGCCGGCGCCGCGCCTGGCGCCGAAGTGCTTGCCGGACAGGGTGACCACGACTCCGGCGCTGCCTTGGGCGGGGGAGAGGCCGCGGATCACGGGAGTGGTCAGCGGCCCGTTGAGGCGCACGCCGATGGTGTCAGCGGCGCCGTTGGCCGTCACCAGGTCCTGCCGGCCGTCGCCGTTGAGATCGGCGACGGCCACGTCTGAGGGGCGAGCCCCGGCGGCGAAGTCCTTCTCCTTCAGGAGGCCGCCGTGGCCGTCACCGCGCAGCCAGAGGACGGCAGCACCCTTGGCGCTCACGACGTCCAGGTTGCCGTCACCGTCGAGGTCGCCGAGGGTGACGCAGAGCAGTTCGCGGCTGGTCCTCACGCGGGTCCCCGCGGAGAAGGCGCCCGCGCCGTCACCCAGAAACAGGCCGATCTCGCCGGTGCCCTCGAGGCTCTGGGCGGTGACCAGGTCCTGCGCGCCGTCGCCGTCCATGTCGCCGATGGCGAGCGCCCTCGGCTCCAGCGAGGTCAGGTAGGGCTGCATGGCCGAGAAGTGACCGGCGCCGTCACCGAGAAGCACGCCGGCGCCGCTGTCCTCCATGGCCTCGTAGAAGCTGACCGCGAGGTCCGGGCGGCCGTCGGCGTTGAAGTCTCCGACGGCGACGCCGTTGCAGTTCGGGCCTGTGGCGTAGTCGGTCTTGGCGGCGAACGCGCCGCTGCCCGTGCCGAGCAGGACGCTCACGGCGCCGTCCCCGAGGTCGGCCGTCACGAGGTCTTGCTTGCCGTCGCCGTTGAAGTCGGCCACCGCGACGGCCCATGGCCTGGACCCGGTAGGGAAGTCGGTCTTCTGGCCAAAGGCGCCGCTGCCGTCCCCGAGCAGCACGCTGACGGTGTCCGCGCCGGCGTTGGCCGTCACCAGGTCCTTCTTGCCGTCGCCGTCGAAGTCGCCGACGGCGACGTCGCAGGGCTCCGATCCCGTGGTGAGCTGCGACGCGGCCGTGAAGCCGCCGGTGCCGTCTCCAAGGAGCACGCTGACCGCGTCGCCCTCGTAGTCGGCCGTTGCCACGTCAAGCACGCCGTCGCCGTTGTGGTCCGCGACGGCTACTGCGCTGGGTCCGTGACCTGTGGCGTAGAACGCCGGGGCGGCGAAGGAGAGCGCTGCAGCGGGCACGGCGTCCGCCGCTGCGGCAAGCACCGCCAGGAGCAGGATGACACAGACCAGCGCGGCGAATCGACATTTCATCACGAGCCTCCTTCTGTGTGCCCTGGCCATCAGTCCCGCGACCTCGGGTCTCACGACATCCTAGCAGCCTGCTGAAATGGTCGCCGGTCCCGCGGTTCAGCGAATGTGCTCGGGCTTGCTCGAGAAGCTGCTCCAGCATCAGAACCGGGTCCCGATGCGCGTGCCGAGGTGGTGGCGTCGTCGTTCGGCAAGGGAGTAGGGTAGCGGCCAGCGTGAGCGGTGCCTTGTCCGCCGGAAGGGGGCGTCCGCAGGGTTCTGTGCCGGCTCGCGAGCCGGAGCTCGTCGCAGCCCGAAGGGATCGTTGTGGGCAAGGATCATCGGCGGATCGAGAGGATCGGCCGAAGGGGAGGACGGCGACCGTCTGGTGAGCGCTGCGAAGTCGATCGATCTCGTCCTTGTCGCCATGCCGTTTGCCGACGTCCACACGCCCTCGATCTCACTGGGGCTCCTGCAGGCGCTCCTCGAGCGTGGCGGGCTCCGCGTGCGCTCAGAATACGCGAACCTCCTATACGCCGATCGCCTGGGGCCCCTGGCCTCCGCGCAGATCTTTGCCGGGCGGGGTTGCCATGTCGGCGACTGGCTGTTCTGCTCGGCGAACTTCCCGGGCCGCATCGCGGAGCCGCGCGAGGTCGCCGCCTTCGTGCTGGGCAGGCGGGCCGCGCACGAACCGGAGAGGCTGGCGCGGCTCGAGGACGATCTGCGCGACTGGCGCGCCACGACCGCGCAGTTCCTCGACGAGCTGGCGGAAAGGCTCGTGGCCGAGGGCGCGCCACTCGTGGGATGCTCCGCGACCTTCCTCCAGCTCTATCCGGCGCTCGCCCTGCTCAAGCGGATCCACGAGCGCGCCCCCGGCATGATCACCCTGATCGGCGGACCGGGCTGCGAGACCGGCATGGGGCTCGCCGCGCATCGCCTCTTCCCCTGGGTCGACTACCTCGTGTCCGGCGAGGCGGACGACATCATCGTGCCGCTCGTCCGGCGTCTGCTGCGCGAGGGCCGCGAGTGCGAGCCGGCCGCGCTCCCGGCGGGCGTGAGAGGGCCGAGGCAGCGCTTGGCACCGCCCGCCGCCGACCCCTCGGCCGAGGCCTTTCTGGCGCGGGCCCGCGACATGGGCGGACATCCGACACCGCAGTACGCCGACTACTTCGCGACGCTCGCCGATCTGCCCCGGCTGCAACGCGCCATCAGCCCGGCTCTGCCCATCGAGGGCTCTCGTGGCTGCTGGCGGGCCGTGCGCAGCCCGTGCTTCTTCTGCGGCGACAACGGCGCCCGCGCCGAGTTCCGTCCACGGCCGGCCGCCGAGTTTCTGCGCGATCTCGACGAGCTCCATCGCCGCCACGGCCTCAGGCGCTTCGTGGCGACCGACAACATGATGGACCCGGGCTACGTGCAGGGCGTCTTCCGGGAGCTGGCACGGCGCGGCGCGCCCTACCAGCTCTTCTTCGAGATCTCCGCCTGTCTCGAGCGCGACGCCGTGGCCACGCTGAGCGACGGCGGCATGACCTGGATGCAGCCGGGCATCGAGTCGCTCTCCACGGAGATTCTGAAGGTGGCCAACAAGGGGCACGAGGCCTGGCAGAACGTGCAGCTTCTGAAGTGGTGCCGGCAGTACGGGATCCGCGTGACCTGGAACATGCTCTTCGGCTTCCCTCAGGAGCTGGACGAGTGGCACGCGGCGGCGGCCGCTCTCGTGCCGGCGCTCGCGCATCTGAATCCGCCGCGTTTTTTCCACCCGGTCATGGCGTGCCGCAACAGCGTCTACTTCGCCAGGGCCGCGGAGCTCGGCGTCTCGGTCACGCCTTCGCCGGCCTATGCACGGTTTCTGCCGCTTCCTCCCGAGTCCCTCGCCGAGCTGGCGTTCACCTTCGAGAGCGTCGGCGCCGCATCGGCCTGTGGGCCGCGCGACGGCGCCGAGGCGCTCGCCGCCGGCGTGCTCGTCTGGCAGCAGCGCTTTCGCAGGCAGCCCAAGCCGGGACTGGTCATGGTCGACGACGGCGAGAGTCTCACCATCCTCGACACGCGCGATGGGGAGGAACACATCGCGCTGACCGGGGTGGAGCGGCTCGCGCTCGTGCTCGCCGACGAGGCCCCTCCTCGCGAGGAGCTGCTGGCCGAGCTGGCGCGGGAGCATCCCGCAAGGGAGATCGTGGAGGCGCTCGAGAGGCTCCTGCGACGGCGCCTGGTCATCGCGCTCGACGGCCGAGTCATTGGGCTGGTGCTCAAGCCGCCGCTCCCGGATCTGGCAGGGGATGAGGAGATCCCGAGCGGCTACCTGGATCGCCAGAAGTGGCGGGCGGGCGATGCCTCGTCCATCCGGAGCACGCCGGGATGATCCTCACGGACGTTGCTTGTGCTCGTCGGCCGACGATGCCCGCCGCATCAAGTCGGCCGTCGCTGCTGTCGATAGAGGCAGAAGCGGCACCATTCGTCCCGGCGTCGCCTGCCGCCCGCGAGCTACGGGAGGGGAAGTCATGAAGGCACGTGACGCCAACGACCTCACGGAACGACCGGGCGTGCGCCGCACGCTCGCCCTGCGCCTCACGCTGCACCTGCACCACGCATCCCACGTGCGCCGCGTGCCGTTTGCCGCCGCGCTGCTCGTGCTCCTCGCGCTCTGCGGCCTCTTCGGCGCCGCCGCGCCGGCCGGCGCCTCCGCGGCGCCGGGCAGGCCCACGGCCAAGGCGCCCGCCGGTACCATCGCCACCACGACGCCGACCTTCACCTGGAGCAAGGCGAAGGGCGCCGCCAGGTACGAGGTGCGCGTCTACAAGGGCGGCAAGCAGCTGCTCGAGAAGACCGGCATCGGCAAGAGCAAACGCTCGTGGACGAGCAGCCTGCCGCTGCCCACCAACCTCGGTCTCACCTGGAAGGTGCGCGCCAGAAACGCTCGCGGCGCCGGCGCCTGGAGCACGAGCCTCGGCTTGAAGATCGTGCCGCCCAGCCCCCAGAAGGCGATCACCGCCTTCAGCTTCCAGGGCCTCACGCCGCCCGTGAGCGGCGTCATCGTCGAACCCCTGCACACCATCGCCGTGACCGTCCCCTCCGGCGCCGACGTCAGCGCCCTGGTGGCGACCTTCACCACGAGCGGAGCCTCGGTGGGGGTCGCCGGCGCTCCCCAGGTGAGCGGGACGACGGCCAACGACTTCACGAACCCGCTCACGTACACCGTCACCGCCGCCGACGGCGCCACCCAGGCCTACGTCGTCACGGTGACGGTCGCCAGGTCGTTCAGTCCCGAGACTGTCGGGGAGATCGACGCGCTGGCAGCGGCGGGGATGGAGCGCTTCCATGCTCCCGGCGCGCTGGTGGGCATCTGGACCGGGGACGGCTCCGTCCTGGTCAAGGGCTACGGGCTGGCGAACACCGCCCCGGCACAGGCCATGACGCAAGGCTTGAGCTTCCGCATCGGCAGCATCACCAAGACCTTCACCGGCAACCTGGCGCTGCAGCTGGTGGACCAGGGCAAGCTGTCGCTCGACGACCCGGTCTCGCGGTTCGTCCCGGGCGTTCCGGACGGGGGCGGGATCACCGTGCGCATGCTCCTCGACCACTCCTCCGGCCTCTTCAACTACGGGTCGGACCCGGTGTTCATGGCGGCGATCGGGAGCGACCCCCACAGGGTATGGACGCCGCAGGAGCTGGTGACCTTCGGCGTGTCCAACCCTCCCTACTTCCCGCCCGGCGAGGGGCGCGCCTATTCCAACACCAACTACATCCTGCTGGGCATGATCGTGGAGAAGGTCAGCGGCCGCACCCTGGAGCAAGAGCTGGCCACCCGCATCACCGGCCCTCTCGGCCTGACCCACACCTACATGGCAGAGGGCCCGGATCTCACCGGCGACTACGTGCACGGCTACCAGTACTACGGGGAGAACGACGGGATCGAGGATCTCACCGACTACTACGATCCCTCGATCTACTGGGCGGCCGGCGCGATGGTCTCCACCCTGGA
>Ga0247842_10000877_pt1 | contig 56555 bp, 55 predicted proteins | sample LaCruzMarch2015__3_FD_192411 | JGI IMG/M metagenome (GOLD analysis project Ga0247842, IMG submission 192411) | Freshwater microbial communities from meromictic Lake La Cruz, Castile-La Mancha, Spain - LaCruzMarch2015_19m | ecosystem: Environmental > Aquatic > Freshwater > Lake | place: Spain... | reverse complement strand
TTTTCTTCATTGTGTATCATTTATATTTTATTTTAGAACTCATTCTTTTAGGTCATTTCTTATTTTTATAGATTTAAAAGCAACAGTTGATTTCCCAAATATAATATTCGTCTTTTACAAACATTTTTTGTATAATAATTCTGTCCGAATGCTGGTTCAATAAATTATTAAAATTCTTAAAATTCTTCATATAGTCCATTATTTTATATTGTGTTTGTTTATATAAATAATATTTTCTTGTAGTATTCTACTTTATTTTTTTACTTATTAACCAAAAAATAAAATAAGGCACAACTAGAGTTAAAAATATGAATGTAATAATGAAATATTCTCTGTACAAAAAAATTAAGATTTTGCTATCATGTGATTCCCAAGATCCTTTACCAATATGAAGCGCATATATATTTGAATTATCTTTAAGTGAAAGTATATCTATTTTTAGTCCACATGGGTGAAAAAGCTCATATGGATAGTAATCTAAATGATATTTTAATCTATAATCAGCAAAAACACGATTTAAAATACCAGGTCCTGTTGTGAACATAATGGTGAGATGTTTACCGTAATATATCGGAGCTGTTTGGTTTTGTTCCAAATAAATAAAAAGTTTACTCCAAAAAATATGCATAGGTGTTGAATACATTAATGAGTTGGATACGTGAGTGTCTTTATATATTTTATTAGGAGTTTCTACTAAATAGATATCATTTTGGTAATTTTTTACTACTTCATCCCACGGTCTTTTACAAAAATAGTCCATATCAGCGTATAGGCCACCGTATCTATGCAATATAAAATATCTAACAACGTCACATCTCTGTATTTGGTAAGGGTACTTGTTGTACATCTCTTTGTGTTGAGGATAAAAGATTTTTACCAAATCTTTACAACGGGTCAAATCCCAACAAACGTAAGTCCACGATGGATTTTGAATTAACCAACTTTCTCTATATTTTCTCAAATTATCAAATGTTTTCTTAGCTGCTTTTTTATTCGGAATTACACCAAACCATATCTGATGTATAATTTTACCTTTTATTTCAAGTAAATATTTGTCAAAATCAACAAAATCAAGGTTTTCCATTTTAAAGGTGTCTTTTAAAATGTTTAAGTTAAATATGAAAAATGATGTCTTATTTTTTGTATAATGACTAAATAAAATTACAAAATAGATCTTGAATACTTAAATATTATATAATTATACAACTAATGTATGATAAATACATAGTATATAAAATATGGGTCAAACAGCTATTTTGTTTTTAATATTATGAATACTAAAAACAAAATGTAACGTTTGTGAAATTAATTGGTGTAATATCTGGTATATTATTTTCAATGTTTATTGCACAAAATATAGCTACATTTAGTTTATCCATAATAAGACATAAATCAGCCAAAATTCTCTTTTGATTATTAATCTCTAAAAGATTCTGCCGATGACAAAAAATACGTCTGCTTTATTCCATCCAAACTGTGACTTAATTCAGAGTTTTTCTTGTCCTGTCGTATCCAATATTACCTTAATAGGTTCAAACCATATCTAATTCTTCTTCTATTCCTTCAACAAACCTCTTCTTAGACAAAAGAATATTAATTGTGTAAACAGCTGTTATTTCTAAAAAAATCCATTTAATAAGAGCTAAATCTACTTGTGTAATTGATATTAAATTTGTAAAAACAGATCGTAAGTTGTTAAAAGACCAATAAACAGATGCGAGAAGTTGTAGTTCTCTCTTTGATTTAAAATCAGTAATAAGCTTTTTATCTGGATTGTATATGTTAAATCCTAATATAGGCTGTGCAAATTCATTAATCAGCATATCAATAACAGAATTCAAAACGACAATTATTACTAATACTGAATATTTCGCATGTGTATCTATAACAATACCAGCAATTGACAGATGAGTAGATGGACCAAATGAAAACCAACCTTTTTCTTCCGCAAATACAGTTGTGAAAATTAGTGTTATAATCGTTAGCACTGCCGAACCTGCAATACAGAACTTAAGCTGATCCTTTAATTTCATTTAATAGTTTTTATAAGTTACAAGTAATGAATTAAATCTATATTTTTATTCATACTACAAATCAAAAAGAACATAGACAAACTTGTTTTGTAAAAGTATATTTTCAAGGTAAATATATTCATACTATATTGATTAACAATTATTAAACTATATTTGAATATAATTTTTGACAACTTGATTATAGGCTAAAAGTATTTAAAGTTAAATATTATATAATTATACAACTAATGTATGATGAATACATTGAATTATATAACACATACACCAAAAAGTATGGGTCAAAAACAGCTATTTTTTTGATGGTAGGATCATTTTATGAATTATATGACATTATGAATACTGAAACAGGAGAAACAAAATGTAATGTTCGTGAAATTGTTGATATTCTAGGTATACAATTATCTAATAAGAAAAAAGATTTTGGAAAGAATCATGATGCTTTATTTGCAGGGTTTCCAGACTATGTAATGCACAAATGGGCTGGACGCCTAACATCAATTGGGTGGACTGTAATTGTTGTAGATCAAGTAAAGGATTCAAAAGGAAAGGTAAAAGAACGAAAAGTTTCACGTATTTTGTCACCTAGTACTCATATTGAAAATATTCAGAATAATGAAACTCCTTATATTATGACATTTTATTTTCAAGGAGTAACTAATCAAGCACCAAACTTTGGTGCCGCTATTCTAGATTTGTCAACAGGAAAAACTCATACCTATTTAGGAAAAGCAAATGGAAGACCAGATATTTGGACAGCAGATGATTTAATTCAAATGATAAGTGTTTTTCAACCAAAAGAAATCTTGGTTTATTGGAAATCTGATATACCAATCGAAGAAGCATATTTTAAGAGAGTATTTGGTCTTCAAAATACACCAATTCATATTCGTAATCTAGATAAAAATCACACTGATAATTTTTCAATTGAGTTGGTTCGTTCAGAGTATTTAAGAAAAATATACTCTATTAAATCTCTCTTACCGGAAAAGGTGTTTTTAGGATTACGTTCAGATTACGAAGAGTTGGCTTTATTATATTTACTCCAATTTATCGAGGAGCATTATCCTAGTATATTGAAATCATTTCATAGAAACGAACCGTGGATTCCTGATGCAAAATTAATCTGTGGTAATCATGCACTGACACAATTGCAAATGACTGCTATTAATCAAAATGAATGCGTAATTGGTTTGTTTAATGCTGCCATAACGCCTATGGGAAAAAGGGCGATTAAACTCAGACTTTTATCACCCTATTCTCAAGCAAATGAAATTCGTGCAAGACTAAATGAGGTGAAAGAATTGATGGAATGGCCAGAAAATACACAAAAAAAAATAGACAGACAACTTCGATTTATGTGTGATCTTCCCAGACTTCATAGAAAATTACTATGTGGATTAATAACATGCCAAGAAATCTCTAGTCTATTTCAGACATATAACTCAATAGAAAATATTATTCTTCATATTACACCAGACACAATACTAAAACAACCATTTACATTTGAACAATGGACTACATATATCACATCTTTTAAAGAAAATTTTTCAGAAGAAAAGGCAATGCAAGACTCAAATGATATAACAGCTTTTAATACAGAAAAATATACAGAAATAGGAGCCGTTGAAGATAAGATAAAGACAGTTATGAATGATTTCCAATTTCTTATTAAAGAAGTCGCTGTAAACGCAGAAGTAAATGAAGATGCTCTGCGTTTAGAGTCAAGAGAAAAAGAACCATTTGGAATCAAATGTTCAGTTACTACGTTGCGACAATTGAAGAAAAATAGTAAAAAATTACCAGATGGAACTAAAGTAACAGAGTTAAAATCAGGTGGATGGTTTGATTGCAAATTATTGCAAAATCTAAATCAAAAACTGGTTAAACTAAGAGAAGACCTAAAATCCTTAATACATAAATACTTGATTGAAGCATGTTATAATATATCAGAAGCGGGTGAAAAGATTTGGGTTTTAATCGAAGATTGGGTTCAACATATTGATTGCACACAGTGTATTGTAAGAATTTCAAATAAGCTAGGATTTTCTTGTCCAATTATCGAAGAGGTAACAGAAAAATCAGGATCTGGTTTTACAATTACGAACATTCGACATCCTTTGGTTGAAGCTACAGCTTCTCGTGTGTCATACGTAACACATGATGTTTCACTTGGTATGAACGGTATAAATGGTTGGTTAGTCTATGGGATGAACGCAAGCGGAAAATCAACACTGATGAAGGCTACCGGTATTGCAATTCTTCTTGCACAAGCAGGATGTTTTGTTCCAGCAACAGAGATGATATTAAGACCTTTTAAGACTATTTATACAAGAATTTTAAATCAAGACAATTTATTCTCTGGTCTATCATCATTTGCAGTAGAAATGTCTGAGTTAAGAGACATTTTGGTTAATTCAAATCAAAACACATTGGTATTGGGGGATGAATTATGTTCTGGAACTGAATCAACTTCTGCACAAGCATTAGTATCTGCGGGTATTCAATATCTATGCGAAAAAAATGCTAAATTCATTTTTGCTACTCATCTACATGATATTCCAAATGTAATTGATACAAAATCTTTGTGTGTAGAAGTATGGCATCTTCACGTTGATTATGATCCGATTAGTAAAGTTCTCAAATATGATCGAAGTCTGAGAAAAGGTTCAGGATCAAGTTTGTACGGATTAGAGGTTGCAAGAGCTATGGATCTCCCTTTTGCTTTTATTGAGCAAGCTTTAAAAAATAGGCACGTAATTGATGGTTCAACTGATGTTATAAAGGCAAAAAATTCGTCCTGGAATTCTAGCATTATTAGAAAAGAATGTGAAAAATGCGGTGCTCAATTTAGTAAGGAATTGGAAGTTCATCACATCAAAGAAAGGAATTCAGCAGTCAACGGAATTTTAGAAAATGGAACACATATGAATAATATTAGGAACTTGATCGTTGTTTGTCAAAAGTGTCACGATAGCATTCATAGCAATAGTATTGAAATTGGCTCTGTTATACAGACTTCAGAAGGTTCAGTGCGAAGTAATGATGATATTAGCGAAACTAGTTCTCGTTCAAGTGATTCAAAGAGAAATAAAAAGGCAAAATGGTCTGATGAAGAGTTACAAACAATTAACTCAGTTATTCAAAAGTTTAAATCTTCAAGTCTCAAGGCTATAAGAGCATACTTGGAATCAAAACACCAAATTCAAGTGAGCGAAGCTATTTTGAGCAAAATGAGAAAAGGAGAATATTAAAAGTAAAGAGTGTGTTTATATAAAACTCGAATATTAAAATGTGTTTACAAAATTCCAAATATTTATTAATGTTAATAAGTATAATTATTAAATTTCATAATCTGCATGTTAAAATTGTATAACCAAAAGATTATTTTTTAATCCTTTTTCTGATAAAATGTATTATAATACAAATCAAAGTAATAAATAAAATAATACCTACGGTTATTATAATTATTTTTTTGATATTATTTTTATGGTTGTGTAGTTGAATAGTTCTAAGAGAATTATTTTTTTTCTTATTATATTTAAATGGATCATCATTATCATTATCTCCTGGCAAATTAGCTTTTAAATTTTGTGTAAGAATAGTTAACACAGGGTTACTAGGGTCATTGCTAAAATCTATTTCAAATACTAAATCAAATCTGTTATTAGAATTTTGAGGCCATTCTCCTAATTTAGGAGAAACACCTAACCTATTTATTAATGTAGGAATATTATTATGTTCCCAAGCTACTATTATAATATCATTTGGATCACTTTTTGTTAGTATATGATCTGCCATATCTTTACCTTCTGTGTCGCAAAAGTGCTCTTTATTGTTATTGATATTTAATCCATATACAGCAGATGTAGGATTTAAAATTAGACAACATCTATTTGAATTAGAGCATTTTTTAATAGAATCTTTATCATAATCTTTATCATTATCATTTTTTGAAACAGCCGCTAATAATTTTGTAGGGTTTTTGCCTTCTAAAATTATACTCCAATATGAGGTAGTTGTGTGTGCTAATGGTAATGGACATTTGTTATTACAATATACTACTGAAGAAGTCTCACCATCACACGGTCCTGAAATTCCTGCTAAAAGATAAGACCTTTTATAGCCATATGAGTTACATTTTCCATCAGGATCAGGATCCGGTTTATCGCAATGCCTTATTACAAAAACTTTTTTAGGAGGACCAGACATTTATATTTTAAAAAGATTTAACTTTAATGAAAATTAAATTTATTATATATAAATAAATGAAAATATATTGGTTCTTTATTTTAGTATGTTGTTTTATTTTACTTTTTGGTATTAGTCTGATTATCTTTAGAAAACCTAAACACAAACACAAACACAAAGTAGGTTCAAAATATGAATATTTTGCATCTCCTGTATGTCCTGTATGTCCTGTATGTCCTGTATGTCCTGTATGTCCAGCAAATAATTTTATACCAGATGAGGGTATGCCTTCAAGTTGTAAAGACACAACTTCGTTTCAAAATACTGCAAAAAATAAATTATCTGACTTAGTTAAAAATTTCTTGATTTGTGCAACAGCAAAACCAAGTTTTAATTGTATTAGAGGAAATGAAATACTTGCAGTAAGAGATGCTCTGAAAATATTTTCTTTTGCTTATTTTCCTTTAAAAACAGGTTCTATAAAATATATTCAATCATTATGCGATAAGAATAATAAATACAGAGAAATTCAAGTTTATACAAATGATCCAGTTGAAGTTTTATTATATTATTCTTCTTCTATTTATACAATTATAGGAGGTTTAGCTGACGCAAATGAAGGAGATAATGCAGATTTGATAAAATGTTTACAAGAGAATCAAGACGATTTGGAAAAAAATATGGCTGATGTTTTTTCAAAAGATATAATCACAGGTTTGAGTTGGCAAGATTATTTTGATAACCCAGGACCTTACGGAAGTACATCTGGAGGTGGTAAACCAGTTACATGGGCAATTCACAAACCACATGACTCAAAGTCACCAGACACTTCTTTGATGTTAAAAACTCTTAAAGGTAGAGATACTGGTGGTCAATTTTGGGGAGATATTATTCCAAAACAAGATTCATCTACTGCAAAAGCTATAGGTCAACTCATTAAAGCTCAAACAGAAGAATGCAAAAAAAGATATAAAAATATGAAACATACGTCAAAAAGTAAAAGATGGTCAGATTCTATTACTATCTCACCAGATAATATAGATATTTTTCATAAATTTAGAAAATCTATCAGAACACTTGGAAGAACATTAGAATCATATTCTTTTGAAGTAAATGCTATGTCTACAAAAATACCTGATGCTTTCAAACAAAAAATAAAAAGTATATTTGGGGTAACAATAAACTCTACATATTATAAAGAGTCACTATGTATTGGTTCTTATAATACAAAAATTTGCACACCAGATCAAATTGTAGCTTTCTTATTGTTTGTCGATGATAAGCAAATGTTTAACCATTCGCTATGGGGATTATCAATGGCAGATTATAATACTCTTAGGGCAATGGTTTTAATGTATACGTTAAGAATAGGTACAAAATCAAAATTATATACTGCGAGTTACATGGATAAATCAGATATATTTTGTCCAGCGCAAACTAAGGGTCATTACCCTACCCCCTCGAAAGATGGAAAATTTTCAGACTTTAAAACAACAGATCCTTATATGTGGGTAAATCCTTCAATCAAAAATAAAATGTTATATGGATCATTTTGTGAAATTGATGATATAATGGGAGATTTACACGATGTTATGGTTTATTTTCAACAAATTTTTGATCAACCTCTTCCAGGTATGAAAGAATATATAAAGAAATCTTCTGAATCTTTAGAAAATTTCTTTGATCATATCGACATTAATAATATCATGGATAATATATCAAAAAATGTATGTTAAAACTTTGACAAATTATTTGTGGTTACATTAGCAGATAATTTTATGACAACCAAATGTCAAAAAAGTTTAATATAAAATGATTTTTGATTAAAAACTACTTGCGATTTAAAGATGAAGTCATTTATTATATAATAAAAGACTTCAAATGAAGAAAAGATCAGCATGCGATTTTGTACTTGATGAAATTCTAAAACGAGAAAGAGTGTCTATGCCATCCATTTTATTGACCGGAAAAAGATTTGGTGATGAAGAAAGTGTTTACAGCGTTTTTAATGTGCAAAAATTGATAAAAGAACCAAATAATTTTAGTTTCAATATACACAGCTCTTTTATTAATTTAGATGATTACCCAAAAGAATTGCTGTATCTGAAACTTTTTACATCAACAACTGATCAAAAGCATATAACAAAGGGAACTTGCTTTATTAAAATCACAGATATTGCTGAAAAAGTTTTTTATATGTACATCAAATTGGTACTAAAGTGTCGAAATCTTTATGGAGATACTGGAAACGAAACTAAATATAGAATAGTTTACTCATCCTCTTTTGATGAATTGATAAATTTTATATATAAACCAAAAGAAATACCTGATCTTTTAAATTCGGAAGCTTTTGTATCAAAAGACGATAAAACAAAAGAACAATCCCAAATTCTTGAAGAGCATGCAAAAACTCTTATAACAAATGTAGAGTATAATTGTAATCACGTTAAACTTAAAGCACCTATTTCTGCGTTTGGTACTTTACCGAATATTATAAATATTATTATTAATTATAATAACAGGACTATTTCAACTATTATCTCTGATAAAACATTTGAAACCAAATATAAACAACGACATGAAATTTTTACGAATGATATTATAACAAAGGGTCGAGATAACGTCATTGTCACTGTCTCTGTTTATAGATACTCTATTGATATTGTCATTAAGAATGATGTTGAAACATTAAAAGAATTTAAATTGAATGAAAAAATGTCAACAATGCAAGAAAGCTCGTTACTGTTCAAGAGATTGTCAAAAAGTCAATTGGAGTGTTCATCGTATAAACTGTAAAAAACAAGCTGATATTTGTGAAATAGACTAACAATTATATAAAAGCTCTACACAATGGACATCTAGAGTTAAAAGCTGTTATTTTTAGAAAACACTGTTCGCAAGTAACATGTGAAGAATGACACGGCCATTCGACGACTGAACCTTCTAGAAGGCAAACAGAACATTCACCATTAGATTTTATAAGTTGAGGAATAATACTTTTTATAGGAGTCCACGCAAGACGAATGCATTCATCTAAAACACTCTCTTTCGTTATAAAGATTTTTTCACCGTGTTCATATCCCAAGGAAGGTGAAATAATCATTCTACCGTTTCTCGATTTCATTTCAAGTCTTATACGTGTGTTGTCTTCGAATGGCACAACATGTAACATTAGTCTTTCAATTTTTTGATTGTTTAATTGACGTATAGGAGAGTCTTTAGGAAAAAGTATTTCAAAATAGGTATCTTTTTCCATATCAGTTGCAAAGAATTCAAAGCCGTGTTCTCTGGGTAATACACCTGCCAGCAGATGGTGCAAATCATTTGTAACCTCAAGACAATTGTTTTCCATTTTCTGCTATTTTAAAACAATATTGTTTTAAAAAATCATTTTTTTCTTTAAAAATCATGAGTCTTCTAGCATTTTGTTTTTTAAATTATCTTCGTCTAATTCACGAATAGGTGATAAACGAGATTCATTTTTTGGTATACACCACACTGATTCGCGAGTAAATATATTTACGTAGTAAGGTTTTCCAGTTGTACTACTAATTTTTTTTACCCACACGTGCATTTATTATCACATAAAAAAATTAATTTGTCATTGATCTTTATAAAAAAATCACAGACTAGATGCAAATTCATAAACAACCGATACTAGAACGTTGATACGAATAACTATTTGTCTAATAATATTTACTAGCAATTGAATTGTATTTGCAACTGTATATAGTAAATCAGTTGTTTTAGTTAATTCATCTATTTCTGAATCATGACAAGGTTGCCCGTATTCGCGTAAAAATGTTAAACAATATTTGAGTAAACATTTAACTTGTTTTTGTGCTATTCCGACGTTCAAGACATTTTTTAAAAATGAGACATCCAAGAATTCGTGTATTTCATCACATTTAGATTGATTTTTTTGACATAATGATAACATACAAACTTTTACATCTTCTATTACAGTGCATAAATTTTCAAAACAGTTTTCTTCTAATTGTTTTTCTATATCTTGCCAGTATAAATTATGCAAAGAATCATAAACAAATTTTTCTATTCGTAACATATCTTTGTGTATTTCTTGATTTTTGTCAATTTCTAATATCTTTTGTGCATCATTTCCAAAAATTTGAGTAGTATGCTTATCAAGAGTATTCTGAAGTTTTTCAATTGGTTCTTTTATTTCAATTGGAGAAGATACTTTAATTTCAGATAACAAACGATACGCATCGCGATATGTTAGTGCCAGTTTTTCTTTATCAAATTTTTGCCATTCAGTAAAAGATAAAATATACTCATTTAACGCATTTACAAATTCAAAAGTCGAACATTCATTTTTAAGATGAATATTATAAAGATTTTGCGATGATTTTATTAAAGTTTCTCCTATATTACCTGTGTCACCAACAACTTCATTCGGAAAATAATACACTATATAATGGGACAAAAATTTTTTTGTATTAATACGAGTATATATTGGATTCATTTTTTGTAATGCTAATAAAGTATCAGCTAAAAGACTTGAATTTATCAAGCGACTAGACAAATTATTAAACGTATCAGTATATGGTTTTATTTCTTCTACAAATAATTTTCTTATAATTTCCATTTATTAGTATTATCTTTTTTTTTTAAGCAACACAACTATTTACACAATATACTATATTTCCAACAGATCCCGTTGAATCCATTCCTCCTTCAAGACCAATTGAACCTGAAAAAATGTATTTTAAGTATTTATTTTTCAAAAAGTTTTTTACACTATAATAAATGAATATATATAAGAAATCTTGTAAACCAAGTAAAATACGCAGTAGATCAACAGGTCGTTGCCAGAAGAAACCAAGTAAAATACGCAGTAGATCAACAGGTCGTTGCCAGAAGAAACCAAGTAAAATACGCAGTAGATCAACAGGTCGTTGTCGGAAGAAATCTTGTAAACCAAGTAAAATACGCAGTAGATCAACAGGTCGTTCTCGTAAGAAACCAAGTAAAATACGCAGTCGATCAACAGGTCGTTCTCGTAAGAATCCAAGTAAAATACGCAGTCGATCAACAGGTCGTTCTCGTAAGAATCCAAGTAAAATACGCAGTCGATCAACAGGACTTTGTCGTAAGAAACCAAGTAAAATACGCAGTAGATCAACAGGACTTTGTCGGAAGAAATCTTGTAAACCAAGTAAAATACGCAGTAGATCAACAGGACTTTGTCGGAAGAAATCTTGTAAACCAAGTAAAATACGCAGTAGATCAACAGTACGGTGTCGGAAGAAGATTTTTGTTAAAAAATATAAATACAAAGAAAATTCGTATTCTCCAGGGAAGAAAAAACCAACCGACTCCTCTAAGCATAAAAACCCGTATGCAGTCAAAAACGAAATTAAAAAAACAACTGAAAACCCGTATGATAAACCCAAGGTAGAATTTTCTGGATACAGCCAATATAACAGAAAGATTGTTAAAAAAATGGTTAACGATGATGATCTCGGTTCTACAACTACATTTTATAAAAAATTATTAAATGTTGATTATAAACAAAATATCGAACAGTTATTAGAATATCTAGTTGAACTAGTTAAACAACCATCTCAAACTAGAATTAGTATTTATCCTACTAGAGTTAGATTTTTGCAAAAAAATCAAAAAATAAACACAAACAGTTTTCATGCAGTTTGTTTAGTATTAGTTGATAATATTATTTATTTTTTTGATCCAAATGGAGTTACACAAGATTTTGATCCAAATGGACATCCACAAGTTCCTTCACACTTTTTTGTTTACGAAAAAGAACAAAGCACAAACACTACAAAAGACTATTTGGAAAAATTTGACCCTTCCGGATCTATTGTGTATATGAAAAAACAAGGTCCTCAAATGTTTGGACCTTCCTCAGAATCTATATTTTTAAATAAAGGTGGATATTGCATGTTTTATAATTATGTATTTATACAAAAGTTAATAGAAACATACAATTCAACACCTAAGTATATTCATAATTATATTAAAGAAATTTTTGATCATGATTATAGTATAGATATGGGAATTTTTCCTACAAATGAAAAGATTGGACCAAAATCAAAAGAAATTGCAGATTCCATATTTGAGCCTGAAAAAATGTATTTTTTACACTAAAATTTGATTAATTATTTTACGTATTTATTTTTTCATAAAGCTCTGTAAGTTTTTTATCAAATGACAAAAACTTTTTATTCATAGTATGTTTAATCTGTTCATTGTCTTCATAATTTGAAAAAAAGATATTTTCCAGATCAAGTTTCATCTTACCCAAAATGTCATTTATTTCGTCATCTGTTAATAAAATAGAATCTTCAATAGAAATGCAAATATCAGAAAACTTTTGTTTGTGAGGATAAAAATTATTTTTAAAATCATATAAAAACTTAGGTAACTCTTGTTTATTATAAATAAATTCATCTAGTTTTTCGCAAAACAATTCATAAGTTTCTTTCAAGTCTTCACGTAGTTCACATATTTTTGAATCAGATTTGCAATGTAGAGAAATATTAATTTCCATGTCAAATACATCTTTAAACATTTCTTTTTTTATAATCAGGCTTTTATAAAAATCAAATTTATACTTACAAAATATTTTATTACTACTATAAATAAAATGTATCTTGAAACTGGAGATCTTATGTTATTCACTCAAAAAAATTCGTTGACAGAATGGTGGTTGATAGATAAAGCGATTGAGTATTTTACTAGCTCTCCTTATGTACACGTTGGTCTAGTACTTGTTGATCCTCCTTTTTTAGTTTCTGGCGGAACATACTTATGGGAGTGTGGTTACGAGGCTTGTGCAAATCCGGAAACAGGGAAAAAAAATATTGGAGTTAGACTCACTCCTATTTCGGTTGTTCTGTCTAAAGAGAATAATATTTATGTAAGAAAATGCAAATCTTTCATACCAGACAAAATTTTACAAAAAATTCACGCAGATGTTTTTTTGAAACCATACGACATGTGTCTTTCTGATTGGCTTCTTGCAACACTGCGCTTGGATATAAAACCACAAAAGACTGACCGATTTTGGTGTTCTGCATTCATAGGATATATTTTTACTCAACTAGGCTGGCTTGATAGCGATACTGATTGGAGTATAATACGTCCATGTGACCTTTCTTCCTCTTCTACCTATTTATCTTGGAAGTCTAAAGTATACACTGGAGATACAAGATACAAAGAATTTGAACAGTCTCCCATTTGTTGTTTAAAGTTAAAATTAGCAAAATTAGGCATAGAATGTAAACAAAAATCAAATTCAGAACTTCAAGTTGAACTAAGTAAAGGATTTATATATATTAAAATTTCAGAGTTTATATTTGAAACTAGTGTAGTTGATACTGTAAAAACATTTCCAATTATGTCTTTCACAAAGCAAAAAGTTTTGATTAAATATATTCTTGATGTTTATGCGTTAGTTGCAGTATAGATTTTGTAACTAAATTTAAAAAAAAGTTGGTAAATTAAACATTTTGAAAATAATTATTCTTTCAAAATAAGTAAATGAAGAAATGTTTAGGTATTAACACACCGGTTATAATGTTCGACGGTTCAATTAAGATGGTACAAGATATAAAAATAAATGACTTAATTATGGCAGATGATTCTACAAGCATAAAAATACTAAGCACAAGTTCTCAAAATGGTGAAATGTTCAAAGTGATTACAAGGACAGGTGATTATTATGTTGTAAACAGAAGTCATAATCTGACTTTTAAAATTTCTAAATATATTATACCAACTGGAGATAATTGTGTTTTAGTTTGGGGTGATAAAAATGGTACTGTAATTGACAAAAATTTTGAGTTTTACGAAGATGCAAAAAAAGAATTTGATAATCTACCGGATTTTGTAGATTTACCTGTTTTGGTTTGTATAGAAAATAATAAAAATCGCTATTGGCAGAAACATTTTCAAGTAAGTTATAAAATTCTTGATTTTCCTGAAAAGAAATTAGAAATAAATCCGTACACATTGGGTGAGATTTTGGTAGGTGCTAATCGTTTTTCAAAGTTAAAAAACACTATTGCTTACTTTAAACTTTTTTATAGTAAGCACATTCCAAATAAATACAAAACTGGTTCAAGAGAACAAAGGCTAAAAATACTTGCAGGTTTGATTGACAGTTCTGGTAGGTTAACATCGTACAATAATTACGAAATAATATTAGTAAAATTTTTTGAAGATATATATTTTATCGCAAAATCTTTGGGGTTATATGTTTTTATGAGAGAAAAAAATATAGTTTGTATATCTTGTGGATGCATAAATGAAATACCAGTTTTAACAACAAAAAAGACTACTGACATTTCTGAAAGGTTTGGACATTTATTATCTGCTGTAAGAATAGTATCAATAGGTAGAGGAAAATACAACTGTCTTGAAATTGAGGACAACAAGAGGATTATATTAGGAAACTTTATAATTACATAATAATATTACTTGACAATTTTGATTTTAAAAAAGTAAACACATCTTTGTTTATCTTATTGTTTAATAAATTTAATGTTTGCAATGAAGTCAACAACTGAAAATGATTTCCTAAAGCAATAGGTCCTTTGTTTTTGATGCTATTGTAGCTCAAGTTAATATTTTCTAGACGTATAAGAGAAAGAGTTTCAAGTAAATAAATAAGACCATTATCATATATTAAATTAGAACTGAGATCAAGTGAAGTTAACCTACTCATTTTAGAAAGAGGTAATGATAATTCAGTTGCTCCTTCTTCTCCAAGATTATTATCACTAATATTTAGATATACTAAATTAGAAAGACCAGTTAATGCATGTAAATTAGACATTTTTTCATTACATGACATATCAAGGTATGTTAAATTTGGTGAGTAAGACAGTGATAATATTAAACTTGTCAAATCACAATCAAGGTATCCTATATCTAAAGTACTCAAATTTTTCATCTTTTTTATAGAGGAAGAAAGAATAATACATCCTTCTGTTTCAATTTGATTATTTTTTAAACTCAAATTGGTAAGAGACGTCATTGTTTCTAATGATTCTGAAAATCTAGGAACTCCTTTGTCTTTAATATTATTTAGAGAAATATTGAGAAATTCAAGATTTGGCATTTTTAAAACAGAATTTTGTCTCTCAAAATATTCACCTATTTGGTTACCGCAAATGTTAAGACTTTTTAGATTACATATTATTGGAGCAAGAACAATTAATTTATCTGCACTAGTCTCTGTAAAACTGATATCAAGTTCTTTAAGACACGGCAATCTTTGTAGAAACAAAGCCCAGTCATGGTGTGCTTCAGTTCCTGCACAATTGTAACTTATATTAAGACATTCTAACTTGGTCATATTTACAATATTTTTTGACAAAATACCTAAAGAAATATGTCCAATATGAGTGTTAGATATGTCTAGTTTTAATAATTCAGTCATAGAGTTAAGAGCTGGTGCAAGAGTTTTTGTTAAAATATTAGTAAATATATTACCTGATAAGTTAAGATTAGTTAATTTATTCAACATGTATAAAGCAGAAGTCATTTCCAGATAATCTGTATGAACAAAACAATTATTTGAAATATTTAATTCTTTCAAAAATGGAGTATGTTGTAAACATTGTATCATAGACTTAGCGGACGACATAGTAAGATCATTATCTTGTAAATTAAGACTAATAAGTCTATATTCAAAACTTTCAAAAGTTTTTATTAACAAATCATTGTAGTCTTTGCTTTGGCGACCGGTAAAATTAATGGAAATGAAAAATTCTTTGGGAATTACAGTGTACATTTGTTGAACTTCTTCCGCTTTACTTGAAGAAAAATAAACTATATGATTTACAGATCTAAAATTAAACAGATTCCATTTTTGTGCAAATCTATATAAAATTGTGTTCAGATTAGTTGAAGAAATAAATTCTGGTGGAATTTTTATTATCCGTGATGTAAAAGAAAAGTCTTTGCATTGCCTTAAAAAAAGTATAATTTGATATGTACCAGAACAAACACCTGAAATATTTTTTAAATCTTGACTACAAAAGACCCACTGTTTCCAGAATGTTAATGGTAAATAATTTAGCATTGTTTAATGTTTTTTATATACTTGTGTACAAATTTCATTTTAATCAAGAGAGTTGAATTATAATATCTTTTGAAACGTTTTTTAAGTTTATAAAAATATTAGAACATAATAAAATGCAAAAAAAAGAAATTATAATAATTGGAGCTGGTATCTCAGGACTCTACGCCGCATATAAATTCAAAACTCTACATCCTAAGAGTAATATAACTATACTTGAACAGAATTGGATTGGTGGCAGAATGGGATCTCAATTATTTGAAGGAACTGAAGTAGTTACTGGTGCTGGTGTTGGTAGAAAAAGAAAAGATAAATTACTAATAAAACTACTGAAAGAATTAGAAATACCATATCAAGAATTTTTATCAAAGCATTATTATGCAAACACACTGTGTTTGTCCTGTAATGTAAAAAAAACTTTTATGAAATTGCGTAAACGTTACACTCCTTGTAAAAAAACATTCAAGGAGTACGCAGAATCAATACTAGGGGCAGAAAAATATAAACTTTTTGTAAAATGCTCAGGATACTCAGATTATGAAAAAGAAGATGCTTATGATGTTCTGTATCATTATGGATTTAACGATATTTATGATAATTGGACAGGACTTTCTATTTCATGGACAAAATTATTGCTTGCTCTAATTCATAAAATTAATATGAAAAATATTCATTTGCGGAGTTCTGTAGAAAAAATAGATAAAATCTCTGATAATAATTTTTTTGTATATACAAATAGAAAAGTTTACGCATGTAATATGATTATTGTTGCTACTGCTATTGACACCATCAGAAAACTTCTTCCTAGAGAAAATGTTTACAAAGGAATCAAAGGACAAACATTTTTGCGTCTATATGGAAAATTTTCAGATTGCTGTATTCCGATTATTAAAGAATATGTAAAAGGATATACAATTGTTCCACCTCCTTTACAAAAAATAATACCTATGGATCCCGACAATGGAATTTATATGATAGCATATAATGATAATAAGTCAAGCAAATATCTAAAAAGATTGTTAGAAAATACAGAGGAAAATCGTGTGAAACTTTGTACTCTTATTAAAAAAGCTCTTGGTATTCCTGTAGAAACAAATATTTATCTATCTAACATTATTGAGTTTTATTGGAATATAGGAACTCATTATTACACACCACTTGATCAGAAAAAATATAAAAATCGGAATGAATTTATAAAAATAGCTCAGCATCCTATGGAGAATATCTTAGTTGTTGGGGAATCAGTTTCTATAAATCAGGGATGGGTTGAGGGTGCTCTTGATAGTGTTGAATCTATACTATACTAAAATATAGAAAATTTTTTCTTTTTAGGAGGCCATTCAGAAAAAAAAGGCTGTTTGATTTTTTTCATATCTATACATGTATTATCAAGTTCTCCTGTTTTTGAAATCTGATTGAATCCAATACTTGTCAAGAATTTTCTGTATATGTCAGAGTGAGAATTTCCTGCATATATTATAATATTGTGAGCTTTATCTGGTTGATCAATAGGTGATTCTTTCATATCAAAGTCTTTGAATATACGTGCAAGTGTATATGTGTCTGCTATTAAACAATTAAGGCTTCTATTAAAACAGATTCTGAATACGACTTATAATTCAAAATAATAGGAATAGTTTTTTTCCAAATTTTTCTACATTTAAATCCTCGTTTTATAAATTCTTTTTCAATAAAGAAAAGAATTTGACCTTTCAATGGTGAAGGTACTTTTCCTATTTCTTTCATAACATATTTATTATCCCACAATTGTTTTTTCCAAAAAGCTAAAAATTTAGCGTCATCAGTTGTTGCTAAACAATCAAAAAGTTCCTTAAATTCTGGGTTCAATATCAGAAGAATTTTAATTCTTACACCCAAACCACCTTTAAACTTATCACAGTTCATTTGGTCAGAATGCCATTCTCCAAAGATATATATCATCTTCTGATGTTTATCACTCCAATGAAGTGTAAGCATTTCAGGTCCCCAAATAAAAGCAGGTGATGGTTTAGTTTTTCTATAATGATTGTAGATAAGATCCATCAACACTTTTCGACCCTTACCACATCCACGATGATTAATTGTAGATCTAAGAAACTCTTTAACGTCTAAGGTGTCTTCCGCGTTATCAAGCACGTTAGTATTATATGATTTTAACAATTTTTCACAAAGCTCATCCATTTACTTATAAAAATATTAAATGAGAAAAAATTATTTGAAATAGTGAATAATAATACTCATGAGTATTATTAGAATTAAAAACTTAAGAATTAGCTTGTGCTTCTTCAATTAAGAAGTCATTGTAAGCTTTAATAACTTCAGGTGTCCAAACACTGCAATATTCACATTTGCAAAGCGAACATTCTGTTTGATCAATTTTACCAGTTTGTGGATCTATTACTTTGTGATATTCATGTAAAAGATTGCGTGAAGTCTTTACTTCACCTTCAATGTTGCGCTTTGGCATTTTAATATTGTTAGTCTAAATTTTTTTGTTTTTTTCAATTTTATAATTTTCTGCAAAGTTTTTATAAGTACGAGTAAACTAGCCTAAAAAATATAAATATGTTAATAATTATGACTATGTTTAGCAGAAAAGTTAAAAAATGTAATATTGATCAAAGTATTATATCCTTGATATAATTTTCTATATACTTTTGTCTAGCATTTTTTAGGTTTATTTAATTTTTGTATATGAGTTGGTGTTATTCTGATTTGAAGTATTTACACTGTTACAAAATATATTACTTCCTGAATCACCATATTTATTTAGCTGAAAAAATAAAGTTTTCTCTGTCAATAATACCCTTATGTATATATCCAAGACTATGTATTTGTTCAAAAAACTTTTCTATTGTTACCCCGCATTGTTTCATATTATCCTCATGTACTTCAAGTAATAGTTCTGGTTTATCACGACGCAAAACATTTTGACCACCTTGTAAAACAAAATATTCCCAACCTTCTACGTCAGATTTTATAAAATCTACTCGCCTATTTGCATATAAATTATCAATAGTATCTGTAGACACTTCAATATCATCCCATTTGTTAAATCTAAGAGGAGTACTTCCTAAAGTATTTAAACCAGTATGATTACTTGGGCATCTCATTATTGTCTTAGATTTTGTATTAGAAATAGCAATTTGAAAAGGAAAAACTCGATCTTGTATATTATTTAGCTTAATATTTTTAACAAGACAATTATATGATCCTTCTAATGGCTCATACGCATCAACTGTTACATTTTCAAAGTATTTAGAATAAAGAGAAAACAATCCTGACTGTGCACCAATATCTAAAAGTTTAGCATTTCCATGAAAATCTACACAATCAGATAATTTATCATAAACAAATTTTATAGAATCCGACTCATAAACTTTATGTTTGTTTTCTTCTGACCATGTATAATTATTAAATATGCAGGTTTCATCTGTAACTTTCAATGTATATCCATTTGGATATACAAAAGTGTTCATTTAAAAATAAAATTTACGTTTTTAAATAGAAAATAATCCATCTTCTTTTAATCCTAAATCTCCATATGCAGCTTCTAAAGTAGCAGCAGAGAGTTTATGCATTTCTTATTATCATTCTTATGGAGTTAATGTAAGAGTAATACGTAATTTTAATACATATGGGCCTAGACAAGTATCAACTGGATATGGTTCAGTTATTTCTATGTTTATTAGGAGCGCTCTTGCAAATAAACCACTATTGATATATGGTGATGGTAAACAAACTAGAGATTATCAATATATTACCGACGCTGTCGATGGTTATATTAAATCTATGAAGTTTGATAAAGTAACAATTGTTAATACTGGTTATGGTGAAGATCAGACAATTTTAGAAATTGCACATACTATTATTGAACTAACAAAATCAAATTCTGTTATTACACATGTACCTGCTAGAAATGGAGAGGTTAGAAAATTACAAGCTGACATGACTTATGCTAAAAGTCTTGGTATTACACCATCTATACCTTTTTAAGAGGCTTTTTGAATACAGAATTTTCTGATAATAATGTTCATGTTCAAGATCCAGTATATATTAAAAAGTTTTTAGAATATAACAGATCTTAATTTGAGATATAGTATATTTACAAACATATGTTCCTGATATTCTAAATGATGAATCAAGTGCATATGAAGTACTTACTGCTTATAAACAAATTAATTTATGTATTTTGGTTCCATGTTCTCGTATATCTGATGCATATACTCTCGCTCGTATGTTCAAAAAATTTAATATGAAAGAACTACAAGAAAAAGGATATGAGGGTGCCACAGATCAACCTGATGAAGCACATAATATAATTGTATACGCTGGTAATGCACATTCTGAAATGTACAGAAAATTCTTGGAGAAAAAACTTGGGTTTGAAAAGATCAATCAGAATGGGGACTTGAAAAAAAATAAAGTATCATCTCAGTATAAAAATTGTATAGATATGCGAAAATTTACACCTACCACTATATTTTCTGACTGGCCTCCAAAGTTTTCTATAACAGCACTCGTAGAAAAACTGATTCGCGGAAGTCAAACATGGACTAGTACTGAGAAAGCTGTTATCAATAGGATAATTGAAAACAATATAGGATTCAAAAAAGCTTATAGATTAAAACCAGACTATTCGAATCCTGTACATAGAGGTATGTTAATCTCTTTACTTTTATTATGTAAAAATAATCTTCTTTCTCCTTTTTTTTGTCTTTGTTGCCCTGCGTTTTTTAGCAACTGCTGCTTCCTGTTCAATTTCTTGAGCGTCATAGGCTTGTGAAGACATTTTATTACTACTATATAATTCTTAAATATGATTTTGATGTGTCAAAAAGTCTATAATAATACTTACAAAGTATTATTACAACATTATCCATAATCAGTCCAAACGAAGTTTCAGAAAAATGACATATAGTATGTACATGTTCTTTTTTGAAAAGTTTGGCGGACATTCGTCCGTATAGAATCAATATAGAGTAATAAAATATATATAATTGTAAATGACCGTTGTTAAAACGGTGTAAATATATTTATCCATTCTGTAAATGATAACTTTATACCGCTGTCCACATGTTTCTTTTGGTCAATATTTAATATTTTTCTTAATATATTTGAAATTTTAGCTGTATATACATCAGATATTTTATGCCTAAACTGTTTTTTGAACAATAATAGAAAGTCTTTCCATACTATTTTTATACCATCATCGTGCGCACCTTGTAGATTATATTTATAAATGGTTATTAAATCTGTAAATAACACTATATCAGAATCATTTATTTCTTTCCTCTTGAACTTGTTCATGTTTCATTTTTTCTCTTGAAATTTGTGTTATAAATCAATTTTAAATAAAAGAACATGTCAAAAAGTCTATAATAATACTTTTGTGAGTATTATTACAACATTGTCAAATAACATTCTCAGAAAACGACAGAAAACGACACCTTGTTGGTGTCGTTGTCGTCAAATATACTTGATCTATTTTACATTTCGGTCCACACGGCTTTGACAGATTTTAGAACCTGTACAAGAACTCCTGTTGGAATACTGCACATCGTATCCCAACAAGCCACATTCTGACTCTGAGCTTTTGTCAGAGTCTGATTCATAAATATAATAAATTTAAATCAATTTTTTATAATCAATTTTACAAGATAATGAAGTTTATTACCTTTTCAATATATGGTTTATGTGTTATGTGTTAAAATTAAACTACCATTATCACAAGTATCATCAGGTGTAATAATAACATAATCGTCATCTTCTTCAAATACTTCTTCTTTATAATCGTTTATAGATAAACCGTCATAATATTCACCAATAGGATATCTTATTTTCATTTGAAATGGTTCTGTTTTTTTATGAACGTGTTTGAATATGTAAAATGTTTCGGTTTCTATTTTTAACATTTTTTTTGCTTCTGCTAATGTTGTAAAACCTCCAACCCAACCATAATGATTTGATTCACTTAATACGATGTATTTTATTGGCATATTTATTATTATAATTATAATTTTGTTAGAAAAATTCAATTTTTAAAATATATTTTATAATTATATAAAAAAATTGAATTATAGATATAATTATAATAATATATAATAATATGTCATTAACAGAACCAGAACCATGCAATTCATTTCCATTAGGAAAAATTAACAAAACGATAACAGAGACAATTAATGAAGTAACATTAACAACCACAAAACTAAGACAATTTAGCGGTATAATTGGTCTTGAATATAAAATTGAAGATGAAGAATGTAATATAATAACTAAACTATGGACTTATGAAGATGTAAAAGAATTAGTTAAAAAATGGATAAGACAAAGGATGGTTGATAAAAAACCAAATTTATGTGTTTTGTTATCAAATATAGAAACTTTAATGTATTGTTATGAAGGAAATGTTGTTGAAGAACCATCAATAAGAGTTTATGGAGAAATTGTTAGACCAAATGCGGATATTCCTGATGAAGAAATAAAAAAAACATTACTTGAATTATTTACTTATTTGAAAGAAGAGTTAAAGCAATGTAGTGTAAGATTTAATTTTCAAGGTTATAATGAAAATGTATCAATTAGAATTAGTTAAGGTTTTACTCTTTCATTAGATGTAAAATCCATTTTATTATTATAAGAAAAAAAATTGATTTATTTTTATAAGAATACAAGAATATAATAAATTAAAATGGAAATACCAACTATTTACACAGAAGAGCATTTATCTGAACCTTGGTTTACTCTTATATCGCTTGGATTAAAAACTTGTGAAGGAAGATTGCATAAACACAGATTTAAACTTTACAAAATAGGTGATATTATTAAGTGGTGGAATAATGATTTTGACAAAGGAAGAGTTTGTTTTACAAAAATAATTAATATTAATTTATATAAAACATTTGAAGAATATTTGATTGACAAAGGATTAAAAAATTGTTTGCCGGGTATGCCGAATATGGAGCATGGATTAGATGTATATTTACATTATTTTGGAAAAGAAGATGAAACAAAATATGGTGTTGTGTCTTTTGAATTAGAAATAATTAAGGAGGGCAAGTCGTCGATAATGACAGAGCTCAGAAAGCTCCGGGAAGGATTCCTACGCCGAGTCGCGGTCAAGACCGAAGACGAACTGACAGCCGAAGAAGGTATTGAGCCCAGCGCAGAGTTTAGTGCGCCCGAATCCGTAGCGCCCGAGGCCGCAACGCCGAAGGAGCCTACTTGGCGAGGAAGAGAGAATAGCAAGCCGACGGAGCCAGTCGAGACCGACGTCAAGCAGGAGAAGCCGAAGAAAAAGCAAGCAAAGAAGGTCGAGGAGGTCGAGACCGACGACGAGCAGGAGAAGCCTAAGAAGCAAGCGAAGAAGATCGACAACGACAACTAGGTAAGTGACAAGAGTGAGTGACAGCTTGATGGTGTGCAGGTGAAAGACTCAACGACAACAACACCCACAAGGTGTCGTTTCTTACACAGACCACCGACCGACACACCACAAGGAAGCGAGCTTCCCCAAGCCAAAAAAACTGAGACCAACTTCCAAGAGAAAAGCAGAAACAATGAAGTCTTTTACGAGACAACTTGAGGATCTGCTGGCTCTAGTCAATTCTGGTAGTTTAGAAGAAGTAAAAGAACATGTCGAGTCGATAAGCCTTACTTGACATTCAATTTACTAGTTTGTTCGTCTATAATAATACTTTGTGAGTATTATTACAAGATTATACAGTTTCATTCTAGAAATAGAAACTCGCAATTTAAGCGTTTTATTAATTCTTCTTTGATAAAAATTCTTAACTCATTTTCATTCTGATAACTTAGCGTGTGTGGAATTATCAAAACATCTATATCATGTTTTTTACATAAGTCTAATTTTAATTTATCACGCTCTTGCTGTCTTTCAAAATCTCCTTCTTTTGTATGAAAAAAAGGAATATATTCATCATGTTGAATTCCTTGATACTCAAATCCAAAGTTTAGATCTTCACAAAAACCGTCTAACTCTAAATTATAACCTGAAGCACTGTTTTTTAACCAATTTGGTCTAATACTTGCAAATGATAAACCAGTATATTCTTTTAATATTTCTCTGCATAATTTTTCTGAACGACTCTTAGAACAATAAGGACACCAAGAACAACGCTGTTTAACACTATTAAAAACAGCAAACCAAGTATGATCTTTTTTACATTTCCATTCCATATAAGTTTCATTATTTTTATATTCTGTTGATAAACATTTACCATCTCTGCTAATAGCTAATTCTTGACATTCTTCCAAAGTTAATTTATTATTTCCTGCACAATGCGGGCACCATTTGCCTTTTTTAACACTACTAAAAGTAGCAGACCAAGACGGATGACTTTCTTCTTTACATTTCCATTCCATAAAAATAAGAGCACCAACATATTTTGTTGATAAACATTTACCATCTCTGCTAATAGCTAATTCTTGACATTCTTCCAAAGTTAATTTATTATTTCCTGCACAATGCGGGCACCATTTGCCTTTTTTAACACTACTAAAAGTAGCAGACCAAGACGGATGACTTTCTTCTTTACATTTCCATAAAAATAAGAGCACCAACATATTTTGTTGATAAACATTTACCATCTCTGCTAATAGCCAAGTCTTGGCATTCTTTCAAAATTAACATTTTCATTTTACAAATAATTAAAATTAAATGTTGATTATTTCACTTTTATTTTTTGTTCTTTGCTAAACGACGTTTTTTAGCAACTGCTTCTTCTTGTTCAATTTCTTGAAGCCACCTCTTGTACGCATTTTCAAATTGATCAAGTTCTTCAAGCCATATATTTTTTTCACTCTTAGACCTCAATCCCTCCAATTTTTCTTTCAAAGATATAATATCATTATTAAGTTGTTTTATCTTATCGGCAGTAAATGTTCTAATACTCATTCTCAAAAGATAATCATATCCTCCTTCGCCTTCATTCTTTTTTAGATCTTCGTCATATCCTCTTTCTTTTAACACACCAATAATATCACTTTCTTTTTCATTCATAATAGTTATAGTCTTACTTACAACTTCTGATACAAATCTTTCTTTGTTTCCAAGATACCGAATTTCTTTATCTAATGCATCAATTTGATACCTTTTTCTTTTTACATAATATTCAAATCTTACACTACAAAAATTGTCTAAAATCGAGTCTACAGTGTCGTGTTTCTTTATCTGTATTTTTTCATTGAACATTACCATATTAGAGGTATAGAGGTAACTGTGAAGTTTTAAACTGTCCAAATCACAGTGAAAATCATCTCCTTCTGTGAGTACAAAATGAATATTCTTTGTTGATGAATAATTTGATACAGACTTGAGTTTCTTATCTACTTTTAAATCTTCGCAAAATTCTGCAAAATTAGAAGTCCACATAGAAACAGGTAATTCTTTAACTTCAACAGTACCTTTTTTTCCTTCTTTAACAATTCCATATGAAATAAACCTATTTTCTCCATTTTTTTCTATCTCTCCTATAAATCCACGATACCAAGGCGTGAATTCAGGAAACATACTAACAATATTTGTTGAATTATCAGGATCAGACACTAAAACCTCACCATCATTTTCCACCCAAATTTTAATAGCTTCTACCATATCAAGAGGATTATAGCAAGGCACTTTACACGAAAAACCAGTTCCTATACCTGCTGAACAACCATTGATCAACATCATCGGAAGAATAGGAACGTAAAATTCTGGCTCAATAAAATTACCTCCATCATCTCGCACATGTGTTAAAATAGCTTCATCCTCTTCTCGAAAAATTAGTTCTGTAAGTGCATCCATCTTTGTGAAAATATATCGACCGTTTGCAGCATCTGAACCATTATTTTCTAATCTGGTGCCGAACATACCGTCACGATAAAAAAGAGGTATATTATTGCTTCCTGGAAATTCTTGTGCCATTCCAATAATAGTTTCAAGCAGATTATTTTCTCCGTGATGATAATCTGAATGTTCAGCAGTATAAGCAGCCAATTGTGCTACTTTAAGACTTTTTCCAGAGTACTTAAGATTTCGTTTCTTTACAGCATATAAAATTTTTCTTTGTGATTCTTTCATACCATCAATTCCGTTTGGAATGCTTCTAGCACAATCAGCATGTGAGAATTTGATAAGTTCTCCGTTAATAAAATTTGTAATACTCATTGAAGTTGTCTTTCCTTGGTCATCAAGAGAGAAAGTATAAGATTCGGGATTATATTGTTCCAGCCAAATTTTTCTAGCATCAGCGCTTTTCTTGTGAAAAGCTTTTACCATACTTGCTAAAGATTGGTCATCATTGATAAATTCCACCATCTTTAGTCCAAAAGTATCTGGAACATCTTCAGATTTAGTAGTACCGAGTCCCTTATAATACTTGACATTCAATTTGCTAGTTTGTTCACCAAGAAAGTTGTGAAATCTGCGTTCATCGTAAAATAACAAGTCACCAGTTTTTTTGATTACACGAGCGATTGGTGTTTTCATACTAACAATAAATGGTTGATCTCTCTGCAAAAGAGTAGGGTAGAGAGAATGGAAGAAATTGAGTATTAATCCTTCAATATGAATCCCATCACTATCTGCATCTGCCACAATTGATACTCTTGAGTATGCAAGTTTCTTAAAATTACTTTCATCTTTGTAATCTGCCCCTAGTTTCAACTCAAGAGCGTGTATTAAAGAACAAATAACTTTGTTTGCAGAAATAGTTGCGACTGGCTTATCTCGCACATTTAGCAACTTTCCTCTAACTGGCAATATACCATTCCAGTCACGACCACATCTTCCATACAGACCCTCTTCAATTCCAGCTACTACATATGTCTTTGCCGAAAGCCCCTCTGTGATGAAAAGAGTACAATGTATACTGTCTTTAGTACCTGACTTGTTTGCTCGGTCGTATCCTTCAATTTTTGTCTTTTTAGAAACTTTTTCAATCTTTTTAAGTACTATCATTTCTTTTGCCATAATTATCTGTTCAATATTATCCATAATTGACCATTTGCAAATTTCTGCAATATGAGTTTTCTTAACGATAGCTTCTACAGCAGGAGACTCTAGTTTATTTTTGTCTTGTCCATCAAACTCCGGTCTAATAACTGTTGATACAACAAACAACCGAAAAAATTGACGAACATCTGTAATATTAATTTTAGGTGTTTTACTCTTTGCACTTTTTCCGTTAAACTTGTCAACAATTGGACGAAACAGCGCTTCTGCCCAAGAATCTACATGTTGTCCGCCTAGACGAGTATATACACCGTTGACAAAAGAAATTGATTGGTATTCTTTTGCTGGTGTAACCAAGACTTCTGCATCTTTTATCTTGATCAGAAGAGACTCGTCTGTGGGAGTATCATAAAGAGCAGAGTATTGAGTAAGTGTCTTTATTGGAATAAGTTCATCATTAAAATATACTTCTACCTTAGACAACATTGATGAATCAATAATGTACCTGGAGTACAAACGAATGATATCTTCTGTGTAACCTTTCTTCAAACCAAATTGTTCAAAGTCAGGAGTCCAAGATACTTCTGTATAACCTAGTTTACAGTTCGTTTCTTTATTAATTTCAGGGCAAGATGTATCTCTCATATTTCTAGTCCATGTTTGAAAAAGTGTTTTCTTTGCTTTAGGGTCATAACCTTTTACTGTAAATTTTGTTGAAAAAACATTCGTTAATTTAATACCAAGACCATTACGACCAGATACAATACGATCTTCTTCATCTTCATAATTTGAACCCGTAAGTAATTGCCCAAAAATCATACTGTGATTGTAGCAATCTTGTTCGGCATCTTTTTCAATAGGTACAACATCTCCGTCATTCCAGATAGAAGTTTCACCTGTAACAGAGTTGATAGACACCTTAATCTTTGTACATGGTGTCTTTGTTTTCCGGCTTCTTTCCACATTATCGATAGCATTTGATAATGCTTCAATAAATATACGTAAAATAGCCGGAGATGTAGAAATTTCTTTTTGAAAAATTCGCCATCCTTCGTTTGTTTTATCGGCTACAAATTCAATGATACTACGTGGACGTGTCGATCCAACATACATATCAGGTCGAAGTAGAATATGTTCAATTTGATCTTTTTTCTGATAACGTTTCTTATCAACAACAGTCTTTGGAGGCATTTGTTTTAATATTAAAATGTATTTCTTTAATATTAATTCATTTTGATTTTATTGACTTAAACATTATATAGTTTTGATTTAATATAATGAAAATAAAAACTATTGCTATATCTTTACCATCTGAAATAGAAAGGAGATATTTTATACAAGAAACAATAAAAAAATGCAATTTATCTGACTATATTATTATGGATGGAGTTTATGGAAATGATATAGAAATAACACCTTTTATACCTCCATATATATCAAAATTAAATTATAAAGATGATAAAAAAGTATACGATGCACGCTTAAAACTTAATGGTACAGGTTTAAAAAAAGGAGAAATGGGGTGTGCTTGGTCTCATTTAAATGTATATGATATGTTATTAAAAGATTCTGAATACGATGCTTATTTGGTTTTTGAAGATGACTCTGATTTAGTTGTTTCTCCAGATGAATTACATACTTTTTTGAAAGAATTAAAAACTCTTTCTTTTGATGTATGTCATATTTTTGAAAGTGAATATTTTCCTTTTAACCTAATAAATAAGATTTCTAATAATTTTTGGATTCCTGAACGCAGATTTTTTAACAATGCAGCTACTTATATAGTTACAAAAAAAGGAGCTGAAAAATTATTAGATTATGCATATCCAGCATTTGGCAAAACAGCAGATGCTCTTTTATCTAATCTTTTTATTGAGTCTGATGAATTTAATGTTATAGTTCCATATAAAAATTTATTTAAATCAAAGGCTTTTAAATCATCTATAATAAAGAGTATCAATACACCTGATAATCCATATTCAATTTCTATCAAAAATTTTGGGACATGGGCTCGTCTAGGAAACCAGATGTTTCAGTATGCTTATTTGAGAGCCATATCTATTGAAAAAGGATTTAAAATAAATTTACCTATAAATATTTCTCCTTTTGGATATAAATCATCACAATTTTTTGACTGTTTTGATATGCCTCATGTAAATAGGTCTGATCTTAATACTCCTTATGTAACAATAACTGAAAACTCAATCTTATATGATGAAAATTTTGACACAGAAAAAATACTAGGAAACATTATGTTTGATGGCTATTTTCAGGCAGAAAAATATTTTTTAAAATATAAAGACATTATTAGGAGTGATTTTACTTTTAAAGAAAATATAAGGAGGACTGGTGATATTTTTATGGAACAGTTTGATAATACTACAAAACTAGTCGCATTACATGTTAGAAGAGGAGATAATCTTGGACCAGATACACCTACTATCTTAGTTAACGAGACATTCAGAGTTAATGCTATAAAACATTTGTACAACAATAATGTTAAAAACTTTCATATTCTGATTTTTTCTGATGACAAACAATGGTGCAGAGATAATTTAAATTATACATATAACTCTTGTCTAACGAGTGCTGTATCTCAAACAATTGTTGATGGACTTTCTGATTTAGAAGAACTGTATGTTATGTCTTTATGTAATCATTTTATTATAGGTTCATCTTCTTATTCTTGGTGGGCTGCTTGGTTGTGTGAGAACAAAGATAAAATAATTATAACTCCAGATAGATGGTTTAGACGTAAGTTAGAATATATAAATAAGTTACAATATGAAAATAAGTTACAATATGAAAAACAATTATGTGATATAGAAAAAGATTTATTACCCAACTCTTGGATTAGACTGTCCTCAGATTTATCATTTAAAGATTCTTTTTAATATTTAAAATGTCAACAAATCAAATAAGTGAATTTATTTATCCAGATGAAATCAAAATAATGAACTTAGTATCAATGTACGATACAATATCTAATAAAATAAAAATACCAACTAATATTACTCATGTTAAAATTGACATTGGTTTATCGTATAATGCTCCTAATTCTAGACATTGGGTGAATTATTTAGAAAATAGATTTGTATTTGGTTTTGAACCTAATAAAAACTCGATAAACTCGATAAACTCTACACTTACAGGTAACTATAATGGAATGACGTTTTTTTCTGATTTGTGTATAGGTAAGAAATTTCAATTGATTCCTTGTGCTGTAGATATAGAAGAAAATAAATGTACATTTTATAATACTATAAATGATGTGGGATGTTCTAGTTTATATAAACCTGTTGATGAAACATGGATTGGAACTTCTTATGAAGTTCAATGTTTTCAATTAAAAACATTCTTTCAGTATTTTCCATGGGATAAATATCCTTATATTGAACATATTAAAACAGATACACAAGGAAACGATCTTCGGGTAATTAAAAGTATGGAAAATTATATAGAAAAAGTAGCATATATAACAGTAGAAATTGGCGATGAGCGTTTTCTATATAATTGCGATAAAAAAGATAGTGGGTATACTTTTAATGATATTAATACATATATGATTAATAATGGTTTCAAACTTATTCCTTCAAATGTAAGAGGTATTGGGTTAACAACTGAAGGAGATCCTACTTATGTAAATACCAGATTTTCAGATGAATTGTTAAAAACTTTAGACTATACTACTGTTCAATAATATAAAAGATTTTTGTTCTTCTGTTAAATCTCCGCTAGATGATATATATAAAGTTTTATCTGTTAGTGTTGGGTTAGACCTTTCCCTTATGATTTTTACTCCTTTTGAATAAAAATTAGCCAAGCGTGAATAAGATCCTTTAGACATCACTAAAATATCGGCATGTGAGAGATGTACTATGTCATGCATAAGACTGTTACTAGTATAAACAGATATATTAGGGGATATATCTAAAAAATGGTTAAATAGCTCTTTTTCCTCCTGTGAATAAATATGAACAAAAGCATTTGGGAGTATGGTTAGTAAATTTTTAATTATATTTTGAAAGAATATATCAGATTCGTTCCCTATTTCATAAAGTTCTCTCCAAACACCTGTGTCACAATCTGTTTTCATAAATTTACGTATATGTACAGCTATATTAATAATATTAGGTTTAAAATCTTTAATATTATCCTTAGTCTTGTTTATAAAATTACTAATTATGTTGTGTCTTAGAATTTTATTTTGGTTCACCTCTTGATCAAAGATCCATTTTAATAACGATGGGTTAGTAAGTCTAAATAAAGTATTAGATTCTTGCACATAATCTAGTTGATTTATATCCTGAATATTTCCCTTAAATTTTAAAGTATTTTTTACGTCAGGGAGAAAAATTTTTTGTATACGATCATTCCATAATGCCAACCATAAATCATTTGGCATTTCGTTATTATGTTCCAATATTTTCAAATCATTATGCATATACTTAATACCGTATTTATCACAGAAAAAAATAGCTCCTAATATATATTCCATTAAAGATCCAAACCCATCACTTGGTAAGTTTACAACAGTTAAAAAACTAGTCATTTTTAAACTAAATTAATTACTTTAAATAATATATTAAAATAGTTGTAATAAAACAGTAAAAAAAGAAATCCCATCTACTTTATATCCTAATATGCTAATATTATATGGAGTAGACACACCTTTAATATTATGCAAAACAATATTTTTAGAGTTAATATAACTGTAAAGTTTAAATTTAAAGGCTTTACTAGAACCAACCGCATCATCTTGTATATTAAACCCAGATTTCATCCAAGTTTCTCCAACTTCTCGAGCTTTTTGTAGATTGTCCGTATTTTGCGCTAAATATATCTGGTTATCTATCAAAGAGTTCTGAAAAAAATATGGGTTCCTCACACCTACCTGCACTGAATGATTAATTATATATTTAATTTTTTGTTCTTGAATCCACTTGTCTACCGATTCATCACCGTGTAATATTATTTGCATTGGATGATGATCAAAATCAGTTACATCAAGATAATAACTTTCAATTGCTTGTTTTTTATAGTAATTTCGTATATTTTCATCTGAACGCACTATGGCAAGTCTTAGTGTATAAATCAAACGTTTGAGAGTTTCCATTGATTTTATAACTAGCTTATTATCATCCATTACACCACTATCATTTCTAAAAATTTTACCAACACGTTTATAATCAAAATCTTCATCTATCTTGATTTTATCTTCCACAAACTTCTTAATAGTAGTCAAATCCATTGTTCGTGTAATATCTTCTTGTATGTAATTAGAGAACATCCAAAACATATATTCTACAATATAGCGAGCTAATTTTCGGTATTTATTATGATTATCTATTACAGAAGTTTGATTTTCAGGGTAGCTTATACATTTATTTGTATATGACACTCCATCAATAGGTTCATTATCTTCAATTGGTATTGATATATTTACAGTTCCAATTTTACCGTAAATTTCTTTAACTTTAGTACGTAAAATTGTTTGACTAGTTATATTACCGTTTAAATATTGTGCAAAAAATTGTTTTGCCAAATTCTTTGATATTTTTGTAGCTACCCATTCCTTTACTTCTGGTACAGAAAGTGGTTGCATTGGATCCGTTAGTAATGTTCCAATAGCTCCATTATATTTAAATCTTAACATACGACATTTACCGTAACAATCTATTCCTTGTTCAAAAAACTTAATTTTAATAGGAAATTCTGTTTCTGTAATTTCAAGATTAAGTGAGTATGCTTTAGTCATACGATTAAATATACCTATAACTCCTTGTGAAACTTTTGACTCATATGGGTAAGAATAACTTAAATCTTCTTGTTTACTGCTATCAATTTTCCATTTTACAATTAATTCACAATGTGAACCTGGAGTATATTTCTCATCATCAGCCGCACTACCCATATGTTCATATATGAAAATACAGTTATTCTTTCTTTTATTTTTATAATACGCTTGCAGATGACGCGGAATACTCAGTTCACCATTACGGTTATTTGTTCGATTAAAAACAAAAATATTACAATTAAAATATTGTTCTAAAAGAGACGTGAAGAGATTAGGTGACATATATACTTCTGGATCACTTATATCTGCAATAATTTTATCTGTACTATAATCATACATTTCTTGTTTGCATGTCGCAGCTAAAGAAGTTGTTGACAATATTTTTCTTACTTCATACAAATAATTTTCTCTTTCATCATTATCTTCATAATCTAATATGCCACTTTCTTCATGCATTCCTTCCATTACACATTCTAGAAAAGAGCTTTTTGTATCAAGAACGCCTTTTCTAACATACATATACTCTTCATTTTCTTGAAAATCAAAAATTTTAAACAATTTTTCTATATTATCAGGTAATGTTCCGTATGTATCTTTTGTAACAAATTTATTTGTAACTATTAATCCCTGTTGACTTGTTTTTGCCTTGTCTTTTAATTGTTCTCCAAAGTAATAGTGTCTATAAATATTTCCTTCATCTGTCGCATGATTTTTCTTATAGCAACATGGTAGATAAGGAATTTTATCACGATTTTTCAGTGGATTACTACGTAAGCCAGGATATTTATAGTCTTCATAATTACAAATATAATTACGTTGTTGAAAATTGTCTCCTTCTTTTGGGTATCTCATTATAATTTTACCATCTTTTTCAGCTTTTTCTAGACTTTTATAATCATCGTCTGCTATAATAGTAGGTTCATACGGGCATCTTTGAGGATATCCTGTTACAAATACATCAGGTTCAATATCTTTAAGAGATTCAACTTTATTATCTGAATCTTTTGCTGTTTTAATTTTATTATCTGCAAAATCAGGAATATATATCTTATAAAAATCTACAATCTCTTTGTATTTTTTGTCATATAATACCATTAATTTACTTGCAAGTAATTGAAAAGCTTCTACAGATTTTATATTATCAGCAGATACAATTTTAACACGAATATATTTTGTACCTATTTTGAAAGCACCTTTATCTTTACCTCGTAAATCCGGATCAGTTCTTTCAGATATTTTTTCTGTTATATTTGCTGTTAATTTTCCTATTTCAGAATTGTAGAAATGAATATATACACTTCCCTTTTTTGTACTCGCTTTATCACTCTCGTCAATCGATATTAAAGAAGAAAATAAAGGATTATTCATAATAAGTTCATAGAGTACATATTTATTCATATTGTGGTTTGTAAAATAAAAAACTCCGTTAACTCTAGTGTCATTTATACTGTTAACTTCAATGTTTCCTAATCCTTTAATATTACCAATAAATCTATCAATAAGAGCTTCACGAGATAAATACTGACCAGAAGTTAATAAAGACATAGATACTGTTGTAGTTTTAATTTCATTCTCTTCTGTAATATAAAGTGTTCCTTGTGTATAATCGTCTGGTTTTACTCCAGCAAGTTCTTTCTTTTGTAAAATTCTAAAAATAATAGCATACGGAAGATAAATTCTCCACCCTTCTGGTGGAATAAAACCTTTTAGAATCTTGAAAAAGCTATTAATACAAGCAAAAGGCATATTTGAATTGAGATGTAGATTATTAAACAATTCCATTATAGTAACATCTTTTAGGTCAAGAACAAATGTAAAATCAACACTTTCTAGTTGAAATTTTGTATAATTAATACCTATATCTATTGTCTCAAATTCATCAAACATACTTTTTTCAGCATTTGATTCTTTAATGTTACTTGCAACAAGATCTGAAATATTTTTAATTGTCTTATTACGATTTTTTATTTCCCATTCTTTAACTATATATTTAAAAAGAGCCTCATTATCTTTCTCAAATAAATTTGCATCTGTTATTTGATTGCTTATACTCAAAAAAATGTGAGACGAATCTGTATCTGTAAAAGAATTGTTAAATACTATAAACGGAAGAAAAACATCTTGTTTCAAATCCAGTTTTTGTTGTGAAAGTTTTTCATTCACAGTTTCAAATAGTTTTATAAAATCAATACCAAATTTATTGCTTATAATAATTTTTAAAAGATTCTCTACTGTTATATTTCCATCTTTTTCACGAAATTTATCTATATCAGGGACCCCATCCGGAAAGTATAAATATTTAGGTATAGTTTTCATTTGTGCCGCTAATCGACTCATAGCACTCTTTTGTGTATCTAGTTCGTAAACAACAAAAATAGAAGTTCCATTGATCAGCACCATTTTATTCTAAGTAAACATTTACTGTGTTAGATTAAAAACAAATTTTTTCAAAAAATTATAATCCTGCAAAGTTTTCTAAATGTTCTACAGAACGCCCCTTAATTTTTTTATTTACCATCTTTCCATCTCTATACAATATATAGTGCGGAAATCCTTTAAAATCTGGCACAAAATCTTTAACCCGATTTCCAAGTTTTTTCTCACTTTCCCTCTCACCGTTTGATTCTATAGTCGCGCAAAATACCTTATTCTTATGTTTTTTTGCAAACTTTTGAAAATGTGGCTTTGCTTGTTTGCAAAAATGACACCAAGATGCTTGTATCATAATGACAACAAATATTTTATTTGGAACTAATTTATTAATTAAGTTTCCTTTCACATCAAAATCATCATTTTCCATATAATTCACGTGTTGGTTGAATTCATCCATATTTTATCATTAACAAGATAAAATACTCCGTTAAAATATTTTTTGATACTATAACTATGTATACACTTGACTTCATTCTGTTAAAGTTTTTCCATTAATTTTTTATGTCTATCCGTATTTTTATGTCTTTTCATACTATAATGAGAAATTATCATACCGCATTCACATGTTTCTTTTTTCGATCTTTGAGCCGCTATCTTGGTTTTATAATTCTCTTGATAATAAGCCTTTCTTTCTTCTAATATATGCTCTTTATTATCTTCATAAAAAATCTTTCTTTCTTCTAATATACTCTCTTTGTTCTCTTCATAATATTCCATCACTTTTTCTATTACTGCTTTTTTATTATCTTTATAATATTCTTTCTGTTTTTCAGCTATAACATCCGCATTTTTTTCATAATATTCTTTTTTAATAGTAGACAATATGTCTTTATTATCTTCGTAATATTCATGCATTTTTTCTTTAATTTCTTTCTTATGTTCTTCTTGATATTTCGTATTCCTTTCTTTTTGTTTGTCTTTATCTTCTTTTATTGTTCTTTTAGGATATATAGGCTCGTCAATACCTTCATAAAACTTTAAACACTCGTCAAATATATTTGTAAATAGGGTAATATCTTCTGTAGGTAATAAAAATACATCTCTGCCCGCTTTACATCTATATTTTCCAAGTTTCGTTAGAATGACGCTTTCTAGTATATCCATCAATTTTGAATTTTTGCAAGATATATAATATATCACTTTGAAATCATGCAACTTATTATGATTGTAAGACTCTTTTCTCTTTGATAAATCTAGTGCTTTTCCTACATTATATTCACCAACTTTTTCACTCTCTTCTGAAGTCATAAGATACACTACATTCTTTTGCTCAAGCACTTCTTTTGGTTGTTTTACATATTTTTTTCTTAATTTTTTAACCTCTTCTTGGCTTTCTTCTAATTGTTTTTTAGCTGTATTTATAACTTCTTCTTTCTCTTCTGTTAATAACTTTATCTGCTCTTGAAATTTATTCTCTAGTTCTTTGTTGGATTTTTCTTGACCTAACTCAACTTTACCAAAAAGTAGGAGTTCTTCTGTCCAAGCTGCTACCTGTACTGCAAAATCAGGGCTTATCCACTGAGCTATTATAAGAGCTAATCTTCTATGAACAAAAGTACCTCTGCTTTCATTTTTTCCAGTCTTAATATCCCTTATAATTAGGTCGGTCGGAATTCCGACCGACCTTTCAATAGCCTTAATTACGGCTTCCGATTCTTTATTTGCTTTCCAATGTTTATATTCTTTACCACCAGCTTTACATAATTTAGTTACGTTAATGTAACCATCTTCTCTCATTAGAATAGTAATAGAAGATCCATTAGGTAGTTTCAGTGAACAATTAAACAATCCGTCGGATATTTTTGTTAATTTGGATTTTTCATCTTTTATAATCTTATTTTCTTCTTCTAATTTATTCTTTTGATCAATAATTTCTTTTGGTTCTTTTATATTTTCTTTGGGTTTTTGATCAAGTTGTGATTTCAACTCATTTGATTCTTGAATCGACGTTTGAATATTTTGTAGTATAAGTTTTAATTCTATTATATCTGATGTTTTTACCAATTCAGTTTTTTCATCTTTTATAATCTTATTTTCGTCTAATATAATCTCTTTGTTCTTTTCGTCTAATATCTTTTGATATTTATATTCTCCTGTCTTTCCAATAGATGGTAATATCTCTTCGCACACAAAATCTTGAAATGGTTTTGCAACTGGTTTATTACATCGCATAATAATTTTATATAATCCTGCTTCATTAACAACACAAGAAGTTTGAAAATTACTAGAATTACCGGTCTTCAGAGACACTGAAAAACGCCATTTTTCAGGAATATTACGTAGTGTCTCAGTTACATTAGTTAGTCCTAAAATATTACAGATATCTTTAACAACAAACATAGGATTTTCAGACGTACCTAATACTCTAATATTTTCATCATTAAAAGATAAACTCTTATCAATTGAGTTTATTAATTCAGTCATTTTATAATAGAATACAAATCTTTAAGCCGTTATTAAAAATTTAAATCAGTGATAATTTTTTTAATATCCGAGATTGAAAAAAATATATTTTTTGCTAATATAACTTAAAGTTGTAAATTTTATTTTTTAAAATGCCTGTAACTTTTAAATGTAAAACTGGTGAAGCTTATCAAATTAAGATACTTGCTGAATTATTAACAAATAACCTAAAACATGGTTGTTTTGACGTAAATGAGGATGGAATTACTCTTCGTATGTTTGATCAACCAAGGAAAACTTTGGTAGATATGAATCTTCAATCTGAAAACTTTTCCCTATATAAGTTTAAATCAGAAGACAAGTTTTGTTTAGGTCTGAATCTCAATCATTTTCATAAGATGCTGAAATCGATTAAAAAGAAAGATTCATTACAACTTTTTATCAGTTCAGAAAATCCGAACGAACTTGGTATAAAAACAATCCCAAAAGAAAACACTCGAGTTACTACATCAGGTATTAAAATTCAAAATATTCAGAACGTTGAAGCAGATGTTCCTGTTGGTTATGGAAAACCTGTCATTGTCCCCTCACCAGATTTTCAAAAAATGTGTAAAGAACTTAGCAGTATTGGAAGCACAAACATTCGTGTAAAAGCAAGAGGATTTCATATTGATTTTATTGCGGATGCAGATGGTATTTTAAAACGCAAAGTAAGACTTGGAGAAAGTGATGACTCAGAAGACGAATATGGAATTGATAATGTATTTACGTCTTATGATGCTACTTTTACTACAGACCAATTTACTCGTATTAACAAAATCGCTGGTCTTGGTTCTACTATGCAAATTTTTACCGGATCAAATGATCTTCCTTTGCTTTTTCGTTCAAGTGTCGGTAGTTTAGGAAAAATTTCTATTTACATCAAGTCAAAAGAATTAGCAGATAGAGAATTGGGTGTATCAGGGTCTGATAGCGATTAAAAAACTTTATATATCTTAAACAAGATATACAAATACTTATTATTCTTTTATTTAGAAATTCAAGTAACTAAATGTAATTCCTTTTTGTAAAATATACTTTATTATAAAATTTACTTATATTATATAAATGATAAAAAGAAAAACTAAACTAATACTTTATATTTGTATTGGCATTATTTTATTTTTTCTAACAATATTTATTTTTCAGTATTTTTTAGATAAAACACCAATAAAATCTACGGGAGGAGCTACAGGAGCTACAGGAGCTACAGGAGGAGATACGGGAGGAAAAAATATACCTGGATGTAAAACAGCAAAGCAAATGAACTTTTCTGATATACCTTATAGCAAACAATGTAATATTTCTGGAACAAATTCTATACCAGCTTATACAGTTTTTATTAGACACTGTGATAGAGGATATAAAGATAGTAGTAGTTGTCAAGACAAAAATGATGGCACTTGTTATGGTTGTCAATATCTAGAAGCAGAAGGAAGATGTTCAACAAATGATTGTTCAGATGAAGGCATTAAACGTTCATGGAATATTGGAAAGTGGGTAAATTGTTTTGCAAATGATAAAGGATTAAAAGTTACAGGAGTAATATCACAATCATTTGTACCTGGACAGACAAATCAACGTCCTACAACCACTGCTTCGATTATTTATGAATCTCTTATGATCCTAGGTCATTCTCCTTGTTATATATCTACTATCGACAATAATATTGTAAAACAATATGCGACATCAGACAATTTTAATGGTCAAATTCTTGTTGTCGTTTGGGATCACGGTAAATTACCAGATTTAATTAAAACTGTTACAGGATATACTGCCACATGGGATAATTGTTGTTTTGATAAAGTTGCCGTAGTAGATAACATTAAAAAAAATATCACAAATTATGATACAAAATCTTTAACTCAAAATGATCCATGTGGCTCTGCTTGTGATTCAAAAAATAAAATATATAAGAATTGTTATTTCTCTAATTTTGGTGACTTAATACCATGTAAAAAATGAAGATTTATTAATTTTTAGGTATAATAGTATTTAAAACATTATCACAAAAGAAATTTTCGTTGTTATCTGGCAAAGGATGAGACATATTATTCGTATCATTATTGCTACATGCAGATAGAGAAATGTATGGTGGATTGTTTGTGTCCCAACACTGTATGGGTTTTTTGTCAAATGTTTTCCTGTATGTATCATCACTTTCTTTCCAAAATCCGTTCTCTCCATAATTATTTTTAAGATACAGATACACTGGATATTCTGGATTACTTAAGAAATTACCACCAGCCACTTTATTATTAGCCATAGGCATGTAACAATCATCTCCTGGATCAGAGTTGAGTCCTCCACATTGTCCTGCTTGTATATATCCTTTCGCTTTCATATTGTTAAGTTGAGTTGGAATGTCATCATTCGATGTGCTGTCACAAGTTTTGTTTGCAAAACTTTGGTGATAACACAACATATTCGAATCTTTAGGATCAGGAACTGTTTTATAACAAAATGTTCTTTGATTTTTTGATGTACTGGGAATTGAATTAAAATAGATTGAACTATCCTCATATTCATCATAACATTGTTCACCAGCTAGCAAACCATCTAATCTGCATTCGTTTATACATACAGTTTTGTCAGCATTTGGTACTTGTAAAGTTTTTCCATCGTTAATAGGAGGACATTTTACATTGTATTTAGTAGGATCCTTTATATTCTTACACGCTGAAATAGTAGAATCCCACACGCTGGTACCACAGCAGTTATGATCTTGACATTCTTTTAGTTTACAATTCCAACTTCTATTTGGAGCACAATTTGCACATTGTGAAGTACCATCACCGCAATCAACTTTAATTTGTCCATCTTGACATTTTCCATCAGGTAGAACTGGTCCACCAGTTCCACCTGTAATAGGTTGACATGATCCAACTATATCTTTGTCTTGACAAAACCAAGATAGACTAGTATCTAAACATGAAGGTGCACACTGTGTAGTACCATTAATACAAGTAATTAAAGTTTGATCTTTTGGACAAGTAACTGGGGCAGGACAATCATCAGAACATCGTGAAACATTATCATTGCAGGTAATTTTACTTTTACCATTAGGACACAATCCACTATCTGTAGAAGTATTTGAACTTTTAGTCATTACTAAAATTAATACAATAACAATAAGAAGAATAACTAATCCACCTGCTCCAAATAATATTTTACTTTTATTGGATATCATTTATTTATAATACATTTAAAATTTTTATAAAAATTATTTCGAAGCTTTATAAAACAAAAGCCCTACGATAATTATTAATAAAATTAATAAAAAAATCCCACATCCTATAAAATAAAGCTTACTTTGTTGCCATACATATTCAAAATCTCCAATTATATTTTTATCTACTTCATTTTTAATAAATTCCATTTGTTGTTCAACCATTTCTTCAATCAAATCAATAGAACAACTTGTATTATCTTTATCACTGCAAGAATTTACTATAGCACTCATTATAGCATTAACTATTAAATTTTGTGTGACCCCTTGAACTTGTCCACCGCCTGTTATACTTATAATTTGTTGACCACTTATATTTTGTTTTATATTCGCACTAAGATTTGTTTGAATCATAGTTATTATGTTAACTATATTTTTATTAGAAGTATCTGTTTTATCAGTATATCCATATCGTTGAAGTGTTTTTTGTATAACATCACTAACAATTTCATTATAATCTGATGGTGTAAGCTTCATCTCAGAAGTCACGTCATAAATTAATATATTATTTTGTTGAATATCTTGTATTGTAATATGACAAAGCCCTGCGCAAACTCCCGTACCTATTTGCTTAAAAAGTTTCAGAAAGCTTGGATCTGTTGTTTGATTAAAAGCCTTATCTATACTACTTTGTGACATATACAATAACATACACTTTTCACACGAATTGTTATTATTTTGCACCACATTAATAAATGAAGTTGCTATAACACTAGAACTTTGATTTTGTTTAATAATTTGTTTACTATAACTCTCAGCAATATCTTGAACCAACTGTTTTTTCCTTTCAAATAAAGACATTTATTATTTACTTTATAAAATATTATTTTTATGATTTCGTAAGAATTCATATGTTTAATTTTTTACATATTCATACAAAACGCTTATGAATATGAATCTACTAGTTCAATATCACAGTATTTCTTAAGTAGTTTGTTTTACACAACTATTAGATTCGTACAAAACGCTTATGAGTATGAATTGCAGTTGTTTGATAACTGACATATTCGTACAAAAAGCTTATTAATGACATATTCGTTGATTATCTTCAAAAATAAATTTCTAATATAATTATAAAATGGCAACGAATTATTCATATTCAGCAACAAAGGTAGTAACAGATGTTTTTATAGATATTACACAAGATATATCTCAAGGACTGTCTGCTCTTCAAATTTTAAATGTAGATTGTAATAGTCATGGAGCTGGTCAAAATTGTTTAGATTGTATTAAAGCGTGGAAAAAACTTAGTAATGATCCAAACATTCCAGAAAAAGCATGCAATTCTGTTTGTGTTTGTAAAGTTGAAAATATAGATATGGATCAAAATATTGTGTTAAATTTACAAAGTTGGTTAGGTTATACAAGTAAAGACGATTTTACTAAAAAAATAAATAATAGTATAAATCAAAACGCCCAAAGTTCTGGACAATCTTTATACCCAAACGGAGGAAAAGGAGACGCAAGCGGAGACAGGGTAACAAATATCGGAAAGATCACAAATCAGATTTTTGATGGTATGAAATCAACTACGTTTCAGGATGCTATTCAATCCATTAAAACTTTACAAATTATTAATTTACAAGGTGGAGGATCAATTGTCGATGTAAATCTTAACGACTTTACCCAATATTTTGGTCAAATCTTAGAAAATAATAGTAGCACTTCTTCTTTAATAAGTCAATTAGACGCATCAATGATACAATTAGCTACTAGTGTTACAGATGCAGGTCTTGCTAGATTAATATTATGGATTGTAAGAATAGTTATAGCTATTATTATTCTCATAGTTTTATTCTATTCAATCGGGCTTATTTTTCAAATATATACTTTGTATATTAGATAACCTAGTACATTCATAAAAATTCAGGAAATTAATTTACAACACCAATAAGTAGCTAAGATAAAAATCAGATTTGAACAATAATCACTTAAAAATAGTGTAGTGTTTTCATATTAAATTACAATAAGATATAAAATATTTAATATTTTACAAAATAAAAAAATATATAATAAATGACCAATACACCAGATACGCAAACAATTAGTTTGTTTAAATATTATGCATCTGTCGAACCTTTAACAAATGTATTTCCTTATTTTGCAGACACTAAAGTTTCTATTAAAAATATAACATCAACAACAGATAAAAAATTTGTCTTTATAAATCCTGGTAACCCAATGGTTAACCCATGTATATACGTTGAAGATACTTGCTCGGCATATAACAATCCATTATTAAGTAATAACGAGAGTAATTGTACTTATACAATTAAATATATAGACAATAATTGTAATATACAGTTAAAATCAGATAACAGCGTAAATTTGATAACAATAACGATATATAAAGGAAATGAGAAAAATGGATGTGGATATTATTTTTTGAATCTAGATAAAACTGAAACACTACCATATAGATCACAGTTTTCTATAACGGGAATTTCTTTTGGAGGTAAAACATTTTCCGTTAAACCTGATTATTTAGTTTTTCAATTTTCAGGTATTTATGACGCGATTAATAAATGGTATCATACTAAAGATAGTTCAGTGTATGTAAATAAATGTTGTATGCCATTTGTTAAGGGAGTAAATATTGATTTTGTTAACAGTTATTGTACAACCCTTAAATACGATGATACTAAAGTACCTACAGAAGCTTGTATGAGTTTTTATACTGAATATTGTAAGTCTAAAGACGGTACGACAGATGTTACTTGTGCTTGTGATGATAATTTTCAAGATGATAAAACTGATCATTCAGTTATAGCACGTGAGGCAATCATAAGCAAAGGTCTTACTATACCACGTTCTTGTATTATAGATCAATGTGAAAAGCCAGAAGCTTTCAAATTTAATTTTGATGAAGGAACTTGCCCTAATATTTGTCTAAACGCTATAAATATAATTGGCAATAAAGATAACATAATTGATTTAAATAATGTAAGAATGCAGATGACATGTGATGGACCGAACGGAGGAATAAAAATAACTGACGACCCTGATACAAATAATCCAAATAATCCAAATAATCCAAATTCTTCTAAATTATGGTTAATTATTTTATGTATATTTATAATTATAATAATTTTTATAGTAGCTATATGTAAATATTTTAAATTTTTTTAAATATTCGTAATAGAATAAATGGGATTAGTATTTAGCATGTTTAACGCTGGTAATTCGATTTCAAACATAACAAATAACATAAATAAAAATATAACAAATTTAGTTATAAGTTCAGTTCAAAATTCAACCACAAATCTTGATCAAAGTCAATCTTTAGATATAGATTGTACAGACTGGGTAGATCAACAAACAAAAGGTAAGATAGAGTGTGTTAAAGAGGCTGCAGATTTAATTAAATCTGGTAAGGCGTCTCCTGAAGAAGCGACGCAGTTGTGTAAAATTTGGGAGGATGGTAGCTGTGAAGCAAATCAAGTAACTATGAAAGGAGTTATGCAAACAACTATTACCTCTGATATGAGTTTAAGCATTAAAACTTACATACAAAACAATATAAAAAGTTCTATTGACAATGCGGCATCCCAATCAGGATCAGGAGGATTTGATAATTCAGTTTTAGGAGAAGTAAATTCAGAAATAGATAATATACAGGGTGTTATACAAAGTTATTTACAAAACGACTATTCTAAAATCAGTTCTTCACAAACAATTAAAATTAAAAATGGTTCTGTAAATTTTGTTACTCAAGATGCATTTATGGACAGTTTCAAAAATTTTACTGCCAGCAATCAAGTGTATACTAGCTCTGTAAATACGATAGCATCTGCAATTAAAAATTCAACTTCTCAAGATCTGGGCAATAGTAGTATAATAACTATAATTATAGTTATAATTATAATTTTAATTATTTGTGCCATAATTTTCTGGTTATGGCAGAACAGAAAAAGCAAAAATACTTCAGCTGAAGATTCCCTTCCGTCCCAAAATATCTCAGATCCTCCCAGAGTCCCTAGCTCAAAGTTCCCAAAACATAGGTAATACTGTTTATTATAATTTTTTTGTATAATTCGTTTATAAATATCGCTAAACTTTTTATCAAATATTAGACTGTTTAATTTAAAAAATATAAATATTTTCATGTATTAAAATGAGTGCAAGTGCAATAGCATTGCGTTTGGGAGAATTCTACTTCTTAGGACCATTTGCATTTCTAGTTCCACCGCCACCTGGACTTAATTCAGTTATAAACATAACAGATACCCTAAATGAAAATATAACAAATTTAGTTATAAACTCTATTCAAGTTTCAAGCACAAATATTTTTCAAAATCAAACTTTAAATGTAGATTGTCAAGAATGGCAATCAAAAACTGCTCAAGGTAAAATTGAATGTGCTAAAGATTTTAATGGTAAAATGTCTCCTGAAAAAGCTGTTGAATTGTGTAATATATTTTGGGGTGGTTCTTGTGGGGCAAGTCAAGTAACGATGAAGGGAGTGATGCAAGTAAATATTAATGATGATATGAAAATAAAAGTTAAAAATAACATAACTAGCAATCTAAAAAGTACTATTACCAATACGGCAGCCACAACAGATTCAGGAGGAATTGCTAATAAAATTATAAACAATGTAAGTTCAGATATAGAAAATATACAAAGTATTTTACAAAATTATATACAATACGACTATAATACTATCAATTCTTCTCAAACAATTAATCTTAAAAATGGTACTATATCTTTAATTACTCAAGATTTATTTACGGACACTTTCAAACGTTTTACTGCCAACAATAACAGCTATACTACTTCTATAAATGCCATATCATCCGCAATTCAAAATTCATCTGACCAAAATCTACTATTGTTAGGGGGAAACATTATAATAACAATAGTTGTGGTTATAATTGGATTTTTATTTATAATTGGAATAATTCTCTGGATATTAAAAAATCGCAAAAAACACAACTAACTAATTCATGATGGCGACTGTGTAGTCGGTTTATTTTGTTCAATTTTAATTGAAATATATAAAATAATCAGTGAAAATGTAAGTGAAATGATTGTAGAAACTGCTATTCCCTTTTGAATACTAAATTTTTTATCCACATTTAGAACAACTGATGGTGAAGTTATTTTTACTATACCATATATGACAATTTCAGTAACTAGAAACAATATTAGGGCACTTGTGTATGTACTTTGCATAGTTATTTAATCTATGACTTAAATAAAATTTATAAATTTTATTACTTAATGAAATTTTGTATAATTGGATGTTCTGAAAGAGGAACATAGTATTCTTTTTGTTTTAATTCAACTTTGTAATTTGAAACTATAATGAGTGCCGCAATAGATAATATTAGAGAAAATGTCGCTGAATAAGATAGTAACAATTTCCAGCAAATTCTTGTTTTACCTGTATCTTTGTTCATTACTTGGATCCATGAAGGATTAAATAGATAAAGTATACCTAATATAATAGAAAATGTTATAATTAAAGTCGCATACGCCATTGACACAGAATCTTTTTTATCAAATATCATTTTACTCTAAGGAAATATTTTTAAGTTATTATCTTTTCTTATCAATATCAAATTTTACTGTTAGTTTTCCTTGAGTATCATTAAAATTCACACTAATATTTTCATTATTAACTTTTACAGATACAAAACCAAAAATAGATTGGTGGTATTTAGTCGCTTTTTCAAGCGGCGAGCCTTTTACAATATAGATGTTTGGGTCTAAAAAGGTTCCTCCACTTCCAGCAATTACTTGAGGTGGTATTACAAATTCTTTCTTACCATAATTCGGAATGTACGTAGGTCCATTACCCTCATCAACCAAACCTGTAATATATTGTTGATTGTGTTCATCTGCACACATATATAAGTCAATATGTTCTGCATATTTTAGCATAAGATTATAAAGATCTTCGTTGAGTACTTGAAGTTTTTTAGCATTAGTAGGATCTTTAGGTTCTTTATGGGACACGCAATAAAACGGAATGTGACCAATTACAATATTCCATGTATTAGGTGATTTATCAAGTGCTTTTCCGAGCCAATCGGCCTGTTTTTCTATGGCATCTTTAGGATATTCTTGTCCTTCTAAAGGGTATACTTTATCATCTAAAGGGTGTAAAAGTTTTTCTTGTTTGAAACACCATTTCTTTTTGTACATATTTGTATCAATAAAAATTAAATTAACATTAAATTCTTTTGGTTTTTTATTGATGTACATAATTTTATAAGAAAGAGCTGGCATAGTCCACTTCTTTTCCTTGTAATTCAGTTGTTTGTTTATGGTTTCACATGTTTCAATATCATGGTTTCCCACACCTATAAGAAAATGATCTGTTGGTACTGTACTCATTGACTTGATAAATCCATCTTGGAATTGTTTATCCATATTATAAGAATAGTGCTTTCCATACAATTCAATCTTTTTTCTGAAGTCATCGTCTAATGGAATTTCACTATCAGCGTAAACATTATCTCCTGCGAGTATAACAGCTTGTTGCGGCCCTTTATCGTTAACAAATTTTATCATTGCATTTACAACAGATTGTTGACCATATGTGTTTTTTTTTTCTGCCCACTTTTTTTTGTCCTCCTTCCAATTTTTATCTTCTTTTTCTCCATCTTTACCATAAACACCCCAGCAACCAACAAATAAAAAATTAAGTTCTTCATTATTTATATTAAAATTTTCTATATCTGCTACTTCTTTTAGACATTCCTCGTAATTAGTACAATCCATTTTATTTATACTCTGAAATTTATTTTTGATTTATTTTTAAAACAATCAATAATAAAAATAAAGATGGAGATGGAGCTTTATACAGTAATTATTCCTATTAATGGATTACCATACATTAAAAACATTTTTGAAACTAACAGTTCGTTGACAGGGTCGGTAAACCCGACAGGATATGATATTTCTAGCGCTAGTATTGACATAATAGAACCTAATTATGATTTACGTGTCGCTCTTTTTTGCAATTGGGTTGATATGAAAAATCATAAACCGGTTTATGCCGAAATTTATTCAGATGACGAGGACGAAAGAGAAGAATATGGTGGAATAGACAAGATTACTGCTGAAAGAATAGTAAATAAGTTATCAAAAAGAAAATGGCATCTTTGGAATCAACCTCCTAAAAATTAAATAATTTTTAATAAATATAATATATATATTTATTATATATAATAAATATGCAAACTTATTTGACAGTATTCTGTATTATCTTTATTATAATTACTGGTTTAGTATTATTAAAATTTGTACATTGGATATTTAGTATAATAGTAGTCCCAATACTATTAGGAATTTTTCTATATTATCTGTTTGCCTCAAAAACAAACACACAAACACATCCTAGTAGATATATCAATAGTTCAGACTATTATAGTTTAACTTTAAGGTATATGTGGGGTTTATGGGACAGTTCTGATATACCTTCTAAATATTTGAAAAATCAAGAAAAAAATCAAGAAATATTAAAAGGAAGTAACAAAATCACACACGGGAAAAAAGATATTGAAGATCTTGTTTTGAAATATTCAGAAGAATTTGATAATGAATTTTCTAAGATTTATAACAGTATCAAAAGAAATGTATGCAAAGCTGATTTAGGCAGATATTTATTAATATATTATTATGGCGGTGTTTATCTAGATAATGATGTTGATATAAAAACTAGTTTTTCTATGACTGATTTAAAAAATCATAAAAATGGTGTGTGGTATACTGAAAAAGTAGTTAATGTAAAAGTTTTAAATCCTAGAGAAGAAAAAATACCTAATAGGTATGCTAATTATATTATTGCTTCTTTATATCCTAGAAATCAAATATTATTAGATATCATTAAAGAATCTTCTAAACGTATAAAAACATTAAAAGATTCAGTAAATTGGACTGATAATGATATTTTATGGTCAACCGGACCAGATGTTGTAACAACTATATTATCTCACACAAAACATAATAATTATATTATATATAATAAACAAAAAAGTGATAAAATACTTATACATAAAGCTGAAGGAACTTGGAGAAAAAACAAAGATAACTAGTCATCGTACATTTAATTTTAATTTACTTTGATTTAAACAAGACAAAAATAACATCCAAATGAGTAGTCCAGCCATTGTTGAAATACAAGAACTTGACACAGAAATTATTCCACCTTTGACTAACAGAATGAATGATCCAGACTACAATGGAGGATGTAAGATTGTTGTTATAGGAAAACCCGGTACTGGAAAGAGTACACTTATTAAAGGTATTTTATATGCAAAAAAACATATTTTTCCAATTGGAATGGCTATGAGTGGTTCTGAAGACACAAATCATGCTTTTGCAGAAATTATGCCAAGTACTTTTGTATATAATGAGTATGACGAAGAAAAAATAAAGGATTTTGTTAAACGTCAAAAACTTGCCAGACAGCATCTTGAAAATTCTTGGGGTGTTCTTATACTTGATGATTGTACAGATGACCCTAAAGTCTTTAACAAACCTCTGCAAAATGCATTATTTAAAAAAGGACGTCACTGGAAGATGTTTTACCTTCTTTCTTTACAGTATGCAATGGATATTAAACCAGCTATTAGAACCAATATTGATGGTATCTTTATTCTCAGAGAACCTATCGAATCCAACAGAGAAAAAATATACCGTAATTATGCATCAATTATTCCTACGTACGACCTTTTTTGTGATCTTATGGAACAATTAACAGAAGATTATCACTGTATTTATATTCACAATGCTACTAGAAGTAATAGATGGCAAGATTGTGTTTTTTATTGGAGAGCTCCAATAGTTCCAAAAGGGTGGCGTTTTGGTTGTCCAGAATATTGGAAATTTCATGAGAATAGATATAATATTGAATATACTGATCCTATTGGTTTTTAATTATTAGTTCTTAATATTTTATGATATTAAGACTTGGTTTGTTACAACATAAAATAGGAACACTGTTAAAACCTCCTATTCCAAAATAATTTCTTCTTTTAATATGTTTCTAAGATTGAACTTAATTTTTTATAGATATAAAGAAATTTAATTTACTTGTTTATAATAAGTAATGAAAGACTCAAGTTTTGAACCTATATATTCTATTGATGATACTTTTATCGGTATTTTTACGCCAATAAAAAATATCCTAAAAGGTGATAATCCTAAACAGAGAAAATATGTTACAGTCAAAATACCTAAATGGCAAATTGTAAATGATATGAATATATTAGAGTTCAGCAAGTATGGTTTTACAGCAAAAAATAATTATTTATTAAGCGCTGAACTAGACATTATGAACTTTCCAGATGACAAATGGTTATTATGTCCGATTCAATTAAAAAAATATGCTCTTGAATGGAGTTTTGAAGATAATACCAAGTGGGATATTCAAGTAGGAATTAGTGGTAAGTGTAAAAACTTACAATCTCCACCAGAAGCTATGATGCTAGAATTAGAAGAAGAATTAGGTTTAAAATATATCGGCAACCCAAACGGATCTATACTTACTAAACATCAAGGCTCGTGGTGGGATGAAAAAAACAAAGTTTTAAGAGAATATATGTATGACAGAACAACTTTTAAAATTTCTATAAAAAGCACAAGACAAATTAATGCCGATTCTGATAAACCTATTCAGACAAAAACAGATGAAGAAGATTATTACAATACAATCGCTTGTTTAGTTTATGGAAGTTTTAAAGATATAAAAACAATTTTAGAAACCAAAAAAATAAATTATTCATGCAATGACGATAGAATTATCGGAATTGCATATGTATCTGGAAAAACAATAAAAAAGCATATTGCAAGAATATTAAATGAATAAAGAGAGAAGATTGATACTAATTGTGTCAATTAAGATTTTTGTATTATTTTTTGTCTATACCAACAAGACGTCTAACATTAAGAACTTCCAAAATTATTTGCTCTGCTTCAGAATATTTACCTTTATCCCACAACGATTTAGCAAGTTTGTGTAAACTAATTTCAGCTTTATTTTCTACTGTTTTTTGTTTGTTTTTCAATATTTGTCTGACACGAACAAAAAGAGGTCGTAATAATAAACCAAAATCAGGCAGACGATTTGAAAAATTTAAGTTACGAAAAAAATTAAAGCGGGGTTTGATTAAAAAAGTCTTCATCCGTAAAAAAAGTGTCTTCGGAGATTCTAACTTATTTTCTTTGGAAACATTTAATTTTATATCAGAACAAGTTTCCGTATTTTTATCAGAAACAGTTAACCATAATTGTTTTTTAAGCATAAACAATAAAAAAAATATAAGAGTGCTAACACTAACACCAGATATCAATAACAAATCAAAATCCATTTACATTAAGTAAACATTATTTTTAGTATACTAAAAATAAATGTTTCAAGTTAGGTTTTTATAAAACGCCTTGATGATTCCAATGTAGAATGATTAGCAAAACAGTTAGTCCCTTTTTTATGATATGAAACCGTAAAAGAAGTATTTGCATTATTCCAATTAAAATACTGAACAAAAAATACAGAATATTCTCCATAATGAATACGGTTAATATATTTTATATATAATTCTGGTGTATGACCTTGACCTTTTTTATATCCTAAATAATATTTCTCCATGATAAAAGCAAACAATTTTTTGTCTATATCTTTTTTATTTCTAACCCAATCAGAATGCAAAGAAATTATATAAAAACCTTCTATGCTAGCAACAATATGTAATATAGTATCGTATTCAACACTTGAACTTAAAAACCCTAAATAATCTTGAACTGATGGCCAAGCAAATTTTACATTGTTGCGTTCATAAGCCTCAACAGGATGAGAATGAAAGTTATAAAGACCTTTGGCAACTTTAACTCCCTCTTCTTTACCGTGAATAATACTTTTTTTATCAACATCAAGATAATGTACTAAATCATCTGTAACTTTTTCAATTACAAATCTACCAGCAACTTCTTTTTGTGTAATAATTCCATTTCTATTTATTGTAGAACCCATCATTGACAGATTCTGTAAATAATTTACAGACCAATCACTTAACTGAACTTTTAGAGTGCATACATCTTTTTTTTCTACATTTTGTGTTAATACATACTTAACCTCATTATCAGCCTTAATATTTACAACATTATTTTCACGAACGAGACACAGGACATTCTTGAAGTAATTAACACCCATAGGACTTGTTTTACTTATGTAAGGCTCATGAAATCCAGAATCTGTATATTCTTGTATTAATTTACTATTATCAAGATCAATCCCAACGCACAATGTAACATCGTTAGGAATGTTAAGAAGCGTTATTTTCAAAACTTTAAGAATCATAAAACTTTTTGCATCGATAATTTCACATACTTTTTTCTTTTTATCATAAATAATATATGCATAATCAGAAATACTATTAACAAAATCAATTGAATTTATATATTGCACCCTAATATCTCCTTTAGGTAACTTGTTTAATATATCATATTGTTTTTGGTTAATCACAAGAATTAACCCAACACTAAAAGAAGTGAGTGGAGTAGGTTTAATTCGATTTTCTAAATTTTTCATACTGTTTGGTTTGACTATTTTATTAAAATCTATTAACAAACTAGACATATTTATCTTTGACAATAAAATGTGATTTAATTTTTACATTTGAGTTATTATATTAACTATTCTACAATTAGAAAATGAACAACGTTCGTTCTCTATTTTTTCCTACTGGAAAAGTACATCCAAAATATACACAATATGTTGGATGGTCATTTATCTCAAATGTTCTCGTATCAGCTGAAAGCGCTATGTCAACACATAGCATGCTTAACGCTATTGGTACTTGTTCTGAAACTGTTAGAACTGCAAATTATATTGGCAAAGATATTATAGGACAATTTGGAGGTTTACTCTATATGGCTAAAATGGGTAAACAAGCTGATAAAAAACCAGTAAATTTTTTGTTTTATACTAATATTTTGCAACAATTTGCTTATTTTTCTTTGTGCACAACACCAATGACACCCGAATATTTTTTACCTATAGCTGGTGTATCAAACATTTTTATTAATGTGTCTTTCATTGGTTTTGGTGCTATTAATGCAAAATGTATACAAACTCTTGCGGTGGACGGAAATGTTGGAGAAATATATTCAAAAATATCAGTCATTAATACACTAGGAAGTAGTATAGGACTTTTACTTGGTATAGGACTTATTGCAGCTGTTCCTGATCACACAACAAGACTTTTAATTATACCAATTATTGCACTTGGGCGTGTTGCAACATTCAACCGAGCGGTTAAAGATTTGATTTAAATTTTGACAATAAAAATCCTAGAAAATCAGCTCTAAAATCTCCATCCTCATCTCCAACATAATTTCCGTCTGCACATTTCTCAACAGCAACTCTATAATCTAAAAGCTGGACTATCTCTTCTCCATTGTCTGCAAAATTATCATTCAAGCATGTGCAATATTCAATTATCAACTCTTTGTTTCTATCTCTAAGAGAATCAAAAATAAGCTTTGTTAAAATAACTGCTCCATAATCAATTATTATTTGGCCTACTCCATTCTTGAATTTTACGACTGGATTTAAATAATCTGCTACTATTACTCTATCCTTTAGAGCGTATGTTATAAAATAATCAGAATATCCCTCAGGACCTCTTACTATATGTTCTATAGTAAGAAATTTAATATTTTCTATCAGCCATTCTTGTGTAATAGGAAAAATATCTTCAAGTGTAGGTTCAGGTTCTGAAACTATTCTGACGCAATTCTTTCCTGTCAACTGAGCCATTCGTCTATTAAACACTCCTGGTTTTTGATCTAATTCTGATATAGAAAATGAATTCTTTGTTATTTCCGCCATCAACATAGGATTTTTTGTTATTTCTACTGCAGCAATCTCACCTGCCTTTTTTTTGATTGGATCATGAACTGATTTTATGAGATGAGCGTTCTCATAATCAATAACCTGTTCACCATCCAGAGATTTGTGATGAAATGCACCTTGTTTTGCATCTGTACAAACTATCTGAGATTTACCTGACATGTCAGTAAGAAGATGTTTATGTACAATCTGAGCTACTCCTTTTTGACCTTGATAGAAATCACTTTTGGTGTATTTTTCAGCTATGGCAAATGCAACACGGTTTTGTGATAAGTCAAGAGGAGTTAAATTAGCAATTATATTATTCTGAATATTTTTAGTACTTGTCTTTTGGTGTGTAGGTTTCTTTGCGATCTCTTCTATAGTAGCTTGAGAGCTTTCAGCAAGATTTTTGTATATCAAGCCCTCGACTTTTAACTTTACAATTTCTTGATCTTTTTGATGTTTTTCAGCTTTCAACTTATCATTTTCTTCGGTAAGAGAATGAATTTTTTTCTTACATATTGAATCGTGTTTTGTAAAATTACTTGCTGAATAACTTTTTTTACAAAATTTACATGTAACTAAACAAAATATAATATCTTTAGAATTTTGAGATTCTTGTATCTTAAGACAATATTTAGTTTGTGTCTGATGAATATTTAAGAGATATTTTGTTTTGAAATCTTTACTGCAAAACTGACAAGTTAATTCTTCAGACTTTTCTTTTAAAGCTAATTCTTCCGAATCTTTTCTTGCTTTAGCTTTACTATTTTCTATTTCTTGTTCTTTACTTTTAATTTCTTGTATTTTCAGACAATACTTGGTCTTTTTCTGGTGTTGTTTAAGCATCTTAGTATCTCCAAACGTATTATTGCAAAACTGACATTGTTGCATTTGGTTTATTTTTCACTCTTTTTTCTTTAAGTCAGAATGAAAATCATGTTTTTCTTTAATAAAATGTCATTTTTTCTGGATATCTAAAAACAACTAAAACTAAACTAAAACATATTTTCATTCCTTTTTTATTTTTTCTTAATAACTAAAAACATATTTTTCATTCCTTTTTTTTCGTTCAGAATGAAAATATAGTTTTCTTTTAATAAAATATCACTTTTTTACTGATAAAATTAAAAACAACTAAAACTAAACTAAAAATAAACTAAAAAAATAAAAATAGTCACTTTTCTCTGATTAAAAATGAATTTTAGAAAAAAATGGAAATATATATATATCCATTTTAAATATAGAGCCCGATTTTGAAAAAGAGTTTTTTTTCTCCGGTTTTTCAAAAAGTCGGAGGAGCAAAAAAAGGTTTTCCTTTTTCATTTTCTTTTCTAATATTTTTAAGAATTTATACAAAATTTCCTTTGGATTTGGATTTTTTTCTCCTCCTCCTCCTCCGCCTTTTTGAATTAAGTATCTAAAAAAGGAATGAAAATAGTCACTATTCTCTGATAAAAGTCACTTTTTGCAAAAAAATGGAAATTGTGTGTGTGTAAGACGCGTTTTAAAAATCATTTCTCTTAAAAAAAGGAGTTTCGTACGAACTCTTGAAAAAGTCGGAGGAGCAAAAAAAGGTTTTCCTTTTTCATTTTCTTTTCTAATATTTTTAAGAATTTATACAAAATTTCCTTTGAATTTGGATTTTTTTTCTCCTCCTCCTCCTTTTTTAATTAGGCATCTAAAGAAAATGTTTTTGATACTAAATATATAAAAAACATAAAGTCTTGATGATCTTCTTTTATTTAGGAGGCCATTTGGAGAAAAATGGTTGCGATATTGTTTTCATATTTATACAATGAATAGGTTCTCCTACAACTCGAAACTTTTCAAGCTTTCCAGCCTTTTCTATTCGATCAAAGTTAAGTACTTTTAAAAACTTTCTATAAGTTTGAGCATGAAAATCACCAGCGTATATTATTATATTTCTAGCTTGAGAAGGTTGATCAATTGCGTTTGCATGCGCTTTTTCTTTTATTTTGTTCATATCAAAAATTTTGAAAACACGAGACATTAGATACATATCTGGCGCTAGGCTATTAATAACTTCTAACTTTTCATAAATAGTTATAAACGCATTATAAAGTTCTTCTTCAGTGTGTTTATCGTTTTCTAAAATAATATTAATATTTTCTTCCCAATTTACTGAAAGAAAGGTGTCAACAGTTTCTTTTTCAAAAAATGATTTAATTTTATCGGATATATCAGGATCTATTGTAGTAGGTAAATCTTTTGTATTTGTTTTACTTTCAAATTGTTCAAGTACAAATTCTATCTTATGTAGGGACTCAAGAGTCTTTTTAACTATTTCATCCTCTTCTAAAATAGAATTTAGTACACGGGCATATTCTTCGCGTTTAAATCCGCGATTCACAAGTGTAAAAACATCCTCACAGTAATTAAAATCATTTGATGGGAAATCAACTGTTTCTTTTAAATCTATAAAAATAAGAAATGACCTAAAAGAATGAGTTCTAAAATAAAATATAAATGATACACAATGAAGAAAAATATCTTAGACCCGAAGAAGTGTCAAAAATACTCCAAGTTACTACTA
>Ga0247842_10000871_pt1 | contig 56923 bp, 51 predicted proteins | sample LaCruzMarch2015__3_FD_192411 | JGI IMG/M metagenome (GOLD analysis project Ga0247842, IMG submission 192411) | Freshwater microbial communities from meromictic Lake La Cruz, Castile-La Mancha, Spain - LaCruzMarch2015_19m | ecosystem: Environmental > Aquatic > Freshwater > Lake | place: Spain... | reverse complement strand
AGGAGGGACAGGTGCAGGGGAGGGAAGAAGGCCAGACGCAAGGCGCACTCACCGCCCTGCGTGAGGCCCCGCTCCTGGTCCTGGCCCAGCGGGGACTGGACCCCGAACCCGCCCGGCGCGCGGCCGTTGCCGACTGCACCGACCCCGAGCGGCTGCGCCGGTGGCTGGGCCAGGCGGCGGTCGCGGCGAGTCTGTCCCAGGTCTTCGGTTGAGTCCGGGCGCCGGATAGATCGGGGAAAATCGACGATGGACGCCGCTATCGACCGCTACATCGAGCAAGGCAGACCACAGGGCGTCGATTACGGCATTGAACAGGGCGTCGAGCGAGGCAGGCGGGAGGGCGAATTAGGTGGTGCGTCCCCTATTTACCGCTGCGGTCTGGTCGGACGGGGCGAATGCCCCGTCCCTCGTTCCCACGCTCCGCGTGGGAATGCATCCGCTGGCCGGAACCCCGAGGGCGGCGCCTGATCGCGACCGCGGCGAACCCCGACGACACCGGCCCGGCGGACGCACCGTCGGGCCAACGCCCACCACGAGCCAACATCGCCATGGACCCTGCCGGGATCCGCCTAAGGAAATAAGGCGCGTTTCCTATTTCCGACCACGGGCAGATTTAGGTCGCTCTTCAGGGCGACCAGGCTGCAGCGCTGTTGGGTGGTCCCCCTGACGGGCGACCTACACCAGGTCTTCCAAGATTAGCGGTGGCTCGCGCGCTGCACCCTCGAGCCGCGCCCGACCGTCCGCCCCCAGTCGCAGACGCCCCTGGGCAAACCAGCCCACTACCATAGGGTAGATCCGGTGCTCGGTGGCGAGGACCCGTTCGCCCAGGCGCGCCGGGTCGTCCCCGGGCTGAATCGGCACCCGCGCCTGCAGGACCACCGGGCCGCCGTCGAGTTCGGCGGTGACGAAGTGGACGCTCGCCCCATGCTCGGACTCACCCGCCTCCAGGGCGCGGCGGTGGGTGTGCAGGCCGCGGAACTTGGGCAGCAGGGAGGGGTGGATATTGAGCAGCCGTCCGGCGAACCGGGCGACGAAGGCGGGTCCCAAGATGCGCATGAACCCCGCCAGCACGACGAGGCCCGGGGCGTAGCCGTCGATCAGCCCGGCTAAGTCCTGGTCATAGGCCGGCCGGTCCGGATAGGCGCGATGGTCCAGAACCGCCGTCGGGATGCCCGCGTCGCGTGCGCGTGCAAGTCCGCGGGCCTGCGCCTCGTTGCTGATCACGGCGACGATCCGGTAGGGCCACTGGGGTTGGGCCGCGATCAGCGCGCCCAAGTTGCTGCCGGCCCCGGAGATCAGCACCACGACCGGCAGCGGTGGCGCGAGCGCCTCAGCCATGGTCCGCCGCGTCCGTGTAGACCACCAGGGGCGCCCCGGGGGTGGACTCGATCTCGCCCAGGACCCAGGCCTCCTCACCGGCGGCCCGCAGCATGGCGAGTGCGCGGGCGCAGTCGTGGGGGGCGACACAGACCACCATCCCGAGGCCGCAGTTGAAGGTGCGGCGCATCTCCGCCTCCGTGATCCCGCCCTGGGTCTGGAGCCATTGGAAGACCGCCGGGCGCGCGAAGCTCGCCATGTCCACCCGCGCCCGGGTGCCCGGCGGCAGGACCCGCGGCAGGTTCTCGGTGATCCCGCCGCCGGTGATGTGGGCCAGGGCGTGGACGCGCAACGCCCGGGTCAGGGGCAGCACCGAACGCACATAGATGCGGGTGGGGGCGAGCAGGCGCTCCCCCAGGCTCGCCCCGTCGAGGTCCGCGCTGAGATCCGCCGCGCTCACCTCGATAACCTTACGGATCAGGGAATAACCGTTGGAGTGGGGGCCGGAGGCGGCAAGCCCGATGAGTTGATCGCCGGGTTGCACGCGCTCCGGGAGGATCAACTCCGAGCGCTCGGCGATGCCGACACAGAAGCCTGCCAGGTCATAGTCCCCGGCCTGATACATCCCGGGCATTTCGGCGGTCTCGCCGCCGGTCAGGGCGCAGCCTGCCAGTTTGCAACCCTGGGCGATGCCCGCGATCACCGCGGTGGCGACCTCCAAATCCAGGCGGCCGGTGGCGTAATAATCGAGAAAGAACAAGGGCTCGGCGCCGCTCACCAGGATGTCGTTGGCGCACATGGCCACGAGATCGATGCCGATGGTGTCGTGACGGTCGAGCGTGATCGCCAGCCGCAGCTTGGTGCCCACCCCGTCAGTGCCCGAGACCAGGATCGGCTCCCGATAGTCCTTGAGCGGCAGTGCGAAGAGCGCCCCGAAGCCCCCCAGGCCCGCCACCACCCCGGGACGGGCGGTGGCGGCGGCCAGGGGCTTGATACGTTCCACCAAGGCCGCCCCGGCGTCGATGTCGACGCCGGCGTCGCGGTAGCTGAGTGATCGGGAGGGCTGCTGGTCGGTTTCCTGGGACACGCGGGGGCTCCGGTGGGGTGCGTGGTGTGATTCTACCCGCAACCTCGGTTCGCCACCCTGGTTCATCCCGGGTTCATCCTTGTCCCTTGGACAGCGGCGCTTCATCCGGCTACGATGTTGCGCCCGAGCCGGTCTTCGGCGCCATCGGTTTACCCATGTGAGGCTCAGGGACCTTCCCAACGTCATCAGTGCGCTGCGCTTGGTCGCCGTGATTCCGGTGGTCTGGCTGCTGCTGTCCCAACAATTCGGCTGGGCCCTGGTGCTGTTCGCCGTCGCCGGGGTCTCCGACGGAGTGGACGGCTTCCTGGCCAAGAGCTACGGGTGGCAGAGTCGGCTGGGCGGCATCCTCGACCCGGTGGCCGACAAGGCCCTGCTGGTGACCTGTTTCCTGGTCCTTGGCTCGATGGGTCTGATCCCGGTGTGGCTGGTCCTGGCGGTCATCTTCCGGGACCTGGTGATCGTTGCCGGGGCGCTGCTCTACAACTACCGGGTCGAGGAGTTGGAGGCCGCCCCGATCCTGACCAGCAAGATCAACACGCTGTTCCAACTGGTGCTGGTGATCGCCGCCATCACCGATGCCGGACCCATGCCCCTGGCGGGCTGGGTGGTCACGGCCCTGACCTGGGCCTGTCTGGTTACTACCCTGGTGAGCGGGGTGCAGTACGTCCTGGTGTGGTCGGCCAAGGCCCGCACCCATGGTTGGCGGGACGAGTAGCCTAGTGCAGAACGTCGAAAGTTCCGCTACCGTTCCCGGTCGTGATCGTTGTCGTTGTCGTTGTCGTAATCGGAGTCGAAAACGATTACGACAACGACAACGACAACGAACAGATATGGTCGCGGGATTTTCGGCGTCATGCACTAGTTCCCGTCCTCGGTGCGCATGACGCGGCGCACCAGCGGAATGGTGGGCAGGCGCTGTTCGCGCAGTGACAGGCTGTCGATGTGCGCGACCAAATCCAGGAGGGCGCGGGGGTTGCGCGGGTGGTGGGTCAGGATGTAGCGCGTCACCTCCGGGGGCAAGGGCATCCCGCGGCGCCGCGCGGACTCGATCAGCAGGGCCTCGCTGTCCGGCTCGGTGAGCGGCAGCAGTCGGTAGCGCGGTCCCCAGTGCAGGCGTGAGCGCAGGTCCGCCAGGCCAAGCGCCAGGTCGTCGGGGGGCTTGGCGGCGGCGGTGACCAGGGCGCGCCCGCGCTCACGCAGGCGGTTGAAGAGGTCGAAGACCGCCCGCTCCCAGTCCGGCTGCCCGGCAATCCGGTGCACATCGTCCAGGGCCACCAAGTCCAGGCGCTCCAGGGACTCCAAGATGTCCGGGGCGATCCCCGGTCGCCCGAGCGGGATATAGTGCGCCTGGCGGCCCGCTTGGGCGGCGGCCAGGCAGGCGGCCTGCAACAGGTGGCTCTTGCCCGTCTCCGGGGGGCCGAACAGGAAGATGAAGGGCTCACCCTGTCCGCTCGCGGTTCCGCGAATGGCCGCGACTGCCTCCGCGTTGGGCCCCGGCAGGTACTCGGCCAGGGTCGGCTCGCGCGCCAACTCGATCGGCAGGTGCAGTTGCACGGCAGGGTTGGACACGGGGCCGCGGCCACTGCCGGTCAGTCGGGCAGGAGTCGCAGCGCCAGCGCGGTGCGCGCCAGCCGTCGGCCGAGCGCCTGAGCGAGCCGCCGCTCCTCCTCGCTCAGCGGCAGGTCGTTCGCGGCGCCGCCGAAGTGGGTGGGGCCGTAGGGGGTGCCGCCGCCCCGGGTGTGCAGCAAATCACCCTCGCTGTAGGGCAGGCCCAGGAGCAGCATGCCGTGGTGTAGCAGGGGGACCATCATGGTCAGCAGGGTCGCTTCCTGGCCCCCGTGGAGGCTGGAGGTGGAGGTGAAGACCCCGGCCGGTTTGCCGGCCAGGGCGCCGTTGAGCCACAGGGGGCTGGTGCCGTCAAGGAAGTATTTCAGTGGGGCGGCCATGTTGCCGAAGCGGGTGGGGCTCCCCAGGGCGAGCCCGGCGCAGTGGCGCAGATCGTCGTGGGTGGCATAGGGGGCCCCCATGGGTGGGACCTCCGGGGCCACGGCCTCGCAGACGGCCGAGACGGCGGGTACGGTACGCACGCGGGCCTCGATCGCCGACACGGATTCGACCCCGCGCGCGACCTGCCGGGCGAGTTCGGCGGTGGCCCCGTGGCGGCTATAGTAGAGGACCAGGATGTAGCTCAAATGAAGACCTCGCAGGGTGTCCGGGGCGCGGGGACCGGCCGCAGGCCGGTGTAACAGCGTCGCGCACTCGCTTCGATCAGGAGGCCGCAGTGTAACCCAAGCGGCACGGATACCCATAAGAAGTAAATAATCAAAGTGTTGTCGTCTCTTGGCGGCACCGCTCATGCTGCTCGTCAGCGGAGGCCCGTACCGAATGATCCATCACCTCAACTGTCCCATGGTCCCACGGGCCACGACGCGGGTGTCGCGTGCGGACCCGGCGCGCCGGATCGCGGGGGCGCCATGACCGAAACAACGACTGAAGGCGTCGGAACCGATACCGCCGCCGAGCCGCCCGTCTGCTGCCGTTGTCTGGTTGCGGGGCGGGTGCAGGGGGTCTATTTCCGCGGTGCCGCCCGCGAGCAGGCGCAGCGTCTCGGGGTCACCGGCTACGCCCGCAATCTACCCGACGGCCGGGTGGAAATCCTGGCGTGCGGGACGCCGGCGGCGCTCGCGCGCCTGCGCGACTGGCTGCGCTCGGGTCCGCCCATGGCACGGGTCGACACCCTCACCTGCGAGTCCCGGGAGTACCGGCCCTGGTCCGGATTTTCCGTGGACTGAAGCCCGGTTCCGGGTCAGTAGCCCGTGGCCTCGAGGGCCAAGGGCTCAGGGTACTGCGCCAGGCGGACCACCCGGGTCGCGAGGCGTCCGTCCGCGTGCAGGCGCAACTCCCGGTAACCCGGGGTTTGGTCGTCGAGGGCGAAGTCCGGGCTGCCGGGCCGGAACTGGAAGCACGTGGAGGGGGTGCCGAGGATCTGATAGTGCCCGTGGTCGCGGCTGAATTCCTGGTGGATGTGGCCGCAGATCACCGCCTTGAGATGCGGGTGACGATCGCACACCGCGAGCAGTTGGGCGCCGTTGGCCACGCCCATGGTGTCCATCCAGGCGCTGCCGATCGGCACCGGGTGCTGGTGGAGGAAGACCAGGCAGGGACCGGGGTCACGTTCCAGCAGCGTCTCCAGGTGGTGCATCTGGCGCCGGGTAAGCCGCCCGCCGTCCTCCCCGGGCAGGGTCGAGTCCAGGAAGATCAGGTTCCAGCCGTCGATCCGATTGTCGGCGATCGGTCCCATGGCCGCCGGCCCCAGCCACTCCTCCATCAGGTCCCGGCGGTCGTGGTTGCCGGGGATGCAGAAGCAGGGGATGCCCGTGTCCTCCAATACCCGGGCCAGATAGGCATAGCCCTCGCCGGTCTCGTCCTGGACCAGGTCGCCCGTCATCACCAGGCCGTCAGCGGGCGTCTCGTCCTCCAAGGCCAGGGCCAGGACGGACTGGAAACTGCGCCGCGTGTTCAGGCCCAACAGGCGGCCCTCGGCGTGGGCGAACAGGTGCGAGTCGGTGATCTGGATCAGCCGCAGTGGGCGGGGGTTTGATGATGGGGCCTCTTCGGGCTCGGCTGTTGGCTGTGCGTGGTGCGTCCGCGGGATCGGTGGCACTGTGTTTTCCATTCTTGTTTCGGCTATTTACGTTTCGGATCGCCTGTCGAAGAGCTTTTAGCAAGGCGCGGGGTCGGCCGCACGGAAATCGATCACAAATTCGGTGTCCGGGTGCGCGCTGCGCCGGGGAGGGCGCGTGCAGCCGCACCGCGGGCGGCGCGGCGGATGGCGCGGCGATGTCTGTCCCGGCAGTCAGGATACACCAGACGTGACGGCACGGACCAGACCCCCTCTGGTCCGGCAAGCGGGGTCATTGGAACAAATCATTTGGGAAACCGGCGATGCGTCCCTATCTAACCCGCGCAGGTCCAGTAACTCCCATTCAACCGAGGAGACCGTTATGGAACTCAAGGGCAGCAAGACCGAGACCCATCTCAAAGAGGCCTTCGCGGGCGAATCCCAGGCCAATCGCCGCTATCTCTATTTCGCCGCCAAGGCCGATGTGGAGGGCTACAACGACGTGGCGGCCGTGTTCCGCTCGACCGCCGAGGGTGAGACCGGCCATGCGCACGGCCACCTGGAGTATCTGGAAGTGGTCGGCGATCCCGCCACCGGCCTGCCGATCGGGCCCACCGCCGCCAACCTCAAGGCGGCCATCGCCGGCGAGACCCACGAATACACCAATATGTACCCGGGCATGGCCAAATCCGCCCGCGCCGAGGGCTTCGACGAGATCGCCGACTGGTTCGAGACCCTGGCCAAGGCCGAGCGCTCCCACGCCAACCGGTTCCAGAAGGCGCTCGACAACCTCGAGTCCTGAGTGGCGGGTTACAAGGTTCCGTGAATCGAAGGGGCGTTTGGCGCCCCTTTTTTCTTGGGATCGCAAGATCGGCCGCACGGAGCGTCGTCGGCCCGCGTCTTTCGTTCCTTGCCCGCCCGCGTCGCGGTCGTGAGCGAGTTGCTATGTTGACTGGAACTATGGCATTTTCACTTGATGCGCGCCAAACTGCTTTTCGAGGATAAGGCCGACTATCCGGATGGGGGAGTCTTGGCGATGCGCATTTGGCGACTGCCGGGGGCTGACGCTGAGCGTCTCCACGGGCTCAAGTACAGCCTCTACTACGGCCGTGCTGGCGTCAGGCTTGTGGGCTACGATAACGAGCGCGGCAAGGGCGACCATCGCCATTACGGGAGCCGGGAAGAGCCCTACGAGTTTTCGACGCCTGAGCGGCTGGTGGCGGATTTTCTCAGCGACGTTGCGCGATTGCGGAGCCAACCATGACCACACTCAATCTGCATGTTAGCGACGAGGCTGATATGGCCCAACGCTTCGTCTCCGCGTGGAAACGGGCGGAGCAGGGCGAGTCGGTGGACGAACGGCACCTGACTTTCCTGACCTTGGATACCCTGCTGTCCGCCCTGACCCCGCAGCGCCTTGAACTCTTGCGCCATGTCCATCGCCAAGGGGCCGACAGCGTGGTCGCTCTGGCGTGCAATCTGGGTCGCGATTACCAGCAGGTGCGTGACGATGTGAGGATTCTGGAGGCCAACGGGTTGCTCCTGTGCGAGGACGGACGCCTCACTGCGCCTTGGGAGCGATTGGCCGCGGATCTGATGCTGTGAGGAATTGGTTGGTTGGCGCGTACTGCCCGGGTCGGCACCTCACTTCTCGAGTCTTGTATTTCGAAATCAAATGGGAACTTCAGCGCATTACGAAAAGGGTTCGGAATCGAGAATTGCCGTCGTTCTCTCTTGTCCGGGAAAAGAGGAAAAGAGGGCCAATAGACCGGCCGCTGGCCAAACGGGAAGTAATTTGGAGGAAATTTTGCTGTCACTGACTGACGATTACGCCATATCCGGTTTCCAACGAGGAAAGATCACAGTAGGGAACTCTTGGAGTAAAGTGGAGTTCGATGGGGCAGGCGGAACTGGCCGCCGGCAGGCAACAATTCCTGAAATCTTAGATGCCGGCAACTTAGAGCGGCTTGCCGGCGAACTTGGCGAAATCACTGATTTCATTGTGTGCTGTGGAGACAACGCAAGGGAGGCGGTTGCTAGGCTCAAAGCTGACGGGCGATTACGTGAAGGATGCCGTATTCTTCGCGTCTGTCATCTGTCAAATCTGGGAATCAATAACTCAATTAAGAACGACGTAAATGGCAAACCGATACGTTCTTACAAGAAATCCGCCGATAAACCAAGCGGCGAGCGTAGATCGCTAAACCAAATCGGAAAAGATAACAGAAAGCTGCGCCTGGAAGTGGTCGCCAAAAATCTTATGGAACAAATTCTTCTTCGGGCTCCCGCGCTCCGACGCTAGAGTGCGCCTCGATGCTCCAGCGTCGCGCTTGGCTAATGCGGCGCTGGGAGGCCAAGACGGCATTCTCACTCAGAGAGATCGGGCGAGTATTCGTCGTAGGTCGGGTTAGCGCAGCGTACCCCGACGTTCGGCGGCCGGATGTCGGGTTACGGCGCGCGTCAGGTGCCTGCTTTTGCTTTTAGCACTGCGCCACGCGCGCCTAACCCGGCCTACGGGATCGCGCTCGCGAATACCGGCTCAATCTCGGAGCCTGGGGACGAGAGATGACGCAGGGCCTGCGAGCGAGAGAGCATTGTGTTTCATTTCTTGACAGGGATGTCAAGAAATGAAATTAGAACCCCTCGGTTGAGGTGAACAGCCCCACCCGCAGGTCTTTGGCGGTATAGATGGTGCGCCCGTCGACCTGCACCACCCCGTCACCGATGCCGAGTACCAGTTTGCGGCTGATGACCCGTTTCATGTCGATGTGATAGGTGACCTTTTCGGCGGTGGGCAGGACCTGGCCGGTGAACTTGACATCACCGACACCCAGGGCCCGTCCGTGGCCGGGGTTGCCGACCCAGGCGAGATAGAATCCGACCAGTTGCCAGAGGGCGTCCAGTCCCAGGCAGCCGGGCATGACCGGGTCGCCGGGGAAGTGGCACTGGAAAAACCACAGATCCGGGTTGATGTCGAGTTCCGCAATGATCTCGCCCTTCATGTTGGCGCCGCCGTGATTCGCGATCCGGATCACCCGGTCCATCATCAGCATATTGGGGACCGGCAGTTGGGCATTGCCCGGGCCGAACATCTCGCCGTGCCCGCAGGCGAGGAGTTGAGCACGATCGAAGGAGGCTTCTTTAGGCATTGGGAGGGTCTGGGAATCCTGTGTAGGTCGAATCGTTTGGGATATCAAGTCAAATCAGTCCATTAGCGCTTATCGCGTTGTCGTTGTCGTTGTCGTTGTCGTAATCGAGGTTATCGTAGCACTCCGGATTCTCTCGCACGCAAAATTGCGTCGATTCTCGGATCACGACAACGACTACGACAACGACAACGATGGTACTCGCTGTTTAGCTTAGCTCTGACTCGTCACTTGGTGCGGTCAGTTGCGGACAATCCCTCTTCTTTGGGCGCTTCCAGCCGCAGCCGTTCGACCAGGAAGGCGACGATCTGCGCGAGCGGGACCAATTGCATCTCAGCGTCCCGCCGACCCTTGTACTCGACCATGCCGTCGTCCAGGCCCTTGTCGCCCACCACCACCCGGTGGGGGATGCCGATCAGTTCCATGTCGGCGAACATGAAGCCGGGGCGGGCGTCACGGTCGTCGAGCAGGACCTCAATGCCGGCCGCCTGCAGGTCGGCGTAGATCTGCTCGGCGGCCTCCCGTACCCGGTAGGATTTGCCGAGTTTCATGGGCAGGAGCGCGACCGTGAAGGGGGCGATGGGGGCGGGCCAGCAGATGCCGCGCTCGTCATGGTGCTGCTCGATGGCAGCGGCGACGACCCGGGAAACGCCGATGCCGTAGCAGCCCATGGTCATGGTGAGCGCCTTGCCGTCCTCGCCCAGGACCGTAGCCTTCATGGCGTCGCTGTACTTGCGCCCGAGTTGAAAGATGTGACCGACCTCGATGCCGCGAGCGATGCGTAGCGTACCGTCGCCGGCGGGACTCAGGTCACCGTCCACCACGTTGCGCAGATCGGCGACCGCGGGCAGGGGCAGGTCCCGGCCCCAATTGAGGCCGAACCAGTGCTTGCCGTCCTGGTTGGCCCCGGCGCTGAAGTCGGCGGCGACGGCGACGGCGCGGTCGACGATGCAGGGCAGGGGCAGGTCCTTGGGGCCTAGCGAGCCCGGGCCGGCGCCGATGGCGGCGCGGATCTCGGCCTCGCCCGCCATGCGCAGGGGGGCCGCGACCTGGGGGAGTTTGGCGGCCTTCACCGCGTTGAGTTCGTGGTCACCGCGGACCAGGAGCGCCACCAGACCACCCGGGACATCGTCTGCGGCGGCCACCACCAGGGTCTTGACGGTACACTCAATGGGCAGCTCGAATTGCTCCACCAGATCGGCGATGGTGCGGGCCGTCGGGGTGTCCACCAGTCGCGCCTCCTGCGCGGGTGTCGGCGCGGCGGCGGCCGGGGCGAGCGCCTCGGCCAGTTCCACGTTGGCGGCATAGTCGCCGCCGGTGGAGAAGGCGATGGCGTCCTCGCCCGCCGCGGCCAGCACGTGGAACTCGTGCGAGGCGTTGCCGCCGATGCTGCCGGTGTCGGCCTGGACCGGGCGGAAGTCGAGCCCGCAGCGGGTGAAGATGCGCGAGTAGGCCGCGTGCATCAGGGCGTAGGTCGCGGTGAGCGAGGCGTCGTCCGCGTGGAAGGAGTAGGCGTCCTTCATCAGGAACTCGCGGGCGCGCATGACGCCGAAGCGGGGCCGGATCTCGTCGCGGAACTTGGTCTGGATCTGGTAGAAGGTGATCGGCAACTGCTTGTAGCTTTTGAGCTCGTTGCGGGCCAGTTCGGTGATGATCTCCTCATGCGTCGGGCCGAAGCAGAATTCGCGCTGGTGGCGGTCCTTCAAACGCAGCAGTTCCGGGCCGTACTGGTCCCAACGCCCGGATTCCTGCCACAGTTCAGCGGGTTGCACCGCAGGCATCAGGACTTCGAGTGCGCCGGCGCGCGCCATTTCCTCCCGTACGATGCGCTCGACCTTGCGCAGCACCCGCAGGCCCAGCGGCAGCCAGGTGTAGAGGCCGGCCGCGAGTTTGCGGATCAGGCCTGCACGCAGCATGAGCTGGTGACTGATGACCTCGGCGTCGGCCGGGGTCTCTTTGAGCGTCTGGAGGGGAAACTGCGAGGTGCGCATGGGGCCGGGGATCCCGAGGTAAAAGGCCGGTAGTCTAGGGCGCGCGGGGCACAGAGACAAATCCGTCGTCGCGCGAGTGGGTGCGGGCCTACCGGCAATGGTCCTCGATCTGCCGGAGCGTCTGCGCCTGCAGGTTCGCCAGTTCGTCTTTGGAGCGGAACCCTGACTTGCCGTCCGTGGTACGCAGCCGCCCGCCGCCGTGGGTCTTCAGGGTCTCCAGGTTCTTGCGTGCCGCCTCGCAGTTGCTCTGGCGGGTGGCCTGCTCGGCGGCCCTCTTGCTCGCTGCCGCCGCGTCGCGGGCCTGCTGATCGCGTTGGTCGAAGTCCTGCTCCAGTTCACCGCGCAGCCGCTCCAGCGCCTCTTGGACCGTGGCGTCCTGCGGTCCCGCGCGTGGTTCGACCCTGGTGGCCGGGGTGCCGGTGGGGGGCGGCAGTTGCGAGTAGACGGTCGTGCCCGTCTCGTCTACCCAGCGGTAAAGCTCGCGCGCGCCCGCCGCGGGCGCGCAGGCGAGCCACAGACCCGCCGCCGCCGCCAGCAGCGGGGTGAGGGCCGCGCGGCCGGAAACCACGGTGCGCGCCGATCCGGTGGGGTTCGCGGGTTGGGATCGCTGCTTCATGACGCAAAGTATGGCCCTTGGGGGAGCCGATGGGAACCGCCCGTCGGAGGGCTGGGGAACGGCGCCGACCGCGGTCCTGCTGCGGCCGACGTATTGACCCTGGGCGCCGGTCTCCTGTAACGTTGAATCCTTTTGAACAAGCTCTCTTATGCTTCTCCGGTTCGCTGCCCCCGCACGTGCGGGGCCGGTCCCCCTCCCGGTTCCCGGGATGGGGCAGGCCTCGTCCCGCGGCGGGTCGCGACTGGTCTGATTTGGAGGTCGACTAAGGTGGAACTGAACGCGGTGCAGCTCAGCGGTGCCGAGATCGTCGTCCAGGCGTTGATCGACGAGGGGGTCCAATACGTCTTTGGCTACCCCGGTGGGTCGGTCCTGCACATTTACGATGCCCTGTTCAAACAGGACCAGGTCAAGCACATCCTGGTCCGGCACGAACAGGGTGCCTCCCATGCCGCCGACGGCTATGCCCGGGCGACCGGCAAGTGCGGCGTCTGTCTGGTCACGTCCGGGCCCGGCGCAACCAACGCGGTGACCGGGATCGCTACGGCCTACATGGACTCGATCCCGCTCGTGTGCATCACCGGTCAGGTGCCCACCCCGGTGATCGGCAGCGATGCCTTCCAGGAGGTGGACACGGTCGGCATCACCCGTCCCTGCGTGAAGCACAACTTCCTGGTCAAAGACGTGCGTGACCTGGCGCTTACCCTGCGCAAGGCCTTCTACATCGCGACCACCGGGCGTCCCGGGCCGGTGGTGGTGGACGTTCCCAAGGATGTGACGGACCCCAACGTCAAGATCCCCTATGTCTACCAGCGCGAGATCCGGATGCGCTCCTATCACCCCACCGAGAAGGGGCACCAGGGTCAGATCAAGCGCGCCTTCGACCTGATGATCCAGGCCAAGCGCCCGATCTTCTACACCGGGGGCGGCGTGGTCTTGGGCGAGGCCTCGGCACAACTCACGGAGTTGGTGCGGCTGTCCGGCTACCCCATCACCAGCACCCTGATGGGGCTGGGGGCCTATCCCATGACCGATCCCCAATTCCTGGGGATGCTCGGGATGCACGGGACCTATGAGGCGAACATGGCGATGCACGAGACCGACGTGCTGATCGCCATCGGGGCGCGCTTCGACGATCGGGTGACCGGCAAGATCGAGCACTTCTGTCCCCACGCCAAAGTGATCCACATCGACGTGGACCCCTCGTCCATCTCCAAGAACGTGCGGGTTGACGTGCCCGTCGTCGGCCAGGTCGCGAGCGTACTCGCCGACTTGCTTCGGCTGTGGAAGGAGCAGGCCCCGAGCCCGGTGGAGCGGGCGGTGGCGGACTGGTGGGAGAAGATCGGTGAGTGGCGGCGGGTGGACTGCCTGCACTACGACCGGGCAAGCGACAAGATCAAGCCGCAATTCGCCGTCGAGACCCTGTACAAGGTGACCGGTGGCGACCTCTATCTGACCTCCGATGTGGGTCAGCACCAGATGTTCGCCGCCCAGTTCTATCCCTTCGACAAGCCGCGGCGCTGGATCAATTCCGGCGGTCTGGGCACCATGGGCTTCGGCCTGCCGGCGGCCATGGGCGTTCAGTTCGCCTTCCCGCAGGCGCAGGTCGCGTGTATCACCGGCGACGCCAGCATCCTGATGTGTATCCAGGAAATGGCGACCTGCAAGCAGTACAACCTGCCGATCAAGGTGATCCTGCTGAACAACGGCTATATGGGCATGGTGCGCCAGTGGCAGGAGTTCTTCTACGACAGCCGCTACTCCCATTCCTATGTCGATGCGCTACCCGACTTCGTGAAGTTGGCGGAGAGCTTCGGCCACGTCGGGATGCGGGTGGAGCGCCCGGCGGAGCTTCCGGCCGCCATGCAGGAGGCCTTCGCGATGAAGGACCGTTTCGTATTCCTCGATGTGGTCGTGGACCCCACCGAGAACGTCTATCCGATGATTGCGGCGGGCAAGGGGCATCACGAGATGCACCTCGCGCCCAGTTCGTCCGAGAGGGAGTTGGCCTAAGATGAGACACATCATTGCCGTGCTGCTGGAGAATGAGGCGGGTGCACTGTCGCGCGTGGCCGGACTCTTCTCCGCCCGCGGGTACAATATCGAGTCGCTGACCGTCGCACCGACGGATGACCCGACCCTCTCACGCATGACCCTGGTGACCACCGGGAATGAGGAGATCGTCGAGCAGATCAAGAAGCAGCTCAACAAGCTGGTCGACACGGTCAAGCTGCTGGACCTCACCGAAGGTCCCCACATCGAGCGCGAGATGATGATGATCAAGGTCCGCGCCGAGGGTGAGAACCGCCAGGAACTCAAGCGTCTGGTCGACATCTTCCGCGCCAAGATCATCGACGTGACCGACGTGAGCTATGTCGTCGAACTCACCGGCGCCTCGCAGAAGCTCGATGCCTTTATCGATGCGGTGCCCGAGGGCCAACTCGTCGAGGTGGTCCGCTCCGGCCCCACCGGCATCGCCCGCGGCGAGAAGGGCCTGGGCCTGTCCCTGTAATTCGTTCAGTCCGCACATGAACGCAAATGAGTTAGGGGCCTAGGACCCGCCTTTCGGTGGGGTGCCGCGCTGGCGTGCGCGGCACCCCGGCGGAGGTGGAAATGCGAACGCCGTAGCCCCAATCAGAGGGCGTCGCGGTAGACCCAGTGCCAACTCGATTGTTTCTCACTCAGTTGCGCGTCGCGCGGACTTTCAACCATCCCAAAACTTAGGCAGCGCAAATGAGCATTAACGTCTACTACGATAAGGACGCCGACCTCTCCCTGATCCAGGGCCGCCAGGTCGCCATCATCGGCTACGGCTCCCAGGGTCACGCCCACGCCAATAACCTGAAGGAATCCGGCGTCTCCGTCACGGTCGGTCTGCGCCCCGGGTCCGCCTCCGCCGCCAAGGCGGCCAATGCCGGTTTGGATGTCAAACCGATCAAGGACGCCGTGGCCGCCGCGGACGTGGTCATGCTCCTGGCCCCGGACGAGCATCAGGCGCGCATCTACCGCGAAGACATCGCGCCCTATATCAAGCAGGGTGCCGCCCTGGCCTTCGCCCACGGGTTCAATATCCACTTCGGCCAGATCGAGCCGCGCTCGGACCTGGACGTGATCATGATCGCGCCAAAGGGCCCTGGACATCTGGTGCGCTCCACCTATACCCAAGGCGGCGGTGTGCCATCTCTCATCGCCGTCTTCCAGGACGCCTCCGGTCAGGCCCGCGACATCGCCCTGGCCTATGCCAGCGCCAACGGCGGCGGGCGCGCTGGGGTCATCGAGACCAGCTTCCGCGAGGAGTGCGAGACCGACCTCTTCGGTGAGCAAGTGGTCCTGTGCGGTGGCCTGACCTCCCTGATCAAGGCCGGTTTCGAGACCTTGGTGGAGGCCGGCTATGCCCCCGAGATGGCCTATTTCGAGTGCCTGCACGAGGTCAAGCTGATCGTCGACCTGATCTACGAGGGCGGCATCGCAAACATGCGCTACTCGATCTCCAATACCGCGGAGTATGGCGATTTCACCCGCGGTCCGCGCATCGTAACCGACGCGACCAAGGCTGAGATGAAGCGCATCCTGGGCGAGATCCAGTCCGGCGAGTTCGCCCGGGAGTTCATCCTGGAGAATCAGGCGGGCGCGCCCAAGATGAAGGCCCTGCGCCGCCTCGGCCAGGAGCATCAGGTCGAGATCGTCGGTGAGCGGCTGCGCGAGATGATGCCCTGGATCAAGGAAAAGAAGCTAGTCGACAAGAGCAAGAACTGAGCTGGTTCCCGCGCGGGACCCGGATGGGACGGACCCTGATTGTTTCGCCTCCCACGCGCGGGCGTGGGAGCTGGTCGTGACGTTCGGGCGTCCGGTTTCGCTTCAGCTCAGCATTGGGGGCGCCGACGCATCGCGAAGAAGATGTCAACTCAGTGACAATCAAGTCCCCATCCCTGCATAGTCTGGTGACGTTTCGCAACAGCCAGGGCGAGGCCGCACGTGGCACCCTCCTGAGGGTCGAGGGCAGCGCCGCAGTCTTTGAGGTCTATAACCCCTATTCTATCGTACAATTGAGCGAGGTGCTACAGCACCTGACGATTCGCCGCGGCGAGCAGACCATCTACGGCGGGCGCGCCGTGGTGAACAACCTGGTCAATACCGGCTTGATGCTGATCGTCTCGGCGGCGCTCATCGATCCCTGGCTCGAGCCGTTGCGTCACCTGGACGATGACGAAGCCTTTTGCACGGCGGCCGGGGACTTCGTGGCGCGCTGGGAAGAGCATCATTGTCTGGCCCCTGGCTATCGTATTGCAGTGGGCGATCTGCGCGCCTTTTTCGTCGCCCTGAATCAATGGCTGGAGCAGGTGCGGCTCAATGAGGAGAAGGCTGCCCTCAATTGGTTCTCGACCTGCGGCGAGCTGTTGCGATTTGCCGCGCCGCTCTATGAGAAGCTCGCCGCGCTGCACTGCCGCTTCGAGGCGGAGGCGGCGCTGCTGCCGCCCGCGGCGGTCGGCATCCACAAGAGTTGGTTCCAGCGCGAGTTGCACCCCCTGGTGATGCGCTCGCCGTTCCTGCACCGCACCTACCATAAGCCCCTGGGCTATGCCGGCGACTACGAGATGATGAACATGATCCACCGGCAGGCGCCGGAGGGTCCGACGGCCTATGCCAAGATCGTCAATACCGCCTATGTCCGGTTGCCGATCGCCGAATGTGTGATCAATCGCGTGGCGACGCTGGAGGAGTATCTGCGCGCGGCGGTAGCGGCCGATCCGCGCAGCGAGATCGACATCCTGAGCGTCGGGTGCGGTCCGGCGCTGGAGGTCCAGCGCTTCGTCGCCACGGTGCGCGACGCGGAGCGCGCCCATTTCTTCATGCTCGACTTCAATGCCGAGACGCTGGCCTATGCGCAGGAGCGGATCGCCGCGGCGGCCGCGGCGGCCGGGCAGCGCGTGCGCGTGGAGTTTCTGCACAAGTCCGTTCATGCGCTGCTCAAGGCCGGTTCCTCCCCGTTCGGAGAGGAATTTCAGGCGCGCTTCGATTTCGTCTATTGTGCCGGGCTCTTCGATTATCTGTCGGATCGGGTGTGCGCCCGGCTGATCCGGCTGTTCTACGACTGGATCACCCCCGGGGGGGTGGTCCTGGTGACGAATATGCACCTGGAGCGCTCGCACCGCTATGTCCTGGAGCACCTGGCCGACTGGTATCTGATCTATCGTAACGAGGAGCAGATGGCCCGGTTGGTGCCGGGACTCGGGCGCCAGCGTATCTTCACCGATGCGACCGGCATCAACGTGTGTCTGGAGGTGCGCAAGGGTGAGTCGGCCAGCGCTCGTTGAGGCGAACGTTGCCTCGGCGTATCGCGACTATACGCGCGCGCAATGGTTGCGCTTCTCCTTGATCTCATCGGTGATTGCGGCGTCCCTGATCCCTATCTTCTCGGTGCTGGATTTTATGATCTACCCGGAGTGGGGGGTGCTGTTTCTGGTGCTGCGCCTGTCCTGTACCGTGCTCATCATGGTGTTGGCGAGTGTGGTCAGTCGGCGTCTGCGCGCGCACGTGAAAGGCGTCACGGTGGCCCTGTTCCTGATGATTCAGGTGATGATCCTGGTCATGATCCTGGTCACCGACGGGGCTGCCTCGACCTACTATGCAGGGCTGAACCTCACGGTGATCGCGATGGGTCTGCTGTTGCCGACCAGGGTGCATGAGACCGTCGGTTTCTGCATGCTGACCTATCTCGGGTATTGGCTCGCGTGTGCCGCCAATGCGACCTCCGCGATGGGGGTGGATTTTCTCGGCAATCTGTTCTTTCTGGTCAGCACCGGGACCATCGCATCGCTCTCCAGTCACTTCCTCGGAACCCGGCGCTATTCGGAATTCTTGCTGAGTTATCAGTTGGAACTGCGCAATCGCGAGCTGGCCGATCTGGACCGGCAGAAGACCATTTTTTTCGCCAACGTGAGCCATGAGTTGCGCACCCCGCTGACGTTGATCCTGGCCCCGGTCCAGGACTTGCTGGAGGGGCGGGAGCAACTCTCCGGGCGGGTCAGGGAGCGCCTGCAGGCGGTGCGCGACAATGCGCTGCGGTTGTTGAAGCTGGTCAACGACCTGCTCGATGTGATCCGGCTGGAAGAGGGGCACGAGAACCTGCAAAGCCGGCCGGTCGATGTCGATCGGCTGCTCGGCGGTCTGGTGGAGGCCATGACGCACCTGGCCGCGACCAAGGGGCTGCGCTTGGTCGCGGACCTGGCCTCGGGTCCCCAGGTGGCCCTGGGTGATCTTCGCGCACTGGAGAAGGTCTTCGTGAACCTCCTCGCCAATGCCATCAAGTTTACCGATGCGGATGGTGTCATTCGTGTGACCAGCCGGTCCCAGGATGGGCGGGTGATCGTGGCCGTGCAGGACAACGGCATCGGCATTGCGAAGGCCGACCAGGCGCACATCTTCGAGCGCTTTCGCCAGGCGGATGGGTCCAGTACCCGTCGCTACCGGGGGACCGGGCTGGGACTCGCCTTGGTCAAGGAAATGACCGAGCGGATGAACGGGGCGGTGTCCGTCGCCAGCGTGCCCGGGGTAGGTACCGCGATGACGGTGCGGCTGCCGGCCGTGTCCGGGGTGGTCCCGGACCTGGTCGCGCCCGCGTCCGACGACCCGATCGAGGCCATGCATCGCCTGGCGGAATACCGCGGCGGTCTCGCGGTTGACGGACCGGACGCCGGGTTCGTGGCGGTGCCGGCCGCGGGTGCGCCCGACCGCGCCCGGGTCCTGGTGGTCGACGACGAGCCGGACATGCGTCGCTACCTGGTCGGCATTCTGGAGCCGGAGTATCTGGTGCTCCAGGCGCGGGACGGGGCCGAAGGCCTGCGGCTGGCCTTGGACCTGGAGCCGGACCTGGTCCTGCTCGATTTGATGTTGCCGCAGCTGGACGGTCTGGAGGTCTGTCGGCGGATCCGGACCGACCCCAAACACCGGACCATGCGCATCATGCTACTGACCGCCCGCGCTGACGAGCACTCGAAGTTGACGGCCCTGGAGCACGGCGCCGACGATTTCCTGACCAAGCCCTTCAGCACCGTCGAGGTCCTGACCCGTCTGCGCAACCTCCTGGAGAATGCCCGCCTGGAGCGGGACCTGGCGGCGCGCAACCTGCGCCTGGAGCGCGCGCTCAAGGACCTGGAGACGACCCAGGCGCAACTCATCCAGAGCGAGAAGCTCAATGCCTTGGGCAGCCTGTCGGCCGGCCTGCTCCACGAGATCAACAACCCGCTGAACTACACCTTGACCGCGCTGCAGTTGCTCGCTGCCGACCCGGCCGTCCAGGGCGACGAGTTGTTGCGCGAGATCGTCGGCGACATCAACGAGGGCATGCAGCGGATCCGCGTCATCGTGACCGATCTGCGCGCCTTTGCCTATCCGTCGGAGGCGCAGCGGTCCGGCCGGCTCGATTTCAATGAGGTGGTCGACGCGGCCTTGCGTTTCTCCGCCCATGATCTCAGTGGGATCGAGGTGGTGCGTAGCCTGGCGAGCCCGGCCCCGGTGCTGGGCTCCAAGAGTCATCTCACGCAGGTGCTGGTCAACCTTCTGGGCAACGCGTCCAAGGCGATCGTGGCCACCGGCGACGGGCGCCCCGGGGTGATCCGCATCATCGGCGAGACCGACGGGGGGCGCTTGCGGGTGCGCGTCGTGGATAATGGGGTCGGCATCGACCAGGCGACCCTGGGCCGCATCTTCGACCCCTTTTTCACCACCCGGGACGTGGGGCAGGGCATGGGTCTGGGCTTGAGCATCTGCCATACCATCATCGGCAATCACCAGGGTCGGCTCACCGCGTCGAGCCGGCCGGGGGAGGGTACTGAATTGGCGTTCGATCTGCCCGCGGCCGACGGGGGCGAACCATGAAGCGGGCCGCCCAACAGCGCTTGTGCGTGTCGCGCCGGCCGACGGCCGCGGCCGGCGCGCCGCGGCCCGGGGGGGGGCGATGAGCCCGGGTGCCGCGGCCGACCCGGATCCGGGGGCGCCGGCCATTCTGTACGTGGACGACGAGCCCAAGACCCTCAAATACTTCGCGCGCGCCTTCGGCGGGGAGTTTCGGGTGCTGACCGCCGCCAGCGCCGCGGAGGCCGAGCAGGTGCTCGCCGGGGACGGCGCCGGTGACGGGGTCGGTGTCCTGGTCACCGACCAGCGCATGCCGCTGGAGACCGGCGTGCAACTCCTGGTCAAGGTGAAGGAGCGCTATCCGCAGGTCATCCGGCTCCTGACCACCGCCTACACCGATCTGGCCGCCGCGATGCTGGCCGTCAACCGCGGCGAGATCCACCGGTTCATCCTCAAGCCCTGGGACCTGACCGCCCTGCGCGAGGACCTGCGCTCGGCCATGCAGTTGCATCGGCGGCGACGGGCCGAGTTGGACCTGCTCATGGCGCGCCGCGAGACGATGACCGGGCTCGCCTCCCACGTCGCGCACGAGTTGGCCACCCCCTTGGCGACCATCGCCAGCGCGGCGGCCGGGATCGAGCGCTATCTGCCGCCCCTGGTGGCCGCCTACCGCCATGCGCCCAGACCCCACACCGGGGCCATCCCCGAGCCGGTGCTGGCGGCACTCGCGACCTCGGTGAAGACGATCGAGGACGCCGCCAATCGCTCGCGTATCTTCCTCAGCCTGATGCTGATGAATGCGGGTTCGGGCCGCGCGCCCGGGGAGTCCGCGTCCCCGGTCTCCATCCGCGCGGTCATCGACGAGGCGTTCGCCGGCTTCCCCTTCGCTTCCGGCGACCGTGACCTGATCCGGATCACGGGCAGCGATTTCCTGGTCCTGGGCTCGCCCACGCTCTTGATCCATGTCATCTACAACCTGATCAAGAATGCACTCGACGCCATTCACAGCGCTGGTCACGGCGACCTCTGCCTGCACCTCGCACCAGGTGCCTCCTGGAACCTGCTGTCCGTGGTCGATACCGGTTGCGGTGTCCCGCCGGAGGCCGTGCCGCGCGTCTTCGACGAGTTCTTCAGCCTCAAGCGCGTCGGCTGCGGAACCGGGATGGGCCTGCCCTATTGTCGACGCGTCCTGAGCGCCCTGGGCGGCACGATCGATTGCACCTCGCGCCTGGGCGAGTACACTCAACTGGACCTGCGGTTCCCGCCGGTGCCGGAGCACTTGCGCGATGAGGGCCGCGTGCCAGAGGAGCAGCAATGACGATCACCCCGCCCGATGAGCGTCCCGCCATCCTGTTCGTCGACGACGAGGAGCAGGCACGCAAGTATTTTCGTCTCGCCTTTCTGCGGGAGTTCAAGGTCCTGACGGCGGGCAGCGTCGCCGAGGCCGGGGCCCTGATGCAGGCCCAGGGCGAGCAGGTCGGCATCCTGATCACCGATCAGCGGATGCCGGGCGCCGTGGGCGTGGAACTGCTCAAGCAGGTGCGCCGGGACTGGCCGCAGACGGTCCGCATGTTGACCACGGCCTATTCCGACCTGGATGACGCCATCGCCGCGGTCAACCGCGGTGAGATCCTGCGCTACATCACCAAGCCCTGGGACCTGGACAGTCTGCGTGCGGACCTGCGCCACGGCATGGAGTTCTATCTGTTGCGGCGCGAGCGCGACCTGTTGGTCGAGGAGAAGCTCAGCGTGCGCGCGCGTGCCGCCCACGCGGACCGCCTGTGCAGCCTGCTGGCCATCGCGGCCGGTCTCGATCACCTGCGGGCCGCCCCCCAGGCGCTCGGCGCCTGGGCGCGCGCGGCTGCGGCTACGCCGCCGTCGGCACCCCTGCCCGCCGAGGCCCAGGAGGCCTGGGGTCTGTGGGCGCGGGCGACGCGGGACCTCATGGCCTTGCATCGGCGCCTGCGGGCGCTGGACGCGACCGCCGCCGGGGGCTTTCCGGACCTGATCGAGCCGGCCGTGCTACTCGCCGACCATGGCTTGGCGGCCGACGGCGAGGCCGCCCCCATCCGCGGCCTGCGGGCCCACCTGGATCTCCTCATCGATGCGCTGCGGCCCTCTGCCGGTGCCCAAGTGCCGCTGCGCGAGGCGTCCCCTGGCGCCTCGGGGGCCCCTGGCCAGGCCCTGGCGCTGGAGTTCACCGGGGGCGGCGGCGGCCCCGTCGGGGAGGACCTGCTGTCGGCCTATCTGATCGCCTGGCACCATGGCGGCACGCTGGACGCGCAGCTCGCGCCCGGCGGCGACGGGTTGCGGCTGCGCCTGATCCTGCCGCGGGACCCGGACTCCGCCGCGGCCCCCGCGCCTGATGCCGACTGGATCGCCCAGCAATTCGCCGCGCTGGAGCCGTGAACCCAGAAAGAGCCATCAGTCCGTGGTCAGGTCCGCTAGGATGACATCCGGCGCCCCCGGTGCCCCGGCCGGCGCCGCCGTTGCGCTTCACCGCTGATTTTAGGATCACCGCCCCCAGCATGACCGCGGATACCCAAGAAGCCGTCGCGCCGCCCCCGCCCGCCCCCGCGGCGAGCGGTCCCATCGCGTCCGGCCGCCGCCCGCTGCGCCGCGCCCTGCGGCTGGTGGGCGGGGTCCTGGGCTCGGTCCTGCTGCTCCTGGTGCTGCTCGTGGGGTTCATCCTCGGCACCCAGACCGGGTTGCGCGCCGCGTTTGCCCTGGCGTCGGACCTGGCACCCGGCCTGATCCAGGTGGGTGCGGTGCAGGGGCGGGTCCTGGGGCGGTTGCACCTCAGGGCCCTGGAGGTCCGGCTGCCGGACCTGGACCTGCGCCTGGGCCGCCTGGATCTGGACTGGTCGCCGCTGGCATCCGTCACCGGCACCCTGCGCATCGCCCGCATCGTCGTGCGCGATCTGGATGTGATCACGACCCCGGCGGAGGCCGCCCAGGCCGCCGATACGGCGGCCATTGTCTTGCCCCATGTGGTGCTGCCCTTGCAGGTCGAGATCGGGGAGGCCCTGGTGGAGAATCTGCGGGTCCTGCACCGGGGCGTAGCGAAACCTCTGTTCGTGCTCGATCGGGCCAAACTGGGGGCGCGGATCGCGGGCAGTGACCTGGACCTGGTCGGCGTGGAACTGGTGGTGGCCGGGTCACGGCTGACGGTCAGGGCCGCGGGTCAGGCGCAGTTGACGGACCAGTATCCACTGGCGCTCACGCTGGACTGGGAACTGACCATGCCGCCCGCGGTGCGGATCCAGGGTCGCGGGCGCATCGGCGGGGACCTGGCCCGGTTGGTCGTGGATGACGACCTGACCGGCTCGCTCCAGGTGCAGTTGAACGCCCAGGTCGATGACGTGCTGGGGCGCCCGGGGTGGGATGCGGTGGTGCAGGTCAAGGGCGTGCAGGTGCCGGACTTTCAGGTCGACGCCCCGCCGGTCGCGGTAAGCGGACGCCTGGAGACCCACGGGAACCTCGACGCCGCCACCCTCACCGGCCACCTGGACGCGACGGCGCCCGAGCGTGCCGACTTCGGCCACCTGCAGGCGGCCCTGGAGGCCCAGTGGCAGGATCGGCGGCTCGACCTGCGCACCCTAAAACTGACCGAGTCCGTCTCCGGGGCAACCTTCGCGGCCAAGGGCGAACTGGACCTGAAACCCGAGCCCGGGACCTTCAGCCTCACCGGCGCCTGGGAGCGGTTGCGCTGGCCGCTGACCGGCGCCCTGACCGCCACGGCACCCCAGGGCCGGATCGCGGCGTCCGGCACCTTCGACGCCTATGACTATGCGCTCTCCGGCCTGGTGCAGGGACCCGGATTTCCGGCGCTCGATTTGGATCTCAAGGGCCAGGGGGACGCCAAGGGGACCCGGATCGGCGCCCTCAGGCTCCTCACCCTGGGCGGCAGCCTGGACGCGACCGGGACCTTCACCTGGGCGCCGACGCTCGGCTGGGACCTCAAGCTGGGGGCGCGGGACCTGAACCCGGCCCTGCTCAGCCCCGCCGGCGGATCCACCCCCGGACCCACTTCAGGTCTCGCTGACCGGATCGGCCTCAGCCTGGCGACCAAGGGCGCACTGGCCGGGTTCAGCTACGATCTCAGCGCCGCTTCCCAGGGCCCCGGGCTACCGCCCGCGCGCCTGCAGCTCGGTGGCCAGGGCGATGCCAAGGGGACCCAAATCGAGACCCTGCGCCTGGAAATCCTCAAGGGCCGTATTGAGGGCCGCGCCCGCGTCGCCTGGGACCCGGCGCTCGCCTGGGAGGCGGACCTGACGGCCACCGGGCTCGACCCCGGGTCCTATGTCCCGCAGTGGCCGGGCCGCATCGACGCCCGTCTCAGCAGCCGCGGCACCCTGGAGGCGGCGGGGCCCAACCTGACGGCGACGCTCGCCGGGTTGCAGGGGAGCCTGCGCGGCTATCCCATCGCCGCCGCGGGTCAGGTGCAGATGGCGGCGGGGACCATCCGCATTGAGGGGCTCAATGCCTCCTCCGGCCCCAGCAGTGCGCGCCTGGACGGCGTGATCGCCGAGGACCTGGCCCTGCGCTTTGAACTGGCCTCACCGGACCTGGCGAGCCTGCTGCCGGGGGCGCGGGGGAGCGTGCGGGCCAAGGGCCAGGTGCAGGGCCGTGTGAAGGCGCCGACGCTCGCCGTGGAACTGGACTTAAGGGACGCGGCGCTGGCCGGTCAGGGCATCGAGCGCCTCAGCGGTTCCGTGGACCTGGCCCTGACGCCGATGGGTCCCTTGCGGGTCGACCTGGATGGCCAGGGGCTCGCCGCCGCCGGCCTGCGCTGGGAGACCCTGCGGGTGCGCGCGACGGGGACCATGCCGAGCCATCGCCTGAGCGTCGTGGCCCTCGGCGCACCCCTGTCGATCCGTCTGGAGGCGGCCGGTGGGCTCCAGCAGGCTGGTGCCAGTTCCGGTTTCGGTGCCTATCGGGGGACCCTGAGCCAACTTGACCTGGACAGCGGGCCCTACGGCAGCTGGCGCCTCCAGAAGGCCATGCCGCTCAGCCTGGCCGGCCCGCGGATCGCGGTGGGGCCCCTATGCCTGCGCAACGGCCAGCGCTCCGGGGGCTGCCTCGGGTTCGATCAGACGGACCCCGGCCAGTGGACGGTGGATATCGACCTCGACCGCCTGGGGGCGGAGCTGGTCGCGGGCCTGCTGCCCGCCAATCTGACGGCGCGGGGTGCCGCCCGGGTCAAGGGGCGCTTCACGGCCAGGGGGCCGGAGCTGCGCGGCAGCGCGGTGGCCGAGTTGCCCCAGGGTGGGCTGCGCCTGGACCTGGGCCGGGCCGGGTTCGAGGACCTCGACCTGTCGCGCACGCGCCTGACGCTGGAGGCCGGGGCCCAGGGCCTGGGGGCGCGGCTGGACCTGCCGCTCAAGGACCTGGCCCAACTCGGGGCCAGCGTGGACCTGCCGGGCTGGCGCCTCGACGCCCCGGCGCGCCCGGATCAGCCCCTACGCGGCACGGTGCGCGGGACCCTCACCGGGCTCAATCGCATCGCCAACCTGGTACCGCAGGTGACCGCGGTGACCGGGCGCCTGGCCCTGGACTTCGCCTTGGGCGGGACCCTGGCCAGGCCCGGGGTCAAGGGCCAGGCGACGCTGCGCGGCTTCGGGGCCGAGGTGCCGCTCGCCGGTACCAGGATCACCAACCTGGACCTGACCGTCACCGCCCCGACGCTGGAGCGCCTGACCGTCCAGGGTCAGGGCGAGGTCGGCGGTCGGCGCCTCACCCTCACCGGTGGGGCGCAGAACGGGGCGGGCGGGTTCAGCGGTCGACTGCAGCTCGCGGGTGACCGGCTGCCGGTGGCGAACACGCAGGAGTATCATGTCCTGGCCTCACCGGACATCACGGTCGCCCTGTCGCCCCAGGGCGCCCAGGTGCGGGGCGAGATCCGGGTCCCGGAGGCGCGCATCCGCCCGCGCAAGATCCCGGCCGGGACCCTGCTGCCGTCCGCGGACGTGGTCCTGGTCGATCAGGCCGGGGCGCGCAAGCCGCCCTTCCCGGTGGACATCGACCTGCGCCTGACGCTGGGCAACGACGTGACCATCGATGCCTTCGGGGTGCGCGGACGCCTGACCGGCGATCTGCGCGTCCTGCAGGAACCGGGTCGGGAGATGTTGGGCGATGGGCAACTGGCGATCGTGGACGGGGTCTACCGGTTCTCCCCCGGGGTCGGACTGGGGGCCGATCTGATCCCGCTGCTGAGCGGCCTGGGCACCGAGCTGGGCGCCCCCCTGACCATCACCCAGGGGCGGCTGGTCTACGCCAGAAGCCCCATCGGCAACCCGGGGCTGCTGCTCCTGGCCCAGCGCGAGAGCGGCAACCTGAGCGCCGGGGTGCGGGTGGTGGGTACCCTGCGCAACTCCAAGCTCGCCTTCTTCTCCGAGAGTGACCCGGGCATGAATCAGGCAGAGATCACCAAGTACCTGTTGACCGGCATCGCGCCCCGCGCCGACGGGGGCCAGGGGGGGCAGGCCCTGTCGGTGGGGACCTATGTCGCGCCCAAGCTCTATATGGAGTACGAGAGCGGGACCGGCGACAGCAAGAATGCGGTGCGGCTGAGGTACGACCTGAGCCGCAGCATCGAACTCCAGACCGAGAGCGGGGATACGCCGGGTGGGGACATCTTCTACAAGTTCGAGCGGTGATGTCTCGTTGTCGTTGTCGTAATCGTAATCGAAGCAGCGATGCAATTTGGAGTGCGAGAGAATCCGGGGCACTACGATAATCTCGACAACGACAACGACAACGACAACGACAACGACGCCTGGAGCATGCTTAAATGGCCTTGTTTGACTTATCAGTGAACCGTTCCTTATCGTTGAATGGCTGACTCCGCATCCACCCCGCTCCAGGATGCACGGCCCCTGGCCCCCGCCCTCTGGCACCCGCGCCACTGGCCGAGCTGGTTTGCCGTCGGCCTGGCCTATGTCCTGGGCCGGCTCCCCTTTGCGCTGCTGTGGGCCCTGGGGCAGGGGCTCGGTCGGCTTGGCTATCTGCTGGCGGCGCAGCGGCGTGAGGTCGCCCGATTGAACCTTGGCGCCTGTCTCGCCGAGCGTACGCCGGCCCAGCGCGAGCGCATCCTGCGCGACCATTTCGGCTGGCTGGGGGTGGCCGCTGTCAGCCAAGGGGTCGTGTGGGGGGTCTCGCGGGCGCGGCTCAAGCGCCTGGTGCGCATCCGCAACCGCGAGGTCATCGACGCCTGTATCGCCGCCGGCCGGCCGGTGATCGTGCTGGTGCCCCATTTCGTGGGGCTGGAACTGGGGGGCGCGGCCTTCACCGGCCTGGTCCACTCCGGGGTCTATATGTACCAGCGCATCCGCGACCCGGTGGTGGACCGCCAGGTCAAGCGCGCGCGCCGCCAGTACGGCAGCGTCTCCATCGAGCGCAGCGACGACCTGCGCGGCCTGATCCGCGTGGTGCGCTCGGGCACCCCCTTCTTCTACCTGCCGGACCAGGACGGCGGGCGCCGTGGTATCTTCGCGCCCTTCTGCGGCGTGCCGGCCTCCACCGTGCCCATGCTCGGGCGTTTCGCCGCCCTGTCCGGCGCCCTGGTGATCCCGACCATCGCCCGCTACCTGCCCTGGGGCCAGGGGCTGGAACTGTCCTTCGACGCGCCCCTGACCCCCTTTCCCACCGGCGACCAGGCGGCCGATGCGGCCCTGATGAACCGGGTGATCGAGGCGCGCATCCACACCATGCCGGAGCAATATTTTTGGGTGCATCGCCGCTTCAAGACCCGTCCCCCGGGTGCGCCGCCCTTCTACCCGCCGAAGCGCCGCCGCCGCTGAACGCGTCCGGGCCGCTGGGCGCGGGCGACGGCCGGGGTGCCGACGGGCTGCGGCTGGGTCGGGCGCGGGACTGGCTGATCGGCGGCGCCCTGCTGGTCGCCCTGATCGCGTGGGTCCACTACAGCGTCGGCTGGGGGGCTTTGCTCGCCCCCTGGCTCGCCTTCCCGCCGCGCCTGATCGCCTGGCTCTTCCTGCTTACGGCCCTGAGCTGGGGCCTGCGCGCGGTCCGCGTCTTCGATTGGTTCCGCCCGCGCTTCGCGGGGCAGTTCTTGCCCTTGCTGCGCCTGACTTTTCTGCACAACAGCGCCAACAATCTGCTGCCCATGCGGATGGGGGAGATGGTCTTTCCCTGGCTCATGCGCCGCTATTTTGGCTTCGGCCTGCTGCCGGCCGCCGCGGCGCTCCTGTGGATCCGCATCCTGGATACGCACTTCCTGGGCCTGATCGCCATCCTGATCCTGGAACTGCGCGACCCCGGGTGGGTCTGGTGGGCGGCGGCGCTCCTGTGGCTCTGTGCCTTGCCGGTGCTGGCCCTGATCGGGCGCGGCGGCGCCTCGCCCCGCCTGGCCGGGGGCGGGCGCCTCGGCTCCCTGGTGCGGCAGGTCGCCGCCGCGGCGCCGCAGGACCCCTGGCTGATTGCCCGCGTCTACCTCTGGACGGCCAGTACCTGGACGCTGAAGTTCATCGCCTTCGCGAGCGTGCTGGCGCACTTCGTCCCGGCCGCCTTCTGGCGGGTGCTGGCCGGGGTGATGGGGGCGGAACTCTCCAGTATCCTGCCGGTCCACGGCATCGCCGGCAGCGGCAGCTATGAGATTGCCGCCATGGCCGCGCTGGTGCCGTTGGGCGTTGACGCCCGGGTCGCCCTGACGGGCGCGGTCAACCTGCACCTCTTTGTCCTCGGCACGACCCTGCTGCTGGGCGCCCTGGCCTTCCTCCTGCCGCGACCGCCCCGCCTGGCCGGGGAGTCGGGCCACCCGGCGGCGACTGACGGAGCACCTTGACGATGGCGATACCAGACGAGGGTTCGGGGCCCGTCCCGGACCAGGCCCCAGACCAGGCCCCGCGGGGCGCCGCTGCCGCGTCCGACGCGCAGGCGAGCGGGCCGGCCGGGACCAGCGCGGCGCCCACACCGTCGCACACCCCGGCGGCTCAATTCCCCCTGGCCGCGGCGGCCGCCGCCTGGATGATGCACCCGCAGGAATTGGGCGAGCGGATGGCCCGCTGGTACGCCGATCTGTGGAGCCTGCAATGGCATGGCTGGCAGCGGATGCTCGGCCTGCCCAACGACGACCCGGTGCCCGCCAATCCCGATGACGAGCGCTTTGCCGATCCACTGTGGTCCGCGGCGCCGGGCTGGGACCTGCTCAAGGAGTGGTACCTCACCTGCTCCCGCCATGCCAAGGACCTGCTCCGTGACACCCCGGGCCTGTCGGACCAGGACCGGCGCCGTGCCGCCTTCTGGTGTCGGCAGTGGCTCGATGCGGTGGCGCCCACCAATTATCTCTGGACCAATCCGGTGGCGCTGCGTCGGGCGCTGGAGAGCGGCGGCGGCAGCCTCGCCGCGGGCTATCGCAACTTTCTCGCCGACCTCCAGGCCGGCAGCCCGCGGATGACGGATCCGGCCGACTTTCGTGTCGGCGGCAACCTCGCCGCCACGCCGGGTGCCGTGGTCCTGCGCAACCGCCTGCTGGAGGTCATCCACTACGCGCCGCTGTGCGCCCGGGTCCAGGCCGAACCGGTGGTCATCATCACGCCCTGGATCAACAAGTTCTACGTGCTCGACCTGACGCCGAAAAAGAGCCTGGTGCGCTTTCTGCTCGCGCAGGGACTCGATGTCTTCATCACCAGTTGGAAGAACCCGGGCGCCGCGCTCGCCGGCGTGCGCATTGATGACTATCTGACCGAGGGGGTCGCGAGCGCCATCGACCTGGCCCGCCAAATGACGGGTGCGCCGCGGGTCCATGCCGTCGGCTATTGTATCGGCGGTACCGCCCTGGCCATGTATATGGCCTGGGCCAACCGGCGTTTCACGCCCGCGCAGGTGCCGGTCGCCGATTGGACCCTCTTCGCCACCCTGGTCGACTTCGCGCAGCCGGGCGACATCGAGGCCTTCATCGATGAGGCGAGCGTCGCCTATCTCTGTGCCCAGATGCAGCGCACCGGCTATCTCGACGGCGCCGATATGGCCGCCGCCTTCCGCCTGCTGCGCGCCAACAGCCTGATCTGGCACTATGTCGTCCACGGCTGGCTCTATGGTGAAAAGCCGCCGCCGTTCGACGTGCTGTACTGGAACACGGATACCACGCGCATGCCGTACGCCATGCACGCCTGGTATCTGACCGAACTCTATCTCCACAATCGGCTGATCGAGCCCGGCGCGTTGACCGTCGCGGGCGAGGCGCTGGATCTGACCGCCATCACCCAGCCCCTGTACGTGGTCGCCGCCGTGGATGACCACATCGCACCCTGGGAGCAGGCGTTCCGGACCATCAACCTGGTCCCGGGGGAGAAGCGCTTCGTGCTGTCGAGTGCCGGGCATATCCTGGGCATCCTCAATCCGCCCGTCGACCCGCCCAAACGCTCCTATCGGGCGGACGCGGCGCAGTGCGCGGACCAGCCGCACGGCTGGAAGGAGCGGGTCTTGGTGCGCCCGGGAAGCTGGTGGGACGACTGGATGGTGTGGCTCAAGCCGCGCACCGGCGCCCTGGTCCCGGCGCGGCCGGCGAGTACCGAGGCCTTTCCCGCACTGGCGCCGGCGCCCGGGATCTATGTCCGCGAGCCCTGAACCCCGCGTCCAGCGCGCCAGTCGGGTGCGAAGAATCCATCAAGGAAGCGTGAGCGTACCGCCGCAAAGGTGTCCATGCCGAGGTTGCTTCCCCGCTGACACAACTGTGTCAGGGCGCTGGTGTCGTCCAACGCAATCGCGTTGGGCGTCTGCTGGTTGACGCGCAAATGACGCGCCTGGCTCAGGAGCCAGTCCGCCAGCATGGCCGCGCCGCTCTCCTGGGCGGCAAAGAACAGGTCCGCGCTGTCGGGCGCCCAGCCGGCCTTGCCTTTGCCCAGGTTCCCGCTGAAGTCCGCCTCGCTGCCCAGGGTGCCGACGCTGAGGACGTCGATGCGCTCCAGCGGGATCTTGAGATGACCGACGGCCTCCGCGATCGCCGCCAATACCGGGTTGTTCGACCAGACCCCACCGTCGAGATAAGGCTGGCTGGCGATCTCACCTGTGACCACCGCTTCATCGAAGTAGGTCGGTGCCGCGGATGACGCCAGGGCGGCATCCACGGCGCTATAGGAGGCAAAGCCCGTGCGCTCCGGGCTGTGGGCCGTCACGATGACCTCGGCCTGGCCGTGCGCGGCCCTGACCGTCGGAATCACCAGGCGGCAGCAGGAGTCATCGGACAGGCGCCGGCCGTGAAAAACCTCCGTGAGGACGGTGCGTAGCGTGCCCGCGTCGTGCTTGGATTTGAGCCAATGACGAAGGCCCCCGGTCGCCGGAAAGATCTGCGGTCCCTGCTCTCGGTAAAAGGTCAGGATCTCGCCCGGAGTCAGCCCCAGCCCCAGCCCGATGGCGAGAATGGCACCGGTCGAGGTCCCGGCCACGAGGTCGAAGTGCTTCACCAGGTCCTGGCCGCCGACGGCCCCGAGCATCTGTGCCCACTGGGCCAGCACCGCGGCGGTGAAGGCACCGCGCAACCCGCCGCCGTCCAGGGCGAGGATGCGGAACAGCCTGCCGCTGCCCGGGTTGCCGCGAATCAGCGGCAGCAGCTTCATCTGCCCGATGAGTTCGCGGGTGAGCCCGACCGGATCGGTGGCGGCTGCGAGTGCCTCGTTGCGCTCGCGGCCCAGGCCGTTACGCAGCCGTGACAACACCGAGACTTCATCCCGCAGATAGTCGGCGATGGCGCCACCAAAGCCCGCGATCACGAAACCGGGTTTGCCGCGCTGCAATGCCTCTTCCAGTTCAGCCGGCACCCCGGCGCCGGCCTTGTTCACTTCATACCACTTGCCGCCCACCGCGACCACGACATCGCAGCGCTCCGCCATCCATTCGCGCATCGGCACCAGGGATTCCATCCGCTTGCCGGGGCTGGCCGGGATGATCTCGACTGCCGCATACCGGCGCTGCTCTGCGATCTCGGTTTGCTGTTCGTCGCTGCTCGCGTAGCGCGTGGCGCGCACCAGGGTGAGGGCATCGGGCGACCCTCCGGCCTGCACGAATCGCTCGGCCGCCGCCTTCAGCGGGGCGATGAAGCTCGGGTGACTGCCATGAATGAGTGTGGCCCCCTCATTGAATACGGCAGCGGCGAAGCACTCGACGAAGGCGGCAAGGCCGCCAGCCGGCTCGCTGCCGGCCGCGTCGGGGATGCTGCCGCACAGGTGGATGCGCACGCCGTGCAGTGCTTGACGGGGGACAGGCGAAGTCGTCGTGGTCATGATGTCACTCGCTGTTGCTCGACAGGTCTCGTGCTTGGTCAGGAACGACCGAGGAGGGGCGCGCCCGCCATCCAGGGGGGAGGTCCTGCGACTATCTGTCCAGCGCCAGTCAGCGTCAAGGAGAAATCCCGGGGCGGCGGTATAATCGGCTGGTATCGGCCCCGTCCAAGCGCGAGGCGGCGCGCGGGTTCCACGCCGGCCATGCCATGCTCTGCGTCGGTTAGTCGGATCCCGACGCCGCCGACGGCCTCAAGAAGGCCGAGGGGGCCTTCCTCGACGAACTCATCGCGCGCTCGCAGGCCCCCGCGGAGGATGACGAGGCCGACGCGGACGAATGATGATCAACACCCGCCATCACCGAGGTCCCTGAGATGCAGCTTGCCATCATCATCAACAGCTTCGCCTGTGTCATCGGCGCCATCTTGGGGGCGCTGCTCGCCGCCGGCAGCCTCATCAACATCGCCAATGCGAAGGTCCGCTGGGCGGGGCGCCTCGTGGTCGCCGCGCTACTCATCCCCGTCAACTTTCTGGTCGCGGGGTTCGGCGCCTGGCTGGCACACGCCAACGGTGCGAACGAGGTCGCGATCGGCCTCATCGCATTCCCCTGGGTCTACGGCCTGTTCTTTGTCGGGGCTATGGTCGTGGCGCTGAGGGCCTAGTATCCGGTTTCAGCTCGCCCAGGCTCCGGGTGCGGCGCCTCTGGTAATAATGTCGGCGACCGAGCTAACCGCGAAATTGCTTGGTCCGCACAGCGGACCCTACGGCCGCCGCGCCCCGGGAGCGCGCACCCGGTGCCGCGGTCCCGGTGTCGTGCAAGCGGCGACCGTCGTAGGCCTTGACCTTCGGGCGCCAGAGCCTCAGGACCGCGGATCGCGCCCGTAGGGTCCGCTGTGCGGACCAGCGACCGCGCGATTGGCAGGATCGCCGCAATGGTGATCGCGGCCGCAATTACGGACCAACGCAGCCGCCTGTTCCATGGCGGGCGCAGAGACTCGGGAATGCGACCCGCGCAAAGTCCGCAACCGGCGACTCTTCGGCCGCGTGCAGCGGTGCCACCGCGAGGTTCAAGCGTTGCCACTGCGCCAGCTCGAAGTCCTCGACGTAGAGTTGTGCCGCCCACTGGGCCAAGGCAATCGCAACCCCGGCGGCGCAGTCCGTGGCGGGTGGTGCAGCGAACGCGGTGGCGGCCCGGTAGCCGTCGCGGATGATCGCTTCCGGAAGGCCCCAGCGTTGGAGGGCGGTGGCAACGACCAGGGCCCGGTAGGTCTGTTCTTCCGGGAGGGATTGTTCGGCCGCGTTGCGGTCCTGGTCCAGGAGTCTTGGGAGATCGCCGAACTGCATCTGCTTGAACAGGGCTTGCACCGCTTCGCCCAAGACCTGGCTATTGCCCTCATGCCAAAAATTGCAGACCAGGACGCGCCGCGGTTTCGTCGTTTCCCTCACCGAGTGATAGGAGTCCCGGTGCAGGACGAAGCCAAAGGCGCTGTTGAAGCGCGGGGCCGCACTGGCACAGACCCGGGTGCCGGCCTCGTCATCATGTGCCTGTAACTCGCCGCCATCCCCGCGCTGCCAATCGCGGGTGAATTGCACTACGACGCGGGCGGCCTCCCATCCCACCAGGGGCCGGTCGGTATGCACCCCGATCCGCTGGCCGGGCGCCATGGTCTGCGCGGTGACGGCGACCCGGGCGGTCAGCGGCAGGCCGGTCAGGGTCCGGGTGCGTTCGGCCAGTGCCGCGAGGAGGTCCGGGGCCAGCCGGCTGGTCACATCGCAATTGCGGACCTCATAGAAGGAGCCGCCGTGCTCGATCCAGGGTAGGTCTTGTTCGAAGAGGCCCTCCAGATCGGCGCAGACCGCGGGCGAGAATGCCGATTCTGAGGTGAAAAAAGGGTAGGGGTGCTGATGGTGGACGGGGTTGGCGAGCAAGGGTCTCTCTCTGTGGGGGCCTGTCGATCAAGTGGCGTGAGGGTCGCCGCACTACAGTCGGCTTGGCGAGTTGCTGCCGTGCCTTGGGGCGCGAGGCGGGGGAGGGCGGCTGGCCGGAGGATTCTACAGCCGGACGGGCGGCGCTGCCTCGGGAAGGCGCACCCTGCCTTGCCACCTACGCGGCCCCCATGTCGGTGTTGACGAAAAGGTCAACGTGACCTAGCCTATTGGCATGAACATCCATGAATTCCTCAAGTCCCGCCGCGAGCAGCTCGGCCTGTCGTTGCGCGCGACCGCCGGGTGCTGCGGCGTCGATCCCGCCCATCTGTCGCGGGTGGAGTCCGGGAGCACCCCGGCCTCGGACGCACTGATTGGACGGCTGGCGGACACCCTGGCCGTGCCGCTTGATGAGTTGCTGCTGGTCGCCGGGCGGGTCCCGCCGTCCCTGCGACGCCTGGTGGAGCAGGACCCGCATCAGGTCGCCGCCGCTCTGGCGGACCTGGCCGGCATGATGGTTGCGGAACCGGGTGAGTCCTACGGCGGCGCGGTGCTGGGTGGCTCGACGCAGCGGGCCATCGAGGACGGCTTTCCGTTTGAGCATTTGAGCGAGATCGCGGAGGTGGAGAGTTGGCGCAAGGAGGTCTGGCGGCCCGTCTACCACACCCACAAGTGGTGGGCGCAACGCCTCGGCAGCGTGTTTCGGGCGGTGATTCTCGGCTGTGCCACACCCAAGGGCACGGCGGTAATGGACCTCTACGCCAGCGCGGTGAAGTTGTCGGCGCCGGTGATCTTCGACCCCTTCATGGGCAGCGGCACCACGGTAGGCGAGGCGCACAAGCTGGGCTGCACCGTCATTGGCCGCGACATCAACCCGGTCGCCTGGCGGGCGGTGCGCACGGCCCTGGCGCCCATCGACCGGACCCGGCTCCTGGCCCTGTTCGCCGAGTTGGAGGCCACCGTGGGTCCGGAGATCCGGGCGCTCCATGCCAGCCGTGACAGCGCCGGTGACCCCTGCGAGGTCCTCTATTGGTTCTGGGTCAAGCAACTCGATTGCCCGGACTGCGGTGCGGCGGTGGACCTGTTCTCGTCCCGGGTGTTCGCCAAGCACGCCTATGTGAAGAAGTTTCCCACCGTCCAGTTGGTCTGTCCCCGCTGTGGTGACATCTTCGCCGCGGACTTCAACCAGACCCGGGCCACCTGCCCGGCCTGTCGGAAGGCGTTTGATCCCCACGCCGGCCCGGCGGCGGGCGCCCAGGCCGACTGCGGCGGTTGCGGGAGCCGCTTCGCCATCGCCAAGACCGCCCGCGCCCGCGGGGAACCGCCACGGCATCGACTCTACGCCAAGCTGATCCTGCGCGCCGACGGCACCAAGGAGTATCTCCAAGCCACCCCCCAGGACGAGGCCGCCTACGCGGCGGCGGGCAGTCGGCTGCGCGAACTGGCCCTGCCGAGCCCGCGGGTGGAGATTCAGACCGGCTACAACACCCGCCAGGTGCTCAACTACGGCTACACGCGCTGGGACCAGTTCTTCAACGATCGCCAGCTACTCGGGATCGGGCTCCTGTCCCGCGCCATCGGCGCCCTGCCGGCCGGCGCGGAGCGTGACGCGCTCTTCGTGCTGCTGTCCGGCGTGCTGGAGTTCAACAACCTGTTCGCCAGCTACAAGGGCGAGGGGACCGGGGCGGTGCGGCATATGTTCTCCCACCATGTCCTAAAGCCCGAGCGCACCCCCATCGAGGCCAACCTCTGGGGGACCGCCAAGTCCTCGGGCTCCTTTCTGAACCTGTTCCAGTCGCGGCTGCTGCGGGCGGTGGACTACAAGGTGGCGCCCTTTGAACTCGCCCTGGACGACACCGGAGGGAAGAAGGCCGGCCGCAAGCTGTTCGGCAAGAGCCGCCCCATGGGCGCCGAAGTGCTGGACGCCTGGCCGCCGGCCGGGCTGGCGCCGGGTGCAGTCTACCTCTCCTGCGGCGATTCGGCCGCCACCGACATCCCGGACCGCACCGTAGACGCGGTGGTGACCGACCCGCCTTTCTACGACAACGTCCACTACTCCGAACTGGCGGACTTCTTTCACGTCTGGCAGCGGATCTGGTTCGGGGGGACCGGACACGGTGTCCCGGACACGACCCGTCACCCCGGCGAGGTACAGGACACGGAGTCGGCGCGCTTCGCCGGGAAGCTCCAGGGTGTGTTCGCCGAGTGCCATCGGGTACTGAAGGACGATGGCCTGCTGGTGTTCTCCTACCACCACTCCCGCGAGGACGGCTGGACCTCGGTGGCCGCGGCGGTGCTCGAGGCAGGCTTCAGGCTGGTCCAGGCCCAGCCGGTCAAGGCGGAGATGTCCGTGGCCATGCCGAAGCTCGCGGCCAAATCGCCCATTGACCTGGACGTGTTGATGGTGTGCCGTAAGGCCGCCGCGGACCGGCGGCCCCTGGTCGCGGAAGAGGCGGCGATGGATGCCGCAGCGGTCGCGGCGGGGGCCAAGGTGCGGCGCTTCAACGGCACCGGGCGGCGGCTGTCGCTGAACGATGTCCGGATCGTGGTTTATAGCCAGGCACTGGTGGAATTGTGTGCCGGCCGGCGGTCGACCGACGTACTGAGGGCCTTTGAGGGTTCGCTGAACGAGTGCGCAGCGATCTCGCAGCGGCTCTTTGCTGGTCAGGACGATCGGCCTCGCAACGTCGCATCCCAAGTGATCGGGTTGCCGGCGATGCAGAGGGAGTGCACCGGCCGCGGGTTCGCCCCGCTTCCGGTATAGAGGAAAAACACCAGGAATGTGTCTCGGCCGTCCTTGTGTCCCGACGGGATGGTGCTGTTGGAGTCGTAGTCTCTGCGCGCCGGCTTGCCGTTACTGAACGCGAGCGACTTGATCTCGTAGCCCTCGCTGGGCGGTTGCGCTGTATCGCCAACCCAAAAGTCCGGGTAGCTGTTGCGGCCCTGGAGGTGCAGGGGCAAGCCAAGAGAACCGACGCGGTCGGCAAACCAGTCCTGCGGAAAATACTCCTTGTCGTTCGTGCTCCGCGGGATCATGGGACGCCCCGCTGCGATGGCCTTGTGGGCTGCAAGGAAGATGTCGATGCTGTGAGTCATGCGGCGGCCGATCCTGGTCCGAAGGGGCCGCAGTGTAACCTACTGCGTCTTTGCAAGTCGCGACAAAGGCAAGTTCGATCCGGGCAGGCATTCAGCGCCGGGCCATCAGGGCGCGCAGTGCCTCGTTGGGCTCTGACGGGTCTTCGCAGGCCGCGATGAAGTCCTCAAAGGCCGCCTGGGACAGCACCAGGTTGTCGTTGTCGGCGACGATGCGGCGGGCGGCCTCGTAGGCGTTTTGCAGCATGAAGCCGGAGACGCTGGTTCCCATGAGCGCCGCGGCAGGTGCCGCAACGGGGAATGCCCCGTCGGCGCTATCATGTCCGCCACGTAAGGCTCGCTACAGGCGCGGATGATCCGGGCGCGCAGCGGCCTGCGACGACCGCGAACGAATGCCGGTAGGTACTTACGATGCTGGAACATGATGTCGTGCTGCTGCTCGGCCTGGGGCTGACCCTGATCCATACGCTGGGGCTGCTGTCGGCGATCCACGCGGTGGGCACCGTGCGCACGTCCCAGGGGGCCATCGCCTGGGCGGTCTCACCGGTGACCTTTCCCTACCTGGCCCTGCCGCTGTATTGGGTCTTCGGCCGCGACCGCTTTCACGGCTATGTCGATGCCCTGCGGGCCGAGGCCCTGGCGGATGCGGACCACGCCATCGCGGCGCTGCCGGGGCAGTTGGAACAGGTGCGGGCGCAATTGCCGGGCGCGCGTGCCGCGGGGCTCGAGGTCCTCGCCCGGCTTGGCGGTACCCCCTGCACCGGCGGCAATGACCTGACCCTGTTGGTGGATGGGGATGCGACCTTCGCCGCCATCTTTGCCGCGATCGAGGCGGCCGAGCACTACTGCCTGATCCAGTTTTTCATCGTCAAGGACGATGCCCTGGGGCGGCGTCTCCAGGCGCTCCTGGTGCGCAAGGCGGCGGCCGGGGTGCGGGTGTCGCTGCTGTACGACGAGGTCGGCAGCCATGCGCTGCCGCGTGCCTGCACCCGGGCCCTGGCGGCGGCCGGGGTCGCCTGCTCCGCCTTCCACACCACGCGCGGCCCGCGCAATCGCTTCCAGCTCAACTTCCGCAATCACCGCCGCTCGCTGCGGCTCAACTTCGAGATCACGGCAATCGTCGCGGACCCGGGCTTCGCCGCCCAGGTGCAGGCGATGCTGGAGGAGGACTTCCGGCACGCCCGGCGCACCGGCGCCGCGGACCTGCGCGCCCGTTCGCGCCCCTTCCGCTGGGCAGTGCGGGCGGCGCGGCTGCTCGATCCGATCCTGTGATCCCGACCGGCGGTTCCGGTTCCGTTTTCGGGCCAGGAATCCCTATACTGGCGCGTCTTCCCGGTCCGGCTGCCAGCCGACCCGTCCGCACCACGATCCCATCGACGAGGAGCCCCATGCACAACGGCACGACTATCACCCAGTTCATCATCGAGGAGCAGCGGCGCATCGCCGGGGCCACCGGTGACTTCACCTCGCTGCTCAACGACATCGTCACCGCCTGCAAGGTGATCAGCAACTATGTCAACCACGGCGCCCTGGTGGGGGTGCTGGGCAGCGCGGGTAGCGAGAACATCCAGGGGGAGACCCAGAAGAAGCTGGACATCCTCTCCAACGAGGTCTTCATCAAGTCCAACGAGTGGGCCGGTCACCTGGCGGCCATGGCCTCCGAAGAGATGGACGAGATCTACCCGATCCCGGCCGGCAAGCCCCGCGGCAAGTACCTGCTGACCTTCGATCCCCTGGACGGGTCCTCGAACATCGACGTGAACGTCTCGGTGGGGACCATCTTCTCCATCCTGCGCTGCGCCGGGAGTTGCCAGAATCCGAGCGAGCAGGACTTCCTCCAGGCCGGGACCCAGCAGGTGGCCGCCGGCTACGCCCTCTATGGGCCCTCGACCATGATGGTCCTGACCACCGGCAACGGGGTGAACGGCTTCACCCTGGACCAGAACATCGGCGAGTTCATCCTCACCCACCCCAAGCTCCAGATCCCGCTGGACACCCGCGAGTTCGCCATCAACGTGTCCAACATGCGCTTCTGGGAGCCGCCGGTGCGCCGCTATGTCCAGGAGTGTCTGGACGGCAAGGAGGGTCCGCGCGGGGATGATTTCAATATGCGTTGGATCGCCTCCATGGTGGCGGAGGTCCATCGCATCCTGACCCGCGGCGGGGTCTTCATGTACCCGATGGACGTGAAGATGAAGGCCAAGGACTTAGGCGGGAAGCTGCGCCTGCTCTACGAGGCCAACCCCATGTCCTTCATCGTGGAGCAGGCCGGCGGCGGTTCCATCACCGGGACTGAGCGCATCATGGAGTTGCAGCCGCAGTCGCTGCACCAGCGGGTCCCGGTCATCCTGGGCTCGCGTAACGAGGTGGAGCGCATCCTCGCCTATCACCGCGAGGGGTGATCCCGCGGCGGGCGCGCCCGCCCGCGTGGCCGGGCGGTCGCGGCGCGCCGCGACCTCCGGTACTTCACGCCCCCGGTGCTTACTGATAATATTCGTCTTTTTTGCGCGGTCATCGGCGCTCCCGGGTCGGCTGTCCGTCACCCGGTTCGCCCTCTCCGCTGCTCTTGCCTTCTCCATCTAAGTTCTTGGAGTTTCAGATGTTTGATGATGTTCGTTACGAGGTCCACCCGAGGATGTTTCGGATGCGCCCCCTCGCCACCCTGCTCGTACTGGTGCTGCGCGGGCTCCCCGATCCTGAGACCATCCCCCCACTGATTCCGGGTCAGGCGCCCGCCGCGGCGGCCGCGTGAGCGATTTCGGACTCTGTTCCCTGATCGGCTGCGGGGCCGACGGGGTACTCGGATGGGTCGCGAGCCCCGAGGCCTGGATCGCGCTGGTGACCCTGACCGCGCTGGAGATCGTGCTCGGGATCGACAACATCATCATCCTGACGATCCTGGTGGGCCGGTTGCCGGAGGCGCAGCGCCACCGGGCGCGCATCCAGGGCCTGGCGCTCGCGATGATCATGCGCATCCTGCTGCTGCTCTCGCTGGCCTGGATGATGCGCCTGACCGCGCCGCTCTTCACCGTCATGCCTGAGTATGCCGCGGCCCTGACCGACCCGGCCCTGCGCGATGCGTTTGCGGTCTCCGGGCGCGACCTGGTGTTGATCCTGGGCGGGCTTTTCCTGCTGTGGAAGAGCGCCGACGAGATCTATACCAGCCTGGAGGGGGACGTACATGAGTCGGAGGTCCGCGCGCCGTCGCGCTATTGGCTGGTGCTCGCCCAGATCGCACTGCTGGACATCGTCTTTTCGCTCGATTCGGTCATCACCGCCGTCGGCATGGCCAGCCATGTACCGGTGATGGTAATCGCCATCGTGATTGCGGTCGGCATCATGATGCTGGCGGCCAAGTCGATCGGCGACTATGTCGATGCCCACCCCAGTATCCGGATGTTGGCCCTGAGCTTCCTGGTCCTGGTCGGGGTGGTACTGATCGCCGAGGGGCTGGGTCAGCACTTCTCCAAGGGCTACATCTATTTCGCCATGGCCTTCTCGGTCGCGGTGGAGATGCTCAACATCCGGGCCCATACCCGCGGCCCGGGGGCCAAGAATGCACCGGTGCAACTGCACGATCAGCCGCACGCGGCACCGGAGCCTGATTCGGCGCCTGATCAGGATTTGGCGGCGGCCCCGGTTCCGGACGTGCGCGTTCGGGATCAGACGTAGGGGGTCTCGTTGAACGCCCCGGAGCGGTGGCGCTCCGGGCGCGGTTGCGCTCCACGGTGCTTGAACAGCCTGGCTTCGGTGCGCCGCAGGCGCCGACTCAGTTCCCGCGCCAGGTTCATCATGATCAGGGTGAAGGGCTCCGGGTCCACCGCATAGAGCTGATAGAGCAGGGCGTTGCTCAGCGCCAGGGCCAGGCAATCCTCGGCGGCGCGCACCCCGGCGCTGCGCGGATAGAGGTCGATCAGGGCCATCTCGCCGAAACAGTCTCCGGGTCCCAGCCGCCCGATGACCTCGGCGTACTCCCCCAGGGCGCGGTGGATCTCCACCCGCCCGGCGCGCAGTACATACATGGTGTCGCCGCGGTCGCCCTGGTGAAAGAACCAGTCCCCGGCCGCGACCGCGACCCGCTCGGCCCGTTCGTTCAGATACGCCAGGGCCTGATCCGGGACCGCGCCGAAGATCGGCATGTCGCGCAGCAGTGCCAGTTCGTCCGCGGTGTCCGCGCTCCGGCCGGGGTCCGGACCCGCCGTAGCGGGCGTCGCGTCAGTCGCGTTCATCGGCGTGGGGCGGGCAGGCAGGCCCCGGCGCCCCCGATGTCAGGTGCGCGATCACCCAGTCACGGACCTGGTGGGTGGAGCGCGCCCCGCTGAAGCGCCCAAGCTCCCGGGTGCCGTGAAACAGGATCACGGTGGGGAAGGCGCGCAACTGGAAGAGTGCGGCCAGCTTCATATTATCACCGCCGTCGAGCGCCACCTTCGCCAGGCGGATCGCGCCGTCCAGTTCATTGACCACCCGTTCCAGGTGGGGCGACAGGGTGTGGCAGGGGCCGCACCAGTCGGCGCAGAAATCCACCAGGATGGGCTGCCGACTGGAGGCCTCGATGACCAGAGCCTGGAACCGGGCCAGATCCACGCTGAAGATGGGTGGGCTGGTGTTGGATCGAAGTAACATGATCGCCCGTGTGGTCCGAGGTGTCGACGCCCCGATTCTAACAGTAAAAGTATCTGGCAGACGCGGTGCGGGCGGCAAGGGGCAGGAGTCCCGAAGGCTATCCCCGTTGCGTGTGTTTTCAAGTGGCCGCCCACTGGCGCCCAAGGCTGCTTGGGGTCCGATTCGCAAGAAATCAATGGGTACCTGTATCGCCCGGTGTCGGGGACAGAATCGCCGGCCCGGTCCAGCGGCGGGGCCGGCCGGGCGCTCAGACAAGCGGTCATTGCGGAGCCGCCCGCGGGTTCCGTGGCCAGCGGCACGAACCCGCTTGGACGCGCCCGCGCCGCTGGGCTATGGTAGGCGCCCGGAGCGCCGGGGTGGCCCACCGGCGAGCATTTTTCCCCAGCTTTAGAGGTCCGATAATGTCCCTGTACGACACGGCGCGAGCCGCCTACCCCTTGACGCGGATGCGCCGGATGCGCCGCGACGCCTTCTCGCGCCGACTGATGCGTGAATCCAGCCTGACCCCGGACGATCTGATCTATCCGGTGTTCGTTCTCGAAGGGTCGGGACAGCGTGAGCCGGTGCTCTCCATGCCCGGTGTCACCCGGCTGAGCATCGACCTGCTGGTGGCCGAGGCGCGCGAGATCGCCGCGCTCGGGGTGCCCGCCATGGCCCTGTTCCCGGTGACCCCGCCCTCCGCCAAGTCGGAGGACGCCGCCGAGGCCTACAACCCCGACGGCCTGGCGCAGCGCGCCGTGCGCGCCCTGAAGGACGCCCTGCCGGACCTGGGGGTGATCACCGACGTCGCCCTGGACCCGTTCACGACGCACGGTCAGGACGGCCTGATCGACGAGACCGGCTATGTGCTCAATGACGCCACCGTCGATGTGCTGGTCCGCCAGGCCGTTTCCCACGCCCAGGCCGGGGCCGATGTCGTGGCCCCCTCGGACATGATGGACGGGCGCATCGGTGCGGTGCGCACCGCCCTGGAGGCGGAGGGCCACATCCACACGCGCATCCTGGCCTATTCCGCCAAGTACGCCTCCAGCTTCTACGGCCCCTTCCGCGACGCCGTGGGCTCGGCGACCAACCTCAAGGGCGGCAACAAGTACAGCTACCAGATGGACCCGGCCAACACCAACGAGGCGCTGCACGAGGTCGGCCTGGATCTGGCCGAAGGCGCGGACATGGTGATGATCAAGCCCGGGATGCCTTACCTGGACATCGTGCGGCGGGTCAAGGACCAGTTCGGCGTGCCCACCTTCGTCTACCAGGTGAGCGGGGAGTACGCCATGCTCAAGGCGGCGAGCCAGAACGGCTGGCTGGACGAGCGCGCCGTGGTGCTGGAGTCCCTGCTCGGCTTCAAGCGGGCCGGCGCCGACGGGGTGCTGAGCTACTACGCCAAGGACGTCGCCCGCTGGTTGGGCGAGTGACCCATGCCGCAGCGCTACGCCGTCATCGGCAACCCCATCGCGCACAGCAAGTCGCCGGCGATCCATGCCGCCTTCGCCCGCCAGACGGGGCAGGACCTGGACTATGGTCGGCTCCTGGGCGACCCGGACGACTTCCCCGGGGCGGTCCGGCGCTTCTTCGGGGCGGGGGGGAAGGGCCTCAATGTGACGGTCCCGTTCAAGGAGCAGGCCTGCGCGCTCGTGGATGAGTGCAGCCCCGGGGCCTCGTCCGCCGGGGCCGTCAACACCCTGATCCCGCTCCCCGACGGGCGGTTGCGCGGCGACAACACGGACGGGGTGGGCCTGGTCCGGGACCTGAGCGTCAATCACGGCTTCCGCTTCGCCGGGCGGCGCGTGCTGCTGCTCGGTGCCGGCGGGGCGGCACGGGGCGTCCTGCGGCCGTTGCTTGCGACTGGCCTTGCGGACCTGCTGATCGCCAACCGCACGGCCGCGCGCGCCGTCGCCCTGGCCGCCGCCGTGGCGGACCTGGGCGCGGTACGCGGGTGCGGCCTTGCGGACCTCGGGGATGACCCGGGTTTCGACCTCATCATCAATGCCACCTCGGCTGGTCTTACGGGGGAGGTGCCGAAGCTCCCGCCCCGGTGTCTTGCCCCGGGCGCCTGGACCTATGACATGCTCTACGCGGACACGCCCACCCCCTTCTGCCGCTGGGGCCTGGCCCAGGGGGCTGGCCAGGCGCTCGACGGGCTCGGGATGCTGGTGGAGCAGGCGGCCGAGTCCTTCCGGCTGTGGCGCGGGGTGCTGCCGCGCACCGCGCCGGTCATCGCCATGCTGCGGCAGGCCCGGTAGTCGTCGGCGAGCCCCATGATGATGAGCGCCGCACCGGGATTGACGAGGGGACTGGCGCGCGGCACGGGCCGGGGCGGCGCGGTGCGCCGTGCGTGGCGCTGCGGGCTGACGCTGGCGCTGGGCCTCGCCGGTGCGGTGTCACTGGCCGCGCCCGCCCCGGTATCCGCCCCGGTATCCGCCCCGGAATCCCCCCCAGTATCGTCCCCGGTCCCCGCCGGTGCCCATCCGGAACTGATTACGCCGCCGAACCTCAAGCGCTGGATCAGCCGCATGTGGGAGCCGGTCGCGGCCGCGGGTGGATTCCTGAGCAACGAGGAGCGCGAGGACGTGGTGGTCGTCCTGCACCGACGCGATGCCATCCCCAACGACCTGGTGCTCCCGGTGGGCAGCCGCGGGCTCGGGATCTTCTCGCTGGACGCGGACGGCACTTATCGGCGTGCCGCCGTGCTGGAGGGCCTGCTCCCCTGCGTCCAATGCCTGGGGACCGTCAACCGCGACCCGCTGGCCGCCCCCTTTGAAATCGACATTGCCGACCGTCAACTGACGGTGAGTTGGATCGGCAACGCGGACGGATTCGTCTACGTGCGTCTGGTGTTCGCCTGGAACCCGCGCGAGCAGGCCTTCGGGCTGGTCGCCGACGAGCTGGTGCGGGCGGACCGCCGCGGCGGCATCCAGTCCCGCCGCACCCGGGACTTCCGGACCGGGCGCGCCGAGACCGATGGCCAGGTCACCGAGTTCCCACCCCGCTTCATCCCCGCCGAGCGGGTCCAGGCGCAGGATTACCGCTAGCGCGCTTCTCACAGAACGGCGCGCCGCCCCGCGCGGTTGTCGGATGGGCAACGCCCGCCCGTGGCGACCAGCAGTTGCATCGGCTCGCGCAACCTCAGTGAAGGCGCACTCGCCGACCGCGTCGCCTCTGCCTGGAGTCCAAGGCTTCAGCCTTGGCGCGCTCCAAGGCTGAAGCCTTGGACTCCAGGGGCTTGGGCTGCTGCACTTAACTTAACGGCAGTGACGCTCCCGCGTGGGAATGCCGGGCGGACGCTCCGCGTCCCGTCGCCGGCAGTTTCACATCTGGGTGGGTGCAACCGGCAGCGTGCCGGCGGCGGGGCCGCTGGTGGATGCGCTGCGCTTATCCACCCTACGAAACTTACGCGCTTCTTCTCTGCGTCTCTGCGTGAGATTCTTTAAGCCTGGAAAGAGCATTTGTTTCACGCAAAGACGCAAAGACGCAAAGTTTTTCAATGTGATATCTCTGTCGTACGGTTCACCTACCGGGTGACGGGATCATCGCCAGCAAAGTTCTATTCTTCTTTGCGTTCTTGGCGTCTTTGCGTGAGCAATTGCCGATTCTAGGTTAAGAGGTCTCACGCAGAGGCGCAGAGACGCAGAGGCGGTGACCTGCGACGCTCGGGCAACCCGCGACGCCCCGTCGCGGCTGAAGCCGCTCCCACAGCGTCGCTGCGCGACTTGCAATGCGCCCTCGCAGCGGCTACAAACGCAAGCGCTACGGCCACCAAGGAAACCGCCATGCCCGGTCCGGATCACGCGCGCCCGTTCGAGCTCTTCATCAGCTAGCTGGCTGGACGCGGCCCTGCGCGACGAGCACGCGGCCCTGGATCGCGCCCTGGTGCGGGTGCTCGGGCTCTTCGACCGTCCGGCGCCCTGGGGGGCCGTCTTGGCGCTCAAGGACCAGGACCCGCCGATTGCCGGGCTCACCGAGCCGCTGCACGCGGCGGGCGAGGCGGAGCTTGAGGAATCGCTGGCGCGGCTGCGGCAGTGGGGGTTGGCGGCGCCGGTCGAGGCCGGGGGCGGCGGCGGGCCTTTGGGGTTAGCGGCCGGCGGGCCGCCGGCGCTCCTGGACGCCCACCCGCTGGTGCGCGAGCACTTCGGCCGCGCGCTGGAGCAGGATGGGTAGAGCGCAGCGAAACCCATCGTTTGCGTGCGCCTAAGGCGTTGATTGCTGGGTTTCGCTGCGCTCTACCCAGCCTACAGGTCGCGCGCGGATCGGGCCGGCAGCGAGTACTTGCCCAGCCGCTCCGCGTGGGAATGCATCCGGGACGCTCCGCGTCCCCGCTCGCGCCGGCCCCCGTAGGTCGGGTTAGGCGCGCGCGGTACGAGTTCACGTTCTGGCTCTGAGGGTTATCGCGCGCCGTAACCCGACTGCGACGCCGCCTGTCGGGTTACGGCGCGCGCGGGCACCGCGCTCTAACGCAACGCCATCATGGCGCGCCTAACCCGACCTACGGCGTTGGCGTGCCCGCGAAGCGTCCGACAAAGGTCTCGATCTCATCCTCCAGTGCGGCTCGCGCCGTCAGCCCGGCGATCCAGCGCTCGGGGATCCCCTGCACCCCGAGTGCCGCGCCGAGGATGGACCCCAGCACCGCGCCCCGGTGGCAGTTGTCGCCGCCCACATTGGCGTTGGCGATCAGGGCCGCGGCGAAGTCGTCGGCATAGCGTCCCGCCAGGTACAGCAGGGCGGGAAAGGACTGGTCGATGTAGCAGGCCGGGCTCAGGCGCCCGCCGATCACGTCCAGGTCCGACAGGCGCCCGGCCGCCGCCTGCTCGATCAGCCGCTCGGTCGGGAACCCCAGGCGGGCGGCGAGCGCACCGGCCAGCGGCCCGACCTGGGGCGCCGGGTCCCCGAGCAGCCGCACCAACAACTCCCCCAAACCCAGGGCGTAAGGCTCCAGGCGGGCGGATCGGTGGGTCAGGCGCAGTTGGGTCAGCAGCGCGCCCGCCCCCTGGTCGGGCGCGTGGCGCGCCGCCAGGATCACCGGCGGCAGCGACACCAGGCCGCCGATCGAGGCGGTATCGTGACCCTCGGCCCCGGCGCAGCGCTCCGGCGCCAGCCCGCGGGCGTAGTTGGCGAAGAAGTCGCGGTGATAGGACTCCGCATAGGTGTCGCGGTGGCTGTCCGGCGCCGTCATGAAGGCGACGTAAGCCCCCAGGAAGCCCGCCGGGTCCGGGCCGCCGGCCGCGTTCAGGGTGCGGATCAGCACCCGGGTGCACAGCAGGTTCAGCGTATTGTCCCCGGCCTCCAGGCCGTGGTGATAATGGATGCGCGGCCGGCCCCAGAGGTGCTTCTTGCCCTTCAGGATCACCCCGCCGACCACCTCCCCATCCTGGGCGCCGCGCCCCGCCTGGCCGGTGCTGTGCAGCGGCATGGTCGAGTTCGGATGCTCCGCGCGCGGCGCCTGGTAGTCGCGGAGGGTCCCGAAGTCGCGGCGCAGGGCGGCCACGTCGTAATACCAATGCACCGGCATCGCCAGGGCATCGCCCACGAACATCCCCCACAGGGCGCCCCGCATCCGGTCCGCCAGGGTCAACTGGGTCATCACATCGATCTCGCGCTTGTTCGTTAGGGAGGATCGCCGCCGCGTTGCGGGGCCTTGATCATCATCATCCCGGCCACTGGGAGCGCCGCACCCAAGTCGCGGCGCAATCTCTCATGCGACCGCGGCGGCGTATGTTGCGGACAGGCCGGGCCCCGACTTGGGTGCGGCGCTCCCCCAGTCGGTCCGTCTGAGGGCTGACGGACGAGCGTCGCTGACCGGGACGATGATCGAGGCCGCGTCGCGATGCCCTGGAGTTCAGGGCTTGTGCCTTTGATCTCGGACGCACTCTCGTCAGCCTTCCGTGACTTACCCTGCCGCGGCGTCACGACTACAACCCAACGGAGCCGTAACGCCCTGCTGCGGTGGCTCATCCCGATCCTGTTCGCTTAGGTCGGTGCGCTGGCGGCGCTAGTCAAGCTCAGCGAGCTGTTGCGCGAGGAGATTCAGATCCTAAAAGATTCTCGAGAGCGAGAGTAACAAGGACACCGCGCTCGACAAGCAGAACCGGGCCTTGACCATCATTCCGGCCATCCCTGCTCACCCCTGGTCCAGGAATTTCTCTCACGGAGACACAAAGACACGGAGAAAGACAGGTCCGGATCTCCGTGTCTTTGTGTCTCCGTGAGAGATTTCTTCTAACCGGCGCCTCTGCGGGGGCTTGAGCTTGCTGCCAACCCCCACTGTGAGACGCTGGGTGCGCATCAGCCACTGGCCGGAACGACGATCGAGGCCCAGAACCGGGTGGACTTGAAGGCGCGCAATGCCGCGGGTGAGATCATCCTGATCGAGGTGCAGTACCAGCGGCAGTTCGATTACTTGCAGCACGTAGGGCGAATGCCCGCAGGGCGATCCGCCGCGATGCCGGCACCGAAATAGCGGAACCGCTGACGCGTTCCGCCCGACGCGTTCTGTGCTCAAGCCGCGGCAAGGTCGGGTAAATCACGTAACCGCATCAATCGCTCTGTCGGGATCGCAAGCAACGCATAGGTGCGCCCGTCGGGATCGGCAAACTCTACTTCGTAGGCGCTGCCATCATAGGTCATCACGATGGTTCCGATCTGACCGCGACGCAGCAGCAAGCGCTCATTGGTGGCGAAGTGGCTGGCCGGCACGTCCTCAAGCAACGCGACGACATCGTGTAGATGGAGATGGTTGTTCATTAGTCAGACCATATAGCAGGTTGTCAATCGGGGGACGTCTTCGCCATGGCGGATGATCCATGCGGATAACACCATTCCCGCGCCACCCGCCGGCTCGAGCCGGAATCGAATCACGTAGACCTCGCCAAAACCATTGTCACCTCTTGGCTCAGCCGTAGCGGAAAAGGCCGCTGCGTCGAGTAGTGCGCGGCGCAATAGATGCGCATTTTTCAGGGTGATACCCAGCACCGATTCAAACACATGCGCCTTATGCCGCCCTTCGCGGTGCGAACGGTTCAGGACATAGTCCTCAAGTTTCCGGTCCAGGTTCGCGCGGTCGCCGTTAGGTAGGTTCATGTAGGCTAGTTTAGCCCGTAGGGCGGATGCCCGCAGGGCGATCCGCCGCGATGCAGGCACCGAAATGCCGGAACCGCTATCGCGTTCCGCCCTACGCGGGCTACGCGACTGATTGCCGATGACGAGTTGCTGGCGCAGAGGTTTGAGCGCCTGGGAGGTACGGGGGTTGCGGGAGGAGCGACAGCGAGGCGACGCCCGGGATCAGGGCACGCCCGGTGCGCTGGACGGCCTGGCAAACGGCGTCGGCCGCTGACCCCGCCGCCACGGCGCTCATTCAGCAAGGCTATGGCCGCTTGCCCATGCACTTCGAGCCCAACCAGGGTCAGACGGCCGACGAGGTCCGCTACCTCGCCCGCGGGGCGGGCTACAGCCTGTTCCTCACCGACGCCGAGGCGGTGCTGGTCCTGCGCAAGGGAGTGGCGCCGGCTTCCAGCCGGCCGGAAGCCCACCCGACCGCTTCGGAATTTGCCCCAACACCGCAGCACCCGGGCAAGCATTCGCCGGCCGCCCAACTCCCGGAGTCCAAGGCTTCAACCTTGGCGGCGGCATCCAAGGCTGAAGCCTTGGACTCCAAACCCTGGTTCAACCGAACGCCAACGGACCTTGCGAGCAGTGGACATCGCGGGGCGACACGCTACGAACTACTGGCCCAATCCCCGGAGCCCGGGAGCCGGAACGCACCGGCCGACCCGCCCCAGGCCGCCGTGGTGCGCATGCGCCTCACCGGCGCCACCCACAACCGGCGGTTTGCCAGCGGCGAGGGATTCGTGCGGGTATTCGTCGATGACCGACCTGCGGGCAACATTGATCAGCGCCATGTACCGGCAACATCAGCGGAATTCGAGAATCTCTACGTCGGCAATCTGGTTCCTGGTGAGCACCGGGTCGCCTTTCGCTTAGACGGATTCGGGCCGACAGCGAGCGGAGTCGAACTGACCGGGGTTGAGCTTGGCAAGGCCGCTCAGCAACTGGGCATAGACCCCACGGGGTTTTGTTGGGAGTGTCTGCCCAGCCGCGGCGGTTGGCGCGCGACCCTGGGGCGGTGAGCTGAGCGTGCGGCGATTGCAGCGAGGTCGTACTGGCGGCAGGGATGCGGTTGGCGCGCCCGCCGCGCCGAGCTGGTGCTCGGCGCTCTCGGGGCTCGGGTGCTTCCAGGGCGGCTCCCGGGCGCTCAGCCCAGCCGCCGCTGCATCTGATACTGCCGCAAGGCGCGTCCGCTCATGTAACGCAGTTGGACCCGCTCTTGACGAAAACCCAGGGCCCGGAAGAAGGGGCGGGCGGTGACGCTGGCGTCCACCGTCAGTTGTGCCACCCGCCGGCGTCGGGCCTCCTGGGTGAGGCGCGCCACCAGGGCGCGGCCGACCCCGCGGCCCTGGCGCTTGCGGTGTACGTACAGATGCTCGATGACCCCCGCCGCGCCCAGGGTGGCGAAGCCGAGCAGCTTGCGTTTGCGCACGGCGGCGAAGGTCCGCAGGCCGGCCAGGCGCCGGCGCCAGACGCCCGGGGGGCGCACCCGGGGCGACCAGGCGCGCAGCTTGGCCGGCGTGTAGTCGCGGCGGTTCACCCGCGCGACCGTCTCGTGGAAGAGTCGGGCCAGGTCCGCAAGGTCCGTCCGGCGCAGGGGCCGGATGCGCAGCTTGCGTTTGAAACGGCGGCGAAAGAGATTGAATCGATGGGGCTTGGGCATGGTGTCAGGCTGCTGCTGCGGGGTTGGTTGTGCGCGGGGTCAGCGGTCACCGCGCCGCGCCAGCACGCGCTCCAGGGCGGCGCGGGCGCGGTTGCTCGGGACCGCGAAGCCGACCCCGACGTTGCCGCCGCTGGGGCCGATCAGGGCGGTGTTGATACCCACCACCTCGCCGGCCAGGTTGATCAGGGGGCCGCCCGAATTACCCGGGTTGATGGAGGCGTCGGTCTGGATCAGTTCACCCAGGTCGGTGTCGCCCACCCCGGTGCGGCCCACGGCGCTGACGATCCCGGAGGTCACCGTCTGGCCCAGGCCGAAGGGGTTGCCGATGGCGATCACGAAGTCCCCGACCTCCAGTTGCCGGGAGTCGCCGAAGGGCAGGGGGGTGATGGCGACCCCGGGGATCTGGAGCACGGCCAGATCCGTGTCCTCGTCGGCGCCGAGCAGTCGGGCGCGGTAGTCGCGCCGGTCCTTCAGGGTGACCTCGATCCGCGTGGCCCCCTCCAGCAGGTGCTGGTTGGTCAGCACATAGCCGCGCCCGGCGTCCACGATGACCCCGGAACCCACGCTCTGGCGCCGCTCGGTGTCGCCCTCCCGGGGCACCGCCAGGCCGAAGTGGCGCATGAAGCGGCGGAAGTCCGGGTCGTTCAGCAGCGGGTTCTTCTCGATGCGCACCACCGCGTCCACTGCCACGTTCACCACCGCGGGGGTGACCCGGCGCATCAAGGGCGCGAGTGACGGATAGCCACTGCCGGCCTTGCGCAGCGCCAGGTCCGCGCGGGTGGTCTCGCCCGGGCGCCCGGGCGGCTGCCAGGCGCAGGCCGCGAGGCTCAGGCAGCCGACCGCGAGCAGTGCGCCGGTGCGCGCGGCCGGGGTCGCTCCCCCGCGGCGCACCACTGCCGTTAAGTCAAGCGCCGGGCCACCTCCGGAGTCCAAGGCTTCAGCCTTGGAGGCGGGCGCCAAGGCGCAAGCCTTGGACTCCAGCCGGGGCGGGGGTGCCGCCGGATGCGGTGCCGGTACGGGGGACGCGGGCACGGGGCGGCGGGAGCGCCCGTCAGCGGACCAGTTCGGCGGCGACCCGGCGGCGCAGACCGGCGTCCACCGGCTGATTGATCAGCAGGGCGAAGGGCTCCCAGGCCCCGCCGCGCCGCACATAGCCGGCGTAGCTGCTGACCCCGGTGAGGGTGCCGGTCTTGGCGCGCACGTTGGGGTTGCCCTCCTGGGTCGGCATCAGGTCCCGGTGCGGGGCGAAGGCCTGCATCACCTCCACGAGTTGGCGCGCGGAGAGGCGGTTGCCGCGTGAGAGCCCGGCGCCGTCCTCGATCTTGAAGCCGGTCCAACGGAACTTGTCGCGGGCGAAGGCGGTCATGGCCCGCTGGGCGGCGGCGATGCTCACGCGGCCCTTGCCCTGGGGGTCGGCCAGCCGCAGGAACAGTGCGTTGGCAACAAAGTTGTTGGAGTATTTCAGGGTCGGCACCAGCATCTCGGCGAGGCTGCGGCTGTTCTTGTGCCGATAGACGAGGCGGGCGCCGGCGGGGGTCGGGCCCTGGCGCTGCCCGCCGCTGACCGCAATGCCGTTCGCGGCGAGCTTGGCGGCGAACAGTTCGCCGAAATAGCCGACCGCCGTGGGGCGCTGTTTCAGATTCACCCGCTGGGTGCCGGCCCCGCCCAACTGGCCGAAGCGCCGTGCCGTGTCGGTCAATGGGGTCTGGGGCTCGGCGCTGCTCACCGACGCACCGGTCTTCACCAGGTTGACGGTGTTGAAGTTGGCCGCGAGCGCCGTGACCGGGGCGTCATAGGGGTTGTTCGAGGCGGAGCGCCCGGCGATCTCCACGTCCTGGTCGAAATAGCTGTCGTCGAGCCCGATCCCGCTCACCCGGGTCACCCCCGCCGCCCGCAGCCCCAAGGCCACCCGGTCGAGCTCCTCGGAGACCAGGTAGGGGTCGGCGCGGCCCTTCACCCACAGGGTGCCCTGGGCGTCCTGATAGAACTCGGTTTCGAAGTGATAGTCGCGCCCCCAGGTAGAGATTGCCGCGAGCGCGGTCAGGACCTTCATGGTCGAGGCCGGCATCAGGGGCAGGTCCGGGTTGTAGGACACGGCCGCCTGACCGCCCTCCTGAACCAGGAGGCCGGCCTTCGCGAGCCCCTGGACCTGACTCACCGCAGCGGCCTGCGTGGGCGTGCCCCAAGGCAGCAGGAGCAGGGCCAGCAGGCCGGCGTACCACGCCGGCCTGGCTTTGGGCTCACGGGCGCGCTGGGCGCAATCGCTGGGCTGGCGGGCGCTCTGGGCTCTGCTCATGGCGGTATCGGGGCTCAGTGGAAAGTGAATGGACCGCCGGGGGCGGGTGCGCGCTAGGATATCCCAGAATCGGTCCGGCCGGGACGCCGCCGGCCCGTGGCCTCGCTCTACCGATTGAGTCGCATCATGCCGATCGCACGTACCATCCTGGGCGTCCTGGCCGCCGCCGCGGCGGTGATGGGCCTGATCGCCGTCGCCGGGTGGGAGCGGGGCCGCCCGCCGCCCGAACCCCTGATGCTCGGGGTGGCCCGGAGCACCTTCGGCGCGCCCTTGTGGGTGGCGCAGCTGCAGGGGTTCTTCGCCGCCGAGGGTCTGGCGGTGACGCTGCGCCCCTATCCCAGCGGCAAGCTCGCGCTGGAGGCCATGCTGCGGAGCGAGGTAGAGGTCGCGACCGTGGCCGAGACCCCGCTGGTCTTCGCGGGCCTGGCGGGGAAGCCCTTCGCCGTGATCGCCAACTATGCCTCCAGCACCGAGCACAGCCTGGTCGCCCGCACCGACCGGGGCATCGCGACGGTGGCCGATCTGCGCGGCCGGCGGGTCGGTGTCGCCCCGGGGACCTCGGGGCAGTATTTTCTGCATGTCCTGCTGAGCGACGAGGGGCTGCGCGAGAGCGACCTCACAATCGTGCCCCTGCCACCGGAGGCGCAGGCGGCCGCCCTGGCCGCCGGTGAGGTCGTCGCGGTTGCCGCCTTTGCGCCCTATTCGGGGCAGTGCCGCCTGGCCCTGGGGGCTCAGGCCCGCTCCTTCAGCCCCGGGATTCGCTATGCCGGCTATGCTGGCCTGGTGGTCCCGCGCGGCTTTCCGCAGCGCCGGCCCGCGGCGACGCTGCGCCTGCTGCGGGCCCTCGATCAGACCATCCGCTGGATGCGGACACACCCCGACGAGTCGCTGGCGCTCGCGGCGGCGGGGTCGGGTCTGGAGGTCGCCGTGCTGCACGATGGCTGGGACACGCTGACCCCGAGCCTGAGCCTCGACCAGGGGTATCTGGTCCTGCTCCAGGCCGAGGCGCGCTGGGCCATCGCCGCCGGGCTCGCCCCGGGCCGGCCCCCGGGGGCCGCGGTGCCCGACTATCTCGACTTCATCGAGGCCGCCGCCCTGGTGCGCCTGCGCCCGGAGTCGGTCACCGTGATCGGCACCCCTTGAGCCTGCGCACCGCTTCCCGGCTCGTCGCGCTGGTGTCCGGCCTGGTCTTCCTGACCCTGTGCGGCCTCTTTGTGGTCGCCCACCGGGGGAAGGTCCAGACGCAGCGGGATCTCGCCATCACCGAGTCCCTGAGCCGGCAGACCACGCAACTGCGCACCGCGCTCTTCGGCTATCTGCTGCACCCGGAGACCGAGCCCCGCAACCAGGTCGGCACCCAGTTTAAGGTCCTCCTGAGGCTGCTGGAGCGCGAGCGCCCCGCCATCGACGCCTCGATCCGGAACGACGATGAGACCCGGCATGCCTGGGAGCGGGTGCGCCGCCTGGTAGACGAGGGGCAGGCACTGTTCGCCGACCTGGGCGAGGCCCGGACCGACCCGCGGCTCGCGGTGCGCGATGCGCGCACCAACGACCTGCTCCTGGTGGCCAGCCACTCACTGATCCTCTTCGTCAACCAGATCCGCTACCGTACCGGCGAGCGGTTTCTGCGGGCGAGCGCACGGGAGAACCTGACCATGGGGGCCTTGCTGGCGGGGATGGCTGGCCTGGTGCTGGGGCTCTTTCTGATGTTCGAGCGGTCCATCCTGGCGCCGGTGCGGGGGCTGCATGCCGTCGCGGTGCGGGTGTCCGCCGGTGAGACGGACCTGCGGATCGCAAGCGCACGCCGGGACGAACTGGGTGAACTGGCGGGCGCCTTCGACCGCATGCTCGATCGCCTCCAGGCGACCACCGTGTCGCGTGATCGCCTCGAGGCCGAGATCGTCGAGCGGGCCCAGGCGCAGCGTGTCCAGCGCGAGAGCGAGGAATGGCTGCAATTGGCGATCGAGGTCAGCAACTCCTTTGCCTTCGAGTGGGACCCGGCCAGCGACCAGGTGCGCCGCAGCGCCAGTAGCGCCCTCATCCTGGGGTTGACCGGGGCGGCGGTGGAGCGCGATACCGGGCAGGGCGTTTTCCAGCGGGTGGTTCCGGAGGACCGCGCACGCGTTGTTGCCACCTTACAGGGCTTGGGACCAGGTCGGGATCACTACCGCACCCAGTACCGGCTGATCCGCGGCGACGGCGCGAGTGTGGTCCTGGAAGAGATGGGGATCGCCTTCTTCGACGCGAGCGGCCGGCTGCAGCGCCTGGTCGGAGCGACCACGGACATCACCGAGCGGTGCCGGGTGGAGGCTGAAATCCAGCGGCTCAACGCCGGCTTGGAGGAGCGGGTCCAGCAGCGTACCGCGCAACTGCAGTCCGCCAACCAGGAACTGGAGTCCTTCGCCTACGCCGTCTCCCACGACCTGCGCGCCCCGCTGCGGGCGCTCAGCGGCTTTAGCCAAGCCCTGGTGGAGGACTACGGCGGGCGTCTGGACGGGGAGGCGCTGCTCTTCCTCGACCAGATCCAGGGCGCCAGCCGGCGCATGGGGGAGTTGATCGACGGCATTCTGACCCTGTCGCGCAGCACCAGGGGCGAACTGCGCCGCGACCCGGTGGACCTCAGCGAGTTGGCCCGCCGCCTGCTTGCCGAACGCGCCAAGGCGGAGCCGGGACGCGCGCTCGCGAGCGAGGTGCAGCCCGGGCTCTGCGTCCTGGGTGACCCCGCGATGCTGGAGGCGGTCATGGCCAACCTGATCGACAACGCCTGGAAATACAGCGCCAAGACCCCCGCCGCGCTCATCCGGGTCTCTATGCAGGAGCGCGACGGTGGACCCTGGTATTGTGTGACCGATAATGGGGCCGGGTTCGACATGGCCTACAACGAACGGCTGTTCCAACCCTTCCAGCGGCTGCACCGGCAGGACGAGTTTCCCGGCATCGGCATCGGGCTCGCCACGGTACAGCGTATCATCCACCGCCACGGCGGTATCATCGAGGCCACGGGGACCCCCGGCGGCGGTGCCACCTTCCGTTTCACCCTGCCCGCGATCAGCGCTCACCCGGAGTCCGCATGAAAGGCCGAGCCATCCTCATCGTCGAAGACAGCCGGCAGGACGAGCTGCTGATGCTGCGCGTCCTGCGCAAGGCCAACCTCGCCAACCAGATCGATGTCGTGCGCGACGGCCAGCAGGCCCTGGACTACCTGTTCGCCGAGGGCGAGTTCGCCGGGCGCACCGCGGGGCTGCCGGCCGTGGTCCTGCTCGATATCGGCCTGCCGCGGCTCTCCGGCCTGCAGGTGCTGGCACGCCTGCGCGCGGACCCGCGCACCCGCCTGCTGCCGGTGGTGATCCTGACCTCCTCCGACGAGGAGCGTGACCGCCTGAAGAGCTACGAGAACGGCGCCAACAGCTTCGTGCGCAAGCCCCTCGAATTCTCGGAGCTGGCCGAGACCATCGTGCGGCTCGGCGTCTACTGGCTGCTCGTCAACGAGCCGCCGCAGCCGTGACGCCGGGAACGCGCCCGCGTCCCGGCGCGGCCGCGGGCTTGTGCGTACCCAGGATTGATTTTCACCCGAGTTGCGTTCAGTTTTGCTCAACCGTTCCAAGTTTTCCGTCAGACGCCGGCCGAGATCGCATCACCGCAACCCGCCCACTGACCGCTGACCACTGACCACTGACTACGTAAGCCCCGCGCGGAGACTCATGCCATGACTGCGTCGTTGAAGCTCTTGGTCATCGAGGACGATCAGGCCGATTACCAACTGATCACCCGCCACCTGCGCCGCGCCGGGCTCGCGGCCGACTGCACCCGGGTGGCGAGCGCCCTGGAACTGGCGGCGGCCCTGGAGGCCGACCCCTGGGACGCGGTGCTGGCGGACTACTATCTGCCGGGCATGGAATTCCTGCCTACGCTGAGTTTGATCCGTCGGCAGCAACCGCATGTGCCCGTCATCCTGGTCTCCGGCGCGGTGGGCGAGGAGCGGGCGGTGGAACTCATGCGCCACGGGGTCGGGGACTTCGTCCTCAAGGACCACCTGCTGCGCCTGGTCCCGGCCATCGAGCGCTGCCTGCGCGAGGCGGCGGACCAGGCGGCGCGCGCGGTGGCGGAGACGGCCCTGCGCGAGAGTGAGGAGCGCCTGCGCCTGGCCCTGGAGGGCGGGGAGCTGGGGATGTGGGATTGGCAGGTGGTCGCCGATTCCCTGGTGGTCAATGCGCGCTGGGCCGCCATGCTGGGGGCACGGCTCGCCGACATCCCGCCCACCCGCGGCGCCTGGGAGGCGCGCGTCCATCCCGAGGACCTGACCGCCCTGCGCGAGGGCTTCGCGGCGCTCCTGGCCGGGCGCGCGCCCCTGTTCCAGG